>C688J35102_120989328_pt1 | contig 10870 bp, 8 predicted proteins | sample HopSoiMetagenom2_FD_35102 | JGI IMG/M metagenome (IMG submission 35102)
ATAACGCGTTCCGATCTGGCTCTTCGAAAAGGTGTGGCTTCCGCCGTAATAAACCGCCGGCGTGTACTGATCCTCGTCGATCACGATCAGGGACATAAAGCGCTTGCCCGCGTCGGGCAGCGAGATGGTCACCGGTCCGGCGTCGAGGTCGAACACCGCTGCCGAATATAGCGTATCGCGATTGGCCCGAATGACGATCTGGTTGTCGACCGGCTCGACTTCGCGGCGATGGAAAAATCTTCCGAGCCCGCCCGACTGCTTGACGATGTTGGCGAAGTAAGAGTCGCTCTCTGCGCGAGTGAAGTTGTCAGCAGTGACTGGCACCCGATTGCTCGAAGACGCTTGTTGCCCCGGTTGCGCCTGTCCAAATGCGAGGGTGTTGACGGCAGCCAGCAGCAAGCCTCCACAGATCGAAACGCAGGGTTTTTTCATGGCGTCGCTCTCCTCAGTTACTGGGCAGCGATCCGGTCGAGGTCCGGCAGCTTCCAGGTCCTGTCGAACAAAGGCTTGTCAGGATCGTAAAAGCGCATGGCGGGGAAAAACGCGTTTCCCGGTGCGGTGTAGATCCAGTTCGCCTCTTTACCCTCCGGTGGCTTAGGACCGAAATAGATGTCCACCGAACCATCGGCATTGCGCTGCATGGCCTGATTATAGCTGTCGAGCGTGACCACCGGCGCCTCACGAATCAGCGCCGCGGTATCCACGGCGTAAACGATCATCGACCAATATTGCTTTGCCGGTACATTGGCCGGAATGCGGACAGTGTAGCTCCGCTCCCCGCTCAGCCGCGCTCCGCTGCCGTCGTGGAACGTGAACAGGTAAACCAAGCTGGTCCCCGTCTTTTTCGGCATGGCAAAAGCCGCGAAGTTCGCAAAGCCGCGAGCGTCTACGTCCAACGCGTCCCCGATCTGGAAGGTAAATCCAGTTTTGACGCCTTCGGGGTCGGGCGGCGACCAACGTCGGTCCGGCCACCAAGGGTGGCTGTAGGAGGTCAGCAATTCAATGAAGCGCGCCTGCGCCTCCTGCGCCGCAGACTTCAGTATGCTCTGCGTTACCGCGTCCGGCTTGAAGTCCTTGCCCTTCTCAATGCCGATGCTCCTGAGCATGCCCATGATGGTCACGTCGCGCGGCAGCACCGGCTCTTCCTGAACCATGCGGTTGAGGCTCACAAAGAAACTCTCGTCGAAGTTGGCGATGCCATCGAAGGTCTTCCCGTATATGTCGATGAAGCGCTGCTCTGGCCGATTGGCCGCACTCGCGAGCGGATAGATCCTTAGCTTCTTGACCAATGCCAGCGCAGCCGCGGCGTCGGCCTCGGTCGTTCCGTTCCTGATCGCCCGATAGAGCGCGTAGCCGTTGTAAGTCGGATACCTGATCGGGAAGTAGCCTGACGGGGGATCGCCCTTGAAGTCGGGCGGAAGCAGCAGGTACTTGCCGCCCTTGCCCTGGTCCTCCCCGGCCGGACCGATGTCGTTCATCGGCTCATCCCAGGCATCGATCATCGAGCCCAGCAACCCAGCGTCGACAGCCGCCGGAATTTCGATGACGACCGGCCCGTCTTTCAAATTGTAGTTGAAATAAACGTAGTTGGTCGAAGCGTTGGGTGTCGTGACCTGAAATTTCCAGTCCTGCGGCTTCGAGAAATAGCAGATGTCGTTGTACTTCGCGCCGACATCGCGAAAGTATGCTTGCCGCATCGCGTCCGTATTGACCAACGGCATTCCCCAGATTGCCGCCTCCACGGCGCGGCGCTCCACGGTACGTCGCGCAAGCTCATCCGGGCGGAAATTTTGTGCCTGCGCGAAAGACATCGCGCATATGAGCGTGATTGCTGAAAGCGTTGATCTCTTCATGGCTTTGACTCCTTCCGTTTACGGTGCCACGCGCGAGATTCCCTTCATTTAACGTCGGTCCGATTTTTCTGGCCGGAGCTCGTTATCGCGATTGCGTTGCCTCAAGACTCTTCTGCATCTTCTCGACGATCTGATCGATACTGAAGCTCTGCGCGCGTTGGCTCGGCGGGAAGTCCTTGAACGACGCCAGGAAACTGCCAACTACAGATTGGGCTGCAACGATTACGTAGCCTTGGGAGAGCAGCCAGTCGTAGTAGGTGTTCGAAGTGATGTCGGCCCGCTCATAAGGATCGGCCCTCAGATCGAACAATTTGGGCAGGCGGAGTTTTGTGAATGGCTCGGCCCAGACCCGTAAAGTGCCGGCTACGCGTTGCTCCTCGAAGACGAGTTTCCAGTTCTCGTAGCGCAACGCGACCAAATCGCCGTCGTCGTTGAAGTAGATGAATTCCTTGCGCGCGCCGCCATCCTGTTGGCCGGTCAAATGAGGCAGCTGATTGTAGCCGTCGAGATGCACCTTGAATGTCTTGCCGCTCGCGTTGTAGCCGGCCAACAGCTTGGCTTTGATTTCGGGCTCACCGGCCGCGGCCATCAACGTCGGCAGCCAGTCGAGCGAACTGGTGATCTCGTTTGACAATGATCCTGGCAAGATCCGCCCGGGCCAGCGGATCATGCAGGGAACGCGATAGCCGCCTTCCCAATTGGTGGTCTTTTCGCTGCGGAACGGCGAGGTGCCGCCATCCGGCCAGGAGTTCTCGTGGGGGCCGTTGTCGGTGGTGTAAATCACGATGGTGTCGTTGGCGATGCCCAGGTCATCAAGCGCCTTGAGCAGCAGCCCGACGTGATTGTCGTGCTCGGCCATGCCGTCAGCATATTCGGTCTTCGCGGTCAGTCCCGGCTGACTGCGGTGTTCCTCTCGAACGTGGGTACGGAAATGCATCCGGGTCGAGTTGAACCAGCAGAAGAACGGCTGGTTGGCGCGCGCTTGACGCTGAATGTAATCGATCGCCGCCGCTGACGTTTCGTCGTCGATCGTCTCCATCCGCTTCCTGGTGAGCGGCCCAGTGTCCTCGATGGTTTGCTTGCCGATCCTGCCGAAACGGAGATCAACGCTGGAGTCGTCACGGTCGGAAGCCTTGCAACGCAACACACCGCGCGGTCCAACCGCTGCCCGGAATGCCGGTTCGCGCGGATAAGTTCGCTGCTCCGGCTCCTCTTCGGCGTTCAGGTGATAGAGGTTGCCGAAAAACTCATCGAACCCGTGCATAGTCGGCAGGAATTCGTTGCGGTCGCCGAGATGATTCTTGCCGAATTGGCCTGTCGCGTAGCCAAGCGGCTTGAGCAGTTCCGGGATGGTAGCGTCCTTCGGTTGGATGCCTATCGTCGCGCCGGGAATGCCGACTTTGGACAGGCCCGTGCGCAAGGTTGCTTGGCCCGTAATGAACGACGACCGGCCGGCCGTGCAGCTCTGATCGGCGTAGTAGTCGGTGAACATCATGCCTTCGCGCGCGATGCGATCGATGTTTGGTGTGCGGTATCCCATGACGCCGAACGAATAAGCGCTGAGGTTGGATTGCCCGATGTCATCCCCGAAAATGACGAGGATGTTCGGCCTGCGTCCGGCGGGCGCGGCGGGTCGCGGGCCTGGCGCGGCTGGCGCTGTTTTCTGACTTTGCGCCAACGACCCGGAGCTCAGTGTCGCCGTAGCGACCAGGGTAGATGTACCCAGCAACATGTTTCGACGGCTCAGCGCCCGTTCGTCAGCCTTTTTTGAACGGGTGTCAGACCGTTCTAAATCGTTGCTCATCGTACTCTCCATTCGAAGGGTGAATGACGGGAGTCACTTTTGCGCTGCACTCCTGGCCACACACCGGAATCCAACGTGGCTGGTTGACGTATCGATCGGTTCGGCATGACGGGCCGCGGGCCGGTAGCGGCGGCAATAGTTAGGCGCGCACAGATGCGAGCCGCCCTTCAGCACCTTACGAGGAATCCTGATGTTGGGCTGCCGCGGGTCGTAGCTATTCGCCTCGGAGCCACCGCGCGGGTTCTGTGGTATGCAGCACGCCTTCCATGCATCCGGCTCGTGCTTTGGCGCGTACCAGTCCGTCGTCCACTCCCAGACATTGCCGATCATGTCGTGGATGCCATAGCCGTTGGGCGGAAATGCCGTCACCGGCGAGGTGCGCTCGTGTCCGTCGTCATTGTTGTTGTGGAGCGGAAATTCACCTTGCCAGGTGTTGGCCCTGTGCGTGCCGCCGGGCGTGAACTCGTCGCCCCAGGCGAACTCGGCCCCGTCGAGGCCGCCGCGCGCCGCGAATTCCCATTCAGCCTCGGTCGGCAAATCCTTGCCCGCCCATCGCGCGTAGGCGAGCGCATCGGAGAAGGAGATGTGCACGACCGGGTGATTGTCTTGCACGTTGATGTCGCTCTTCGGACCGTAGGGGTGACGCCAATCGGCACCCTTCATAAACGACCACCATTGGCTCCAATCCTGCAAATTCGAAAGACGTAGCGGCGGCACGAATACAAGCGAGCCAGCGTAGAGCATGTGCCGCAATGCGCCGGGATAATCCTTTGGGTCGGGAGGAATTTCGGAGAAAGTCTTATGACCCGTCCCCTTGACGAAGATCTTGAACTGACGGTTCGTCACCGGCGTGCGGTCGATCCAGAAGCCGTCAACCGTTACCCTATGGGCCGGCGCTTCTTCAGGATAATGGTCGTTCGAACCCATGCGGAACGTGCCGCCGGGAATCGCGACCATGTCGGTGGCCGAAATATCACCAGGCAGCGGCTTGGATGGTTTCATTCCCGATTCCAACATTGCCGTTGCTATCAACTTACCGGCAATAGTCCCAGAAACCCTGGGTGCGGGAAGGGATCGGTGTAGTACCAGCACATGCCCGGTGCGGGTGGTGCGCCGGCCCAGGCCGCGGCGGTTGCGGCAGTCACGAAGCCGATCGCGGCGCCGGCGGCGATTGCACCTCCCCGCGGCCAGCGGTAGTGGGCAGGGCGAGCCCATCGCACACCGCCACCCCGGTAACCTGGACGAACAACGCCAGGGCGTACTACGGCGCCACGGCGCACCACAATCCGGCTCGCGACCCCACCGCGAGGACCCACGAACGTCGTCCGGCCTGCAAAGCCTCCACGCCGAACGACTTCTATGATGCGGCTATTTTGCTTGACTTGATGTTGAAGCGCCGTGTTGGCGACTGTAAGAGCCGACGCCGGAGAATCCGTTAGCGCGAATGCAACCAGACTAATCATGATTGCCCAGTTCGGGCGATTGGATCTGGGCGATTGATGAGCAATTACTTGCATCTTGCCCTCCTTGTTGTGGCCGCGCCGTCATCGCGCGGAGTTAGTCAGTCATTCTTCCATCCTTAATAGGCCTCGACCTCGTGCTGTTGAGGTCAACCGCAGATTGGCATTTAATCTAAGCTAATTTTTGTCTCGTGTGATGTACGATTTGTGCCAAACTGCGGATACCACGTCGCTGTTGTGAGCGTGCGCAAATCGTCACATCGCAAATGGATTTATGTGTGTGCTCCAAAATGTCCCAGAACGCCAAACATCACCCGCAGTTGAGCGCGCCGTTCTCGCTACAGACCCGCGGCGTCGAGAGTTTTGAGGAACTCAAGAGCGTCGTTCCGAGCGCTCGGACCGAAGTTACCCAAGTCGACCGCGGTCGCCTGCAAGGCGGTCTGAGTCACTTCCTGATCGGTGGCATGCCGCTCGATCTCGGCAGGTTTTCGCTCGGCGTGCGGTCACGTGGAGTCGTGAGCGAGGATAGAATAACGATCGGCATGTTGACGGATCGCACCAACCGCGTCACGCATTGGTCTTACGAGATGCGTCCGGCCGACGTCGTGGTTTGGCCCGAAGGGGCCGAGCATGATGCGCGTTACTATGGCGGCGCGTCGGTCGCAGTGATCTCGTTGGCTCCTTCCGATCTGGTTTCATTTTTCGGCTCTGAGCCGCAACTGATAGCACCTAGCGCTTGGACCAGAAGTCATTACCGCCCGTCTGACCACGCCGGCGCCTACACCGTTCGTGTTCTTCGGAACGTGATCGCGCGGCTGGAAGCTGAAGGGGCGAGCCTCACCACAAAAGCCGCGGAATTCTGGAAGTGCGCTATAGTCGAAGCAATGACGGCCGCGATCGTGAACCATTTGCCTTCGGATATAGACGGCCCCGCGCCCGCGGCCCTGCGTATCGTCAGCAAAGTCGAAGACTACCTTGAGGCCAAGCAAACAACGCCGGTCCACATTTTGGAGATCTGCAGCCGGCTTCATGTTTCGCGACGCACGTTGCATCGGGCGTTCCGCGATGCGATCGGCGTGGGACCGGTGGCTTTCCTTCGTCGCAAACGACTTTGCTCTGTGCACAGCATCCTGCAAAGAAGCGACCCGATGATGACGAGTGTCGCGCAGGTCGCTATCCAATACGGTTTCGCTAATCTCGGTCGGTTCTCTGGCGATTATCACCGGCTGTTTGATGAGTACCCATCGCGAACCCTGCTTGCCTACCATTGATGATGCCGCAACTCACGCAACCGCGCACGTTCGGTTGGCACAAAACGTACAGCAGTGTGATTCGTGTGCAACGCGCGGAAGGAAAATAGCGCGGCTGCCCGGAAATTCCATGATTTGGCTCGCTGCTACCCTGGATCGCCATAATCGCGCGCATTCTTACTGCGCGATCCGGTTTTCTGCTATTGCCGGTGTGGGAGGGATCATGAGACCCAAACGTCGCCAGTGCGTCGCGATCTCGGGATGCAATATGCACCTTCGTCAGGTTGTTGCGACCATGTTTCTCATTGCGTGTACCTCTGCAGCATTCGGAGAGCGCGCAAAGGCTGACGCGGGAGGCGCCAGCTACTGGCTCCCGGGAACGTTTGGCAGTCTCGTCGCGGCGCCTGGCGTCCCGGGGTGGGCTTATTCCACCATCTACCTGCACGTCCATGAGGCAGCTCGCGGCGATAAGGAGTTTGTTAGAGGCGGTTCGATTGTGGCCGGCCTCAATGCGACCGGCGACGCGCTGGTGCAAGGCCTGACATACACGTTTGCGACGCCAGTTCTCGGCGGACAGGCCGCGGTCAGCGTGCTGGGTGTTCCCGGGCATGTGGACGTTGGAATCGAAGCTACGCTGACCGGGCCGAGAGGCAACCGCATCTCAGGGACCGTGGCGGACAGCCGAACAACCTTCACTGATGTGTTCTATCAGGGGACGCTGAAATGGAATCAGGGCGTTCACAACACGATGGTCTATCTCACGGGCAATATCCCAAGCGGCACCTACGATCCTAACCGGCTTGCCAATCTCAGTTTCGGTTTTGTGGCCGTGGATGCCGGCGCCGGCTACACCTATCTCGATCCCAAGACCGGACACGAATTTTCCATCGCGGGGGGCCTGACCTACAATTTCATCAACCCGGACCTGCAATACCAGAACGGCATCGACTTTCATGTCGATTGGGGCGCATCGCAGTTCGTAAGCAAAAATGTGCATGTGGGGCTCGCCGGCTATTTCTTTCAGCAGCTCACTGGCGACACCGGCGCGGGCGCAAAGCTCGGCGACTTCAAGGGACGCGCCGTCGGTATCGGGCCGCAAATCGGGTTTCTTTTCCCAATTGGCAAGGAGCATCAGGGCTACCTGAATCTGAAAGCATACAAAGATATTGCCGTGGAGAACCGGCCGGAAGGCTACACGGCCTGGGTCACGTTCGCGATCACACCCGCTGCTCCGGAAGCACCACCTAAGACGCCGCTGAGCCGCAAGTAACCGCGGTCTAGTTCGCGATGTCCGCTCTCCGGCGTTAACCCGACCTGGTCGTGCCGGCGATCTCGCCTTTTGACCCAACTGAGATATCGAGCCTGACCAAATTGTCGGGGGCCGGTTGGGTGCCATTCACCCGCGGCCATTTCTCACCCGCGGCCCATGCGCAAAGTGCTAGGCTTTAGCCACAGGATGAGACGTGTTCTTGGGGGACACATGCAACGGCGCGAGTTCATCACCCTTTTTGGTGGCACGGCAGCGACGTGGCCGTTGGCAGCTGGAGCACAGATGTCGCCGAAAATCGCGCGGGTCCGTTACATCGCCGGGTCCAACGCCACTTCGACCGAGCACATGGTCGGGGCTTTCCGGCAACTGCTCAGAGAGCTGGGCTACGTGGAAGGGCAAACGATCACACTGGAAGTCCGCTACACAAGGGGCGTAGTGAACAGGTGCCGGAGCTGGTGGCTGAGCTTGTCGCGCTAAAAATGGATGTCCTGGTGGCGGGCACGAGCGTGGCAGCGCTGGCGGCCAAGAAGGCCACGGGGACCATCCCCATCGTCATCAATTTCGTCGGAGGCTGGGTTTTGTCATTTCCTGTTTTTCGGCTCACCGGGATGACCCTGGAGAACGAGTGGATTGTGGATCGACCGCTTGGCTGGTCTTTCAACGCGAGCGGGCAGCCAGTGAAGGCCCAAGACAATGAGGGCACCGGCGGTAACTTTTCGGTCGGCTACACCGTCACACGTGGAGATCAAAGGGCTTTCCTCAAGGCAATTGATCTCAGTCGAGCGATGCGTGCGCCGCCCGGGGACATGTTGAGCGAACTGAAAAAGATCATTGATACGGCGTCGTTCGAAAAAGAACTTTGCGCGTTGTGCGGGCAGCGAAGGATGGATCGTGTAGTCCTAGCGCTCGCAACCGGCGATATCGTTATGGGACCGAACCTTCAGGACCGCGTACCGTATATTATTTTTGAGTTGGCAGACGGAGATGTCCGACGAAGGATAAGACAGGTCAATGACAATGTTAGAGCTACATGGATTTTCCGTGCTCTGCAAAATGCGGCGGTTGGCTTGACTCAACTACATTCGATCAAAATCGCCCATCAGGATATGAAGCCGTCTAATCTACTGCACTTCGAAAAGCAGAGCGTATTCAAGCTGGGAGATGTAGGACGAGCTATCCAAGAGGGAATCCCTGTTCCTCATGCCGAGTATGGTATCGCCGGTGATCCGAATTATGCACCACCTGAGCTTTTGTACGGTCATTTCACGCCTGACTGGAATACGCGTCGACTCGGATGCGATCTTTTTATGTTTGGAAGTTTGATCGCGTTCTTCTTTTTAGGTCAGGGCGTAACCCCGTTGTTGATGAGCAAGATTGATCGCGCTTACTTGCCTCGCCGAGCCGGCGGCCAATGGCAAGGAACCTATGCTGAGGTCATGCCTGTGGTAAGACGAGCGTTTTCCACGGTGCTTGAGGAACTCGAACTGGTTGCTCCGGTTCGATTTCGAGAAGAGATCGTTGGCAGCGTTAGAGAGCTTTGCGAACCAGACCCCCTGCTGCGCGGGCATCCCCTCAACCGCAAGCAAAATCAATTTGATCTATCGAGATATGTCTCTAAGTTTGATCTGCTCTCAAAACTTGCGGCGGTTACAGGCAGAAGCACTTGATACCTTCAAACGATGATATCAAGCGCCAAGTGATCCCGCGCTGGCGGACGATCCGCGCGACCACAGCAGTCGGTGAACTAGCAGCCGTCATCCGGCAGCCGGCCACCGAACTTGAGGACACACTATCAGTCCGGTTAGCTCAAGAATTCCAGCTTCGTGTAAAGGAATGGCAACAGGAAAGCGATGCGGCCGCTGCCGAAGAACTTCTCGCCGCAGTTTCGGTTTCGGGCAGCGCCGGGTTTCAGGAAGATGTTAATGCAGCAGCTGAATTGATTTTGAATGATGTTCAGACGCTCGCAGGATCGAGGGAGCTTGCGCACGCGGTCCTAGGTAACGCCATGGGCAACAAGCATGAGCCGATCCCGACCGAGACAGCCAAAATGCGCCTGGAGATCGCCCGGAGAAAGCGGCTTCTGCGCACCTATCCGAGGGATGCGCTGCTGCTCACTGAGACAGCTCTTCTGTATACGAACCTCGGATTGAATAACTCAGCTATGAGGCTGCTGAAGAGCGCAGCAGCACTCGCCCCGGACAACCGATACGTTCTCAGATCTTTGACTAGATTTTGGGTCCACCAAGCCGAGCCAGATCGAGCGCTCCACTTCCTGTCCAAGTCCGTTGCCACTCGTCGTGATCCATGGCTACTCGCTGCACAAATGGCAGTCGAGGACGTTGCTCAAAAAAGTCCGAGCAACTGGCGCGAGGCAAGGCGCATCCTTGGTACCGAGCAATTTTCGGAGTTCGAACTCACTGAACTCGCCGCGGCATTCGGTACTCTCCAGCTCCAGGCTGGAAGCCATAAGCTTGCCCGTAAAATGTTTCGCAGAAGTTTGACCGCACCTACCGAGAATTCTGTTGCTCAGGCTCAGTGGGCGAGCCGGCGCGACCCCACGATAAACGTGTCTCACGAACTAACTCTCAAAGCATCCGAAGCGCTTGCATGGGAGCAACTCGCGCTCGCCCGATGGCATGAGGCTATCGAGGCAACACGAAGTTGGCGCGAGATAGAACCTTTCAGCGTTAGACCTGCAGTCATGGGATCGTTTATCGCGGTCGCTCACATGGGTGACGGTAAGGTCGGCGAGGAATTCTCTCGAAGAGGGTTGATTGCAAACAATGGGGTGGCCATTCTGCACAACAATCTAGCCGTTGCGCTGGCAATTCAAGGGCGGATTGCGGAGGCCAAAGCGGAGCTATCGAACGTGAAGCCGCCGGCACTCGATAGTTCAGCGCAAATTGTTAACTTGGCAACTAGGGGGCTGATCGCGATGCGAAGCGGCAATTTGGATGCTGGCGCTGAGCTTTATCACCGAGCAATCGAGCTCGCGATCACGCTGAGGAATGCAGCGCTATGGTGTCGCGCCTCAGCGAACTTCGCCTACGAATGCGCGCGATATGACAAAAGCACCCTTGCTGAAACCAGCGCAGCCATTATGAGCACCTACAACAAACTGAGTGATCCCGCGAAATTCGTGCTGAACGATATCCCAACCATGCTGTCACGAGCGGAAAAGCTGCAGCCGGCCGCCGATATGATCCGGTCGCTGGAGCAGTTCAAGAACCCAT
>C688J35102_120989327_pt1 | contig 10869 bp, 13 predicted proteins | sample HopSoiMetagenom2_FD_35102 | JGI IMG/M metagenome (IMG submission 35102)
AAACTCCACCCATTCCGGGATTGGAGGTTTGATTGCCGTTTTGCGGTGTGCCTCGCGTCCCGGGCAGTAGGACGATGAACTGCTGCCAGTCCGGAGTTCCAACCTGCGGCAGGGTTGTCAGACTCTCTTTGGAGATGGTCGTCGAAAGTTCCGCCGTGGCGGTCTCAAGCAGAGGGGCGGCCGTATCCTGGATCATCACCGTCTGCGTGGACTGCCCGAGGGTCAACTCGGCATTCAGACCCGTAACGCCGGTGGTCAGGGTCATGGGTCCGCGCTGCACAGACGAGAATCCCTCTTTCTTAAAGGTGATCAGGTAACGGTCCGTGGGAACGAGCGGACCGGAATCGTACAGCCCAGATTCATTCGTGACAACCGTTTTTTCCAGATTCTTGTCCACGTCCTGGATCGTCACCGTGACATCGGGCACTACTGCTCCTGACGGATCGGTGACGCTGCCCCGGAGATCCGCCGAATTGGTGGCTTGGCCCCAAACCAACCCGGGACTCAGGCAGGCTAAGCAGACATATAACGGGAGAAATTTCCCCAATGATCGCGTACGTGGCTTCATATATACCCCTCGGAGCGCTGTTTCGCTGCGGTTGGCACATCCTGACACGTACGCTATCCGTCTGCCTAGGTTTGGTACCGTAAACGCAGCAAAGTGCTACTGTTTTGTCATACTTACGTATACAGGCAATCTTTCGCCTTTATGCGAGCTAACCGTTAATTCGCGCGTTAAGGACTGCTTTCCGGTGTTTAAATTGCCGTGAGTCTGCGTTTCGCGGCGCCGAGTCCGATCATTTAGAGGGTCGGCCGGCAGTGGCTCGGATACTGGCACAGGGAACGAGGCCCGACCCCTCTTTGACACAATAGGAGTGATCTGCCTCGACGTTCGCGAGCGTTTCGGTGCGCCCCGATGGCCAGGAGATTTCGACCTTGTCCGCGTGACGGCGATCCCCCAGACCAAAGTGGAGCCGAAGGTCGTTTTGGGATAGGTAACTGCCACTGCTTCTGACTTCGTCGGTCTGGGCAAACGCAGCAACGACTTTCACCCGGGCATTCAGCGCCAATTTGTCTCCCGCAGTTCCCATCAGTTCGAAGCCAATCCAGTGATTGCGCGGGCCGCCCTCGGGACGAAGGATGACCGGCTCGCCTTCGAGATTCTCGACCACAACTTCCTGGAGCCCGTCATTGAAGAGATCGCCGATGGCCAAGCCGCGCCCGGTCCGCGGGACCTTCAACGCCTCACCCGCCTGGCCGCTCACATCGCGGAATGTGCCGTCGCGCTGATTCAGGAAAAGCAGACTAGGTTCGCGGAAATAAATCCCAACCTTCGCCTGGTCCACCTGTGGGTAGACATGACCGTTGACCGCGATCAGGTCAAGCCATCCGTCGTTGTCAATATCGTAGAAGGCATCTCCCCAACCGACGTAGTGGGTCGTTGCGCGGGCAATGTTGGCGAGGTTCGAAACATCGGTAAAACTGAGTTGGCCGTCATTCCGAAAGAGCTCCATGTATTGATCACTGAAGTGGGTGAGCACAATCGAGAACCGTCCGGTGTGTAGATAATCTCCGAGAGCGACACCCATATTGGCCAGAGCCTTCCCGTTTTCGTCCAGAGCCACGCCGGCCTGATAACCCAACTCGGTAAAGCGGCCGGCGCCGTTGTTCTTATACAGGTAGTTCTGCGCCCCGTCGTTCGCAACGAAGAGATCAGGCTTTCCGTCGTTGTCCAAATCTGACCAAACCGCAGTTAGTCCAAGCAGTTTCTGCGGGTCGTCTACGCCGGATTGTTTCGAAACATCAGTAAAGGTTCCGTTCCCGTTGTTGTGAAACAGGTTGTCTGGTGATCCTTCCAGTCCTGCGGGCCCGCACTGGACTTTGATCATGTAGTACTGGCAGTTCACCGTCGAACCGAAGGACGGGAGATTATGCAGGTCGAGAGCCGCATAATGAGACACGAACAGGTCCTCGAATCCGTCCCCGTCATAGTCTCCAAAAGCAGCGCCCATGGCCCAGAGCGTGTCGCCGCCCAGGCCAGCCACCCGCGTCACGTCCGCAAAAGTGCCGTCGCCGTTGTTGCGGTAAAGAACCACCCCTCCGAAACACGTCACCGCTAAATCGGGCCAGCCATCATTATTGAAATCACCTGCGGCCGCGCCATTTGCCCAGCATGGATACCCGATGCCTGCCTTCTCGGTCACGTCGGTGAACGTGCCGTTATGATCGTTATGGAACAGCGCGCTTCGGGCCTTCTTACCGGCCAACTGCATGTCCACGTCCGGCGCGTTGGTGAAGTAAATATCCGGCCACCCGTCGCGATCGTAGTCAATTAACGCAACCCCGCCGCTCATGGATTCCACAATGTACTTCTTATCCGACGAGGCGAGATGCTTGAAATGAATACCCGCTTTGGCGGTGATATCGACGAGTTGAGGAGTTTCGGCCCGGCGCTGATTCGCTCTTTGCCCGCCTTCCCGCGCACCTGCAGCCGCGGGACCTGGGTGTTGGGCTCCAATGCAGAGCCCGAGTACGGCTAAGGCTACGGTTGCGGCGCCCAGCCGGATTGTGCTGCTCATGAAAGCATATCTATGCAAAGTTTTAGGTCGCAATCGGGCGTCTTCACATTGGGCTGCCGGACCCGGCCAATTGCTTGAACACTTTACCTAGCCTGTCCTTCACGTCTTGGTAGTGATGAAACGTATCCATCTCGCGTTGAGCGTCTGCCGTCCGGCCTGCGCGCCGATAGAGGACGCTTAGGCGGTAATGGGCGACGAGATTGCTTGGGTCCTCTTTCGCAGCAGTTTCCAGAAGCGAAATGGCCTCGTCCGTCCGATTGGTGGAGAGTAAGGCGATGGCCAACCCGGTCTTTGCATCTGAATCCTTCGGCTGCAGAGCGAGCGCTTTTCTGTAATCTTCCTCTGCTGCCTTGAAATCGCCTTTCGCCGTCATCATTCCCCCAAGCTGCCGCCAGGAGATCGCGTCGTACTGGTTCATCCGAATCGCGGCTTTGTACTCGCCTTCGGCCTGGGCGTTCAACGCCGCATCCGAAGAAGTCCTCAGTTGCTCCGCAAGTTCAAAGTGAGCTCCGGGGAGCATTGGATCTAGCCGAAGCGCTTCTCGATACTGCGCGATTGCATTCGCGTGATCGCCTTGCCGCCCAAGTTCGCCGGCCATGATCATGTGCATCTCTGCGGAATCGGGCTTTACCATCATCATGCTCAGCAGGCTCTGGTCCATCGTCTGGCGCGAAATCTCATAGGTGACAAGCAGGACTCTTGGGTTTTGCGGGGCCACCTCTTGCAGCTTCAACGCTATGGATAGAGCTTTGTCGAGTTGCGTGGAAGCGGAATTTAGCTCGATCAGTTCTAAACCAGCCTGGATCTGGATTTTCTTGTCATCCAGATTTGGGAACGCGCGCTCCAGATCCGCCTGAGCCTGTTTCGGATCCCCGGTTCGCTTCTCGGCAATTCCTAAGAGCGCTTCAATCCTCCACAGATCTGCCTGCAACTCCAAAGCCGTGCGCATGTGCGGGATCGCATCGACATACTTGCCCTGAAAAAACAGCAGGACTCCAAGGTTTGCCTGTGCATTGAGATTCTTCGGATCGAGCGATGCAATTTGTTGCAGGACGGGGATCGCGAGCTGTGGTTTTTGTTCCTGAAGGTATTGCTGAGCTTGCTGTTCAAGAGCTGTGATCTTGCTTTGAACACCAGGAGAATCTTGCGCCATCAGCGCCACCCAGGGCAGCAAGACCAAAACTGCGCAACCTGCTCTTAAGACTAGATTCCTCACTGGCTTGACGTATATCATGTTCTCCAAACTCGGAACTCCGCGGAACGGATAAGACCTGCACTGGTAGGGTACGCCAGTGAGCCGTTGCCACAGCGGTGACCCGCGGATACGGCGACGCATGAACAACAAAACACCCCGGAAGCAGTATCGAAAGGATGGGAGCTGCGGTTGGCGGGAAGGCACGCAATATGTTGCGAGCAGTCTATCTGAACACGGCTTATGAGCTTCCAAAGCGGCGCGATATGCTTATCTGCGGCGAGTTAATCATTTTGAGATCAGAGGGAGCTGAGCAATGCGACGAGTTGCCATAACGATGTTGATAGCTGCGAGTTTCTGTCTCGCACAGGATTCGGGCGACTTCAAACCCGCTACATCGAACGTGCTGGATGCGCAGTATCCACGCGTTGACTCCAGCTCACGGGTTGAGATCCGTGTCAAGGCGCCGGATGCGACGAAAGTGCGTGTCAACTTCTGGAGCGGACCGAAGGCGGACATGCAGAAGGGGGCGGATGGATACTGGACATTCACGACGCCGCCGATGGCTCCCGGACTCCACTACTACACGGTGATTGTGGACGGTGCCGAAATGAGCGATCCCGGCAGCACGGCATATTTCGGGGGAAGCAAGTGGGCAAGTGCGGTTGAAGTACCCGAAGCAGGCGCGACATACTATGAGCCGCAGGATGTTCCGCACGGGCAGGTGCGCGAAATTTGGTACCACTCGTCTGTAACCGGCACATGGCGTCCCGCATTTGTATACACGCCCTCGGGGTATGACTCGCATCCAAATGAGCGCTACCCGGTTCTCTATCTGCAACACGGTGGCGGCGAGAACGAAACAGGATGGATCAGGCAGGGGCGGGCCAACTTCATCATGGACAATCTGATCGCGAGTGGGAAAGCCAAGCCCATGATCATCGTCATGGCAAATGGCTATGCGCGGCGTGCAGGGCAGCCGGCTCCGAATCTCTCGGGCAAAGGGTTTGGATCACCAGAGATGCGGAAGGCAATGGAAGACATGATGTCGGCGTTTGAGGACGACATGACGCAAGCCTTGATTCCGTTCATTGACTCCACTTATCGCACGCTCAAGGATCGCGATCACCGTGCAATGGCCGGCCTTTCCATGGGCGGCATGCAAACGTTTCACGTAACTTTCGCTCATCTCGAACTGTTCTCCTACATCGGCGGATTTAGTGGAGCTTCGAATCCATTTGCCGGAGGTAACGGCGACTTCGATGCCAAGACGGCGTACAACGGTGCGTTGGCCGATCCGGGGGCGTTCGCCAGACGCGTGCATCTGCTTTGGATTGGCGTGGGAACCGAGGAACCTGCGCAGATGAAGACAGGTATCGAGAAACTCAACACAGCGCTTGAAGGAGCAAAAATCCAGCACGTGTTTTATGAGTCGCCTGGTACGTCACACGAATGGCAGACATGGCGCCGTGACCTGAATGACTTTGCACCGCGACTCTTCCAGCAGCCGGCCAGCCGAGAGCCACTCTCCGCGCAGCGGAAGTAGATTGGCGCTTTGGACGGGCACGTAGGCAGCGCCCAGATACAAAGCGACCAGAGACGTGCGTCAGACTCATGAAGTACAGCGTGCCGTCGTAAATATCCGTCCTGCCCCGGCAGACCACTTGCTCGCCTTGCGCCATGCGTCACAACCGAACACGGTCGATTGCGGGAATCAGTTTGGTGCGGTGAGCCGTCGATTGATCCAGCCGATGAGCGCGCTCGAGAGCTACAAAGCCGATGAGCGACTGAGTGGCATGGAAGCACCTCGTTCTAATGGCCGCCCTTCTTATCTAGCCGGTAGAACCGCGCCGCGTTGTTGTACAGGATGTCGCGCTTCTGCAGAGGGGTCAGGTAATCCGCGTTTTGGATAATGCTGATCGAATACGACATCAGTTTCGGCCACTCCAGCTGATCAGTGCCGAACATCACCCGATCCTCGAAACCGGCATCCACCAACCGTTCGATGTAGCGATTTACTTCCTTTATCGGATAGCTCCAGATCAGACCTGCAACGTCAACATACACGTGTGAGCTCGCCTGCAGCAGGGTGAGCATGTTGTCCATCATCGGATAACCGGCGTGCATCACCTGGACACGCAACTTCGGATGCCGTGCGAGCAGATCTTCTAACAGCAGTGGATTGCCCATCGAGCCCCGAAACTTGGGCATTGCAACATTCGCGCGCCCCGAACCGCCCGTCCCCATGTGAATCGCTACGGGGATGTCCAATTCCACGGCAAGCGCAAAGTATTTGTCAACGGACGGATCGCTCGGCGACAAACCTTCGTACTGTAGTCCGATCTCGCCCATGACCTTGAACCCTCCGCTCGTGAACGTCTTTCGTAGTTCGTCGATAGATACGCGTTCCCCGGGTTTCAGTCCGTCATTGAACGAAGTTCCAGGAATCACTCGATCGGGAGCGGCCTCCTTCCATTTCTGAACGCTCGCCGGACCTCCGAAGACGACGGCTGTGACATTGAGTCGCTTCATCTCAGAGACGACATCCTGCACATACTCGCCTTTAGCGGACGGATATAGCTTCGGCGTGCACAAGTTCTGGTCCGACCACCCCGAATTTCCCTCCTTCGTATCGGGATCGGACGCCAAGAACTTAGGGGTATTCGGACACATCGGACCTCCGCCAGGAAAAGACTCGAGCATTGAGTGCACATGCACGTCAATGACGGGTGGCAGATCCGTATCCGTGTTTTGAGCGGACGAAGCCGCAGAGGTAAGAAAACCGACACAAATGGCCGCAAGCAAAACCGTTAATCGAGAGTGCATAGAGAAAGCTCCTTGTCTGAAACTCTGTCTGGACCTTACCTATTAGTCGCATGGTGCAGGGCGTCCGTAGAACAAACAAAATTCCGCAGCATCGTCCGTGCTACCGGATCCGTTGTAAGCCGCTTGTTGACAACAAGGGCATAAGGGTCGTGTACAGTCAATCGCCGTTGTTCGTCACGTGTTCCGCTAGGATGCTGTGCGGCGCCTATCAGCACTCGAGAGTACGCGGTTGCAGTGGCTTCGGTGACCGACTGTTTAGCCGCGTTGATCAAGTCCGCCCCCGCTTCGCCATGCAGCAGCGGATACGGTCCTATGCCGAGCATCCCATTTTCCGACAACAACACATGGATAGCCTGGGCGGCCGGTGATTCGGCAGCAGCGCTGGCAGCCGATCCCGATATTGACGCAATCTCGGCCTGATGACCATAGCGCCAATGCACTGGCTATCTCGGACCTGATCTCAGCCGCGCCGACAAGTGGAAGGTCCAAGATGGCCTGATTTAGTATGTGTCTTGGACGGTCCCCATAGCAGCTACCCACGGACATGGAGCCGAAGCGTCTCGAACATGGGTTCCGAAGTGGACGCACACTCAATTTCAGCGAAGCTTTTCAAGGAATGGCCGCCTTCCGAGTATCCGGTGCATATTCAGGTGGTCGGCCATGCAGCCGACGGAAGCATCAGTGTTCACGTTTGGAATAGTCGCGGTATCAAGGAGATCGGGATTGTCTATCGCGAAGACCACGCCGCGTGCGAAGATCCGATTTCAGTCGCTGTTATCGAGGAAATTGAATGCATCGTCAACGGCCTTGTGGCGGAAGGTAAGCTACCAAAGAAGCATCGTTGATGGAGCATCTGTTAACTTCCGCGGCAGCCAGTATGAACTGTGGCTAGGGAGGGTAGAGGTTACGAGCAAAGGCCACAATGCCGGTCCCCCTTACGCGCTGGTCAATTCCTTTTGATCTTTTTTAAGACGAAGTCGAGGACCAAAACTCACTCTTTCCTTCGCGTGGACGAACGTAGCGGAAGCGGATCGCCGAAATGCAGCGGATCACGCAGATTTTGAAGCTCGCGGTAGTAATAAAGCCGAGTGGGGTGTCTGCCGTTGAACTTCAGCGCCTTTAGGAAAGCGAGTTCCTCGGCCGTGGCGTCTGCGCTCAGGCTTGCGTTAGAAAGGAACTCTTGAAAGCCCGGCTCCACGGGAGGAAGCCGATCTGGTCCGATCTCCATAAATTCGAACCGCTTTCTACCACCGGGAACCAACTTGCGATTTGGAATCACATCAATGCGAAAGGTCTTGAGGTCAATGTCCCAGGATTCGATCAACAGCCCGAGAAAGGCGGTGCAAATCTCTTCCGAGACCCGGAACGCCTCGCTCTTGACAAACCTCCGGCTTTGACGCCGCACCTGATCGGGCGTTTGCCCCGTCAACTCGGCCATGCGCTTAAGCCGATCTTCATTTTGCAGGTGGTCGCTGGTGATCGTTTTCGCGACGTCCACGAGTTTCTGAGTCACCAAGCGCTCCAACTCCCCAAACGATTCACGCTCGAAGATGACTCGGACTTCTCTTCGGCGAGCGGCGGCACATTTCGCCAGAATCAAGGCGCGGCACTGCGGGTGAAGCGGCATCAGCTGTTCGGCCAAGATCTTCTTCAGTCTTTCGCGCCGTTGGAGATTTGCCAGCTTCGAAAGCTCGTCTTCGGGAAGTTTGAGGAACCTGCTCATCCGAGCGTAGATTTCGGTGCGCCCGACTGAAGGCGGTACTTTCTTTCGGGCCAGCAATTGGGAGATGTACGATTCCGTGACCTGCGCGCTCGCAGCAAGATCTTTCTGCTCCAATCCGAGTTCTTTTAAGCGGGATTTAATGAAAAGCGCGAGGTCCATCCAGTCTCTAATCCGCTCCCAGTTGGTTAACCGGGAGCAGTCAACCCTGTTTCTAATCCTGGCACAAACCGCGTTGACAAGTAAATGTTCTTCACTGATAATGGTTAAGTAAGCACTCCTGCTAACCCCGGATCTTCCGAACTAAGTCAGAATTTACGGTCCCATCCTCTTAGACCCGCAACCGAGGAGGTTGTTGATGGTTTATACCCTCCCGAGGCTCCCCTGCCTTGATCGAAGAGAGCCGTGTTCTGGATGATGCAATCGGGGACATTGCTGATCCGTACGGGAACGACTCTACCCGCATCCATACTCCTCACAAGCAGCGTGACGAACGATGGATTTTCCGCCGTCCAGGGCCGCGCTGAACTGCTCCAACTCAAAGCGGAGCTTACCAAAGCAGGTTGGAATTGGTTCTACATGGGAGCTGTGAAACAGACCGTGTTTGGCAGCGGTCCGAAGCGAATAGCCTCAGCCATGAAGGGTGTCACGGCCAAAATGCGACTGAATAAATGCAATAGTCTGCAGATCGATGCAATCACGCCTCACTCGGTGCTCGGCATCCCCTACTTGAGCGTATCGGCGCATTGCTGTCACATCCAACAAGGCGTAATCTTCGCCGGCGGAAAGTAATGAGCACAGTTCCCGCAACGCCGTGGGTTGGCACGGAAAGCCAGATAGAGTGGGCAGAAAGAATTAAACCGCTCGTCAGCGCTGAATTCGACCGCATAGCGAAAGCTCTCGAGGCCGTAGCTCGCCGACAATCGGCAAGCGATCGCCTGGAGACGCGGGCTGTGATCGCCATCCTCGAAGAGAAACGTCTTGAGGTGCTGGGGAGAAATGAGGCCGGTTACTTCATTAAGAGCTGGCAAGAGCTGAGCGACCAGGTTCAAAGGCTCATTCGAGATGATTCGCGGTTCGCGGCGATTAGAGTCGCGAAAGCAGCGCGCAGGAAAACGCCCGTAATACAAGCCGAAGCATAAGTAAGTCACTTATGAAGGAAGGTGAGAAATGAACAAACAGTTGACGGCGAAGAGGTTGTTGAAGCGTCACAACCGGCATGCAGCGAGTGACAAGAATTGGGCTAGCGATTCAAAAAGCAACTCGAGGAAGCCCAAGCATGTTGCTGCAGCGAAACAGGGACGAGGCGCTGCTGGCAAAGTCTCTCGGAAAGCAGGCGCCTGATCATGATTGTCACGGGCGAAGTGCTGTTCCGCGCACAATGTCCGCGTTGCAGATCGATCGATTTTCGAACTGTCGGTATACAGAACGTCGTCGAACGAATTCTCCATCGACTTCTCCAGCCCTGTCGGTGCGCGCTGTGTGGGCGGCACTTTCTCGTGTTCCGCTGGCAAGTTCCGGTCTCCGCGATGGCATGAAGCGGTCGTGAGTACGCACTCAAAGGGGCAGACGGGCGACGGCGCAACTGAAGGCTCAATCGTCATTGAGAACATCAAGCTTCACCCGAGGGCAACTTCGGGTACATCAGAAGTCCGGGACCAAGCCAGAGGTTGCGCTCGTCCGGCAATGCAGGGTCGGCCGCCGAGCCTGAGGAGATGACCACGACGAAAGAGGAAAAATGTTTATACCCAATCTCTACACGCTAAAGGACCGGGGCAAGCAGTACGGGCTGCACAAGTTTCAGGACGGCGTCGTGATGCTTGCCATACAGCATGAATGCGGCGACTGGATCACTTTATCGCCTCCTACAGAGGCAGAGGTTAAATACTTCGAGCAGTACGGGGAAAGAGTAGAAAAGCCACCGCGAAGCGCCGACTTACCCGCTCGACTATAAAACTCAACCGTCTGGCCCATAGAACGATTTGCCAATGACGTGATTGTTGTCGGGCCACTGGGTACTCTCAACATTTCGCTTAGCTGTCGAGATCTTATCGAGCGATAGTCGAACGGCATACATAGGCGAGCGCACAAGCCTATTCGTACGTCTTAAAACTGACCAATTGGGCAGTATCGAAGAAGCAAATGGAGGAGCAGCGGCCAGCCCTAAGGCGGATGCAGCTTCCACTAAGGGCCGACCGCTCCAATTTCTCAGGTCGAACACAGAAAAGTAACTCTTATGCGCAAATTTTGTTCAGTAGTAACCATCGGCATCATGTCCGCCGCTCTTATCCATGCGGCTAAGAAATTCCCCTTTACGGCGTCATCCATCGTACCCGCCGCAAAAGGCTCACTGGAAGTCGGGAAAGATCGCAACGGCAATACGGAAGTGGAACTGAAAGTTGAGCACCTCGCCAATCCGACCAGTCTTTCACCTTCGCAAGCTAATTACGTCGTTTGGTTGCAAGAGAAAGGGTCAGGCCCGGAAAACCAGGGTGAGCTCAAGGTGAACGGAAAGCTACAAGGGTCATTCCGAACGGTCACACCGCGGAAGA
>C688J35102_120989326_pt1 | contig 10864 bp, 11 predicted proteins | sample HopSoiMetagenom2_FD_35102 | JGI IMG/M metagenome (IMG submission 35102)
AAGTTGGTCTCGAAGCCCCAGATGCGCTGCTCGGGGTCGAGCATCGTGTCGTTGTGCCCGTCGGGGTGCTCCAGCTCGACCGAGAGGCAGTGGGCGACGACGCGGTCGCCGGGCTTCCAGTTGTGCACCCCGACCCCCGTCTTGAGCACCACGCCGGAGAGGTCGGAGCCGACGACGTGGTAGGGCAGGTCGTGCCGCTTCGCCAGCGGAGAGATCCGGCCGTAGCGCTCGAGGAAGCCGAACGTGGACACGGGCTCGAAGATCGAGGTCCACACGGTGTTGTAGTTGATGGCGCTGGCCATCACCGCCACGAAGGCCTCACCCGGGCCGAGCTCCGGCAGCGGCACGTCGTCGAGGTGCAGGGACTTGCGCGGGTCCTTCTCCTTGCTCGGCATGCCTTCGAACATGTCGACCTCGTCCTTGTGGACGGTGACGGCGCGGTAGGACTCGGGCAGCTCAAGTGCAGCGAAGTCGTCCGCCGAGGTGTCGCCGGCCACGATCGCGTCGAGGATCTGCTTCACGGGTGCTCCTGGTCGTCGGGTCCGCTCAAGATACCCGGGAGTAACCGACCCATACACCGGAGTGTGACCAACGCCGCCCGACGCGGAGACGCGATCAGGTGACCTGCAGCCACCGCCCGACAGAGGGCACGCCTTGACCGTTCAGCGCGAAGACCAAGTAATGGCCGACCGGGACCAGGTTCGGGTTCGCCGGCATCGTGCACGTGATCGTGGTGCCGTTGACCGTGAAGCCGAGGAAGTGGTGTCGCTGGTCGGTGTTCACCTGGTGCGTGACCGACCCCGGTCGCACCAGCGCGACCTTGCTGACGCTCGCCGCGTCCGCGCTCGAGAGGGTGAATGTCGCACCGGGTGACGCCGAAGCATCCATTGCGGAGACTCCCGGGCGCGGGCCGTTGAACAGGTACGGCGGGCTGAAGACCTCGGCGGTGTTCGCATAGGTGCCGTTCGTGCCGCCCGACCATACGCGTCCGTCGGGCAGCAGCAGCGCCGTGGAGTGATACATGCGTACGCCCAGCTGGCTTGCCATCGACGACCACGTCCCCGTGGCCGGGTCGTAGAGCTCAGCCGTCTTGATCGGGCCGCTCAGGTTGCCGTCGGTGCCCCCACCGACGACGAGCACCTTGCCGTCGGGCAGGACGACACCGTTGCAGTGGATGCGCCCGAACGCCAATGAGCCTGTGTACTGCCAGGTCGGGGTCGTCGCACCGAGGTCGAGGATCTCGGCGGTCTTGGTCGGCGGTGACGTCGAGACCGGTTTTCCTCCGAAGGTGAGCACCTGCCGGCCACCCGACAACAGCACCGACGTCCCCCACGGCCGGTTGCCGACCTTCATGTTCGGCCCATTGGCCCAGGTGTTCGTGGTGGGGCTGAAGAACAGAGTTGTCCGCGCCCCGCCTGTCTTCGCGAGCCGCCCATCGGGCATCAGGCGCATGTGCGGGTAGAGCTTCAGGCTTTGGTTGGCCGAAGCGGGCAGCTGGTGAAGGGTGTTGTTCGACGAGTCGTACACCTCGACGCTCAGGGCCGGGTGGTCCGAGGTTTCCCAGCCCCCGAAGATGTAGGTGAGCCCGTTGGGCAGTCCCACCTGGGTCGGGTACCAGCGCTTCTCGGTGAGCAGGGGGCCGTGCGTCCAGGTCCTGGTTCCCGGGTGGAAGAGATCTGTCTCGGCGACACCCACGCTGTCCGGGACCTTGATGGTGGCGTTGTGGCCTCCGGACACGTAGAGGTCACCGTTGGGCTGGAAGTTCATTCCGCCGCAGAAGATGTCCCGCGCATAGGTGAGGCCCGCCTTCGCCACGTCGCCCGTGGTGTAGTCCCACGTCCCGACGTAGCTGGACGCTGCGCCACCGGTGTAGCCGAAGAACAAGACGTAGCCGGCGTTGGTCAGCGCCGCGTGAATCGCCTGGCCGCCGAGGGCAAGCGGGCTCGTCCACTGGCCGACGTCGGTGGGCGCCGCGTTTGACCGGGCAAGGGGGAGAACCGCGAATGCTCCGGCCGCCCCCGCGCCAGCGAGCAGCGCACGTCGTGTCAGCGCCAGGTTGGTCATCGTGCTGCGCACTCCCCGAGACCCCGAGCGGGTCCCTGGTCCGACGTTCGCTGGAAAGCCGGTGGAGCGACCGAGGACCTCGTCCCAGGTCTAGAGGGGCCTTGGGCCTGCTACGGAGCCGGTTGCACGAGCTCGACGAGGATCCCGCCGGTGTCCTTCGGGTGCAGGAAGTTGATCCGGCTGTCGGCCGTCCCGCGCCGCGGCTCATCGTAGAGCGTGCGGACGCCGCGGTCGCGCAGGACCTGCGAGACCTTCTCGACGTCGGTGACTCGGTACGCAAGCTGCTGCATGCCCGGGCCGGAGCGGTCGAGGAACTTGGCGATCGTGGACTTGTCGTTCAGCGGCGCGAGCAGCTGGATGCAGGACCCGGAGTCGCCGACGCCGACCATCGCCTCGCGCACGCCCTGCTCCTTGTTGGTCTCCTCGTGGAGCAGCTGCATCCCGAAGGTGTCGCGGTAGAAGGCGATCGCCTGGTCGAGGTCGGGCACGGCCACGCCGACGTGGTCGATGGCGATGAAGAGGTGCTCGGGGATGTCGGTGGGTGCGGAGGTGCTGGACATGGCGCACATCGTCGTACGTCGCGTGCGTTGCCTGCGAGAGGGTGTGACAAGTTCCTCACGTCCGCACGCGGCCGGTGGCCTCCCCAGGCAGACCCGTCGGTAGGTATCGTCGCGGTGTTCAGCAATGTCACGCAGGAGGCGCTTCATGTCTGGTTCGGTCATCGTTGCCGGGGCCCGCACGCCCATCGGGCGTCTGCTCGGCGGGCTCAAGGACAAGTCGGCCGCGGATCTGGGAGGCGTCGCCATCAAGGGCGCTCTCGAGAAGGCCGGTGTCTCCGGCGACCAGGTCGACTACGTGATCATGGGACAGGTCATCCTCGCCGGCGCCGGCCAGAACCCCGCGCGCATGGCCGCGACCGAGGGCGGCATCCCGATGAGCGTGCCGTCCATCACGATCAACAAGGTGTGTCTCTCCGGCATCAACGCCATCGCGCTCGCCGACCAGTTGATCCGTGCCGGTGAGCACGAGATCGTCGTCGCCGGCGGCATGGAGTCGATGACGAACGCGCCGCACTTCCTGCCCAAGTCCCGCGAGGGCGTCAAGTACGGCGACGCCACGCTCGTCGACTCGATGGCGTACGACGCGCTGTTCGACCAGTTCACGCAGCAGGCGATGGGCCTGCTCACCGAGGAGTGCAACGCCGCGGCGCAGAATCTGACCCGCGACGAGCAGGACGAGTTCTCGGCGCAGTCGCACCAGAAGGCTGCGGTCGCCTGGAAGAACGGCGTCTTCGACGACGAGGTCGTGCCGGTGGAGATCCCACAGCGCAAGGGCGACCCGATCGTCGTCTCGACCGACGAGGGTGTCCGCGGGGACACCACGGCCGAGAGCCTCGGCAAGCTCCGCCCGGCGTTCAGCAAGGAAGGCACGATCACCGCGGGCTCGTCCTCGCAGATCTCCGACGGTGCGTGCGCGGTGGTCGTCATGAGCAAGGCCAAGGCCGAGGAGCTCGGCCTGACGTGGCTGGCCGAGATCGGCGCGCACGGCCAGGTGGCCGGCCCGGACTCGACGCTGCAGCTGCAGCCGGCCGCGGCGACAGCGAAGGCCTGCGCGAAGGACGGCATCGAGCCGACCGACCTCGACCTCGTGGAGTTCAACGAGGCCTTCGCCGCTGTCGGCATCGCGTCGGCACGCGAGCTCGGCATCGAGAACTCGAAGGTCAACGTCAACGGTGGCGCGATCGCCCTCGGTCACCCGGTCGGCATGTCGGGTGCGCGGATCACGCTGCACCTCGCCCTCGAGCTCAAGCGCCGTGGTGGCGGCGTCGGTGCTGCCGCGCTCTGCGGCGGAGGTGGGCAGGGTGACGCCCTGATCGTGCGGGTGCCGTCTGCCTGAGTCGGTCGCCGACCTCGTCGAGCAGGCGCGGGCCGGCAAGGCCCGTGCCGTCGGCAGGCTGATCAGCCTCGTCGAGGACGAGTCTCCCGACCTGCGCGAAGCGATCGCCGCGCTGGCACCGTACGGCGGCAACGCCCACGTCATCGGCATCACCGGACCGCCGGGCGTCGGGAAGTCGACGACGACCTCGGCACTCGTCACCGCGCTGCGGCAGACCGACAAGCGCGTCGGCGTGCTTGCCATCGACCCGTCGTCGCCCTTCTCGGGCGGAGCCCTGCTGGGCGACCGGGTGCGGATGTCCGAGCATGCGACCGACAGTGGGGTGTTCATCCGCTCGATGGCCTCCCGCGGGCACCTCGGTGGCCTGGCGTGGGCGGCCCCTCAGGCGCTGCGTGTCCTCGACGTCGCAGGCTTCGACGTGGTCCTGGTCGAGACCGTGGGCGTGGGGCAGAGCGAGGTCGAGGTCGCCCGGGCCGCCGACACCACCGTCGTGCTGCTCGCGCCCGGGATGGGCGACGGGATCCAGGCGGCAAAGGCCGGGATCCTCGAGATCGGCGACGTCTACGTCGTGAACAAGGCCGACCGTGAGGGGGCCGCAGCCGTACGACGCGACGTCCGCACGACCGTCGGGCTCGCCGACCGGGCACCGGAGGACTGGAAGCCGCCCGTGCTGCTCACTTCCGCGCCGTCCGGCGACGGGATCGACGCGGTCATCGAGAAGCTCGACGCCCATCTCGCCTGGGCGCGGGAGAGCGGTGTCCTGCACGAGCGACGCATGCAGCGGGTCCGCGACGAGGTGGAGTCCATCGCGCTCACTGCTCTGCGCCGACGGTGGGGCGGCGTCGACCGTTCGGCCCTGGACGACCTCGCCGCGCACGTCGTCGCGGGCGACCTCGATCCCTACACCGCCGCCGACCGGCTGCTCGAGGCGCGTACCTGATCCAGAGGTGTGGATGGGTGCAGGATCATCCGGTGCAGCCGAACCTCGTGGTCGCGACGGCCAACGTGCTGCGGTCGCTCTCCCGCGAGGAGGCACGGAGCTCGCTGCGCGCCGTGCTCGATCGCGAGCCGGACATCGTCGGTCTCCAGGAGTGGGGGATCGCGCGGTGGAGGGCTGTGCGCGACAGCGGCAGGCTCCGGACCGTCCCGGGCAGGCGCCGGGCCGCCTCGTCTCGCCCGGACTACGTGTGGTGCGTGCCGGTGTACGGCGGCTGCGCGGTAGGTGTGCGAGCTGAGCGGTTCAGGGTCGTCGACACCCGACTCCGGGTGCTCAACCCGCCCGGGCGTGCCGACAATCCTGGCCGGCCGCTCGGGCTCGAACCTGCGCGGGTGGCCACCGTCGTACGGCTCGACGACCGGGCGACCGGTCGACGGCTGGGCATGGTCTGCTTCCACCTTGTCCCGGGGGTGCAACGGAAAGGGCTCTATCGCCCCGACCGTCCGTTGCTCGTCGCCCGGCACCGTCGCGAGGTGAGGGCGCTGCAAGACGTGGTCGACGATCAGCGCGAGCGGAGCGACGAGGTCCACGCCCTCGGCGACTCGAACTTCGACGGCCTCGAGCTGCGCGGGCTCACGTCGGCGTGGGAAGGCCGACCCCGGCCGGGGACCCTCACCCACCGGACGATCGACGACGTCTTCGGCCCGGGTGCGGCGCTCGAGGTCGAGCTCGTGGAGACGCACTCCGACCATCGAGCCGTGCTCGTCACGCGCTGACTTCGCTGCGCGCCTCCCGCACCTGATCGACGCATTCTGGTCCAATCGAGACGTGAAGGTTGTCGTGCTCGGCCTTGTCGTCGTGTTCGTGGGCTACTGGATGGTCCAGTCGCCCGACACCTTGGCGACTTTCACCCGGGACGGTGCGACGTGGATCTGGGACACGACCCAGACGGTGTTCGGATCCTTGATCTCCTTCCTCGGCAACGTCTTCAAGTGAGCGGTGGCCATGATCTCGTGGCTGCGCGGCCTGATCCCTCAGCCTGAGATCCGCGCGCACCTGTTGCGCGACGAGGGCGAGGTCATCGTCGACGAGGTCGCCCACCACTGGGTCGCCTATGTCCGGCCCGCCGGGTGGGGGATCCTCGGACTGCTCCTGCTGGTTCTCGGCCTCTTCGTGGATCTCTCGATCGCGTGGGTGTTCCTGGTCGCCGCCGCGGGTGTTGCGGCGTTCGGGGGCTACCAAGCGCTCTCGGTGCACATGGACCGCTTCGTGGTGACGAACATGCGCGTGTTCCGCATCCACGGCGTGCTCTCGCAGTCGCTGGCCACCATGCCGCTGATCAGGATCCTGGACATCACCGTGCAGAAGCCGCTGGTCGGCCGCATGCTCGGCTACGGCAACTTCGTCTTCGAGTCCGCCGCCCAGGAGCAAGGCCTCCGGGTGATCACCACGGTGGCCCGTCCGGACGAGCGTGACCTCACGATCCAGCGCGTGGTGCAGCGGGCAGGGCTGCGCGGTCCGCGAGTGAACTGAGTACGCCGTGGCGCGGCGGAAGCTTCCCTTCGACCCGATCGACGAAGCTGCTCGTCAATGGGGTCTGCGGTGGTCGGCCGTCCCGCAGATGCACGCGGTGACCTCGTTGATGCGCGTGCAGCAGCTGCTGATCGGCCGGCTCGACGAGATCCTTCGACCGCACGGGCTGACCTTCGCGCGCTACGAAGCGCTCGTGCTGCTCACCTTCGCCCGAGCCGGCTCGCTGCCCCTGGGGAAGATGGGCCAGCGGCTGCAGGTGCACCCGACCTCGGTGACCTCGATCGTCCGCCGGCTGGAGTCGGACGGGCTGGTCGCCCTGCGGCGACACCCCGACGACCGGCGTGCGGTCCTCGCCGAGATCACCGACAGGGGGCGAGCCTCGGTCGAGGCCGCCACGCGTGACCTCGTCGGAGCCGACTTCGGTCTGGGCATGCTGAGCGAGGACTCGCTCGCCCAGCTGTCCGCCGTGCTGCGCCCGGTGCGGGAGGCGGCCGGCGACTTCTGAGCCGCCCGCGGCCCGGCATCGGGAGTGCGGAAGGATGGCGGGCATGAACATGCCGTTCTCGCGACCGGGCGCCGTCGACCTCTCGGGGCTCAAGCGGCCCGCCACGGGCGGCCCGCAGGCGTCCGCGAGCCGGGGCACCGACGGCGCGAACGGTGCGTACTCGATCGAGGTCTCGGAGCAGAACTTCCAGGCGGTCGTCGAGAGCTCGATGACGGCGCCGGTGGTTCTGGTCGTCTACTCACCGAGCCGGCTTCCGGCCAGCGCCCAGCTCGCCGACGACTTCGGCACGGTGGCCGACGAGCTCGAGGGTCGTATCCTCGTCGGACGCATCGACGTCGACAGCCAGCCGGCGATCGCGCAGGCGCTGCAGGTTCAGTCCGTCCCGCTGGTCCTCTTGCTGCTGCAGGGCCGGCCTGCACCGCTGCTGCAGGACGCACCGCCGCTGGAGGAGCTGCGCACGCTGATGTCCCAGCTGGTGGAGCAGCTGACCGCCCAGGGCATGACCACGCGACACGAACCGTTGGGCGGCGCACAGGAGGAAGCGGACGACGTCGACGGCGACCAGACCGATCCTCGCTACGCCCCGGCGGAAGAAGCCCTGGTCGCCGGGGACGTCGACCAGGCAGTCGCGGAGTACCAGAAGCTCGTGGACGCCAACCCCGCTGACGCGGAGGCCGCGCTCGGGCTCTCGCGCGCCAAGCTCATGCAACGCACCCAGGGCGTCGACCTTGCCTCGGCCCGCGCGACGGCGGCCGAGCACCCTGACGATGTCGACGCCCAGCTCCTGGTCGCCGACCTCGATCTCCTCGGCGGACACGTGGACGACGCGTTCGACCGCGTGCTCGACCTGGTCCGCCGGACAGCGGGGGACGAGCGCGACCGGGCCCGGATGCACCTGATAGAGCTGTTCGCAGTCGTCGGCAACGAGGACGCGCGCGTCCGCCGTGGCCGACAGAACCTGGCTTCTGCCCTGTTCTGAGAGGTATGTCCGACTAGCCGGTCACATGGCGGCAGCGGACCGGGCGTTTGCCCACATCGCACACTGGTGCGGCGCAATACTTCGCGGGTGAGCACCCCACGACCTTGCTCGCTCCGCTTGCGCTGCCCAGGGGACCCCGCATGACTGCGCCCGTCACAGCCGAGCTGGTCGCTCTGGTCCCGATGACGGGGTCGGCCCTGGGTGTGGTGGCGCACGCGGTCCACTACGCGCTGCTCTTCGGTGGCCTGGCCTGCGTGGTCGCCCTGTTGCTCGCCTCGCGACCCGGCCCGGTCCGCCGGGCGCCGATCAGTGAGCACGAGGCGCGCATGGTTGCACTGCGCGCGGCGGTCGACTCGGGTCAGCTCGGCGGCCCGCTCGACGTGCCCGAGGTCCCCCGTCATGAGACCGCGACCGTGCCCGGCGCCTTCTGCGTCGCGGTGGTCAGCAGCGTCGCAGCCGCGGGCGTGCACGCAGCGGCCACCCCGGCACACGTCGGGGAGGGCCTGCTGATCGGCGGGTTCTTCGTCGTCTCGGCGATCGCCCAGCTTGTGTGGGCAGTCCTCGCGATGAGCGCCGGCCCGCGACCGCTGCTGCTCTGGGCGGCAGTCGTGGGCAACGCCTCGATCGTCGCGCTGTGGGTCTACACGCGCATGGTGGGTGTCCCGTTCGGGCTCGGTGAGCGCGAACCGGTCGGTCCGTGGGACCTCGCCGCGGGGGCGTGGGAGCTCGTCACGGTCGGCGCCTGCGTGCTGCTGCTGGTGCACCCGGTCGTGGTGGCGCGGCGTACGGCGATGGACCTGCACCGGTGGCCGACGCCGGCCCGAGGATGGCTCCTCGGCTCGCTCGTCGTCCTCGGCGCTCTGACCTTGGCCGGGCTGCCCACCTGAGCGGGTCGCCGGCGGAAAGAACCTGGAGGAGGAGCGATGGAGTGGTGGACAGTCGGCATGGTTGCCAACACCGTGATCGCGATCGCCTACTTCATGATCGCCGCGGTGATCGTGATTCCGTTGATCCGCAGCGGGCAGCTGCGCGCGAACCCGCTCGGTGCGGCCACGGCGGCCATCTTCTTCACCTGCGCAGTGCACCACGGGTCGCACGCGGTCCACATGCTCATGCCCGCCTTCGGGGTCGACCTCGCCCAGGGCCACGCGATGCGGGCCGCCTGGGGCTGGCAGCTGGCGATGTGGGACGTCGTGGGTGCGCTGGTCGCCGCGTACTACTGGACGCTGCGGCGCAACTACGGCTCCCTGATGCAAGGAGCCCAGCTGTTCGAGGACCTGCGTAAGCGTGAGCAGCAGGCGCTCGAGCTCAACGACAACGTGCTCCAGGGCCTCGTCGTCGCGAAGATGTCGATGGACCTGGACGACACGGCGAAGGCGCGCGAGGCCATCGGTACCGCCATCACCTCGGCGAGCCGGATGATCACAGACCTGCTGGGCTCCGAACAGCGCCCGATCGCCGCCGGCCTGCTGCGTCGTACCGCCGCAACCATCGCGCCCCACGTCGCGTCTGAGACCCCGTCGCACACCGGGCCATGAGCACAGGGATCTCCGCCGTCGTCGTCGACGACACCCCGGACATCCGGATGCTGTTGACGATGACGCTCGAGATGGACGGCGACATCACGGTCGTGGGGGAGGCGGGTGATGGCCGGGCGGGTGTCGACCTGGCCGTCGAGCTGCAGCCGGACGTCGTCCTCATCGACCTGGCCATGCCGGTCATGGACGGCCTGGAGGCGCTGCCGCTGATCCGGGCAGCCTGCCCCCGGACGCGCGTCGTGGTTCTGTCCGGGTTCGAGGCCGACGCAATGGCCCAGCGCGCCCTCGACGCCGGCGCCGACGGCTACCTGCAGAAGGGGCTGCCGGTCTCGGAGATCCTGGACTACGTCCGCCTGCTCACTGGCCTGGACGACGGCGACGGCGACGCACCACGTCGGCTCAGGGGAGTCCCGGCGCGTGCGAACCAGCGACCCGACTTCATGCTGCCGCCCCTGGACGCCGCGGATGCTGCCCTCGTCTCCGAATCGGCGGCCGTGGGCCTGATGCTCCTGGACGGGCCGCCCGACGGTCACCTGCAGGTGCGCTACGTGAACGCCACCGCCCGGACGATGCTGGCGCTGGCGAAAGGCTCGGCGCTCGTGGAATCGCTGGTGGGCCTCTGCGAGCGACGCCGCAGCCAGCTGGGTCCGAACGTCACCCTGCGCGACCAGCTGCTCAGCCCTGACGGAACCCTGGACGTGCGCGTCCGGCTCGGCGACGGAGGCGTGGTGGTGTCGCTGAGCGAGTCGACCGGCGCCGACGAGGCGAACCGGCTACGCCAGGCGTTGTCCACGACCGCGCACGAGATCCGCAACCCGGTGACCGTCCTCGTGGGCGTCGCGCACACGATCGACGAGAGCAAGGACAAGCTCACCGAGGAGCAGCGCACTCACCTTCTCGGCGCGGTGGTCCGTCAGGCGACGGTGCTGGATCGGGTGACCGAGGATCTGCTCACCGCAGGTCAGGCACGCGGCGGCTCGATCAGTGTCGACTGCCGGCCGGTGCCGCTCGAGCCGTTGCTCGCAGATGCGACCGGCGACCTTCCTCCGACGACGGACGTGCTCATCCGCGGAGCCCGCGGGATTCGGGTCCAGGCGGACCCGACCCGGCTCGGGCAGATGGTGGCCAACCTGTTGAGCAACGCGATGAAGTACGGCCAGGCGCCGTATGCCGTGCGCGTTGCGAAGGATGACAGCGTCGGGGACTTCGTGAGGATCGGTGTCGAGGACAGCGGCCCGGGCATCAGCGAGGAGTTCCGGGAGCGGCTGTTCGAGGAGTTCTCGCGGGAGCCCGGCTCCGGCCGGAGGGGCACCGGCCTCGGGCTGTTCGTCGTGCGCTCGCTGGCCGAGGCGCAGGGCGGCTGGGTCGACTACGCGGCGAACCCCGCCGGCGGGTCGACGTTCACGATCACG
>C688J35102_120989323_pt1 | contig 10820 bp, 10 predicted proteins | sample HopSoiMetagenom2_FD_35102 | JGI IMG/M metagenome (IMG submission 35102)
TGATGACAGATCCAGTGCAGCGCGATCACGTCTGTTCGAATCTCGACAAGTATGTCGTCAAGGCGGTGGGCGAATCCGGCGGATATGGCATGCTGATAGGCCCGCATAGCTCGCTCGCGCAGCAGGCGGATTTCAAATCGAGAATTCTGGCAAACCCGCGGAACTACATCGCACAGCCCACGCTGGCGCTTTCGACGGCACCCTGCTTCATTGACGACGGCCACATTGAGCCGAGACACGTCGACCTCAGGCCGTATGTACTCTTTGGCGAATCGGTCACGATCGTTCCGGGCGGCCTTACTCGAGTCGCGCTTCGCAAAGGGTCGCTCGTCGTCAACTCCTCCCAAGGCGGAGGTTCGAAGGATACCTGGGTCTTACAGAACTGAGGAGTACTGCCGTATGCTATCTCGCGTTGCCGATAGCCTTTACTGGATGAGCCGATATTTCGAGCGCGCAGATCACTGCAGCCGCGTTCTCGAAGCGAACTACATCCTACTTCTGAACCCTTCCAAGCCGTCGCGCGAGGCGCGCTGGAATCGAATTACGGAAGCGCTGGGCCTGAAGCCGGAATCATTGTCAGGTGATTCGCAGGCCGACATCATGCGGCTCATTGCGCAGCCGGGCAATCGATCCTCGATCGTTTCCTCCATTACCGGAGCACGTGAGAACGCAAGCCAGGTGAGAGAACAGATCAGCTCTGAGATGTGGGAATCGCTGAACCAGCTCTATCACAAAGTGACCGCGGCAAGCTCTTCGCCGGACGATCTCGATCCGTTCCGGCTCCTGACTTCGTTCCGCGCGGGGGCCTACCAGTTTTACGGTGTGAGCGATTCAACCATGAACCACGGCGAAGGGTGGCACTTCATTCAACTCGGCAGATTTATGGAGCGGGCCTGCGGGTTGGCGGTGCTGCTCGATGCGCATTTCTCAGAGGCGAGCGGCGCGGATGATCTGGACTGGGTCGGCTTACTCACAAGCTGCTCTGCGGTCGAGGCTTACCGCAAGGTAAACACATCGAACGTGAGCCCGGATTGTGTAGCCGACTTCCTGATCTTGAACCCCGAATTTCCTCACACGATCCGATATGCCGCGGACCAGATGAGCATCGCCTTGGACAAGATTGCCGAGATTACGCCGAGCCGCAAGTCGGCACGGAGCGAGCGCCTGATCGGCAAGTTGCGTGCGTCGCTCACCTACGTCGGAATCGACGAGATCATGGCGCGTAATCTACACAATTACCTGAACAGCGTGCTCGAGCAGTGCCACACGCTGCATGCTGCCACACACCAGATCTTCATCGACTATCCCATCGAATCTGCCCTGGAAGCCTGATATGTTCTACGCCGTCCGACACTTCACGCGATATCGATACAGCCGCCCGGTGTGGCAAAGCATCATGGAAGTGCGTATGCATCCGCGCAGCGAGCACATGCAGCGCTGCTTCACCTTCCAGCTTTCGGTAAGCCCGCGCGCGCGGATCTTTTCTTTTCCTGATCATCTTGGGAATCTCGTTCACCACTTCGATATCCCCGGACCGCACCGGCAGCTAACGATCATCGCCGACGCACTGGTCGAGGTTGATGAACCCGAACCGCTGCCGCCTGACCTGGGCCCGGAGGCCTGGGCGGAGCTGGACCGGATGATCGGCCTTGAAGATTACTGGGACATGCTGCGTCCGAGTAAGTTTGCGCGTCCGTCTGCTGCCGTGGAGGCGCTGGCGCGGGAATTGGACGTGGTTGAGCGGGGCGACCGGGATCCGCTCATTCTGCTGCAGACGTTGAATGCGCAGCTCTATCGCGCATTCGACTACGTAAAGCAGAGCACGAAAGTTGATTCGCCGATCGATGAAGCCATCGAAAAACGGCAAGGGGTGTGCCAGGACTTCACGCATATCATGATTACGCTGGTCCGGGGACTGCGAATTCCCTGTCGGTACATGAGCGGCTATCTGCACCACGAAGCGTGGCATACGGACCGCTCGCCAGAAGGAGCGACGCATGCGTGGCTCGAAGCTATGTTGCCGGGTTTGGGCTGGGTCGGCTTCGATCCCACCAACAACTTGCCCGCTGGACTACGGCACATCCGGACTGCGATCGGACGCGACTACGCGGATGTGGCTCCGACTGTCGGGCGCATGAAAGGGAACGCCGAGACTGAATTACAGGTTCTCGTGCGCGTTTCGCCGTCCGAAGCGATTCTTCCGCCCGATCAGGAGTTGGCATCGGACGAGGAATGGTCTCGTTTCCTCGAACGCGACCAGCAAGCCGAACTCATATCGATTCAGCAGCAACAGCAGCAGTAGGCAGGGGGCGCTGGACGCTCACCAACCTGTTCGGTATCATTGACATAGAGCATATTGGACGCCTTGCGTTTCGTATGGACTCACCCCTGACCCTATGAGTGTGCCCGTATCGCAGATGTGGACGGTGGCGTCCTATGTCCTGAAGCAAAGGCTTGCTGGACGCAAACGCTATCCACTGGTTCTAATGCTCGAGCCGCTATTCCGGTGTAATCTCGCTTGCGCCGGATGCGGAAAGATTCAATATCCGCCGCATGTTTTGAAACGTCAACTCACGCCCGAGGAGTGCTTCCGGGCGGTGGATGAATGTGGCGCTCCGGCAGTTTCGATTCCAGGTGGCGAACCACTCATGCATCCGCAGATCCAGGAGATCGTGGAAGGCCTGGTTGCGCGGAAGAAGTACATTTACCTCTGCACGAATGCGCTGCTCCTGAAAGAGAAGCTCCATCTCTTCAAGCCGAGCAAGTACCTGAGCTTTTCCGTTCACGTGGATGGCGAGCGGGAGCATCATGATTTCTCCGTTTGCCGCGAAGGTGGTTACGACGTGGCAATCGAAGGTATGAAGGCGGCCCTGGCTGCCGGCTTCCGCGTCACGACAAATACGACGCTGTTCGATGGCGCCGACCCCAATAGTGTCCGGCGGTTCTTTGACGAGATGATGGAGATCGGGGTCGAGGGCATGATGCTTTCTCCCGGATACTCCTACGACAAGGCTCCGGATCAGCAACACTTCCTGGGACGCGCACGCACTCGCCGGCTGTTCCGGGCAATCCTGTCTAATCGCAAGCCGAATTGGAAGTTCAACATGTCGCCGCTGTTTGCGGAGTTCCTGATGGGGCGACGGGATTTTGCCTGCACTCCGTGGGGAATGCCAACGTACAACGTCTTCGGTTGGCAGAAACCATGCTACCTGCTGCAGGACGGCTATGCGGACACTTTCGACGAGCTACTCCGCGAGACGGAGTGGAGCAACTACGGCACCGAATCGGGAAATCCGAAGTGCGCCAACTGTATGGTGCATAGCGGGTATGAGGCCTCGTCGGTTCATTACGGCTTCAATACGGTTCGCGGGTTCGCTGCCATGGTGCGGGCCACGCTTTTCGGCACCTATCGTGACTCGTATGCCCAGGCTCTCCTGAACGAGCCGGCAAAGCCCACACACTCGTATAATCCGCTTGTTCAGATCCAGAGTCAGGGAGAGACACAGCTTTGACACAGAGCCAACCGGAGCGTCCGCTCGATCCGGATGAGCTCGAAGTTGCACCGGGATTTGTACACGAGCAACTACAGGGCTGGGTGCCACCGCTCGAGAATGAAGAGGCGATTCGGACCGCCCTCGAGAAAGCGTTCGATTACCGCGGGGATGTGAAGATCACGCGGAAAGACGGTACGACAATCGACGGTTATCTTTATGACCGGCGAAGTGCGAAGACGCTCGGAGAGTCGCTTGTGAGGTTGCTTCCTTCGGATGGCAGTCCCCGGGTGAATATTCCGTATTCTGATGTCGCGGCGCTCCGGTTCAGCGACAGAGACCCAGCGGCCGGCAAGAGCTGGGAAGCCTGGGTTCGGAAGTATTGGGAAAAGAAGGCGGTTGGAGAAGCTGCCGAGATCAAGCCGGAAGCTCTGGACTAGCTGGGTTCTGTTCGTTCCAAACAGGCACCTTGCGGTAGATCTCTGCCATTCGCAGCTTGGCCGGAACTGCCGTCAAATCGATGACATCGTCGCGACCGGTAAACACTCGCATCGTCCACTGGGTAGGATGCATGACTCGCGACGGTGATGTTCCAACGTACACACGATCCTGTGCGATGACGAGATACTCGCAGAAGGTTTGGATCTGGCGGTACAGTTCAAATTTCTCTCCGCGATCGTAGCTCTCCGTTCCTTCTGAGAGGACTTCCACGATCAGAACCGGATTCAAGAGGGTATTCTTCTCCGCATGCTCTTGGCCACACGAGACAACGGCGTCTGCGTATGAGTACAGTCCAGTAGGCGAACTACGAATTCTCGCGTCTGAGCCGCGCACGATGCAATCTGTATCGAGGAGTTGTGAGCCGAGCGCGGCGATCACGTTCGAACCGATGGTCGAGTGCTCGAGCGTGCCCCCGGCCATCGGGACGATTTCGCCGTTCAGATACTCATGACGATCAAGCGACTTCGCTTCACGCTCGAGGTATCCGTCCACCGAGACGTACAGATTGGCTTGGGTGGCCATACAAGCTGTGTCTAAGCCAGCTAGCTGATGCTCCACATCAAGCCCCTTCCATGCGCCCGTCTCGCATAGTCACAGTGCGATCGGCAAATGCAGCTGCTTCGGGGTTGTGAGTGATCATCAGGATCGTCTGGCCCTTTGTTTTGTTTAATTGCCTCATGATCCCGAGCACCGCATCCGAGTTCGCCGTATCGAGGTTCCCAGTCGGCTCGTCCGCCAGCAGGATCGCAGGCTGGTTCACCAGCGCTCTAGCGATTGCAACCCGCTGCTGCTCGCCCCCGGATAACGCTCGCGGCTTATGGTCCAAACGCCCATAAATCCCCAGCGTCCGAAGAGTTTCATCGAAGTCGCTCGGCTGCTGCGTGATGCCGGCTAGCGACTGCGCAATACCAATGTTGTCGCGGGCGCTGAGCGTAGGAAGCAGGTTGTACTTCTGGAACACAAAGCCCACCTTGCGCTTGCGCATATCCGTCCGCTCGTTCTCGGTGAGCCCAAGCAGATCCACCCCGTCGATGTTGACTTCACCCGCGGTTGGCGGCGCGAGGCCGCCGAGTATATGGAACAGGGTTGACTTCCCGGAGCCGGATGGCCCGACTACCGCCAGAAACTCGCCGCGGCCAACCTCCAGATTCACCCCGCGCAACGCGTGAACGTCGACTTCACCGACGCGATAGGTCTTGCGCAGGTCACGGACCCTGATGATGAACCGATCGAGGTCCGAATTTTGCAGTCCGTCCCTACTCATAAGCCAGCGCCTCAATCGCGTCTTGCCGGGCGGCTTTGAGCCCCGGATAGATGGCTCCGAGTAGCGCGCCCCCGAGCGCAATCGCTCCAGCAATGGGCCACCAGTCGGGAACCGTGACTACTTGTAACGACGCAGGAACTAGCTGCATGATCAAAGACTTCGCCGCGAACGCCAGTACGATGCCGATCAGGCACCCTGCGACGGCCAGAACGATGGCTTCGCGCACCAGGATGTCGACAATAACTCGCGGCTTTGCGCCGAGTGCTTTCAGGATGCCGATCTCACGCGTGCGCTCCAGCACGGCCGTATACATGGCGAGAAACACCACCAGGAATCCTACGACCACCGCCATGCCTGTCATGACCCCGATGAATGCCTGAAGTTGAGGGATGTTGCTGATGCTGAATTGGCCGATGAAATCCCGATAAGAGATCGCGGTCAAATTGCCTTGCAGCAGGTCGTTCAGAGTTTTCACTTCCTCTACGGTGCGGTTCGGGTCATCGAGTTTCACGAGGATTTGGGAGATTCGCGCCGGTTCGGCGTTACCCGTTAGAAGTTGAAGCGTTCGCAGGGGCACTACTAAACGCCCAAGCGTCCCGCCCTGCATGATGCCACTCAAATGCCAGGGGTGTTTCAGTAACGGCACCTCCTGACCGACATGCAATTTATGCTGCTGGGCGTAATACTCGTCAACAATGAGGTCGTTCGGGTCGGTAGGCTCTTTGCCCTGAAGCATACGAAATCCTCCGCCAAAGGCCTTGAATTCCGCGATATCGACGCCGTTCAGAGTTGTCAGAATCTCGGCTCCGCCGAGCGGCACGATCAGAACTCCGATCGCTTTCGCCACGTGCGGCTGCTTGCGAAGGAAAGGGACGAATTTCTCGTTCACCTGCCCGGTTGAAATCGAGAAAGAAGCCCCCGGTTTTAGCCAGATGTCGGCCCCCGTGCCCTTGGCGCGTTGAGCGGAGTCTTGGAGGAGCCCTCTGCTCAGGCCAATGAGAGTAAGTATCGACATTACCTGGACACCGACAACGAGCGCGCAGAGGAACGTGCGCACCCAGCGGTGTTTGAGGTTTTCAAGAACCAGCTTGTTGATCATCGAATGGTGATTTTGCCGACTAGCATCTATGGCTGCGTCTGGAGGAAGTCTCTTGCCACTCTTTCGACAGGTTGATGGTCCATCTCCACGCGGCGGTTTAGCGCGCGCATCGTTTCCGCATTGATGTGATTCGAGAGCATGGTTAACGCCATTTCCACGTCCGGCCTTTGATCGATCAAGCTCTTTCGAAGTACGAAGCAGGCATTGTAAGGAGGAAACGCCTTCCGATCATCCTCCAGCACCGCGAAGTTCGGATCCGTAAGAGGGGCGTCGGTCGAATTCGCCGCCGCCATGTCGACACTATGAGACTTCAAGGCGCGGTAAAGCAAACCGAGATCCATACTCCTTGGCGTTCCTTCCCAGCGCAGACGATAGACTTCATCCAGTTTACGAAGGCCATCGGGCCGGGTGAGAAATTCATACCCTACGCCCAATCTCCAAGCCCTGGATTGAGCAACCGACAATTGCGGCGAGCTGAGCTTTCTGATATCAGCAGTTCTGACCACCATTGCGAACGTGTCATTGAAACCGAGAGGCGGGAGCCAGACCAGGTGAAAGCGGCTAAAGTAAGCGTCTTTTACTTCCATGTACGCGCGAGCCGTATCCGGGGGTGTTTTCCGCTTCAGGACGACGCTGCTTGCGGTGCCGGTGTACTCCGGATAAAGGTCAATGTCACCCTTGAGCAGAGCCTCATGGGCAAGCAGGGTTCCGCCCAGGTTAAGCTTACGCTCTACGGGAAGATGCAGCTTCCGCTCGATTTGCTGGGCAGCAATCTCGCCGAGAATCAACTGCTCCGTAAAGTTCTTCGATCCAACGACGATTGCGCTTGTGCGAGAGCAAGAGCACAAGCCGGCGAGCGAAATCAGTAGAAAGACCGTGTGCTTCATGCCCGGCTGATCCTGCGCTCCAACATTCCCATACCGGCGTCGGCAAGCAGGGCGAGAGCAGCCGCCGGCACGGCGCCGGCGAGGATCTGCAAAGTATCGACCGAAGCCACCCCGCGGAAGATGAGAACGCCCAAACCGCCGCCTCCAATTACGGCGGCGATCACTGCCGTTCCGATATTCGTTACCAGCGCCACGCGGATTCCGGCAATGATCGTCGGGGCCGCCAATGGCAGCTCTATCAGGCGAAGCAGCTGCATGTCCGTCATTCCCATCGCGATCGCGGCCTCCCGCACAGGCAAGTCGACGCTCGAGATGCCCACGATGGTGTTGCGCAGAATCGGAAGTAATGAATACAGCACCAGGCAAAGAATGGCGGTGTGTTTTCCGATACCTCCGATGAAGGGCACGGGAAGGAGAAAGCCGAATAGCGCGAGGCTCGGAACCGTCTGGAGGACACTCGCAACGGCCAGGGAGGCGCGACGGATGCCTGCGCGGCGCGTGCCGATGACGCCGAGCGCGATCGCGATCACGACGGCGGCCCCCGACGATACAGCGACGAGCACAATGTGTTCGAGGGTTAACTCCCCTATGTCGCGAGCCAGACTTCTGAGGACGATCGGATCCAAGATTAAGTTTGCCACTTGCCCCGCTCCTTTAACAGCTGGGGCGGCAATGTATTGAGAAACGAAATAGCGGTCGGAGTTCGTACGCCGAAGAATTCGCCGGGCGTCGTCACCACTTCTAAGCGCCCTTCGTGCAACACGGCGATATGAGTGCCAAGGGCGAGCGCTTCCAGCAGGTCATGTGTCACGAAGACGGATGCAAAGTCGTAACGGGACCGCAAATCGAGAAATTGTTCCTGCATCTCGTGACGGGTCACCGGGTCCAGGGCTCCAAACGGTTCGTCGAATAGAAGCAGCGGAGGGTTTGCGGCCAGCGCTCTTGCAACGGCAACCCTCTGCCGCTGACCGCCCGAAAGTTCATGAGGCCTTCGAAAACGGAATTCGGCGTAAGGGAGGCCTACCTGATCGAGGAGTTCCTTTGCCCGCCTCTCCCGGTCTGGAACGGGCCAGTCCAGCAGCCGCAAAACGAGGGTGACATTGTCCTCGACCGTCCAGTGCGGCATCAGCCCGAACTCCTGGATGACGTACCCCACCTGGCGCCGGAGGGAGATAGGATTCATCTGGCTCACTTCATTGCCGTCGATCATGACGTCACCGGCCGAAGGCTGGAGAAGCCGATTCACGAGTCGCAAAGCTGTTGTTTTCCCGGATCCACTGCGCCCGAGCAGGACCAATGTCTCTCCCCGCTCCACAGCGAGACTCACACCATCGAGGACCATGCGTCCACCAGCTTTGAAGCTGACATTACGGAACGAGAGATATGCCAAATTCCTGTTGCGCTTTCCTTCGTATCGGTTCTGATGGGATAATAACGAATGCGCTGCCTTAGCTGTCAGTTTTTGAGCAAATTGGTGAGTTTACAAACTTACTCTGCTATTTTGCGGAGCTCTTAGACACTATGGCCTTAGAGCCGCGCTCAAAAATTGCTTCATGTCCTACCAGATCCAGCCCGTTAAAGAATTCTTGGTCCGTCCAGCCTTGCCGGCTGCGCTTAGCCGCCTTTCTGAACTCGCTTACAACCTGCTGTGGAGTTGGGACCATTCGATTCGTGCCCTTTTTCGCCGGCTCGATCCGGTTTTGTGGAAAGAGTCGAATCATAATCCGGTGCTCCTGCTGGGACGTGTCTCCCAGGAGAAGCTGGACCGGGCCGCGACTGATCCGCGGTTTGTCTCCCTGTACAAGCGCGCATGCGAACGCCACGATGCGTACCTCTACACGAGATCCAGGACGGAGAGCGAACCGAACATCGCGTATTTCTCGATGGAATACGGGCTGCTGGACTGTATGCAGATCTATTCGGGTGGTCTCGGCTTACTTTCCGGCGACCATCTGAAGGCGGCGAGCGACTCTGATTTCGCCCTGACCGGCGTCGGGCTCGGCTACCAGCACGGGTATTTCCAGCAGGCCCTGAATCCGGATGGATGGCAGCAGGAACGCACCCCCCTGAACGACTTCTATACCCTGCCTGTGCGGCCGTCCGTCGACAAAGACGGCAAAGACGTGATGGTGAGCGTCGACCTGCCAAACGGCGAAGTGTTGATCAAGGTTTGGTGCATCGATGTAGGCCGCGTAAAGCTGCTTCTGCTCGACACCAACATTCCGGAAAACAAGAGCGCCGAATTCCGTGGCATCACGGATCAGCTGTATGGCGGCGATACCATCAAGCGCATTCGCCAGGAGATCGTGCTCGGGATCGGTGGTTTGCGGGCTTTGAAAGCGCTGGGAATTAAGCCCACCGTTTACCACATGAACGAAGGGCACTCCGCGTTCCAGGCGATCGAACGAGTGCGCCTTCTTATGGCCGACAACCGCTTGAGCTTTGAGCAGGCGCTGGAAGTAACTCGCCTGAGCAATGTCTTTACAACGCATACCTCGGTTCCGGCGGGTATCGACCTGTTTGATTCCGGCCTGGTGTACGAGTACTTCCACCGGTACTGCGAAGCTGCGAACATACCCTTCGAGAAGTTCCTGATCCTGGGCCGCAAGAACCTTTCCGATCCCGCAGAGCGCTTCTCCATGGCTGTGTTCGCGTTGAAAACCTCAGCGTTTCGCAATGCGGTCAGTCTGCTTCACAGGACCGTGTCACAGGAGATGTTCCAGGATCTCTGGCCCCGTCTTCCGGTGGACGAAGTTCCGATCACCTCCGTCACAAATGGCGTTCACTCGCCCACCTGGATCAACGGTGATCTCGCAAGCTTGTACGACCAGTACATCCAGCCCGACTGGCGAGAACGGCTGGAGGACCAGAAGATGTGGGAACTCGTACACGAGATCCCGAGCCAGGAAATCTGGGAAATGCACCGAAAGCGGAAGCGCCGTATGGTGGCGTATGTCCGCGAACGGGTGGCAAATGCAGGCGCAGCTCGCAAGGCATCGGCTGCTGAAATGCGGCGGCTGCAGGAAGTTCTCGACCCGGATGTCTTCACCATCGGGTTTGCACGCCGGTTTGCGACCTATAAGCGCGCAACGCTGATCTTCCGCGACGTTGAGCGCTTGAAAAGGCTTCTGAACAACCCCAAGATGCCGGTGCAGATCGTGATCGCCGGCAAGGCCCATCCGAAAGACCAGGAAGGAAAAACGTTAATTCGCGAAATTGTTTCCTTGTCGCGCGACCCTGAACTCGCGAAGCGTCTGATCTTTGTCGAGGATTACAGCATTCAGGTTGCCCGTGAAATGGTGCAGGGTGTCGACCTTTGGCTGAATAATCCGCGGCGAGGCGAGGAAGCTTGCGGAACCAGCGGCATGAAAGCCAGCATGAACGGGGTGCTGAACTTCAGCGTGCTCGACGGCTGGTTCGATGAGGCGGTCGATACTTCGGGAGGTTGGGCTATAGGCGATCGCTCGCCCTACTCGGAAGAGCAGAACGACATGCACGCGCGTGCGATTTACTCCATCCTCGAGAACGACATCGTTCCGCTGTTTTATCAAGGTGCGGAAGGCGAGTTGCCGCTCGAG
>C688J35102_120989322_pt1 | contig 10815 bp, 8 predicted proteins | sample HopSoiMetagenom2_FD_35102 | JGI IMG/M metagenome (IMG submission 35102)
CCCCGTCGATGAAGCCGCGGAGCCCGGTGGGGCTCATCCCGATGTCACGGGCGGCATGGCGGAGCGAAGTGGCATCGACGTAGAGCCGGGCCGCTTCGCGGAGCGTCTCGACAGACGCCCCGTCCTTAGGCGACGCCATCTGCAGGGGCAGCCGTTTCTACCGCAGGGGTGCGGTGTGTCCATTTGAGAAAAAGTTACACGCCAAAGCTTACGCTTCGACCGCGCGCCCCGCAAGGGGAATGGTTAACTTTCACTCTCGCTGGCGATTCCGGGGCTGCAACCGCCCTTCTCGCGCCTCTCGCGTACCACTGATTCACCGCTGGCGCATTCGGATCTTACCCGTGACCCGGAGGCGAGCCGTGCCCGCGCGCTCCCGGGGCGACGGGCCACCCCTCCGCAGCGGTCCCGCGACCGCGCCCGGCCGGCGTGTCTATACGAGGAATCCGCAAGTGTTTGCGCGCAGCCTGGCGACGGCGGGCCGGGGCTCGGCGGCCATGATCACCCCCTGCGCGGGAGGCGCGCGGGGGAGCTTCGAGGGGAAGATGGACGGCTGCCGGTGGACACCCGCGCGGCCGCCCTTCGGCCCCCGCGCGAGCGCCCATCGTGCCGGTGCGGGGGGCGGGGAATGGCGGTTCCAGGGGTGCGGCTCCGGCGCGGTCGTGATCGCGGGAGCCGCAGCCGTTCCAGCGGCGGCGTAATAGGACCGCTTGGCGCCGCCTAGCCCTCGGGGTCCAGCTGCAGCGCCGCGGAGTTGATGCAGTAGCGCTGCCCGGTGGGCGCGGGGCCGTCGTCGAACACGTGGCCCAGGTGCGCGTCGCAGCGGCTGCAGAGCACCTCGGTGCGCCGCATGAAGAGCGAGCGGTCTTCGTGCTCCGCGACCGCCGCCCCTTCCGCGGGGCGGGTGAAGCTGGGCCACCCGCTCCCCGAGTCGAACTTGTCGTCCGAGCGGAAGAGCTCGGCGCCGCAGCAGACGCAGCGGTAGGTGCCGGCCGCGTGCTCGTTCCAGTAGCGGCCGGTGAAGGCCCGCTCCGTCCCCTTCTCCCGCGTCACGTGGTACTGCTCGGGGGTGAGCTTCGCCTTCCACTCCTGCTCGGTGCCAACGGCCTTCTCCGTCATCTATCCCTCCCTTGCGTTGCTCGTGCCGTTCGGGCGTCCCACCGCGGACTGCAGGATTCGCGCGTGCGCGCGGGGCGCCATCGATTGGATGCCGGGGGGTTACGCCCTCAGCGCTTCTTCTTCCTGCGTGCCGCGCGGGCGGCGTCGAGCGCGCCGGCGACCCAGGGGCGGAGCGCGTCGGCGTCTTCCAGCAGGTCGGCGGGGAGTTCGTAGTACTGCATCGCGTGGCTGTCGCCGAAGGGGCGGAAGGGCCCCATGCCCGCCGCCTCGAAGGCGCCGCGGTTGCCGTCGCCGACCTTGAGGTACGTGGTGTCGTCGTCCATCAGCCCGAAGATCATCCCGTCGGAATAGATCCCCACGCCGCCGAACATCGCGCGGCTGGCGACCGGGACCACGCGGCCGAGCTGCTCCAGCACGAAGTCGCGGTACTCGGGGGTGACGGCCATCGTTCGGCTCCAGGCGCGGTGCGGGCGGGTCCACGGCGGATTGCGGATGATACGGGCCCGGCGGGCGTCCCGCCACGCGGACCTTTCATCCGGCGCGGGCGTACACGCGGGGGTTGGCGTATCCAGCGTTTGCATCGCCGGCGCCGCACCTCTCCCGGTCGAACGGAACCACGGAATTCAGCGGATGATGCGCTCGCGCCCATTCCGGGCATTCGTCTTCGCCGCCGCGGCCGCGCTCGGGGTGGCGGCGCCCGCGTCCGCCGTGGCGCAGGGGAACGGCTCGCTGGCGGGGCACGTGACCTCCGCGTCGGGCGCCCCGGTGGCGGACGCGGCGGTCACCGCGACCTCCGCCGCGGGCGAGGAGCGGCGCGCCCGCACCGGCGCCGACGGCGCGTGGCGCATCGCACGCGTGGCGCCGGGGCGATGGACGGTGCGCGCGGCGCGGATGGGGTTCGCGGGCGCCGAGCAGGCGGTCGACGTGGCCGCCGGTGCGGAGGCGCGGGTGGAGCTCCGGCTGGCCGAGGCCGTGGTGGCGCTCGACCCGCTGGAGGCGGTGAGCCGCCGCGACGCCGAGCGCGAGCGCACGCGCTTCGAGGGCGAGGCGGGGGTCACCAGCCGCGTGATCACCGGCCAGGAGATCAAGCTCCTCCCCGGCCTGGGCGAGGCCGACGTGATGCGCGCCATCGACGTCCTCCCCGGCGTGGTCTCCACCTCCGACTTCTCCAGCGCCTTCAACGTCCGCGGCGGCTCGGCCGACCAGAACCTGGTGCTGCTGGACGGCTTCCCCATCTTCAACCCCTTCCACCTGGGCGGGCTGTTCAGCGTCTTCAACTCCGACGCGGTGGCGCGCGCCGAGCTCCTCTCCGGCGGCTTCGGCGCCGAGTACGGCGGGCGGGTGTCGTCGGTGCTGAACGTGGAGACGCGCCCCGGCGGCGGCGCCGAGGGGTTCGGCGGCGAGGCGGGGGTGTCGCTGCTGGCGTCGCGAGTGAACCTGCACGGCAACCTTCCCCGCGGCGTGCGGCGCCTGCTGGGCGGCGACGCGGGGGGGTGGGTGCTCTCGGCACGGCGCTCCTACTTCGACGTGCTGCTGAAGCCCGTGGTCGACTTCCCCTACCACCTCACCGACCTGCAGGGCACGGCCACGCTGGCCACCGGCGGGGGCGGGCGGCTGCGGCTGGTGGGGTACACCGGACAGGACGTGCTCGACCTCTCCAACTTCGACCCGCCGGGGCAGACGGAAGACGACGAGAGCGTGCTGCGCATCCGCTGGGACTGGGGGAACACCGTGCTCGGCGCGCGGCTGGAGCAGCCGGTGGGCGCCTGGGTGGCCACCGCCAGCCTGGGGCTCACGCACTACGGCGAGGCGCTCGGCTTCACCGACTTCCCCGACACGCGCTTCTCGTCGCGCATCACCCAGGTCACCGCGCGCGCCGACGCGGGGCGGCCGCTCTCGCCGCGGCTCACGGTCAAGACGGGGGTCGAGGCCACGCGCATGGCGTACCACAACCTGGGCCAGGCGGGGGGCACCACCTTCTTCTCCGGCCAGCGCGGCGGGGTGATGGCCAGCGGCTTCGGACAGCTCCGCTGGACGCCGAGCCCGGCGTGGATCGTGGAGCCGGGGGTGCGCGCCGACGGGTGGAGCGGGGGCGGCGCGTGGAGCGCCTTCCTCTCGCCGCGGCTGGCGGTCAAGCGCTTCCTGGGCGAGCGGCGCGACGCGGCGGTGAAGGTGGCGGTGGGGCGCTACGTGCAGTTCGTGCACTCGCTGCGCGACGAGCAGCTCCCGGTGAGCAACGACTACTGGGTGACCACCGACGAGAACGTGCCCGCGGTGGTCAGCGACCAGGCGCAGCTGGGGGTGGAGAAGTACTGGGGCGAGCGCTGGTACGTCTCCGCGGAAGGGTACTACCGTCGCTACCTGGGCCTCACCGACCTGAATACGGCCGACGACCCCAATGACCCCTCCGACGACCTGCTGGAGGGCCACGGCTGGAGCTACGGCGCGGACTTCCTGGTGCGCCGCACGCAGGGGCGGTTCAGGGGATGGATGACGCTCTCGCTGCTGAAGGCGCGGCGCACCTTCCCCGACCCGCTCTCGCTGGGGCTCGACGGGGCGCCGCGCACCATCACCTTCGCGCCGGTGTTCGACCGCCGTGTGGACCTGGACGTGGTGGCGCAGTACCCGCTGCCGGGGGGCGTCGAGGCGGGGCTGCGGCTGAACTTCGGCACGGGCGTGCCGTATTCGCGGCCGGTGGCGGCCTACGTGGCCTTCGAGACCGACCTGGTGGAGGGCGGCTACCGCGTGCCACGGCCGGTGGGGAAAGACCCCGAGATCCCGCTCTACATCGTCCCCGGGCAGCGCAACGCCGAGCGCTACCCCGCGTACTCGCGCCTGGACCTCACCTTCCGCCGCACCTACACGAAGCGGTGGGGCACGCTCACGCCCTACGCCCAGGTGCTGAACGCGACGAACCGCAAGAACGTGCTCTTCTACTTCTACAACTACGACCAGTCCCCCGCGACCCGCTCCGGCGCCAGCATGTTCCCCCTGCTGCCCACCATCGGGATCGAGACGACGTTCTGAGCTGATATCACGTTGCTGCGGGTCGTTCTGGTTCCCGGCTTCAGCGGCAGGCATTCGGTTTGGACGATCTGATCCCTGATCGAAGCTCTATCACGCCGATATCCGAGGGCCGACTACCCTGCAGTTGACAGCGGGCCCACATGTATCTATACCCACATGTAGGTATACTCACATGTAGGTATAGTCATGATCATCATCGATCGAGAAGCCGAATCCGCGGAGCTCTGCGCGCTCGCCGACAGCGGCACGCGCAAGATGGCCCTGCTCTACGGCCGCCGCAGGGTGGGGAAGACCTACCTCCTGAACCATCTATGGGGGCCCGGGAAGACCTTCTACTTCACCGCGTCCGCCACCACGCCCGAGATCAATCGCAAGGTCCTGATCGAGGAGGCCGCGCGCTGGTCCGGCGAAGACCTGCGCCCCGAAGACCATCCGACCTGGCGCGTGGTGTTCAGGATGCTGCTCGAAATGGCCCCCGAGCGCAGCATCGTCGTGGTGCTCGACGAGTTCCAGTACCTGGCCGGCGGCGACGGGGGGATGCGCGAGGTCGCCTCGCAGCTGAACGCGGCTTGGGAGGGGAGGCTGCAGCGCACGGGAGGGCTCCTGCTGGTGCTTGCAGGCTCGGAGGTGCGGACGCTGGAGGCACTGCTGAGCGGCGCCTCACCGCTCTACGGCCGCTTCGACTGGATCGGCCGGCTGTACCCGTTCGACTATTTCGACGCCGCGCGGATGCTCGAGGGGTATTCGCGCCTGGACCTGGTCCGCGCCTACGCGGCGTTCGGCGGGGTTCCCAAGTACCTGAGCCCGGTGAACCCGCGCAAGCCGCTGGAACGCAACATCATCGACCTCCTCCTCTCGCCCCGGGGCGAGATCCGCCTCCAGCTGGAGACCGCGCTCGGGCAGGAGGAGGGCCTCCGCGAGTTCGCGAAGTACCAGGGCATCATGGGCGCGATCGGGATCAAGCGGCGCAGGATCGGGGAGGTCGCGGCGGATGCCGGGCAGGCGCTGGACGGTGGCTTCCGGCGCATGGTGGACCGGCTGATCGAGATGGGCTACGTGGAGACGGAGCGGAACTTCGGCCAGGGCGGCACCCACGCGCTGCGCTACCGCGTGTCGGATCCCGCGCTGCGGATGTACTACGGCCTGGTGCTCCCCAACGAGTCGGCCATCGCCAGCGCGGGTGCGGACACGGTGTGGAATGAGCGTCTCGCCGACCAGGTGTTCCCCACCTACGTGGGCCAGCACGTGTTCGAAGACGTGGTGCGCCAGGCATACCTGCGGCACCACCGGGCGAAGGGGCTGCCGGCGGTCGAGCAGTGGGGGCGGTGGTGCGGGCGCGACCGCGACCGCGACGACGTGGAAATCGACGTGGTGGCGCGGCTGCTAGACGGCAGGATCATGACGGGGTCGGCAAAGATGCGCTCGCGGCAGGCCGACGCCGCCACCCTCGTCGAGCACATGAAGGCCCTCGAACGCCTCGCCGCCAGCGGTCACGCATGGGCGCGGGAGGCGCTCGACCCCGCGTCTCCGCTGCTCTTCGTGTCGACCGCGGGCTTCACCAGCTCGTTCCAGGCGGCAGCCGAGGATCTGCGCCACTCGCTGGTGCTGTGGACGATCGACGACCTTTTCTGAGGCTGCGGCAATCTGTACTCACATGCGGCTATACCCACATGTGAGTATACTCACATGTGGGTATAGTCTGAAGGCGGGTGGTTCGCGGCGAGATCCGGTCGCGGAAGGATCTTCTTCCTGAGATCGGTGTTCGGAAGTGCGCTTCGGGAGGGCGGTTACTTCACCACGAGCACGAGGCCGCCGAGCACGGCGCCGGTCATGCAGAGCAGCGTGGCCCGGCCCACCCAGCGGAACTTGGTGCTCGCCACCGCGCTCACGCTGAAGATCTGCACCGCCAGGTGGTCGAGCAGCTCGCGGCGGGAGCGGCGGTTCAGCTCGGCCACGAAGGCCTGCGACGAGCCGTGGGCCAGGATGGCCTCCCAGAACACGTAGCCCGCGCTGAAGTTGCGCACCAGCCGCGGCCGGATGGACCAGGCCGCGGCCATCACCGCTCCGCCCAGGCAGAGGAAGGTCAGCAGCGCCGCCACCGCGTCGAGCCGCCACTCGCCCAGCGGGCGTGCGAAGGTGTGGTGGAAGCCGCCGGAGTAGAGCAGACTCAGCACGGCGCCCGAGAGCACGATCACCGACCCCGCCTTGGTGTCGGAGAAGCGGACGTTCTCGCTGATGTAGTGGTTCACGTGCCAGAGGTACTCCTCCATCCACTCGTCCTCTTCCACCGACACCACGGTGGCTTCCTCTTCGTGGGGGCCGAGGAGGAAGGGGAGGTCGATGGGATCGGGGACGGAGCCCTGGGCGGGATCGGTGTTGTCCATGGACGGCGGCTCGCGGCGCGGGGCGGAGACGGACGGCGTGGGGGCAGCGGAAGAGGGTGGGTGCCGCGCGACAATGTAGCGCATGGCACGCGTTGGCGGCAGAACCCGGGAGAGAGGCTGCGTGGGAGTGACGAGCGACTGGCGGATGTGGGGCGCCGCGCTGCTCTGCGCGTGCCTGGCCGCGGGGTGCGACCTGGCCGAGGTGACCACCGCGCCCGGCGAGGACGTGGTGGTGGTGGAGGCCGTGCTGCGCACCGATCTGGAGACGCAGCAGGTGCTGCTCCACCGCACGGTGGACGGCGCCCTGGCCGGTGGCGTGGACGGCGCGCGGGTGACGGTGACCGGGGCCGCGGGCGACGTGCACCGCCTGGTGCCCGGGGGGACCGACTGCTACCAGATCGACCCGCTCTACGCCCGCTTCGACAGCCTGGACTTCCACGGGAGCTGCTACATCACCACCGGCCAGGACGTGGGATGGGTGCGGCCGGGGCAGCGTTACGACCTGCGGGTGGAGACGGCCGACGGGCGCGTGATCGAGGGACGCACGCTCGTCCCCGGCGCCTACGAGGTCCCCTCGCTGCGCGCCGACCCGGAGGTGGGGCTGCTCTGCTCGATGCCGCCGGACAGCGCCTTCGAGCTGGTGTGGAGGCAGAGCGCCGGCGCCTGGAGCTACGTGGCCGACCTGAGCATCTCCGGGCTGTCGGTGTCGCTGGCGGGGCGCGACTTCCGCGTCCCCGACCCCATGCTGGTGCGCGGCCTCTCCGTCTCGCAGAGCGACACCACGCTGGTGCTGCCGACGGAGTTCGGCGTCTTCGAGCGGCTGCAGTACGACAGCGACCTGCTGCTGGCGATCAGCCACGGCTTTCCCGAGGGAACGCGGATGGAGCTGGTGCTGGCCGCCGCCGACCGCAACTGGGTGAACAGCGTGCGCGGCGGCAGCTTCAACCCCTCCGGGCTGATCCGCATCTCCACCGTGGTGGGCGACGGGGTGGGGGTGTTCGGCTCGCTCACCGTGCACCGCGCCACCCTCGTGGTGCGCCAGTCGACCTCGATCCCGCGATGCGGCGTGCGCTGAGTCGGCGGGTCCGGGCCGGCGGCCAATGGAAGGCCCCCGGAGCGGGGAGCTCCGGGGGCCTTGCCGGGGGTCGGGCAGCGCCGAGGGCGTCGGGGGCGGGGGCGTGCTGCGGTCGGTTGGGGCGGGTTGGGCGGTGCGGGTTCGAAATCCTACCGTTCAGGATCCTGCGTGCGCTGTCCCCCCTGCGTTCGCGGAAACAAAGGGCAAGGCCGGGGCCACGCCCGCCCTCTGAGCGTATCTGCCGAAAACACAAACACTTGTGCTCAGAAGGGTCCCTGGCGCGCCTTCTGAGGGTGGGGCCCGCCGCGGACACCTGGGACATCCGCGCCCCTCCTCGAGTGAGGGACGCGTTCCGGGCGGTGGCCGAAGTGCATCGGTGGCGCAACCGGGCCGACGGGCGTGGCGGCGGGCGGGGTGGAGCGCGTGCCGCCGGTGGGGTGTATCTTCAGCGGCGCGCGGAAGAACCCTCGCGCATCATGGTCTTTCCGGGGCGGAGCGGATGGCGAAGAGGTACGGGATCCGGGAGGTTTTCGCGACACTGCAGGGCGAGGGCGCGCAGGCGGGGTCACCCGCGGTGTTCCTGCGCTTCGCGGGGTGCAACCTGGGCTACGACGTCTGCCCCTGGTGCGACACCGACTGGGTGAAGGCGCACCACCTGGAAGACGTGGAGGGAACGCTGGCGCTGGTCTCCCGCGCCGCGGCGGAGGGATTCGGCGGGGAACGGCCGGGGCTGCTGCTGGTGGCCACGGGCGGCGAGCCCAGCCTGCAGCTCGACCGGCCGCTCTCCGACGCGCTGCGGGCGCGCGGCTACCGCATCTCCATGGAGTCGAACGGCGCGCGGCCGGTGGACCGCTCGCTGGTGGACTGGCTGACAGTGTCGCCCAAGCAGGCGGCGTTCGAGCAGAAGGAGGGCGACGAGCTGAAGGTGCTCTTCTCCGGCGCCTCCGCCCCGGGGATCACCCCCACCGCCGAACACGTGCGGCGGCTGGCGGAGGGGACGCGCTTCGGGCACTACTTCCTGCAGCCCATCGACATCCCCGAGCAGGGCGGGCCCAACTACGCCGAGGCGGTGCGCGCGGTGATGGAGCTGGGGCCGCCGTGGCGCCTGAGCGTGCAGACGCACAAGGTCACGGGCATCCCGTGAGGCCGCGCGCCACACCGTAGACATCCACGCCGCGGCCATCCGCATGGCCGCCGGGGTGGCGTAACGGCATCTCACGCAGAGACGCGGAGACGCAAAGGAGAGCCGCGGCTTTCCCTGCGTCTCCGCGTCTCTTGCCTGAGATGAGACGATCCGTCGTCTGTTCGTTGGAGCACGACGGCCATCGAAAAGCTTGTCCTCGAGTGCGCATTCAGCTTACTTGTAGACATATTTTGGCGTACCTGCATCCCGCTCCTTTCCTGACGGAGGTCATCATGCGACGCACGATCCTGCTGCTGGCCGCGGGAATCCTGAATCTCCCCGCACCGTGCCTCTCCGCCCAGATCCCGGCGCTCTCGGTGATGCCCGACCTGCCGCGGTCGATGCTCGAGCCCCTCAAGACCCGCCTCGCCACGCTCATCGCCCACGCGGATTCGCCGAAGTTCCACACGGAGATCGACATGACGCTGGACTCCGTGTTCGCCGCCGACTGCGGCGGGCTCTTCCGCAAGCCCACCGGCGTGTTCACCCGCAAGCGGGGGAGCTGCTTCTGGGGGAAGCACGAGGTCAGCGCCCTGAACCTGGGCAACGTAACGGGCGGCGGAAACACCGGCTCGCTCTACACCGACCTCAGCACGGCCTACTTCGGGCCGCTGCGGCTGAGCTTCAGCACGCTCGTCTCGGCATCGGGAGACAAGGACGAGCAGTCCGGCCAGGATGGGGAATCGCGCGCCGCGTTCCAGCGCCTGATCGCGGGCGGCGGCAACGTGGTAGTCTCGGTGCAGGCTCCCCTGCTGCACTGGCGGGCCCGGAGCGTGAACGGGCTGCGGTTCACCACGGCGCTGCTGGGCCGCGGCGCCGCCGACGTGGCTGCGCTCGGCTCCGACTCGACACGGGCGCAGGCACGCTCCTTCGCCGGCGCGGCGGACCTGCGGCTCCAACTCAACAGCAACGACGAACAGGTCGCCCTGTTCGCCTACACCAAGGGCGAATACGTGCGAGGGAGCGACCCCGTCCCCGCGTTCCTCCAGCCCGCCACCCTGGCGGGCAGCCTGCTCCGGCAGGCGCAGGATACCTCCTTCCTCCGCCCCGCGGGAGAGCGGCGGCACCTGTACTACGGGCAGATGTCCGTCGGGGCGCGGCTGCTGAATGCCGTGGTGGTCACCTACACCTACTACGTCTGCGCGCAGTGCAGGCGCGCGGGCGTGTCGAACCAGGTGAGCATCACCGCACAGAAGTCCGGGATCTAATTAGAAGGGGTGTAGAAAAAGCCCCGGCACACGATGTCATCCCGAGGCCCGGCCCCTTGAAAGCCTGCAGCGGCGCGGATGTTGGCAGGGCCGAGGGATCCAGCTTGGGACGACACGAGGCGCGGGCGCGGCAGCGTCATGAATGCCGGCTCTCCACGGTCGCAGCTGGTATCAGGCAGCCGCCGCTGCCGTGCGGCTTCCGCGGCGGGCCACGCACGTCCGCGGATGGATCCTTCGGCCCTGCGGAGCCCACCGCGGCCTCATGGAACCGTGAGATCGGGCCTCAGGATGACACCGTCTGGGGACGATGTTTTTCAACAGACTTCCAGGCGCCGGCACGGTCACGGCCGCGCGAAGGGGAGCCGCACCACCGCCGCCTCCGCGCCGTCGGTAGAGGCGGCGCGCAGCACGGCGCCGGGCTCCACCTCGCGGCGGACGTAGCCGAGCGCCACGGTCTGCGCCAGCAGCGGCGACCACGCCACGCTCGTCATCCATCCCACGTCCTTGCCGGTCTCCGGACTGAAGAGCCGCGTGCCGGGCGCGGGAGCCGGCGCGTCGCCCAGCAGCAGGCCGCGCAGGTGCCGGTTCACGTGGCCGCGGTGGGCGATGCGGATGATCACCTCCTGCCCCGTGTAGCACCCCTTGGTGAAGGAGACGGCGCGCTCCATCAGCCCCGATTCCTCGAACGCCTCGGTGGGGATCACCTCCTCCGTCAGCTCCCCCCCGAAGCGCGGCCGCCCGGCCTCGATCCTCAGCGTCTCGAGCGCGCCACGCCCCACCGGCCGCGCGCCGGCGGCGGCGAGCGCCGTCCACAGCGCGGCC
>C688J35102_120989321_pt1 | contig 10811 bp, 7 predicted proteins | sample HopSoiMetagenom2_FD_35102 | JGI IMG/M metagenome (IMG submission 35102)
ACCTCAAAGCAAAGATCAGCCGCCCTGATGCGGGTAGCTGATCTTGGTTATGGCGCCGACCTCAACCTGTGGTACGACCCCGGCGTCGTACCGGCATAGCGGACGAGGGCTGCCGAGAGTGCCGACTCCGATCCGTAGCCGACTAATGATGCGATCGCTGCCACGGTGAGGTGATCACTGCGCAGCAGAGTCTCGGCCCGCCGCATACGGCAGCCACACGCGTATTCGATCGGGCTCTGACCGACCAGTGCGGTGAACCGCGCTGCGAACGCGGCGCGAGATAGGCCGGCCTCACGCGCCAGGCTTGCAACAGTCCAGGAGCGTCCTAAGTCCCGATGCAGCGCCGAAAGCGCTCGGGAGATAGCCGGGTCACGCAGTCCCTGGAGCCAGCCCGGCTCGTCGGTCGTCTCGAGGTGATACCGCAGAGCACGGGTGACTAGCGCGTCGGAAAGCCTGGCCATGACCACGTCGCTGCCAGGTCGCCGCTCGACTGCCTCAGTCACTAGAGCCTGGGTCAGCCCCGTCAATCAGGCGGCGCCATGTGCATCGCGAAGAACACCCCGCAGACGATCCAGATCTCAGGCTCGCCCTCACCGAAGGACGGGCGCGGCAGCTCATGCACCCCACACGTCATACGGCTCTGCGCGGTATTGTCCAGGCCACCATCCCGGTATCCGACTTGGCCCGCAGGGCGAGGCAGACCTGAGCGGTGAGCATCCAGTGATTGTGGAGGCTGAGAGCCCCGAAGCGGCCGACCACATCCGGAGGCATGCCAGCCGGCTGGGTATTTCCTCGAGCTCAGGCACACATGCTGACGGCACCTGGATCGAATTCTTGGACCCCGACGGTATAGCGCTGCGCGTTGTGCATTCACCGACGCCCACCGAATCTTTCCTCGGCGTCACGTTCGGGCCGGACGGTAGGCAGAGGTTCTACCATCAGCCAAGGCTCGACGTCCCCATACGCCCTTCCCCAGCCGACGGTCACAGGCCATCGAGGCGCACGCCACAACCACAATGATCACTCCTGATCAGGGGTAGCCATCCGGTGGCCAACCTCGGACGCATTCTCACCCAAAGCCACAGGCGTACCAAACCAGTCTGACCCGGCATTAAGGTGCCTGGGTGCTGAACGTCGCACTCGCCCTGTTGTCCGGACTCGTCTGGGGTGTCGGCGACTTCGCCGGCGGCAAGGCGACCCAGCGGGCAGCTGTGCTTCCAGTTGTGTGGCTCTCGAAGCTAGTGAGTCTGCCCTTGCTCGCGATTTATCTCATTGCAACGTACGTGCCCATGACTCCGATCGGGCTTGCCTGGGGTGCCATGGCAGGTGTCGCAGGCTTTGTTGGCTTGGTGCTGTTCTATCGGGCGCTGTCCGCGGGGGCTATGGCAGTAGTTGCACCCATTACTGGCGTTACCTCCGCTGCCATTCCTGTCGTAGTGGGCCTCCTCAGCGGCGAGCGGCCGTCAGTTGCAAGGCTCATCGGCATTGGCTGTGCGCTGCTTGCCATTGCCCTGGTGAGCATCTCACCGCAGCCATCCGGTCAGCGTCAGATTGTCAGTTCTCGACTGGTGGCCGCGGCACTCGGCGCTGGCGGCGGGTTTGCACTCTTCTTCATTCTGCTCGCCCTTGCAGGTGATACGGCTGGCGGAGCGGTAGGCCTGTGGCCAATCGCCGGTTCCCAACTCAGCGCGCTGATCATCTGCGGCCTGCTGCTACTCATGACGCGACCTGGGCCATGGCCCCGCCGGACCGCCTTGGGCTTCACCGTGTTGGCTGGCCCGTGCGACATGACAGCGAACGCACTATTTCTGGTAGCCAGCCGGGGCGGCGACCTCAGCGTCGTCGCTCCGTTAGCCGCTCTCTATCCGGTAACGACGGTGATCTTGGCCTTGATTATCGACCGGGAACGGCTGCAGGGCGTGCAAATCGCCGGGCTCGCCTTCGCCGTGACGGCGCTAGTGCTTGTAAGTGGGTAATAGGTGGCTCGGTTCGCACTGAGGCCTAGGACCCACCTGTAGCCTCTCAGCGGGAGGCAAACATGCACATTGGATGCGAATATCCCAGTCGGGTAGCCATGGTGAGCATGCACACCTCCCCGCTGGCGACACCGGGCGTCGGTGACGCTGGAGGCCTGAATGTTTACGTGGCCGAGCTGGCGCGACGGCTCGGCGAGCGTGGACTGAAGGTCGATGTCTTTACCAGGCGTGACAGCGCCGAGCTCCCCGAGGTCGTCGAGGTGCATGAACACACCAGAGTGATCCACCTGAGCGCAGGACCGGCGGAATATGTCGCCAAGGAGGCGCTGTCGTCATTGACTGCGGAGTTCTGTGCTCAGCTGGAGGCGCGGCTTGACGATCATGATCTGATTCACAGTCACTACTGGCTATCGGGCCTAGTCGGTCTTGAGCTCAAGCGCAGGCATGGCGTTCCTCTCGTGCACACGATGCACACCATGGCTCGTGTCAAGAATTCCGCCCTCGGGCACGCTCAGTCAGTCGAGCCGGACATCCGTGAGCACGGCGAGGCGGCCGTTGTTCAGGGGGCCGACGTGCTCACTGCCAGCACCAGCGATGAGGCCGCTGAACTGCGCAGCCACTACGGCGCACGAGCAGATCAGATCATGATCGTTCCACCGGGTGTCGATCTACATACGTTTCATCCCTGCAACCAACCCAAGTCACGGGCCCAGTTTGGCGTGGCTCAAGACATCCAGGTGATCTTGTTCGTCGGCCGGATTCAGCCGCTGAAGGCACCTGACGTATTGATCAAGGCGGTTGCAGAGCTGGTGCGGCGTGACCCGCAACGCTGCAATCAGCTGCAGTTGATCATCATTGGTGGGCCGAGCGGCTCAGACCCCGAGTGGTCAAAGACACTTGGCCCGCTTGCCATTGATCGGGGTATCCAGCACATGGTGGACTTCCGGCCGCACTCAGAGCGCTCGGAGCTGTTCCGGTGGTACTGCGTCTCTGATGTCGTTGCTGTGCCCTCCTACAACGAATCCTTCGGCCTTGTGGCGCTCGAAGCTCAAGCCTGCGGTCGGCCGGTCGTGGCAACCGACGTCGGCGGACTCCGGCATGCGGTTCGGGATGGCTACAGCGGTCTGCTGGTCGAGGGCCACGACGAACGAAAGTGGGCCGATGCTCTGGCGGCGATCCTTGATGATCATGATAAAAGGATCAGAATGGGTACGAATGCAGCAGCGCATGCGGCGACCTTTAGCTGGGACAACACCGCTGCGGCCACGTTGCAGTCTTACCGTGCGGCTATGAGGCCCTCGTTGTCGACGGTGTGACTGGAAGGCACTATTGATCTTCATCACCCCATGCGCGCCTGGCGCTAGGCAGTCCCCTCGTCGCGTGCAGTGATCGGCGTTCCGGCCGCGCTGGCTGGAGCCGACTATCCGTTGGCGCCCCAGAAGACCTGCTCCACAACCTTCCTGGCTCGTCGCGTCACGCGCCGGTAGTCGGCGAGCAAGTGGGAGGACTCACCTGCGCCGTAACCCAGCAGCTCCGCGAGGCTCGCCAGCTCCCGGTTGTCGCCAGGCAGCGAGTCAGAGCCGCGGCCGCGCATCAGCATGATCTGGTTGCGGATTCGGCTAGCCAGAGTCCAGGCCGCCTCCAAATGCCCAGCGTCCATGGCATCAATTACGCCCGCGTCACCCGCAGCCCGCAACGCCACGATCGTCTGGGTGCAGCGGAGTGCGGGAAGCCGGTAGGCATGCTGCAGCTGAAGCAGCTGAACGGTCCACTCGACATCTGCGATGCCGCCGGGCCCGAGTTTGGTGTGTTTGGCAGGATCCGCACCCCGCGGCAGCCGCTCAGCCTCAACCCGAGCCTTGAGCTTGCGAATCTCGGTGAGCTGCGATGCACTCAGTCCCCCGTCAGGCCAGCGGCGCGCATCGATTTCGGCCATCAGAGCATTGCCGAGTTCTTTGTCGCCTGCGAGCGAGTCAGCACGGACCAGCGCCTGAAGCTCCCATGTCGAGGACCACCGGCCATAGTAGTTGCGATATGCGGTGAGCGAGCGGATCAAGGCGCCGCCCTTGCCTTCCGGGCGCAGATCGGCATCGATGCTCAGCGGCGGATCAGCGCTCGGCCGAGTCAGCAGCGTTCGCATGTCGTTGATCACCGTGGTTGCCACTTTGGTGGGATCGCCGGCGTTGCCGGCATCCTCCATGACGAACATGGCGTCCGCGTCCGATGCGTACGACATCTCTCGGCCGCCCCAACGGCCCATCGCAATGACCGCGATCCGAGGCACATTGCTGTCGGCGGCCTCCCGGGCAACGGCCAGCGCGGCGTCGATCGTCGCCGAGGCCAGATCGGTGAGGGCCTGCCCGATGCTCAAAACGTCGTTCTCCCCCAGAAGATCACCAGCTGCGACCCGGAAGAGCTCTCGACGCCGTATCGCCCGGATCGCCTCGACCGCTGCCACGCTGTTGCTCTGTCTCCCAGCAGCCGCATGCATCTCTGCCTTCAGCTCCGCCAGTGATCGAGGTTTCAGCTCTTGATCATCAGCCAGCATTTGCACGGTCTGCGGTGCCCGCTTGAGCAGCTCCACCGCGTACCGGCTGGAAGCGAGGATGCGAGCCAGCCGCTCTGCCATTAGGCCCTCGTCGCGGAGCGCCCGTAGATACCACGGGGTTGTCCCCAGCGTCTCCGAGACCTGCCGGAATGCCAGCAGACCATGATCAGGGTTGGGTGCACCCGCGAACCAGCCCAGCATCGCCGGCAAGAGCTGGCGCTGGATCTCGGCTTGCCTGGTGACGCCTTGACTCAGTGCTGCTATGTGGCGCAGTGCGGCCGTTGGGTCGGCATAACCGAGCGCCTTCAGCCGGTCCACGGCGGCATCGGTGGTGAGCCTGAGCTCCTTGGTGGGAATCTTGGCCACCGTGTCGAGCAGCGGAGAATAGAAGAGACGCTCGTGCAGCCGGCGTACTCGCTGCGCAGTGTGTCGCCAGGTGCTCAGCAGCTCATTCACTGGATCCTTGTAGCCTAACGAGCGGCCGAGCCGGCGAAGATCATGATCGTTGTTAGGCAGCAGGTGGCTACGACGCAGGTTATAAAGCTGGATGCGATGCTCCAGTGTGCGGAGGAATCGGTACGCCAGAGCAAAACCCTTGCCATCGTCGCGGCCAACGTAACCGTTGTCGATCAAGGACTTCAGTGCTGGCAGGGTAGCCCGGGACCGCAGCCGCTCATCTACCCGACCGTGGACCAGTTGCAGCAGCTGCACTGAAAACTCGACGTCGCGCAATCCGCCCTCGCCCAGCTTGAGCTCCCGGCCCTGATCGCGGGCCGGGATATGTGCCACGACCCGCTTGCGCATCGCCTGGGTATCGGCGACGAAGTTCTCCCGCTCCGCGGCCCGCCACACCATGGGCGCCACAAGATCAACAAAGGCCTGCCCGAGCTCGAGATCACCGGCTGCCGGGCGGGCTTTGAGCATCGCCTGGAACTCCCAGGTCTTGGCCCATTTCTCGTAGTAGACGCGATGGCTGGACAGTGTCCGCACCAGCTGGCCGGCCTTGCCTTCCGGCCGCAAAGCCGCGTCGACCTCCCAGATCGTGCCCGCCGAAGTGTGCGCCGAGCAGATACGCGTCATCTCAGCTGCCATGCGGGTAGTGATCTGGACTGCCTGATCGTTGCTGACCAGCGGCGTACCATCGGCCCCCAGCACCGGCTCGGCCACAAAAAGTACGTCGACATCGCTGACATAGTTCAGCTCCTGGGCACCGCACTTGCCGAGTCCAACGACCGCCAACCGGGTCTTCAGCGCGTTTTCACCGAGTTTGAGTCGGCTGATCGAGAGGGCGGCCTCAAGTGTTGCGTCGGCCAGGTCAGCCAGCTCATCGGCGATATCGACGACTACCTCGATCGGCTCCGGCGCGCAGAGATCCCGAGCGGCAATACGCAGCAGCGCACCGCGATAGGCAATGCGTAGCGCATCGCCTGTGGCGTCAGTAGCCATAGGCACTGGCGAATCCGGATCAGCACCCGTCGCGTCCAGCAGCTCACGCCGCAGCGACGCCGCAGGTACTTTGACCAATTCGTCCTGGAGCAGGTCAATGTGTTCTGGATGAGCGATCAGATGCTGGGTCAGCTTGCTGCTACCACCGAGCACCATGATCAGCTGACGAGCCAGGATCGGCGCGGCAGTCAAGCGAGCGAGCAGATCTGGCACCCGATCGCACAACCGGTCCAGACTCGCCAGCGCATGGTCGGGATCGGCAGACTGCGCCAGTACATCCAGCAGCGGCTCGTGCTCGTCGGCCCAGTGATCGATGACGCGCTCTGCAGCCCGGGCGTCGACGAATCCCCGTCGCACCAGCGTGCCCTGCAACGTCTCGATCCGGATCATGAGCCCGATGCTACTGAGAACGGTCCTGGTCGCCGGACTGGTAACGTCACCGCGGAGGTCGCAATGATGGCAAGTGATCGAGAGTAATGAGTCTCAGTCTGGGTTCGCAGGAGGCGCTATTAGAGCAGTCCCGAACGCTCCTGGAGTGGCTGCGCGACGTAACGCCCGAGGCTTTCGAACTGCCAAGTGTGCTTCCCGGCTGGGATCTACGACAACTTGCCGGTCACCTTGTCCTGGTACATACGCTTGCTCGGCACTCCTTAGATCAGCCGACGAAAGAGCCGGCGCTCCCGAGCCATGAGTACGTGAAGCGGTATCGCCGCGACGTCGAGATGATCATGGCGGCAACGCTCGACGCTTCCGAGGGACTAACCGGCCCCGAGGTAGTCGCGCGGCTCGGCTCGGTCATTGATGATCTTGCAGTCAGGCTCGACGCGGGTGTGAGGCTGCCGCAAGTGATCATTGGGCCGCGCGGTCCGATCACAATCGAGGACTACCTGGCGACTCGTATCGTCGAAGTAGTCGTGCACACCGATGATCTCAACCGATCACTTCCTGAAGTGGCGCCGGCCAAGCTGCAGCGAAGCGCGCTGGCGCGCTGTACGCGTACCCTCGCCGGCATCCTGGCCGCTCGGTATCCCGGCCGTTCCGTTGAGGTGAGGGTGCCACCGTACGCGGCGGTACAGTGCGCGATCGGCGATCCTGGCCCCACCCATACCCGGGGCACGCCGCCGAACGTGGTGGAGACCGATCCAGTTACTTTTCTCCGGCTGGCAACCGGCCGCATGGAATGGGACGAGGCGGTTGCCAGCGGTTCGGTGCACGCATCCGGCCTCCGGGCCGACCTCGCCCCCGTACTGCCCATATTCTCCTAACGCCGACTTGTCAGCGTCTAAAAGTGCTAGAGCACTTTCAGACCTATAGCACTCTGAGACGCTGACAAGTCGGGTTAAAGGACGGGGAGGAGTCGGGTGAGCTCAAGTGGGGTTACCTGCCGGCGGTACTCCTCGAACTCAGCACGCTTGTTCCGAAGGAAGAAGTCGAAGACGTGCTCACCGAGTGTCTCAGCGACAAGATCTGACTGCTCCATGACGTGGATGGCCTCGTCGAGATTGCGTGGCAACGGTGAGATTCCGAGCGCCTGGCGTTCCCGTTCGGTCAGAGACCACACGTCGTCCTCGGCGCCTTCCGGCAGCTCGTACTCGCCCTCGATGCCGGCCAATCCGGCTGCCAGCACGAGCGCAAAGGCCAGGTACGGATTGGCGGCGGAATCAATCGAGCGCAGCTCGACCCGAGCTGAGGACCCCTTGTTTGGCTTGTACATGGGCACGCGCACCAAGGCGGATCGGTTGTTACGGCCCCAACAGATGTAACTCGGCGCCTCGCCGCCGCCGGCCAGCCGCTTATAGGAGTTGGTCCACTGATTGGTGACTGCGGTGATCTCGGCGGCATGGCGGAGCAGGCCGGCGATGAAGTAGCGACCGATCTTGGAGAGGTGATGCTCGGCGCTGGCATCGTAGAAGGCATTGGTGTCGCCCTCGAACAGCGACATATGCGTGTGCATGGCAGAGCCCGGGTGCTCGGTGAACGGCTTGGGCATGAACGATGCATGAATGCCCTGTGACAGCGCGACTTCCTTGACGACTACCCGGAAGGTCATCAAGTTGTCGGCAGTGGAGAGCGCATCGGCATAGCGCAGATCAATCTCCTGCTGGCCTGGCGCACCCTCATGATGGGAGTACTCCACTGAGATTCCCATTTGCTCCAGCATGGTGATCGCGCGACGCCGGAAGTCGGTGCCCAGCCGCTGCGGTGTGTGGTCGAAGTAACCCGACTGGTCAACAGGAACCGGCGGCTTGCCTGGCTTGATCGGATCCTTGAAAAGGAAGAACTCGACCTCTGGATGGGTGTAGAAGGTGAAGCCGAGATCGGCGGCCTTCTTGAGCGCCCGCTTCAGCACATAGCGGGGGTCGGCGTACGAAGGGGAACCGTCGGGCATCGTAATGTCGCAGAACATCCGCGCCGTGGCTGGACTGGTGTCCCGCCATGGCAGCACCTGGAACGTCGATGGGTCGGGGTGTGCAAGCATGTCGGACTCGTACACCCGGGCAAAGCCCTCAATGGCGGAACCGTCGAAGCCCATGCCCTCGGCAAAGGCACCCTCGAGCTCGGCAGGCGCGACAGCGACCGACTTCAGGAAGCCAAGAACATCGGTGAACCACATACGAACGAACCGAACATCACGCTCTTCGATCGCCCGCAATACGAACTCGGTCTGCTTGTCCACGCGGCCCAGTCTGCCGCCCATGATGTAACGGCAGAGTTACGACCTCAGTTGTTGTGGACTTGATCCGAGAGTGGTCAGTGACGACAGACCTTGATCGATTCAGCTCGATTGCTTCTGGCCACTTTCCACGAGACGCGTTCAAGGAGTCCGATCCAGGGCCTGGCCAGTGCGCCCAGCGTCTCGTCGCGTCGTAGTCTCGTGCCGTGCCTCACCTACGGATTGCGATGGCCCAGATCAACGCCACAGTCGGAGACATCTCCGCCAACGCCGACCTGGTCATGGACTGGTCGAAACAAGCCGCCGACGCCGGCGCACAGCTGGTGCTGTTTCCCGAGATGATGCTCACCGGCTACCCCGTGGAGGATCTCGCGTTGCGACGTAGTTTCGTCGAGGCGTCCCGGACCTCGATCAATCGCCTGGCCAGCCGCCTGAACGACGCCGGCCTTGGTGATCTTGTGGTAGTGGTCGGTTATCTGGACCGGACCGATGAGCCTGACCACCCCAAAGGCGGGCATCCACTGAACGTTGCCGCGGTATTGCATCAGGGTCAGATGGTCTGCTCGTACGCGAAGCACCACCTACCCAACTACGGCGTTTTCGATGAGTACCGCTATTTCAAGCCCGGTAATGAACTGCATGTGCTGCGGATTCGCGGAATCGACGTTGCCATTGCGATATGTGAGGACCTGTGGCAAGACGGCGGCCCAGTGGCGGCGACCGCTGAGGCTAACGCCGGCTTACTGGCCGTGATCAACGCCAGCCCCTATGAGCGCGACAAGGACGATGTACGCGGTGACCTTGTTCGGCGGCGCGCCCAAGAGGCAGGCTGCCCTCTTGCCTATGTGAACCTCGTCGGCGGACAGGATGAGCTGGTCTTCGACGGCGACACCATGATCGCTACTGACGATGGCACGATCTTCGTACGCGCACTGCAGTTCGTCGAAGACCTGATTGTTGCCGATCTTGATCTGGCGCCCGGCACGGCCGCACTGCAACCTGAGATCGCGGAAGGCACGGTTCCGGCCGAAGCCGGTCAGAGCGGCATGATCATCCTGCGACATCACATTTCCGATGCGGGAGACGCACCTGCAGAGTTGATCACTCCGGTTGTCGCCGAACCACTCGAGGCAATGGCCGAGGTATACCTCGCCTTGGTGATGGGGCTGCGGGACTACTGTCACAAGAACGGAATCGAGCGGGTCTATCTCGGGCTGTCAGGCGGCATCGACTCCACGCTGGTGGCAGCTCTGGCGTGCGACGCCCTCGGCGCAGACCATGTCTACGGCATCTCCAATCCGAGTGCGTACTCCTCCGAACACTCCAAGAGCGACGCCGCAGAGCTGGCCGCGCGGACCGGCCTGAACTTTGTCACTGTGCCCATCGCCCCTGCCGTGGACGCGTTCCACGAGATGCTTGATCTTGATGGCATCGCCGCCGAGAACCTGCAGGCGAGGATTCGAGCGGTGATCTGGATGGCTGAATCCAACCAGCATCAACCCTCGATGGTGCTGGCCTGCGGAAACAAGAGCGAGCTTGCTGTCGGCTACAGCACCATCTATGGCGACGCAGTCGGCGGCTACGCGCCGATCAAGGACGTGCCCAAGACGTGGGTGTGGAGACTGGCACAGTGGCGAAACCAGCAAGCGCAGCAGCGCGGTGAGACCCCACCGATTCCAGAAAACACCATTACGAAAGAGCCGAGCGCCGAGCTCAGGCCGGGGCAGAAAGATACCGACTCGCTGCCGCCTTACGAATTGCTTGACGACATCCTTGACGACTACGTCGAGGGCGACGCAAGTCATTCCGACATTGTGAAGATGGGTTTCGATCCACATGTGGTCGACCGGGTGATCCGACTGGTTGATCTTGCGGAGTACAAGCGACGGCAGTACCCCCCAGGCACCAAGATCAGCTTCAAGGCCTTCGGTCGTGATCGGCGACTGCCGATCACCAACGGTTGGCGTGAGGGCCGCTAAGGTGACCTCGTTCCCCTGCCTGACATCGGGGCGGTCAGAGCCGGCCATATTCAGGTAGTGGGATATGCCAGGAGCGCCGCCGGGCTGGTACGCCGACCCCGCAGGGGCACCAGGACGCTATCGCTACTGGGACGGCGGGCGGTGGTCCGAGGCGACCACCGGCGACCCGCGGCAACCTGCACCTGTCC
>C688J35102_120989318_pt1 | contig 10801 bp, 2 predicted proteins | sample HopSoiMetagenom2_FD_35102 | JGI IMG/M metagenome (IMG submission 35102)
CCGGCTTCCCGGCTTCCCGGCGGCCGCCACGGCCTGCCGCCTGAGTTCGTCGCCCAGAACCAGCGCGAGCGGATCATGACCGCGCTCGTCGACACGATCGCCGAGCGCGGCTATAGCTCCGCCACGATCGCCGAGATCACCAAAGCCGCGTCGGTCTCCCGCCGCACCTTCTATGAGTTCTTCGCGGACAAGGAAGTCGCTTTCCTCGCCGCCTACGATCAGGTCGTCGACCACATCTGCGTCTCGATGCGGGCGGCGGCGGAGTCCTTTGAGGAGTGGCCCCAACAGGTGCGCGCCGCGCTTGCCACCATGCTCCGCTTCCTCGCCGCCCAGCCGGAGCTCGCCCGCCTCTGCATGATCGTGCCGATCGCCGCCACCGGCAAGATCGCCGAGCGCTACGGCGCCTCGATGAAGGAAATCGTCGAAATCCTGAAAGCCGGCAGGCCTGCCGAGCGCGCTGAGCGCCCGCTCTCCGAGCTGACCGACGAGACGCTGATCGGCGGCATCGTCTCGCTGATCGCCCGCGAGATCACTGCCGGTCGGGGCGAGCGGCTTGAGGACCTCCTCCCCGACCTCGTCGAGCTGACTCTCACCTCCTACCTCGGCACCGACCGGGCCCCCGAGCTCGCCAGTTAGGCGCAATCAGGCTTGCGGAGTGCCGTGGGAACGGAACTTTCCGCTCCCCGGCGAGGTGGCTGATTTTCCCGATTGGCAAGCCCTTCGGCCCATCCCGCCCGAATTAAAAACATGTCAGTACCCTTGACTTCCGCCTGGCACCTGTCTACGTTAGGCGCAGTTCCAGAGACGAGCTTGTCTAAATCGCCTCTGAAGCCAGGGTTAGGGAACCAGTACTGAAACGAGTTCCGACGGCGCCGCAGGGAGCGGCCGGCAGCGGGCTCACGGGGACTAAGGAGAGCAGCAAAGTGTCAACCGCCTTGACGGGTATCGGCGCAGCCAGGCTTCGGCCGGGCGGTGCGCGGACCCTCTGCCCGCATCGCGAGCAGGCTCGATCCCGCAGACGGTTCCTTCGCGTCCTTGCGCTGCCGCTCGCCTGCGCTGCGCTGTTCACGGTTTGGGTCTCGCCCGCCTCCGCTGCGGGCTGCCCGAACGAAGCGCTTCGCGAAGCCCAGACCTCCGAAGCGCTGCCGAACGGCACTGCCTACCTCCCCGGTTGCATGGCGCTGGAGATGGTCAGCCCGCCGGTGAAGCTTGGCCAGGAAGTGCCGGAGCTGAGCGCCTTCTCCGCCGATGGGGAACGGGCGCTGTTCCGCTCCAAAGCGGCGCTGGCGGAAACCGAGGGCCAGCAGTCGCTTCTCGGCGACTACTACGTGGCGCAGCGGAGCGGCGGCGGTTGGAGCGTGACCGCCACCTCGCCTCCGCATGACGAGCGTTTCAAGACCGGAGGGCCCGGGCTCGGCGGCGCCTACGCTTTTTCCCCCAGCCTCGATGGCTGGCTCGTGGGGGGAGCGACGCAGGCGCAGAGCATGGCCGGCGAGGTGCAGTACTTCAGCGGCGGACCGAGCGGCGCGATTTCGCCGCTGTCGCCCTTCATGGCGGCCAGGGACGATAGCGGCGCAATCATCGGGGTCGCAACTGGCAGCCTGAGCGTCCCGGGCAGCGCCGCCGATCTCTCGGCCACCGTCATAAGGACTGCCAATTCCTCCACCTATTACCTCCCGGGCGACCCGCATGCCAGCGGCACGATCCAGAACGAAGCGGCCAGTGAAGACGCCAATAGTTACGTCGCCTTCCGCGACGAAGCCGGCGAACCCGCCCTGGAGCTGATAGCCCGCGACAAGGACGGAAAGGTCTGGGGTGGGCGCTGCGGCACCGGTCTTGGCGGCGGTGGCCTCACCCAGGGGGCGATCTCCCCCGATGGCTCGCGCCTCTACTTCTCCACCCGCCCCGCACAGGCCTACGATCCCGCCCACCCGACCGAAGCCGCCTTCTCTCCGCCCTGCTCGGCCGCCAACCCCCGGCGGATCATGGTCCGCACGGCCACCCCCGCCGGGCCGCTGGTCGAAGAACTGGTTCCGGGCGGCCCGGCTGCGGGCAGCGACAACTACATGGGCGCCTCGCTGGACGGCAGCAGGGTCTTCTTCACCAGTCCCCGTGCCCTCGCGGCCTCCGACGTCGACACGAGCTCTGAATCCTGCTCCCCCACCCTCGGCGCCTCCAAGGGTTGCGACCTCTACCTCTACGACGCAAGCCTGCCGCCGGGCGAACGCTTGGTCCAGGCCTCCGCCGGGGGCAGCGGCGACCCCACCCCGGGCAAGGGCGCCGACGTCCTCGGCTCGACCCTGGCGATCGCCCCCGACGGCTCGCATGTCTACTTCGCGGCCCAGGGCGTGCTCACCACCGCCCCCAACCCGGCAGGGGCAACGGCGGTCGGCGCCGCCACCGGCTCCGGCACCCTCAGCGCCGCCACCGGCTCCGGCACCTTCACCGCCGGTTCTCCAGTGGTCACCTCCGTCACCACGAGCACCGGGTCCTTTGTCGTCGGGCAGGAAATCTCCTTCACTCCGCCCGTAGGCGACAAAAGCCGTCCTATTCCGGCCGGGACGACGATCGTCGCCATCGGCGCCGGCATGCTCGAACTCTCCGCGGCGGCGACCGAAAGCAAGGCCGGCGCCGCCCTCGCGGCCGGGTCCAAGACGGTGACCGGGGTGACCACCGCAACCGGCACCTTCAGCGTCGGCCAGGCGATCTCCGCCACCGGGATCGCCGCCAACACGACCATCGTTGCCGTCGGCCCCGGCACCTTGACGCTCTCCGCCAAGGCGATTGGCTCCGGTACCCAGGCGCTCTCCGGTCGCGGCCTCAACCTCTATGTCTATGAGCGGGACACGGCGCACCCCGCCGGCCGCACCGCGTTCGTCGGCGCCCTCGATCCCGGCGACAGCGCGGACCTTTGGGGCAAAGCCTCCAGCTTTGCCAACGGCGCCTACGCGGTGCCATTGATCGGAGGGGAAGAGGGGGGCGATGGCCACCATCTCTTCCTGCTCTCCAAGGCGCCGCTCACCGCCAACGACACCGACGCCGGGCACACCGACGTCTTCCGCTACGACTCGGAAGCCCTCTCGCTGCAGTGCGTCTCCTGCGCACCCGGCGGCCCCGATTCGGCGCCGTTCGACGCCGCCGCCGGCCCGAACGAAAAATCGCCCAGCTCCAACTTCGCCGAGCAGGGGCGCTGGGCCAGCGAGGACGGTTTGACCGCCGCCTTCACCACCGCCGAGCCGCTGAGTCCCGGCGACACCGACGGCAGCGTCAATCCTTACCTCTGGAAGGAAGGCGATCTGGCGCGGCTGCCGACGACGACCAGGAGCATAAACCACCGCCCGTCGGTCTCCCCCGACGGCGCCGAGGTCGGCTTCACCACCACCTCGGTGCTGCTGCCTCAGGACGGCGACACCGCCCGCGACGCCTACGTCGCCCGGACCGACGGCGGCTTCCCCAATCCGGCGGCGGGGGTTGCCTGCGACCCGTTGCTGGAAGGCGCCTGTCCCGGGGCGGGGACCGGGCCCGGGACCGATCCGGGCATCGCCACCTCGAACTTCTCGGGGCCCGGCAATCCGCCGCAGCCACCGACCGGATGCAGGCGAGGCTTCGTGCGCAAGCACGGGAAGTGCGTGCGCAAGCACCAGGGCAAGAAGCAGAAGCGAGCAAGCCACAAGCGGAGGGGAAGTCGATGAGCATGCGGGCAAGGAGCATTCTTGTGGCGGTCGCGGCCGGGGCCCTGGCGCTGCTGTCCGTGGCTCCGGCCGGGGCGGCGCCGGTTCTCGACCTGCAGATGACCCGCACCGCCGCTCCCGTGACCCACAGCGACGAACGGCTGGCCTACGACCTGACGGTCAAAAACACCGCCAGTGGCAATCCGAGCCTCGGCACCCAGTTGACCTGCCTGGGGACGCCGGTGGACGGGAAACCCACGAACGGCACTCCGGCGCCCTCCCTCGAAGTGCAGTGGCTGCGCAATGGTGCGCCGATCCCAGGGAGCAGGGCCCCTGCGGCCGCCACCGCGGGCGGCAACACCTACACCGTCACCGCGGCGGACGAGGGCAAGTCGATCCAGTGCGAGGTGTTCGGGACCAACGATGCCGACGGTGCTGGCGGCGTCTACGCTCCCATAACGCACGCGACGGTTTCGGTCCCGCCAATAGCTGTGGAGCCAATCCCCACCCCCTCGCTTCCAAGCGGATCCGAATCGGCCGCAATCAAGGGACAGGTTGCGGCCCCTGAAGGCACGGCAACGTTTAGCGCCGCGTCCGGCGAAGGGACCCTCAGCGCCGGCTCGGCGACCGTGACCGGGGTCAGCGCCTCCAACGGCGCCTTCGCCGTGGGCCAGGGAATCACCGGACCGGGTATTCCCACCGGAGCTGGCACCGGGGTCATCACCGAAAAATCCAAAACGATCACCGGCGTCAACACGTCGAGCGGCGAATTCTCGGTTGGCCAGCGGCTTGGCGCTCTCGAACTGGTCAACGGCACCACTCCGAGCGGCTCTCCTATCGGATGGGAAACGACCATCGCCGCCGTGGGATCAGGGACGATCGAAATGACGGTGCCGGCATTGAGGTCGTCGAGTCTGGTCAGGCTCACCGCCAACACGACGATCGCGGCGGTGGGAGCTGGGACGTTGGAATTGTCGAGCAAAGCGAGCGCTTCGGGAGCCGCCCCCCTCAGCGCCGGCTCTCTCGAACTGTCCGACGTCGTCACCGTGAAAGGCAGCGGTAACCTGACCGCCGGTTCGACCACGGTCAGTGGTTTGAATACGACCAAAGGGATCTTCTTCGCCCGGGGCGGCGTCGCGAGCGTGGCGATTATCGGCCCTGGCATCGCCGCTGCCATGGGCGCCGGAAATCTTGTCGCCGGCTCAAAATCTGTGACTGGCGTCACGACGGACAGCGGGGCGTTCGCGGTCGGAGAGAGCGTCGCTGGCCCTGGGATCGGCGAACTCACGACGATCAAAGGTGTGGGCCCGGGCGAACTGACGCTATCGGCAGCGCCGACCGCGTCTACGCTTCACGGACGGCTTCAGGGTTTCACGGCAGTCACTGCCGCCACCGCTACGACGCTGACGCTGTCGGTACCAGCCAGCGCAACGACCTCTGGGGCACAGCTGACAGGGGCTTCATTGTTCTCCGCGGGGCAGTCGGTTACCGGCAGCGGGATTGCGCCGGGAACCTTGGTGAACAGGGCTGCTGGATCTAGGGTCGAGCTTTCAGCGCCGGTCACCGCTTCGGGTAGCGAAGCGACGGTCGCCGGTAGCAGCACGATCACCTGTGTACTGCCAAGCGGATGGGTCGGCACCGGGCTCACCTGGAGCTTTCAGTGGCTTCGTAACGGGCAAGCGATCCCGGGGGCCGAAACGAGTACCTACGTAATCCACAAAAGCGAGACGGACACCCCAGCCGATATTCAATGCGAGGCAACAGTGAAGGACGCTGCCGGCAACGAAGCGGCAACCATTTCGGGGCCTGGGTCGACGCTGCCGCAACCACCGTCTCCGTATGCGGCTCCTGGTTCTCCCCAGGGGGGCGCAGCAATCACCTTCAACAACAAATCGGAAGGTCCGGTCACGGTGGAAGCGCAGCTGCCGCCGGGGACGAAGGCGCTGCGGGCCGTCGACAGCCAGATAAACAAAGTCTGGACTTGCTCGAAAACGGTGTCGGTTGCGACCTGCACCCGTTCCGATTCACTGGCGCCGGGAGCCTCCTACTCACCGATCACGCTTGTGGCCCAGGTCTTGCCCGGCGCGACCGACGCGCTCAGGACCGAAGCCTGCGCTGCCGGGGGTGGGGCCGTCGCCCCTTCCTGCGCGGAGGACGAAGTCACCGGCATCCTGCCGGCCGTGCCCTTCGGCTTCAAGGCCTTCAACGCCGACGTGCTGGACGAGCTGGGCGCCGACTTCACCCAGGCGGGTGGGCACCCCTTCTCCGTCGATGGAGAACTCGTCTTCACCGATCACGTCCGAGGCGAACCCTCCGGCGAAGCGGGCTCGCGTGCAGCCAACGGCTTTGTGCGGGACATCGATACGGACCTGCCGCCGGGATTCACCGGCAACCCTGAGGCATTGGAAGCGACCTGCCCGACGGTCTCCGACGTGATCGCCCTGCCGAGCACCTGCCCGGCGGGCAGCGCGGTCGGGGCGATCAAGCTGGAAACCGAACAGGGCACGTTCGTGAACCGGCCGGTGTTCGCGCTGACGCCGGAACGCGGGACCCCGGCCCAGCTTGCCTTCGGGATCGCCCAGATTCCCCCCGGCTTCGTCTACACCCTGACGGCGGGGCTGCGACCGAGCGAAGGCTATGCGGTCCGTCTCGCGGCCTCGCCGGTGCAGAAATTCCCCGAACTCTTCGGTGCGGCGTTGAAGGTCTGCAGCTTCGGCGCCGTTCTGGGCCCGGACGTGAAGGACAACGGCGAACTCGAATTCAAGCGCTGCCGCAAACCGTCGGAACCGGAAGCGATGGAACGGCCGTTCCTCAGCCTGCCGACCCGCTGTGGCGACCCCGCTTCGAGCACGACCCGGGTATCGATCGATAGCTGGGAAGAACCGGGCGACTTCAGGTCGGCCGAATTCACCGCCCCGGCCCTCACCGGCTGCGATGCCCTGGAATTTGCGCCGACCCTGAAAGCGCGGCCGACCACCAACGTCGCCGATTCTCCGAGCGGCCTCGAAGTCGATCTCCATATTCCTCAGAACGAAGATCCCGAAGGGACGGCGACCGCGCACCTGAAGAAGACCGTCGTCACCCTGCCCCCGGGGTTGGTGGTCAACCCTGCCGGCGCCAACGGCCTCGATGCCTGCTCTCCCTCTCAGATGGGCCTGGGCACCAACGATCCGGTCACTTGCCCGGAGGCGTCCAAGGTCGGGACGGTGGAAGTGGACACCCCGATTCTCGATCATCCACTGCCGGGTGTCCTGTACATAGCGACCCCGCACCAGAACCCGTTCGGCACCCTGCTGGCGCTCTACCTGGTGGTGGAAGATCCCCAGACGGGGATCACGGTGAAGCTGCCCGGGCGAGTTGACCCCGACCCGCAGAGCGGGCAGATCACCACCACCTTCGACGAAAATCCGCAGGCGCCGATCGAAGACGTGCGGCTGCGGGTGCGGGCTGGAGCAAGCGCGCCGCTTCGCACCCCGGCCACCTGCGGCACCTATTCCACGACCTCGCAGCTGACCCCCTGGTCGGCGCCGGACTCCGGTCCGCCGGCGACCCCGTCGGACAGCTACCAGATCAGCCAGGCCCCCGGCGGCGGAGCCTGCGCCGGCAGCCCTGGCGGCCGGCCCAACGCACCGAGCCTCGAGGCCGGCACCAGTTCCCCGCTGGCGGGTACCTATGCCCCCTTCGTGGTGCGGCTGAAGCGTGAAGACGGCTCCCAGGAGTTCTCCACGGTGACGGTGACGCCGCCGCCGGGGCTGGTCGCCAAGCTCGCCGGAACCGCCACCTGCTCGGACTCTGCCCTTGCCGCCGCCGCGGCCAACACCGGGGCCGAGGAGAAGGCCTCGCCCAGCTGCCCGGCGGCCTCTCAGCTCGGCAGCGTCGTGGCGGGCGCGGGGGCGGGCCCCGCCCCCTACTACGCCACGGGCAAGGCATATCTGACCGGCCCCTACAAGGGTGCGCCGCTCTCGATGGCGGTCATTACCCCAGCGGTCGCCGGCCCCTTCGACGTCGGCACGATCGTCGTCCGCGTCGCCCTCTACTTCGATCCGGTGAGTGCCAAGGTGACCGCGAAGTCGGACCCGCTGCCGACGATCCTCGACGGGATCCCGCTCGACATCCGCTCGACGAAGATCGCTCTCGATCGCCCGAACTTCACCCTCAATCCGACCAACTGCAGCCCGACGGAAGTCAGCGGTCAGCTGCTCTCGACCGAGGGTCAGGCGGCGGCGCTCGCCAACCGGTTCCAGGTCGGCGAATGCGGAGCGCTGAAGTTCAAGCCCGAGCTGAAGCTGCGATTGCGCGGCAGCACCAAGCGCGGAGGATACGAGGCCCTCACCGCCACCGTCACCTACCCCAAAGGCTCTGGCTATGCCAATATCGCGTCGGCCTCGGTGGCCCTGCCGCACTCGGCATTCCTGGCCCAGGAGCACATCAGGACCATCTGCACCCGGGTCCAGTTTGCCGCCCACCAGTGTCCCGCGGGCTCGATCTACGGGCGGGCAACCGCGACCACCCCGCTGCTCGACCAGCCGCTGAGCGGCCCCGTTTACCTGCGCTCCTCTGACAACCCTCTGCCCGACTTGGTGGTGGCACTCAGAGGGTCAGATGCCCAGCCGATCGAAGTCGATCTTGCGGGGAGGACCGACTCGGTGCACGGCGGCATCCGCAACACCTTCGACGTGGTTCCCGACGCCCCGGTCAGCGAATTCACCCTGCAGCTGCTGGGCGGACAGAAGAGCCTGATCGTCAACAGCCGCGACCTCTGCGCCGGCACCCAGCGGGCAACCGCGCGTTTCGTCGCCCAAAACGGCATGCGTCTGAATTCCCGCCCGATCGTCGCTAACGACTGCGGGAAGCAGAACAAGCACTCCAAGCATCGCGCCAAGAAGACCAATACCGATAGGAAGGCAGGCAAGTGAGCAAGTCACGGGAGGTAGCGCTTCACCAAGGTCTGCCCGGGGGGGTTGGTTCTGCTCGTTGGTCGGTTCGGGTCATCTTGGCAGTGGTAATGGCATCTTTCATTGCGCTGGCTCCGGCAACCGCCCAGGCATCTCCCAGCCACGCCCCCGGCGCTCCCCTCGTCGAAGGGGGAGGAACTGCCACCGGAACTCTGACCAGTGGTTCCAACGTGGTTACGGCCATCACCGCAGCCAACGGATCCTCGTTTGCCGTCGGCCAGATCATCAGGGCAGGTACCTCGAACGGCATCCCTGCCGGCACGACCATCACCGCAGTCGGCGCGGGATCCCCACCGGCAACCCTGACGTTGTCTGCCGCGGCTACCGAAAATGCATCCAACACCCCCCTGGCTGCCGGTCTCAATCAGCCGTGTGGAATCGCCACCGATACCTTCGGCGATGTGTATGTGGCCAACCAAGGATTGAGCAACGCGAGCAAGATCACCATTTACAGGCCCAACGGAACCACGGTTACGGAATTTTCCCCCGGCTTCGCTCTGTGCAGCATCTCGGTTGATGAATCAGGTGATATTTACGGACTCATCGCTGGAGCGGGATCGGTGGCCAAATGGGTTCCGACGGTCTCGCCGCCCTTTGCCAGCGTCCCGAGTTACGGTAATGCGTCCCTCCCTCTCATCAGTGGTAGGGCGACCGCTATCGATCCTTCTACTCAGAACCTGTATATCTCTCAAGCCGCTGCCGGCGAGCAGCAAAAAATCACCTTCTCAGGAACCTGGGTGGACAACGTCGATACTTTCACCTTGGGAAATCTTCCTTCAGGCTGCGGACCTCCTCCAACGATCACGATTGCCTGGAGATCCACTACTTCCAATCGCAACAACTCGATCAAAGCCGCGCTTGAAGAATCCTGCGGGGCTGGAAACATCGGAGTGGGGAGCGTTGGAACCGGGGCAAATTCCACCACCACCGTTACCTTTCAGGGAAAATTCCTTGGACAGGACGTTCCATTGATGACTTGCAGCGGTACCAAGACCTGCACGGTTGCAACCACGGGTGAAGCGGTCCCCAGCCGCATCTCCTCGTATACGCCCACTGGCACCCTCATCTCCTCAGCCGTCGGTAAAGGGGTTAGCGGCGCCAGCTATTACGGGGTCAACGTCTACGGAGGCAACCACAACGTCTACGCTCTCGACGCGGCTCACAACAAAGCTCTTGTCTTCGCTCCACTGGGCGGGAGCCCAATTGCCGAAATGGACGGCTCGGGTTCGCCGGCATGCACCAAAGGCGCCCTCGCCGAAACGACTGCTGGCCTGCTGGCCGTCGATCAGTCCAACGGCAACGTCCTCGTCTCCGACATCAAAGCGCATGGCGTCGTCGATGAGTTCAACGCTGCCGGGAAATGCGTCGACACGATCGAACATTCACCCGCCTTTGCTAACGCTGAATCGTCCGCCATCGCCGTCGACGGCTCCACTAGCGCGAACAAAGGCGAGGTCTACGTCACCTCCGGGACCGTCTCGGGCAGCGTCTTCACCTACGGGCCGCTGTCACCGAAGTTTTCTCTCGCCGTGACCAAGTCGGGAAGTGGTACCGGCACGGTTAACTCAAAGCTAGGCAGCGTCAGCGACGCGGGAATCACTTGCGGCTCGACCTGCTCCCACGAATATGCCGAAAACGAATTGGTCACGCTGGTCGCGAACCCCGATCCCGGTTCGGCCTTGAAAGCCTGGTCCGGCGCGTGTAGCGGGTCGGGTGCCTGCGAAGTCACGATGGCGGCAGCCAAATCGGTCAATGCTGAATTTGGCCCCGCCGGCAACCTGCTCAAAGTAGTCAAGAACGGCAGCGGCAGCGGCACTGTCACCTCCGACGTCGCCGGCATCAACTCCCAAACGATCAACTGCGGCGGCCACTGCGAAGAAACCTACGCCTCGGTTCAGGTGGTCACGTTGACGCCTTCGGAAGATGGTGGTTCGGTCTTCACCGGATGGACTGGTTGCGACGAAGTTGTCGAAATCAATAAGTGCAAAGTGACCATGGGTTCCGAAAAGACGGCTACCGCCACCTTCGCCCTGGAAAAGCACGCCCTGACCCTGACCAAGAACGGCAGCGGCACCGGCACCGTGACCTCGAACCCCGCCGGGATCAGCTGCGGGGCCACCTGCTCGGCCGAATTCGATAACGGCACCCTGGTCAAGCTGAGCGGCGCCCCCGGCG
>C688J35102_120989316_pt1 | contig 10798 bp, 9 predicted proteins | sample HopSoiMetagenom2_FD_35102 | JGI IMG/M metagenome (IMG submission 35102)
GCACCGCGAGCGGAGTGCAGTTGAAGGCGTTATGCTCGTTCGTGAACACGTGGCCGAGGTGCCGCACGTTCGCAGGTAACGCCTTTGATTCCCACCCATTGCCGCCAATCAAGAAGCTTCGGCCGCAAAGCTCGGCAGCGGGCGATAGGAAGAATTCCTCGACCCGCGCTTCGCGGTCGGGGAGCCTGTTGCCGAGGAAGGACAGGTCGGCGGCAAAGCGCGGGTCAGGCTCGACAGGGCAATGAGTGGTGGGGTCGAGCGCATTGTACACGGGTACGCAACGCGACGCACCGAAGCCTTCATAGGCTTCGACGACCGGCGGCCCACCGCCGTAGGTCAGGACAAAATCGAACGCGGAGAGAGAGCGGCGCACCGGGTGGTCGGCCGAGCGCCGCATCTCCTCAAGAGTGGCGGCCGCGTCGACGTCCCAGAAAATCTTGAGCGCGTGCGGCGATGCGTGCTCGAGGATCCCGCTGATGAGCTCGTCGTCGAAGATTCCGACGCCGCTTGCCTTCACCACAATGTCCGCCCGGCGCGCTTCGGCGAGCACCATGCGCAGCCCTTCGGGCGTCGCTGGGTAGACCACTGACCGCGCCCATGGCGGCGGCTCCATGTCGCGGTGCTTCTGCCGCTCATAGGCATCCGGCTCGTAGAAGGTGATGTGATGGCCACGGCCCGCGAGGTCGCGAAGGAGGCCCCGGTAATAAGTGGCAGCGCCATTCCACCACGAAGACAAGAGGCTGGATCCATAGAAGGCGATCTTCACGCAGCGCTCTCCAATCGAGGCGCGCGAATCGCTTCCGCGATGTGGAGCAGTTCATCGACCCGGTGGGCGCAGGTGTGGCGGCTCCTGATCGTCTCCAGGCCGCTCCGAACGAGGCTCGCGCGGAGGCCAGAATCTTCTTTGATGTCGCCGAGCGCCCGCGCCATCTCCTCGCCGTCGCGGACCATCAGGAAGTCATCACCGACATTGAACAGCTGCTCGCAATCGTCCCAGGGCGCGGACACGAGCGGAATGCCGCAGGCAAGCGCTTCGAAAACTCGGATCGTTGGAATTCCCGGAAGAACCCTCGTGTAGAAGCGCCGCGGCACGTGGACGGTCGCGAGATGCTCCGCGAACACGGCGGGAGCCGAGGCATTGGCGAGCCAGCCGTGGTAGCGGGCGCCGAAATCTGAGAGTTTCCTCTTCGCGTCGGCGGGATAGCGAACGCCGTAGACGTCGAGCGCGAGGCCTGCCTTCCTGGCTGGATCCAGGATGAACTCGACGATCTCGGCGCCGCGCTCTCCGTCACCCCAGTTTCCGATCCAAAGGAGCGCGTCGCGATTGCGCTGGCGGCGTGGCGGATGGAAGCGCTTCGTGTCCGCTGCCTCATGCCAAACGAACACCCGGTCGCCCCAGCCCCATTGTTCGTAGACGCGTGCCAAGGCGGATCCGAAGGCAAGGACGCCGTCATAGGCGCCAAGCTCATATCCCTGCATCTCATGGGGCGCGGAGACTGCGCGGTGGTGCGTATCATGGAACAACAGGATGAAACGCCCACCGCGCGAACGCAGCCGCCCCACTGCCGCGACCAGTTCCGGATCATTCCATTCGTGCACGATGACGAGGTCGGCTCCCCACGCCTCCGCCGCCCCTTCCTCGGCGCGCGAGTAGGTGCGCGAGGAGAGTTCCGGATAGGCGCTCAGGAACGGCTCGAGCGCGTCTTCGCCATGTTCATCGACGAGGTTCGAAAGGCTCCAGGCGCCTTCCGGCTCGAGCACGTTGACGTCATGGCCGCGCTCGACCAGCTCGCTGAGGATTCCGCGCACAAAATGCGCGTTGCCGTGATTCCAGCAGGATCTTAGCGAATGAGTGAAATAGACGATCCTCACGCGGCACCCGCAATCAGCTGGGGCTGCATCAGATGTCCGTAAATTTCCGCCATCCCGAGAGCCGTTCCTTGCGGAGTGTAGCGCCGCGCATGCTCGAGCGAGCGCTTCGATAGCTGTTCACGTCTGCCCGGGTCGCACAGCAACAAGGTGATCGCAGAGGCAAAGGCATCTTCGTCCCTCGCCTCGACGAAAACGGCCGCGCCCCCCCACAGTTCACGGTGGGTGGGGATGTCCGACAGGACGAGGGCGCAGCCCGCCTGGGCAGCCTCGAGCACCGAAAGGCCGAATGGTTCGTAAAGCGCAGCAGAGACAAAGATCGGGCGTGCAGCAAGGACGCCCCGGAGCTTGGCTTCGCCGAGCTCCCCGAGGACGCGCAGGTGCTGAAGCGCGATGCTTGCCCCGTTTGGACCATCGGTCGGTCCGGCCGCCTGGAAGGGCGCGTCGACACGCGCTGCGACCCTGTCGAGTGTTGTTACATTCTTTCCCTCGTCCCAGAGGCGAGCGGCGGTGAACACAAAATCGCCGGCGGGAAGTGGACGTAGCTCATGTGGCGTGCGTCCGTTGTGAATCGCGAGCACCCGGCCCGGGAAGTCGTAGATACGCTCGATTGCGCCGGCGAAGGCGCTCGTCGGAGCGACGATCGCATCAGCTTTCGAAAGACCTTGCTGAACGAGTTCTCGTTGCCACTCAAACTCGGGCGGCAGGGGCGTCTTCTTCACCGCCTCCCACCAGGTTGCGACGCAGCTGTGCTGGACCGCGACGCACGGTTGCTCGAACGTGCCTCCAGCGAGCAGCGCAGCGCTGGTCGTCTGCACGACGTCCGCACCTTCCCGGGCGGCGATGAGTGCGAGGGCTTTGCCGGCGTCGACAATCTCTCTCGGCCCGGTGTTCAGCCATTCCAGCGGAAGACGGGTGTCGATGAGACGGATCCCGACCGCGGCATCCCTTTGAAGGGGCGTGGGCGAAGGACCGGTCACTGTCAAAACCGTCTCGACGTCCATCGCCTCGAGAGCCCGCGCGAGCTCGAGACTGTAGGTCCAGACGCCTCCGACGGCGTCGGTAACGAGGAGTAGACGAAGAGCGCTCACTGTGCGGCGCTCGCGACATGAAGTTCGCGATGCAATTGGATCGAGCGCTCGCTCGCGAGCCAATCGGCGAGGCGTGCGATCCCATCGCGCCAGCCTCGTGGCTGCCCGAGGCCGAGCTCCGCCCGCGCCAAATGCGTGTCGGACACGTACCAACGCTGGTCGCCCTGCCGCCAGTCCTCGAAGTTTAGCTCGAGGTCCCTGCCGACGATGGAGCGAAGCTCGCCGATCAGCTGCAACAGGCTGATTGCATTCTCGGGGCCGCCGCCAAGGTTGAACGCACGACCGGATATCCGCTCGATGTTTTGGAGCGCTCGCAAGTAGGCGCTGACGGCATCACTGACGTCGAGGACGTCTCGAACCTGCTTGCCATCCCCGTAGATAGTGACGGGCTCGCCATGGAGCGCGCGAATGAGAAAATGCGCAACCCACCCCTGGTCCTCCGTCCCCATTTGCCGCTGGCCGTAGATACAGCTCATCCTGAAGACGGCAGTCGGAATGCCGAAGCTGCGCGCGTAATCGAGAACATACTGATCCGCCGCGCCCTTCGAACAGCCATAGGGCGTGTGAAAATCAAGCGGACGGCTTTCGGCGACTCCGCGGCGCGAGACGAGGGCGCGCGGCTCATAACGATCGCCATGCTGCTCGAGCGGAATATCGGCCAGGTCGCCGTAAACCTTGTTGGTCGAGGCGAAGATCACCGGCACGGGCTCGGAGCGAACTCGAATCGCGTCGAGGAGGTTGATTGTGCCCCTCACATTGATGTCGAAATCTTCGCGCGGATCGGCGAGGCTGGTCGTAACCGCGACCTGGGCGGCTAAGTGGAAGACCGCCTTCACCTCGCCCGCGGCTCGCGCCAGCTCGTCTTCATCGCGGACATCTCCGACGACACTCGTAATGTGCCCGCGGTGCGTGTCCTTCAGCCAGGCGAGATTGCGCTCGACACCCGCTCTCGAGAGCGCATCATAGATAATGACCTCGTGCCCTTCCTCGGCGAGCCGGTCGGCGAGGTTGCTGCCGATGAAGCCGGCGCCGCCCGTAATGAGGATCGGGCGAGCATCCTTCATGCGACGAGCCCCTTGGCTTCGAGTTCCGCCCGCGCCTCCTCGACCCGGTCGAAGGCAGCCTGGCTCCCCACCCACTCGGCAAGTTCAGACAAGCCCTCCTCGAAGTTCTTCCGCGCGCGGAAGCCGAGCCTCCCTGAAGCCTTGCCCCCGTCGCAAAAGCAGTGACGGATGTCGCCGACCCTCGTCTTGCCGACGATTTCCGGCTCGATGTCGCGCTTCAGCGCCGATGCGATCATCCGCGCGACGTCCTTGACGCTCCGCTCCAGGCCGGAGCCGATGTTGAACACTTCGCCCGCTGCATCGGGGTGGACGAGCGCGTCGCCGAACGCACGCGCGACGTCGTCGACGTGGACGAAATCGCGGCGCTGCTCGCCATCCTCGAACACCAGTGGGCGCTGGCCATTGAGGAGCCGCGACGAGAAGATCGCGAGAACGCCGGTATAGGGATTGGAAAGCGCCTGGCCGGGGCCGTAGACATTGAACAACCTGAGGCATGTTCCTTCCATGCCGTAGGCGGCGGTCATGATGAGGGTCTGGCGCTCCTGCACATATTTGCCCAGCGCGTAGATCGAGGCGAGGCTCGGCTGTTTCCATTCGGGTGTCGGAAGCGGCGTCAGGGGGCGCCCCTCGCCATCGAGGGGATCCCAGCTCTGAGTGCCGGACGATCGCGCGCCCCGTGCTGCATCCTGGATGAGATTGCCGTCCTCGTCCTCGTACAGTCCCTCACCGTAGATGCTCATCGATGAAGCGGTGACGACGCGCCTCACGGGCTGGTCGATGAGCGCCTCGAACAATACGGCAGATCCCGTTTCGTTCACCGAAGTGTAGCGCTCGACGGCGTACATCGATTGGCCAACGCCGACTTCGGCCGCGAGGTGGATGACGCTGTCGACGCCTTTCAACGCGCGGGCGACCACATCCTTGTTGCGCACGTCGCCAACGATCAGCTCAGCATCTTTGGGAAAATCGGCGGGGCGGCCCTTGTCGCCGTGAACCTGCTCGATGAGGCTGTCGAGAACGCGGACCTTATTGCCGCGGCAAAGGAGCTCCTTCGTTACGGTCCGGCCGATAAAGCCCGCGCCGCCGGTAACCAATATTGTCTCACTCAAGCTGACATTCCTCCGTATAACAATCCGCTGCTGAGTTCATAACAACAATAACTTGATTTCGTCGTTTCATCTCCGATACGGAAGGAAAACTTGGTCCTTGCGCCAGATTTTTGCTGTTGATTGCCAGACTCTGATCTATGTTAATCCAAGTAGAAACAGCAGTAACCTTTGGTACTTTAGTATTGCTGATGCTTCTTCTTCTTCAACCGAAGTAATGAAGGTTTGTTCCCGAGCCGGTTCGTTACGGCACCGAGCCATGGGACCGCGCTGCGCAGCGCTGCGGCGCCCTTTCACAGGAGGCGCTGGAGCCTCGAAGCATAACTGTCCGCGGCGCGGTTGATCCGCAGCTTTTCTGCGGGTTCGCCGGTCATCGCGGCGCCCAGGCGCGCTTGGCCGAGGCGGAACGCGGGATAGGCCAGCAGATAGAAGTCAAGCAGTTCGCGATCGATCGGCTTCGCAGCCGCGCAATCCATCCGATCGAGGAGTTCATCGCTGCCGTCTTGATCAACGTCGAATTCGACGATTGCGCCGGCAACGTCCCAGGCAATGTCCTGGCAGCCGATAAGATCGTGCGCCTGATGATGGTCGAGCGCGTCGGTCTTGATCAACGTCCCTGCGTTCGAGCGCAGCCACTCGTGCCGATCCAATTTATTGTCGGTCCTCACCCGCGACATCCTGGCCTGGAGTGATGCTGCTCGTCGCTCCCACGGTTGAAGGGCTCTCGTCCTCAGCTGGTCGAACTCGATCGAGATGTTGCGCCGGGTCATGAGAAGCAGCTGCTCCGCGCCCGCGCCGCTTTCCTTTGCCGCGGGCAGCAGCTTTGCCCGACCCGCTATGTAGCGGGCGATCTCTTCCAACGGCACATCGTCACTTTCGAGCGGCGCTCCGTCCTCGCGCCAGCGCTCGATGAGGAAGCCATTGGCCAAGCTTTGAGGTTCGGGGACGAAGCCCTCACCATGGAGCGTCCGGGCGATCGCGAGCTTGTCCTCGCCGGTCCGCCCGAGACCGGCGAACTTGGCGAGGAAGCGCCCCCCGCGCGCGCGCAAGAGGAACTTGCGACGTTCAAATGCCGGGATGACTGGCGGCCATTCCTCCTCCCGCTCGTAGATGAGCCGGCGCCACTCTCCGGCCGACACATCCAGGGGAGGCTCGTCGAGGCGCCCCAGCGGCGGTGCGCACCATCGCTCGATCCTTATGGGCCAGCTGCGCCCGAAGTCGCCGACTTCCCGGTGCACGGTTCGCCACCAACAGCGGCGCTTCGAGCTCGCTTCGGGGCCTGGCTCCCCTGCATGACTCGGCAACAAAGCGATGCGCTGTGGCGGCACCTGGTGCTCGGTCAGCCAGTCGGCAACCGCGCCAAAGGAGCTCCCTGATTGGCCGGGGCCTTCGTCGACGATCACATAGTGGAATTCGCGATCCAGGAGCTCGCGCTCGAGCGCGCCGTCAGTCGCCACCTGGCGTTCGAAGGGGCCGCCGAACGGGCGCAGAGTGACGGCCGGACCCGCGCCGAGCGCCGCTGCAACAATTGCCCCAAGCGCCGTTCCAATGCTCCTAATCCCGATAACCTTCGCCGGCGCCCTAAGGGCGAGACGCCGGGCGGCATCGATATAGGCCTCGGGGTATACGGCGTAGAAGGCAAATCCCTCGGGAACGCGCAATTCAACCTTGCCGGGCCAACTCCTTGCACGACGAAGTCGCGGAAGCTTTCGGCCCTCCGCATTGTCCCACGAATTGCAAACCGCCTTTCCAAGGGCGTGAAGAAAGAGCCCGAGCCGATCGCTGGAAGTGCTGAGCCGGTCGCAGCCGTCCTTCGCGAACGAAGCATCGGCAAGGCCCTGGAGGAGCTTCGCCGTTTCGATGAAGGCCGCGACGAGCAGCGCATGACGCCCCGGCCCCCGGGGCGTCGCCTCCACCGCGTCGAGACGCCGATTGATTTCTGACGCGACCTTGTTCGGCTCGGCTGGCTCCTGACAGTCGCCGTAAACCAGCACCGGTCGGGTCAGCTTTTCGCCAGGTGACGATAAGCGATGCAGCCGAAGCTGTGGTAATCGGGCGCGGCCAGCCCGCGGGAGGAGAGCCACGCCGCCCAGCCTTCATATTGAGAGCGGCTGGGCGAAACGATGGAGCGTGCTTCCTTCGCGAGCTCGAGCGCTGCGATTGGCTCGAAGCCAAGCTCGACCAGAACGCAAAGCGCCAGCAACGGCGCCCGGCCGATGCCGTGCTGACAGTGGATCAACACCTTGTTGCCGCGCTCGATCTGGGCCCGCACGAAGCGAACGCCTTGATCCAGCATGCTGGCGCTCGCCGGCTCAAGATCCCTTGTAGGCAGGTGCAGGAAGGCGATTCCCGCTGCGGCGAGACGCTCCTCTTCATCGCGCTCTTCCTCCCTCAGGTCGACGACCGCGCCTATCCCATGCTCTCTCGAGAGTTCGGTCTCGCGCCCCGGCGGGAAGCATCCGCCGACCGCGAGCCCGTCCGCCAGCCAGTGGAGATCCGGCTCCCAACTGTCATTGCCGTTGTCCTTGCCTTTTTCTTGGACATTTTGGTTCTTGTTCATCTACGTTCACGCTTGTTACTGTTGTTCTGGACGCATTACTGTTGTTTTGGCAGTCACAGATGGAACAACAAAGCTTCACAACTGTTCCGCCCCCGTATGATTTCTCATTGCAAGCCCGAACCGACCCGCAGATGACCGCGTCAGAAGCAAAGCTCCGCGCGGTTCCGCGCAATCGTGCGAGCGGCCTCGAAGATCGGATCGAAGCGCTCGGCCCGTGGTTCCACAACATCAACCTTGACGGCGTGTGGACCGCGCCCGATCACTTCTTGGGCGACTATCCGGGCGCGAAATTCCGCCGCTTCGCAGCGCACCTGCCCGAGGATCTTCGGGGCAAGACCGTTCTCGACATTGGCTGCAATGCCGGCTTCTATTCTATCGAAATGAAACGCCGCGGAGCGAGCCGCGTGCTCGGCATCGACAGCGACGAGCGCTATCTCGATCAGGCCCGGCTCGCCGCCGAGGTGCTCGGCCACGACGATGCAATCCAGTTCGCCAAGCTCGACGTCTATGACGTCGGTGCGATCGGCGAGACCTTCGACCTCGTGATCTTCATGGGCGTGCTCTATCATTTGCGCCACCCGCTCCTCGCCCTCGACCTCATCCGCGAGCATGTCGCAAGGGACATGCTGCTCTTCCAGTCCATGCAGCGGGGCTCGAAACATCTGATGCCGCTCAAGTCGGACTACGAATTTTCGGAAACGGAGCAGTTTTTCGAAACCGCTTATCCCAAGCTTCACTTCGTCGAACGTGAATATTGCGGCGACTGGACCAATTGGTGGGTCCCCAATCGCGCCTGCACCGAGGCGATGCTTCGTTCATCGGGCTTTCGCATCGAAAAGCGCATCGAGGAGGAGGTCTACCTCTGCAGGCTCGGCGAGCGGCGCTTCGCCAAATTCGGTCCAGCGGTCGTTTACCCTTCGCGAGAGCCCGCTCGATGATCGAAGCGGCGATGATCTGGAACGAGCCCAACAACAAGTCGCATTGGGACCCCGAGATTGACCCCGAGTGGACGATGTTCGCCGACATGGCGATCAAGGCCGCCGAAGCAATTGGCGATGCAAACCCCGCCGTAAAGCGCGTGCTCGGAGGGATTTCCCCGATCGATCCGTTCTGGATCGAGCGAATGAAGAATGCTGGCGTGATTGACGCCGTGGACGTCGTCGCTCTCCACGGCTTCCCGCTCGACTGGAACCTGTGGCCAATGAATGAATGGCCAGAGCGCATTGCCGAAATCGAGGCGGTCATCCCAGGCAAGGAATTGTGGGTGACGGAAGTCGGCGTCGGCAGCTTCGGGGCTGAGGAAGTGCAGCAGTTCGGCCTCGAGAGGACTGCCGAGCTGCTGCTCGGCCGCGTTCCGCGCGTCTTCTGGTATTCGCTTTACGATTTGCCGCGCACCTGGGAAGCGACGACCCGGCACAAGGAAGCCGAGGGCTCTTCTTACTACCGCCACTTCCACATGGGCCTCATCAGGGAGGACGGGACACCAAAGCTCGCCCTCGAAGAGTTCCGGAAGGTCGCCCCTCAGATGGGGATCATGCAGTGGTTCCACTGGAACGACCACCGCCTCGAGGAGGCGGTGCGCTGGATGAAGGAGCTCAACGTCACCCACCTGCGCACGGGTCTCAGTTGGTGGGACAGCTATCGCGACGGCTGGGAGGACTGGTTCGATCGACAGATGGACGCCCTCGAGGACTTCGAGACCACCGTCACTTTCTGCTTCACCCCCGACCACCTCGGGATCGAGCCCCATCACTCGAGCCCACCGCGCGATCCAGCGATGTTCGCAGACTTCTGCGCGCGCATGATCGAGCGCTACGCGCCCCGCTCGTCGATAAAGGTCGCCGCCGAATGAGCCTGCATGATCCGAGGCGCACGGACATTAACGTCGCGATCGTCGGCGTCGGCAATTGCGCGAGCTCGCTGGTCCAGGGCATCGCTCATTATTCGAACGGCGGCGCCAACGAGCAGGTCGGGCTCTCGCATTGGGACCTTGGCGGCTACCGGCCGAAGGACATCAAGATCGTCGCTGCCTGGGACATTGACCGACGCAAGGTCGGCCTCGACGTCGCGCAAGCAATCTTCGCCCGGCCCAACTGCACGGCGGTTTTCTGTGACCATGTGCCCGATACCGGAACACGGGTCCGGATGGGAAAGGTCCTGGACGGCATCGCCGACCACATGGCCAATTTCATGGAAGAGCGCACTTTCATGCTCGCGCAGGGCGTTGCCGAGCCCACCAAGGACGAAGTCGTAGACGTGCTCCTGCGCACCGACGCCGATGTCCTCGTCAACTACCTGCCGGTCGGATCTCAGGAGGCGACCGAATTCTACGCCGAGTGCGCGCTCGAGGCCCGCGTCGCGCTCGTAAACTGCATGCCGGTGTTCATCGGCAGCGACGAGGCATGGGCCCGCAAATTCCAGGAGGCTGGAGTCCCCGTCATCGGCGACGACATCAAGGCGCAACTCGGCGCAACAATTGTCCATAGAGTGCTCACGGACCTTTTCAGGAAGCGGGGCGTGAAGCTCGACCGCACCTACCAGCTCAATACCGGTGGCAACACGGATTTCCTCAACATGCTCGAGCGCTCGCGGCTCGCATCGAAGAAGATCAGCAAGACCGAGGCGGTGCAGTCGGTCGCCGAACACCGGCTCGATCCCGAGAACATCCATGTCGGCCCCAGCGACTATGTCGCCTGGCAGAATGACAACAAGGTCTGCTTTCTTCGCATGGAAGGCCAGCTGTTCGGCGGGGTCCCAATGAACATCGAGCTTCGCTTGTCGGTGGAAGATTCTCCGAACAGCGCGGGTGTTGCGATCGACCTCATTCGCTGCGCGCGCCTCGCCAAGGATCGCGGGCTTTCCGGTCCGATCCACGCCGCGGCATCGGCATTCTGCAAGCACCCGCCGCGCCAGCTTCCCGACGACGAGGCATTCGTCGAATTGGAACGGTTCATCCGCGGCTGAGCGCTCGAGCTAGGCCGCTTGAACTCGCCAACGTCCCTCGCGCAACTAAGAGTGCAGCCAGCCGGCAAGAAGGTCGGTCGACCGGCGCGGCGAGAAGTGGTTGATCTCGCGGCAACATTGCCTTGTGAGCGCAGCGATTGGAGC
>C688J35102_120989315_pt1 | contig 10796 bp, 12 predicted proteins | sample HopSoiMetagenom2_FD_35102 | JGI IMG/M metagenome (IMG submission 35102)
AACGCGAGGTGTCCGCCGGCCGAGTGGCCGGCCACCATGAACCCTCGCTCGACGACGTCGTGCTCGGCGAGCAACTCGGGGAGACGGCGGGCTACGGTGCGGACGTCCTCGAACGTCGCGGGCCAGCCACCGGCCCGTGCACCGCGAGCCCCGGTGCGCCGGTACTCCGGCAGCGCGACCAGCAGGCCACGCCGGCGGAGGTCGTCGGCGGCGACGCGCGCGTGCATGCGGTCCCACTCCGCCCGCCAGAACCCGCCGTGCAGCCAGAGGACAGTGCCGATCGGGCTCGACGACGGGACGAAGACGTCGACGATCCCGTCCGGGTGGTCGGCGTAGCGCAGGACGGCGTCGGGCTGCGCATCTGCGTCGGGCACGAGGCCAGTCTCGCGCCCGTACGGGTGGCCTAGAGTCACGGCCATGACGAAGTGGGAATACGTGACCGTGCCGGTGCTCGTTCATGCCACCAAGCAGATCCTCGACAACTGGGGCGAGGACGGCTGGGAGCTCGTGCAGATCGTGCCGGGCATGAATCCCGAGAACCTCGTCGCCTACATGAAGCGCCCCACGTCATGAGCGACGTCGAGGACCGACTCGCGGAGCTCGGTCTCGGGGTGCCGGACGTCGCCAAGCCCGTCGCGGCGTACGTCCCCGCGGTGCGTAGTGGCAACCATGTCTTCACCGCCGGTCAGCTGCCGATGCGCGAAGGGCAGCTGCTCGCGTCCGGCAAGGTCGGCGGTTCGATCACTCCGGAGCAGGCGGTCGAGTGCGCGCGGCAGTGTGCGCTCAACGCGCTGGCCGCGGTCCGTGCCGAGGTGCCGCTCGACGACGTGAGCCGGATCGTGAAGGTGGTCGTGTTCGTTGCGTCCACGCCGGACTTCACCGGTCAGCCCGGCGTCGCCAACGGAGTCTCCGAGCTGCTCGGCGAAGTCTTCGGCGAGGCGGGTAGGCACGCCCGCTCCGCGGTCGGCGTACCGGTGCTGCCGCTGGACGCACCCGTCGAGGTCGAGCTGGTGGTCGAGGTCCGCTGACCGTGGACCCCACGCTGAGAGGGCTGCCCGACCACCTGCTCGAGAGCGCCCAGGCCTTCGCCGACGGGACGAAGACGCCGGCCGACCCGCGTGACGCGAGCACCGTCGTACTGCTGCGCGGTGGCGATGGGGCGGAGGGTGGCGTGGAGGTCTACCTGCTGCGCCGGACCGTCGACATGGCGTTCGCCGCCGGCTTCTGCGTCTTCCCGGGCGGCCGCGTCGATCCTCGCGACTCCGACCACCACATCGGCTGGGTCGGACCCATGCCCGCAGAGTGGGGGGAGCTGCTCGGCGCCACCGAGGAGCATGCCCGGGCACTGGTGTGTGCCGCGGTGCGCGAGACCTTCGAGGAGTCCGGGGTGCTGCTCGCAGGGCCGACCGAGGACACCGTCGTCGGCGACACGACCGGCGAGGACTGGGAGCAGGACCGGCAGGCGCTCGAGGCCCACGAGCTGGCGTTCACCGACTTCCTCGACCGCCGGGGGCTCAAGGTTCGCAGCGACCTGCTGCAGTGGTGGGGCTCGTGGATCACGCCGGTGTTCGAGCCGCGTCGTTACGACACCAGGTTCTTCGTGGCCCAGCTGCCGGAGGGACAGGTCACCCGCGACGTTTCCTCGGAGTCGGACCAGGTGGTGTGGATGCCGGTCCGGGAAGTCATCGATGCGGTCGACGGCAAGCAGATGGCGATGCTGCCGCCGACGTACGCCACCTGCCTGGAGCTCTACGACTTCGCCGAGCCGACTGCCGCACTGGCGTCGGCCGGTGCCCGCGACCGGTCGCCGATCCTGCCCGAGATGCAGGTAGGTGACGACGGCGCGTATCTGCGTCTTCCGCACCGGCTGGTCTCACTCGGAGTCTCGGTCGCAGAGCGGATGGGCAGCCGCGCATGAGCGACTGGTCCGGCGGTCGCTTCGGGAGTACGGCGACGTGCGTGCTCGCTCCCAACGCCGGGATCATGACCCTGGACGGCACCAACACGTGGGTCCTGCGTGACCCGGACTCCTCGCGCAGCGTCGTAATCGATCCCGGTCCGCTGCACGAGGGACACCTGGACGCAGTCGCGGAAACCGCGGGGGACGTCGCGATCGTGCTGCTCACGCATGGCCACCCCGACCACTCCGAGGGCGCTCGTTCCTTCGCCGAACAGGTCGGGTGCGGCGTGCGCGCGCTCGACCCGGCGCACCAGCTCGGCTCCGAGGGTCTCGTCGACGGCGACGTTGTCGCCGAGGCCGGCGTCGAGATCCGGGTGGTCGGCACACCGGGGCACAGCTCGGACTCACTGTCGTTCGTCATGCCTGCCGAGCGCGCGGTGCTGACCGGTGACACCGTCCTCGGACGCGGGACGACGGTCGTCGCGCATCCCGACGGCAAGCTCGGTGCCTACCTCGACTCGCTCGAGCGGCTGCACGCGCTCGCCGAGGCGCAGGAGGTGGATGTCGTCTGGCCAGGCCACGGCCCGGCCCTGGACGATGCGCTCGGTGTGCTCGACCACTACCTCGCCCACCGCAAGGAGCGGCTGGACCAGGTGCGCGAGGCGCTGCGGGTGCTCGGACCGTCGGCGTCGGGGCGCGAGGTCGTCGAGCACATCTACACCGACGTGGACCCGATCCTGTGGGGTGCGGCCGAGCTGTCGGTCCGCGCGCAGCTGGACTACCTGCGCAGCGGGATCGTCTAGCGGGCCCTGCGGGCGAGCCGCTCGACGTCCATGAGGACGACCGAGCGCGGCTCGAGGCGCAACCAGCCTCGCGAGGCGAAGTCGGCGAGCGCCTTGTTGACGGTCTCCCGTGAAGCGCCCACCAGCTGGGCGAGCTCCTCCTGCGTCAGGTCGTGGTGAACGTGCACGCCGTCGTCGGCGGTGCGCCCGAACCGGTCCGCGAGGTCGAGCAGCGCCTTCGCGACCCGGCCGGGGACGTCGGAGAACACCAGGTCGGCCACCACGTCGTTGGTCCGCCGCAGTCGGGAGGCGAGCTGGGCCAGGAGCCCGTTCGCCACGTCAGGCCGGCCGTCGAGCCAGCGCAGCAGGTCGTCGTGGGCCAGTGAGTAGAACGAGGCGTCGGTGACGGCCGTGACCGTGGCGGACCGCGGGCCGGGGTCGAACAGCGAGAGCTCGCCGAACATCTGCCCCGGGCCGAGGATCGCCAGGAGGTTCTCGCGACCGTCGGAGGAGGTCCGGCCGAGCTTCACCTTGCCCTCGGCGACGATGTAGAGCTTGTCGCCCGAGTCGCCCTCGTGGAAAAGCACCTCGCCCCGGCGCAACCGGACGGTTCCCATCGATGAGCGCAGGGCCACGGCGGCCTCGTCGTCCAGGGCACTGAACAGTGGCGCCTGTCGCAGCACGTCGGATTCCACCCAAGCCTCCTTGTCGGACCGGACGGCGGCGTCCGGCGTGTCCCATGTCACACCCAGGGGACATATTGCCGTATCACACAGGGCGCGGCACCCCGGGCGGTGACCTAGGCCGAGCGGGGCGGCACCACGGTTCCGTGGCTTCGTACGCTTGGGCCGTGCCCGACACCAGCCTGGTCCGCCGTGCCCGGCGCATCGACCGCGAGCTGGCGAAGGCCTATCCGGACGCGCGCTGCGAGCTCGACTTCACCAACCCGTTCGAGCTGCTCGTCGCCACGGTCCTGAGCGCGCAGACCACCGACAAGCGGGTGAACGCGGTGACGCCGGCGTTGTTCGCGGCGTACCCGGACGCCGCCGCGCTCGCGGCCGCCGACCGCGAGGCAGTCGAGGCGATCGTGCAGCCGACCGGCTTCTTCCGAGCCAAGACCGAGTCGCTGCTGCGGATGTCGCAGGCGCTTGTCGAGAGGTACGACGGAGAGGTGCCCGGCCGGCTGGCGGACCTCGTGACCCTTCCCGGGGTCGGCCGCAAGACCGCAAACGTGGTGCTCGGGGACGCGTTCGGAGTGCCCGGCATCACCGTCGACACCCACTTCGCCCGGCTCTCCCGACGGTTCGCATGGACCGACGAGACCGATCCCGTGAAGATCGAGCACGAGGTCGGAGCGCTCTTCCAGAAGAAGGACTGGGTGCTGCTCAACCACCACCTGATCTGGCACGGCCGTCGCGTCTGCCACGCCCGCAGGCCCGCGTGCGGCGCCTGTGTCATCGCGCGCTGGTGCCCGGCCTACGGCGAGGGTCCGACCGACCCGAAGGTCGCCGCGAAGCTCGTCCGCACGGAAGGGCGGGGATGAAGCGACTCCTCGTCGCGGGCCTCGTCGCGGCGTCGCTGCTGCTCACCGCGTGCTCCGGAGACGCGGCTCTTCCCAGCCCCGACCTGCGCTCCCGCATCGATGTCGACAACCCGGCTCTTCGGCACGCCAAGGCGCGGATCGGTGTAGAGAAGTGCCCCACGCTCACCACGCACGCCAGCGATCTTCCCGACCTCGCGCTGCCGTGCCTCGGCGGCGGGCGCAGCATCACGCTGAGCCACGTCCAAGGCCCTGCGGTGATCAGCCTCTGGGCGTCGTGGTGCTCCTCGTGTCCGCACGAGCTACCTCTCTACCAGAGGCTGGACCGACAGAGTGGCGACCGGCTGACGGTCCTCGGTGTCGACTGGCAAGACACGCAGCCTGGTGCGGCACTCACGTTGCTCGGCAAGACGGACGCGACCTTCTGGCAGCTCGCAGATCCCGGTGGTGACCTCGCCGACCATTACCGGCTGACCGCGCTGCCGGGGATCCTCCTCGTGGACGGGCATGGTCACGTCACGTTCCTGCTCCGACGTATCGACACCTACGCCGACCTCACTGCGTTGGTCCGTGAGCACACCGGTGTGGAGGTGAGCCCTGGATAGGCTCTGCCCGTGCCCGAAGCCGCCAGCCCTCCCGGCGAGCCGCGGCTTCCCGAGTGGTTGGAGCCGCTGCGCCAGCGCGTCAAGGACGTGCGCGGCGAGGACCTCAGCTCCTTCGTGCCACCCGATGCGCCGGCGCCGCGCGAGGGCGCCGTTCTCGTGCTCTTCGGGGACGGCCCCGACGGTCCGGACCTGCTGCTCACCGAGCGCGCGCACACCATGCGATCACAGCCCGGTCAGGTGTCCTTTCCGGGCGGATCCCTGGACCCGGGGGAAACCGCCGTCGAGTGCGCCTTGCGCGAGGCGCAGGAGGAGACCGGCCTGCATGCCGACGGCGTCGACGTGTTCGCCGTACTCCCGCGCGTGTGGCTGCCACCGCGCAACTTCGCCGTGACCCCCGTGCTCGCCTACTGGCACCACGACAGCCCCATCGCCGTGACCAACCCCAACGAGGTGCACGCGGTGTTCCGGGTGCCGATCGAGGCCCTGCTCGACCCCGGCCACCGCTTCAGCGTCAAGCATCCGCTCGGCTGGGCCGGGCCTGGCTGGATGATCGGCGCTGACCAGGACGTCTTGCTGTGGGGCTTCACCGCCGGCATCATCAACGCGCTCTTCGACTTCGTCGGCTGGACCCGCCCGTGGAACGCCGATGACGTACGGCCGCTTCCCGAGAGCCATATCGAGTGGCACCGCGTCGCCGAACAGCTCGGCATCGACGTCTCCGAGCTCAACGACCTCGACCTCGACTTCGACCGCGAGCACAAACCGTGATCACGACATGAACTTCCTCGACCTGCTGCTGCTCGTGCTCGTGGTGGCATACGCGATCTCCGGCTATTGGCAGGGCTTCATCACCGGATCCTTCGCGACCGTCGGACTGCTCGCGGGTGGGCTCTTAGGCATCTGGCTGTCGCCGAAGGTGCTTGGGAGCGCTCAGCCCTCGGTGTGGGTCTCGCTCGGGGCGCTGTTCATCGTGCTGCTCTGTGCATCGCTCGGCCAGGCGGTGCTGCAGTACGGCGGCGCCCGCATCCGCGACCGGATCCGCTGGCAACCGGTGCGAGCGCTGGATGCCGTCGGCGGTGCCGCGCTCAGCGTGGTGGCCGTCCTGGTCGTCGCGTGGGCCCTCGGGGTCGCGGTCTCCGGTGCGCGGCTGCCCTGGGTGTCGGAGGAGGTGCGCGACTCGCAGGTGCTGAGCCGGGTCAACGGCGTCATGCCGGCGCGCGCAGTCAGCGCGCTCAACTCGTTCAACGACGTCGTCGGTTCGAGCTTCTTCCCCCGCTACCTCGAGCCGTTCGCCCCCGAGCGGATCGTCAACGTCGGTCCGCCTCCGACCGGTGTCGCCGCCGACCCCGAGGTGCGCGCGGCCGCACGCAGCGTCGTCAAGGTCCGCGGTGAGAACCGCTGCGGCCAGGGCGTGGAGGGCTCCGGGTTCCTCTACCGGCCGGACCGCGTGATGACCAACGCCCACGTCGTCGCCGGCGTGAGCAGCCCCAAGGTGGTCACGCCCAACGGAGAGACCAGCGCCCGGGTCGTCTACTACAACCCCGACATCGACGTGGCCGTGCTGGCCGTGGACAACGTGGGCCTGCCGTCGCTGACCTTCGACCTGACCGGCAAGCAGCGCGAGCCGGGTGCCGTGCTCGGCTATCCGGAGGACGGACCCTTCGACGTGGAGGGCGCCCGGATCCGAGCCCAGCAGCGGCTGCGGAGCCCGGACATCTACGGAGCGGGGACCGTGATCCGCGAGGTCTTCTCGCTGCGCTCGCTGATCCGTCCGGGCAACTCGGGCGGACCGCTCGTGTCACTCGACGGCAAGGTGCTCGGCGTGGTCTTCGCCGCCTCGGTGACCGACAAGGGCACCGGCTACGCGCTGACCAGTGACCAGGTCGCCGCCGCTGCCACCCACGGGATCAGCAGCTCGCGGACCGTGGGGACCGGGAACTGCGCCTGAGCGTCAGTGGCGCGTCTTGAGCAGGGCTTCCTTGGTCTCCTGCGCCTGCGTGATCGCGCGCTCCGGGGGCCGGACCTTGCGGAACTTGCGGAAGCCGATGAACGCCAGCAGTCCCGCGACGAGGACGTAGAGCCCGAAGACGATCAGGAAGCACCACGCGAGGTCGAGGCCCGTCATGTGGATGAAGTAGGCGAGCGCCACCGACAGCATGATCACCGCCAGCAGGATGAGGAACGCGGCTGCGGCGAACAGCGCAGCGCCGATCCCACCGGCCCGGACGCTGACCTTCACCTCCGACTTCGCCAGGGCGATCTCGCTGCGGATCAGCGTCGAGACGTCGCGGCTGGCCGAGGCCACCAGCTGGCCGATCGACGGGTCGGGTTCCGGCCGCACGACGGTGGACCCGGTCGTGGGGGCAGGTGCGCTCTCGGTCATCGGTACTCCCTTCGGCGGTGCCGAGCCTAGGCGAAACGGGTCAGGCCCGGGCTCGCACCCTGCTTTGCAGCACCACCGACGCGAGTGCTGCGGACAGCACGGAGCCCACGAGTACGGCGGTCTTCGCGTGCTCGGTCTCCCCGGGACCGAACGCGAGCTCGCTCATCAGCAGCGCAACCGTGAACCCGACACCGGCCAGCAGACCCACGCCGAGCAGGTCGTGCCAAGCCAGCTCGTCACCGAGCGTGGCACGTGGCAGTCGGGTGGCCAGCCAGGCTCCCCCGAGCACGCCGACCGGCTTGCCGATGACGAGACCGGCGACGACGCCGATCACCACCGGGTCCCTCACCAGACCGCTGCCGAGGGCCACCGAGACGCCCGCCGACATGAGTGCGAAGAACGGCACCGCGACACCCGCGGAGACCGGCGTGAGCGCGTGCTCCACGCGCTGCGCCGGGCTCGTCCGCTCGCCGGGGTCCGGCCGCACCCGGGTGAGCAGACCCATGGCGACGCCGGCGACCGTCGCATGGATGCCGCTCTCGTGAGTGGCCCACCAGATGCCGACGGCCAGTGGCACGTACCAGAGCCAGGACTCTCCGCGAAGTCTCTGCAGGGCCGCGAACACGGCCAGCAGAGCAATGGCAATCAGTATCGGCACGACGTGGAGGTCGGACGTGTAGACGATCGCGATGACCGCGATCACGACGACGTCGTCGACGACCGCCAGGGTGAGGAGGAACGCGCGTAGCGACGACGGCAGGGTGCGGCCGACCACGGCGAGCACGGCCAAAGCGAAGGCGATGTCGGTGGCCGCTGGCACCGGCCACCCCTCCGGTCGCCCGCTGGTCGCGCCCGGCCAGCCGTTCACCAGCAGGTAGACGACCGCGGGGGTGGCCACGCCGCACAGAGCCGCGACCACCGGCACCAGCGCGTCGCCCAGGCGGCGCAGCGAGCCGACGAGGAGCTCGCGCTTGAGCTCGAGACCGGCCAGGTAGAAGAAGAGCGTCAGCCCTCCCTCGGACGCCCACTGCTCGAGGTCGAGCGGTCCCAGCTGCCAGTGGCGCATCGAGGAATAGGCGTCCGACCACGGGCTGTTCGCCCAGATCACCGCGACGACAGCCGCGACCAGCATCACCGCGCCGCCGACGGTCTCCTGGCGGAGCAGCGACCCGACGAAGTTCTCTTCCTCTGGTGACGTGCCGGGCAGGAAGAGCCGGCGGCGGCTCACCGGCGGGCCGTCACTGGCTCGTCACTCCCCGGACGACGAGGAGCCCATGCCTTCCTTGATCAGGTCCATCACCTGCGAGTCGGCCAACGTCGTGACGTCGCCGACCTCGCGGTGCTCGGCGACGTCCTTGAGCAGTCGCCGCATGATCTTGCCGGAGCGGGTCTTGGGGAGCTCCTGAACGACCATCACCTGGCGGGGCTTGGCGATCGCGCCGATCTCCTTCTGCACGTGCTTGCGCAGCTCCTCGATGAGGTCGTCCGAGGCGGTCTCACCGTCGGCGAGCGCGGACTCGCGCAGGATGACGAACGCACAGACCGCCTGCCCGGTGGTCTCGTCCTTCGCTCCGACCACCGCTGCTTCGGCAACCTTGGGGTGCGAGACGAGCGCGGACTCGATCTCGGTGGTGGAGAGGCGATGTCCCGAGACGTTCATGACGTCGTCGACGCGGCCGAGCAGCCAGATGTCGCCGTCCTCGTCGAGCTTCGCGCCGTCACCGGCGAAGTAGCGACCCGGGAAGCGCGACCAGTAGGTCTGCTTGAAGCGCTCGTCATCTCCCCACAGCGTCCGCAGCATCGCCGGCCAGGGCTGGGTCAACGTGAGGTAGCCGCCGGAGCCGTTGCCCACCGCGTCGCCGTCGTCGTTGACGACCTCGGCGGCGATCCCGGGCAGCGGCCGCATCGCCGACCCGGGTTTGCCCGCCGTGACTCCGGGCAGCGGGCTGATCAGGATCTGGCCGGTCTCGGTCTGCCACCAGGTGTCGACGACCGGACACCTCTCGCCGCCGACCGTCTCGCGGTACCAGATGTAGGCCTCCGGGTTGATCGGCTCACCGACGGAGCCGAGTAGCCGCAGCTTCGACAGGTCGAACTTCTTCGGTATCTCCGCACCCTGCTTCATGAACGTGCGGATGGCCGTGGGTGCCGTGTAGAAGATCGTCACGCCGTTGTCCTGGCAGATCTCCCACCAGCGTCCCTTGTGCGGGGTGTCCGGCGTGCCCTCGTACATCACCTGAGTGACGCCGTTGGCCAGCGGTCCGTAGACCATGTAGGAGTGCCCGGTCACCCAGCCGACGTCGGCGGTGCACCAGAAGACGTCGGTGTCCGGCTTGAGGTCGAAGACCGCCCAGTGCGTCCACGACGTGCCCACCAGATAGCCGCCGGTCGTGTGCAGGATGCCTTTCGGCTTGCCGGTGGTGCCCGAGGTGTACATGACGTACAGCGGGTGCTCGGCGTCGAACGGCTCCGCCTCGTGCACCGCCGCCTGCTTGTCGACCAGCTCGTGCCACCAGTGGTCACGACCATCGGTCCACTCGATGTCCTCGCCGGTCCGTCGCACGACGAGCACCGACTCGACCAGGCCCTTCTCGACCTTGTCGCACGCCTCGTCGACCGCCGGCTTGAGCGGTGAGGGGTTCCCGCGCCGGTAGCCACCGTCGGCGGTGATCACGACCTTGGCGCCGCAGTCGGTGACCCGGCTGGCCAGCGCGTCGGCGGAGAAGCCGCCGAACACCACGGTGTGCGGTGCGCCCAGCCGTGCGCACGCGAGCATCGCGATCACGACCTCCGGGATCATCGGCATGTAGATCGCGACGCGGTCACCTGCCCGCACACCGAGCTCGGCCAGCGCGTTGGCGGCCTTGCAGACCTCCGACTGCAGATCCGCGTAGGTGATCGTGCGGGTGTCGTCGGCGGGCTCGCCGACCCAGTGGATCGCCACGCGATCGCCGCGGCCGGCGTCGACGTGCCGGTCCACGCAGTTGTGCGCCGCGTTGAGCTTGCCGCCGACGAACCACTTCGCGAAAGGCGGGTCCGACCAGTCGAGGACCTCGGTGAACGGCTCGGCCCAGTCGATCCGCTCGGCCTGCTTCTCCCAGAAGGCGACCGGATCGCGGTCGGCCTCGTCGTACGCGTCCTCGGTGACGTTGGCGTGCTCCGCGAGCTCGGCCGGTGGCTCGAACCGCCGTTCCTCGTGCATGAGGTTCGACAGTGTCTGCTCGGCCATCTGGCCCCCTGGACTGGTTTGCTCGGCTGGCTCGACCGACCCTAGTCCGGCGCCCGCGTCCCGCAACGGGGCAACGGCTCAGCGGAAGTCGATCAGGGTCGTGCCCGGGTCCTCGTCCTCGATCTGGTGACCGGCAGCGGCCGCCGTCGCGGCGGCGGTGAGGTCTGCGCTGTGCTCCGGCTCGTCGATGACGCCGCGGGGCCGGACGACGGCTCGGTAGCACCGGGTCACGTAGGGCAGCAGCAAACCGTCCGGTCCGCTGTCGGTCTGGTCGAAGACCTCGTCGACCTTGCGCAGCAGCCGGTCGCGCGCTGTCGGCTCGAGCACGGCGACGTTGGAGCGCGAGGCGACGAGGTC
>C688J35102_120989314_pt1 | contig 10794 bp, 10 predicted proteins | sample HopSoiMetagenom2_FD_35102 | JGI IMG/M metagenome (IMG submission 35102)
TCCCGCCGCTTCCTCGATGAGGCCCATGTCCTGGAGCAGCGTCAGGGTCGGATAGACCACGCCCGGGCTCGGCGCATATTCGCCGCGGGTCAGGTCCTCGATTGCGCGGATCAGGTCGTAACCGTGGCGCGGCTCGTCGGCGATAAGCTTCAAGAGCACGAGCCGGAGCTCGCCCGATTCGAACATGCGGCGGCTGCGGCGTCCGCGCCGGCCGCTCCAGTTCTCGTCGCCGATGTCGAAGCTGAAGGGTCCCCATCCGCCCTGCCACCCGCGCCCGCCGCGCATCGCGAACAAAGCTTCGGGAAGATTGATCTCGACCCGCCCGCGCGGACCGCAACCGTGATGTCGATGATTCATGTCTTTCTCCTTTTGATGTGTCTGAGATATATCTTAGCTGCATCTTTGACAAGCCTGCACGTGCAATTTCTTGCACTGACTTTATGGTGGTCTGCGATGGCCGACCTCTTCGCGGATCAGGAGATTCCCACCAAGCCGCAGCAGGCGCCGGCGGCCGATGCACCGCTCGCCGACCGACTCCGTCCAGGCTCGCTCGACGAGGTCGTCGGGCAGGAGCATCTGACCGGTCCCGAAGGAGCGATCGGGCGCATGGTGGCGGCGGGCAAGCTCGCGTCGATGATCCTGTGGGGACCGCCAGGCACCGGCAAGACCACCATCGCACGGCTGCTTGCCGATGCCGTGGGCATGCGCTTTGTCGCCATCTCCGCCGTCTTTTCAGGCGTCGCCGATTTGAAGAAGGTATTCGCCGAGGCGCGCACCGCTGCCCGCGCCGGCCAGCGCACCTTGCTGTTCGTGGACGAGATCCACCGCTTCAACCGCGCCCAGCAGGATGGTTTCCTGCCCTACGTAGAGGACGGTACGGTGACGCTCATTGGAGCGACAACCGAGAACCCGAGCTTCGAGCTGAACGCCGCGCTGCTCTCGCGCTGCCAGGTGCTGATCCTGCGCCGCCTCGACCATGAAGCGCTCGCCGAGCTGATCCATCGCGCCGAAGCGCTCGAGGATCGCGCGCTCCCGCTCACCCCCGAAGCGCGCGAAGCGCTGATCGCAAGCGCCGACGGCGACGGCCGCTTCGTCCTCAACCAGGTCGAGACCCTGTTCTCGGTCGAAATTTCCCAGCCGCTCGGCCCCGCCGAACTCAGCGACCTGCTGCACCGCCGCGTGCCGGTCTACGACAAGGACCGCGAAGGCCACTACAACCTCATCTCCGCGCTGCACAAAAGCCTTAGGGGATCGGACCCGCAGGCGGCGCTTTACTATCTCGCGCGCATGCTCGTTGCGGGCGAGGAGCCGCTCTACGTGCTTCGCCGCCTGACGCGCGCGGCGATGGAGGACGTCGGCCTCGCCGACCCGCAGGCGCTGGTGCAGTGCCTCGCCGCCAAGGACGCCTATGATTTCATGGGGTCGCCCGAAGGCGAGCTCGCGATCGTCCAGGCGTGCCTCTATCTGGCGACCGCACCCAAATCGAACGCCACCTATGCCGCGCAGAAGAAGGCTTTCCGAAGCGCCGAGGACACCGGCTCGCTGATGCCTCCGATGCACATCCTGAACGCTCCGACGAAGCTAATGAAGACTGTTGGCTACGGCAAAGGCTATGCCTACGACCACGACGCCGACGAAGCCTTCTCGGGGCAGGACTACTGGCCAGAGGGCATGGACGCCCAAATGTTTTACGACCCGACCGACCGCGGCTTTGAAGCCAAAGTGCGCGAGCGGATTGAATATTGGAACGCGCGGCGCAAGGAGCTGCAACAAAGCGAAGCAGACGCGGGTTAACAGCCGCCGCCGAAACAGGGAGCACAGCCATGTACCAGATCGACACCGGCGCTTACTGGCAGGCGCAGCTGATCAACTGGGGGCCCAAGGTCCTCATCGCTGTCCTGATCATCATTGCGACCTGGGCGGTCGCCCGCGCGGTCAAATGGGTGCTGCAGAAAGCGATCGACCGCAGCCCGGCGCTCAAGAAGCACGTCACCGGCACGCCCGAGGAGACGGTCGGGCACCAGCTCGGCGTGATCGCGAAGCTGATCATCTGGCTGGTCGGAATCATGGCCGCTTTGCGCTTCCTCGGGATCGGCCAGATCCTCCAGCCGATCAATGCGCTCACGCTCGAGATTTTCGAGTTCCTGCCGCGGCTGATCGGCGCCGGGCTGATCTTCTTCCTCGGGCTGATCGTTGCGAGAATCGTACGGCGGCTGGTGGAGACGGTGCTGATCGCCGCGAACGTCGACGCCTTGCTCGCGCGCATCGGCATCGGGGACACCGCCGGGACGGTGCGTACCTCGCCCGAAGCCGTTCCGCCGGGCACGACACCGGGCATGACGCGCGCCAGCCTTGCGTGCGCCGCAGGCGTGCTCGTCTATGCGCTCATCATCATCCCGGTCGCGATCGCAGCGCTGCAGGTGCTCGGGATCGAAGCGATCTCCGGACCCGCGATTTCAATGCTCAATGAGATCCTTGCCGCAATCCCGCGCGTGCTTGCCGCAGCTTTGTGGATCGGCATCGCGTTCATCGCCGCCCGGTTCCTGAAGACGATCATCGAAGCGATCCTTCCGCCGACCGGCTTCGACGAGGCGATCCTGTCGACCGGCGTGTTGCCGACCAGCGCCCGACCCTCGCGCATCGTCGCCAACATCGCGATGATCGCGGTCGTCCTGACCGCGTCGATCGAGGCGGCGCGGCAACTGGGCGGCGACCAGATCGCCATCTTCCTCGCCCAGGTGACCGAGCTCGGCGGCAAGGTGATTTTCGGCACTCTCATCATCGTTGTCGGGATCTTCCTCGCCCGGATTATCGCCAAACTGGTCGGCAGCGGCACTGGCGAAGGAGGCTATGCGCAAACCCTCGTACGCTACGCGATCATTGCGCTGTTCACCGCCATCGGCCTGACCTTCATGGGCCTCGCGGACCAGATCGTGATGCTCGCTTTCGGCCTAATCTTGGGGTCGGCCGCGATCGCTACGGCGCTGGCGTTCGGCCTGGGCGGGCGCGACGCAGCCGCGCGCATCCTTGAGCGCTGGGCCGACCAGGCGGGGCCGCCCTCGCCGCCCCCGCCCCAGCGTCGCATTCGCGCGCAGAGCGACCCAGACGACGCACAACCGCCGCTGGTGTGATGCATGAGCTTTGACGAGGCTGTCGCGTTTGCGTTGACGCTGCCCGACACCGAGCTGTCGACGAGCTACGGCAAACCGGCGGTGAAGGTGAAGAGTAACGGTCGCGCGTTCCTGTTCCCCAGTCACGAGCCGGACACGTCCTTCGGCGTGGCAATAGACCTCGACACAATCGAGATACTGAAAGCGACCGATGCGGACACCTTCTGGCAAACGCCGCATTACGAGGGCTGGCCCGGAGTCCTGATCCGTTACGACAGCAAGGATGAGGAACGCGTGCGCGATGTGATCGAACGGGCGCGCAACTGGACGGCGGCGAAACCGAAGACGAAGCCGCGCAAGCGCAAGTGAATCGCTTTCAAAGCTACGTCGCGATCGATTGGTCGGGCGCGAAGGGCAAGCGCCACAAGGGCATCGCGATCGCGGAAGCTCGCGGCGAATCCGCGCCGCGACTAATCCGTGCCGGCCACATCTGGTCGCGCGAGGAAGTGCTGCAGTGGCTGCTCAAGCGCGCATCCAGGGAGCACACGCTGTTCGGGTTCGACTTCAGCCTCGCGCCGCCATTGATCGAGCGCGGCGAATATCTCCCGGGCGAGCCCGGCGTGCCGACGACTGCGCGCGAATTCTGGGCCTATGTCGACCGCATGAGCGACGACGAGGACCTCGGCGCCGCAAGCTTTCTCGAGAACGCGCACCGTAGGCATTTCTATTTCGGCATCGCCGACGGGGTGAAGGCCGGCTTCATGCACTTCCGCCAGTGCGACGCGCATCTCAATGCCCAGGGCGGACGAAAGATCGCGAGCGCCTATGACGCGATCGGCGCAGCACAGGTTGCCAAAGCGAGCTTTTCGGGCATGCGCCTCATGCACCGGATCGACGGCAAGGTCGCGATCTGGCCGATGGACCCGCTGTCCGAACGCGGCAGCGTGGTGGTCGAGATCTACACGCGCATCTATCTTCGCCGTGCAGGAATGAGCGGCGTGAAGCTCAGGACGCGCGCCGAGCTGAACCGCGCTCTGAAGGGCTTGAACAGCCCGCCGGCGCGGCTCCGCTTCGAGCCCAACGACCACCAGACGGACGCTTTGGTGACTGCCGCAGGGATGCGGCTGCTCGCGACGACCGAGCCGAGGGCGTTCGCGCCCGAAGGGTTGACGCCCCACATCGCGCGGACCGAAGGCTGGACGTTCGGGGTGCTGTAGCGGCCGCACGTGCGTGGAGGTCAGCCCTCCTCGTCCGTGGCCAGCTGCGGCTCGAGCCAGCTGGCGATCCAAGTCGGCAAGAGCAGCCCGAGGGCCTGGAGTCCGAAGCCGAGATTGATCCAGTCATTCGGCATGTGCGGGTGCCACAGACCTGGCATGCCAGCGGTCGCCATATAAAAGCAGCCGAGCATCGCGAAACCCGCGAGCACAATGCCGGAGCTGGCATGCGCGCGAGCCTTCACCATCAGCTCGCGCTCATCGAGTGGATGGAACGCGGTCGCCGTGAAGCGCGGGCCGAATACGCGAAGAAAAGCCGCCACAATGAATGCGCCGTAGAAGAGCAACCATCCAATGAAAAAACTACGGTCGGGCAGGCCCGTTATTTGCGCCATCATCACGTAGCCCGCGATCAAAGTTGCGATCACGAACAGCGGCGACCAGCGAAAGGTGCGCGGTTGAAACTTCATGAAGATGATCCGGTCCAGGCGCGTGGCGTAGACGAGGCGGTCCATTCTTTGGAGCAGGGTCATTGCGGTTGTTCTCCCGCCGCGGCGGCGCGGCGCAATGTGTCGGCAACAGGTTCGAAACGGCGAAAGGAAAAGAGCAGCTCGATAGGGACGTCGAAGTACGCCGCGATCTTCATCGCCAGCTCAAGGCTCGGTTTGTAATCGCCGCGCTCGAGATAGCCGATCGTCTGATTGTTGACGCCGACCGCCTCTGCAAGCTCGCGGCGGGACACGCCGCGCTCAGTCCGGAACACGGCAATGCGATTGTATAAGATTATTATACGATCCTTGCGCATCGACGAATGATTGTTGTGTTTACACAAGAGATCGTGCGCCGTCAACAAAGATCATTCGCAGCCCTGCGCCGCAAATTCGCCGCAAGGAGAAGCTGGACGTTGGGCGTCCTTTGACGCAAACGCGGCTCCGGGAGCCGGATTAGCACAGGGGTAGTGCAGCGGTTTTGTAAACCGAAGGTCGCGGGTTCGAATCCTGCATCCGGCACCACAGCTTTGGGAGGCAAGCATGCCGCAATATGTGATCGAACGGGAAATGCCCGGCGTTGGAAAGCTCGCCGCCGATGATTTGAAAGCCGCTTCTCAGACCTCATGCTCGGTGCTTCGCGACCTCGGCCCGGAAATCCAGTGGGTCCACAGCTACGTCACTGACAATAAACTCTATTGCGTCTACCGCGCTCCCAGCGAGGAAGTGATCCGCGACCATGCACGGATCGGCGGCTTCCCCTGCAACAAGATCTCGCAGGTGCGGACGACGATCGACCCGACGACCGCGGAATAGACTCGGCAGAGCCCCCGACGACACGCCCGAGACTCTGGCGCAAAGTCTTGGTATTGAAGCGGAAGGGGCATGTCGGACGTCTTCATCTCTTATGCGCGCGCCGATGAGGAGCAAGCGAAGCGCGTCGCCGATGCGCTGCGCACCGACGGCTATGCGGTCTGGCGCGATGACGAGCTTCCCGCCCATCGCGCATACGCCGACGTCATCGAGGAGCGGCTGAAGGCTGCCGACGCCGTGGTCGTGCTGTGGTCGGCCGATGCGGCGAAGTCGCAATGGGTCCGCGCGGAGGCCGACGCCGCGCGATCCGCCGGCAATCTGATCCAGGCTTCGCTCGACGGCAGCATTCCACCGCTTCCGTTCAACCAGATTCAGTGTGCCGACCTCAACGGGTGGAGCGGCGAAGCCGATTCGGCAGGGTGGCGCAAGCTCCTCGGCAGTGTCGAGGCGCTAGCCCCCAAGGTCGTGGCCGAGAGCAGCGCGCGTCCACGCCGGCGGCAAGTTTGCGTCTGCGTACTGCCCTTCCAGAATATGAGCGGCGATGCCGAGCAGGAATATTTCAGCGACGGCATCAGCGAGGATATCACCACCGATTTATCCAAGGTCTCCGCACTCGGTGTGATCGCGCGGAATACCGCCTTTACCTTCAAGGGCCAGTCGGTCGACGTCTGTGACGTCGCTAAGAAGCTCGGCGTCAGCCATGTGCTCGAAGGCAGTGTGCGCAAGGCGGGCGGGCGCGTCCGGATCAACGCCCAGCTGATCGACGGCACGTCTGGCGACCATGTCTGGGCCGAACGGTACGATCGCGAGCTCGAGGACATTTTCGCAATCCAGGACGAAATCTCGAAGGCCATCGTCCGCGCCCTCAAGCTGAAGCTGCTCCCCGAAGAGAAGAAGGCGATCGAGAAGCGCGGCACCACCAACGTCGAGGCCTACAATCTCTACCTCCTCGCGCGGCAATATTGGATCACCGGCAATCACGGCGACCCGCGGCGCGAAGAACGGGTCATGCGTATCTGCAGCCGCGCGGTCGAGATCGACCCCTATTACGCCCAGGCTTGGGCGCTGCTCGCGATCGTCCAGTCGAGCCTCCGCTACGTGTATGGACGGAGCGTCGATGACGGCTTCGCCGCGGCGCACACGGCTTTGGCGATCGACGCGACGATTGCCGAGGCGCATTTGCCGATGGTCCGGCGTTTACAGGAGAAGCAGCAGATCGATGCCGCCGCCGCGGCCATGGAGGCCGCTGTCCGCCTCGGCCCCGACTCCTGGGAGGTGAACAAGGAAGCCGGGCTTTTCTACCTGTTCCAGGGCGACGTCCCGACGGCGACGCGCCATTACGAGAAGGCGGCGGAACTCATGGAGACCGACTTCCATGCCTGGGGGATGCTTTCGACCTGCTACCGAGCCCTTGGCGACGTGGAGAAGCTTCGCGAGGCCGCCCGAATGATGGTGTCCGAAAGCGAAAAAGCCGTTCAGCAGGATCCCAGCAATGGAGCAGCGCTGGGAATGCTCGCCGGTGGTCATGCCATAGCCGGCGACGAGGAACGGACGCGCGAATGGATATCGCGCGCGCTGCTCATCGATCCTGACAACCTCAACATGCGCTACAATTTTGCCTGCTTCCTCGCCGTCCATCTGGGCGACAGGGAGGGCGCCTTAAGCATGCTCGAAAGCATATTGCGCCGGCCCGATCCGCTCCGGCAGCTCAAATACGCCGAAACGGACCCCGACCTCGAGAGCATTCACGACGATCCGCGCTTCCACAAGCTTATGCTGGACGCGAAGAAGCGCCTCGGCCCGCGCGGCGCCTCCGCGCCTGCCGCTGCGGCAGTAAAGGCGAATACCGCCGCGTCCTGAGGCTTACACCTCCACTTCGACCCACATCGGCGCGTGATCGCTGGTCTTCTCCCAACCGCGCGGCTCTCGGTCGACTCCGACCGCTTTCAGTTTCTTTGCCAATGACGAGCTCAGCAAAGCATGGTCGATGCGGATTCCGGCGTCGCGCTCGAACGAGTTCCGCCAGTAATGCCAGAAGGTGTAGATCCGCTCGTCGTGGTGGCGATGCCGGATCGCGTCGGTCCAGCCCTGCGTGACTAGCTCGCGATACTTCTGCCGGGCTTCGGGCGCGAATAACGCGTCCTTCGCCCAACGCTCGGGCTTGTAGACGTCCAACTCGGTCGGGATAACATTGAAATCGCCAATCAAAACCGCCGGCACCCCGCTGTCGAGCAACGCCTGCGCGTGCTCCTTCAGCCGGTCGAGCCAGGTCAGCTTGTAGTCGAACTTCGGCCCAGGCCTTGGATTGCCGTTCGGCGCATACAGATTGCAGATCAGGATCCCGCACACGGCTGCTTCAATGTAGCGGCTTTGTTCGAGGTTGGGATCGTTCGGCAGCGCGCGCCTGGTTTCCACTGGCTCCCCCACACGGCTCAGGATCGCGACTCCGTTCCAGCTGCGCTGTCCGTGCCAGATCGCCGAATAGCCGAGCGCCTCGATCGCTTCAGCGGGAAACGCCTCGTCGGTGCACTTCAGTTCCTGCAGCCCGACGACGTCCGGCTGGAACTCCTCGAGCCATCGCGTCAGCACATGCAGCCGGGTGTTGATCCCGTTGATGTTGTAGCTCGCGATGCGCAGCCTTCGCTTTTTCGCCATGCGACAGGAACCCTCCGGGGGACGAATGTGTTCTATCGGCGTGCTTCGGGTTCACCGATGCGTGTCTCCCGGGCGGAACCGCGGCTGAAAAGCCTGTGGATCGGCTCTGTCGATGACGCGGATCACTGAATCGGAAGCATGGGAGCCCCGTCAGGCGAGAGCCTGTCGGGGCTCTTTCTATTCCGCCCACCATTTGTGGAGGGGCCACGCCGAGTCGCCGTTATCCACTGAGTCGCCCACCGAACCGCCCCCAGATTTCTGCCCGCGTGCGGTCGATTCCGCTAGAACAACCGTGTGATTCGAGTATTGTTGTTGGGTGCTTTGAAAGTCGAAAGACGGACAAAGCATGGAGCCCCGGTAACTTCGGTTGCCGGGGTTTACCATTTCTGGGCCACGCCCGTTCTCCCTCTACAATTCGGTCGCAAGCGCGCTTGCCAACGCCAGCGTCTTCGCGCGATTCGCCAGCGGATATTTGTTACCGTTCGCGCAGTTGAACAGCAGCACGCGCTCGTCTTTGCCGACCAGCCCCTGCCCAAGCGCCTTGCGCCACGCCGCGAGCACCGCTCCGCCTTCGGGGCACAACAGGAAACCGTCGTCGCGCGCGGTATCCTCGACCGCTTCGAGAATAGCGTCCTCCGACACTGCAATGCCAGCGCCGCCGCTCTCGCGGACCGCGCGCAGGATCAGGAAATCCCCGACGGCCTTGGGCACGCGGATGCCGGTCGCGACCGTTGCCGCATGCTCCCATCGTTCGGCGAACTCGTCGCCCTTCTCGAACGCGCGCACGATCGGCGCGCAGCCCTCGGCCTGGACCGCGTACATCCGCGGGCGCTTCGAGCCGATTAGTCCGACCGCCTCCAGCTCGTCGAACGCCTTCCACATCCCGATCAAGCCGGTGCCGCCGCCAGTCGGATAGAAGATCGCGTCCGGAAGCTCCCAGCCGAGCTGTTCGGCCAGCTCGAGCCCCATCACCTTCTTACCCTCGAGCCGGTAGGGCTCCTTCAGCGTCGAGCCGTCGAACCACAGCCCCTCCGCCGCGCCCTTGCCCACCAGCGCACCGCATTCGTCGATCTGCCCGTCGGCGACATAGACGCGCGCACCGTACGCCGCGGTCTCGGTAACGTTGATCTCCGGCGTCTCCGCGGGGCAGATCACGATCGTCTCGATTCCTGCCCTCGCGCCATAGGCGGCGAGCGCCGCTCCGGCATTGCCGTTGGTCGGCATGGCGATGCGCTCGATCCCGAACTGCTTGGCCATGGTCACGGCCATCGTAAGGCCCCGCGCCTTGAAAGAGCCAGTCGGGAGCCGGCCTTCGTCTTTGACCATCAGCCCGGACGCGCCGGCCTTGGCGGCAGTCTTCGGCAGATGCAGGATTGGAGTCTCCGGTTCGCCGAGGCTCACCGGCTCGATTGCGTGAGGCAAAAGCTCGCCCCATTTCCACATGCCCGGCTCCCGCGCGGCGATGCTGTCCCGAGTCAGCGTCCGCTTCGCGGCATCGAGATCGTAGCGGACCAGCAGCGGCTTCCCCGCGCGGCTGAGATTGTGCACCTGCCCGGCTTCATAGCGCTCGCCGGTCAGCGAGCATTCGAGATGGGTGACGTTCGTCAACAGCGCGTGTCCTTGAGGTGGCAGCGCTCGATCTGCAGCGTGCAATGTTCAATCCGGAAGCGGTCGTGCAGCATCGCCCGCGCAACCCGAAGAAGCGCATCCGTCGACTCTGCGTGCGGAACGACGAGGTGGACGGTCAGTGCAGTCTCGGTCGTGCTCAGCGGCCAGATGTGCAGATCGTGCACCGTCTCGACGCCCTCCAGCCGTGCGAGCTCCGCCTCGACCAGGTCAGAGTCGATACCGCTCGGAACCCCGGCGAGCGACATCCACACCGATTCCTTGAACAGGCCGATGCTGCTCCACAGGATGACGACCGCGACCGCGAGGCTCATCGCTGGATCGACCCATTGCTGGCCCGTCCACACGATGACCAGCCCGGCAAACACAACCGCCGCCGAAACCGCGGCGTCGGCAGCCATATGCAAGTAAGCACCGGCGATGTTGATGTCGTGCTCGCGCCCGCGCGCGAACATCAGCGCTGTCACGCCGTTAATTCCGATGCCGATCGCTGCGACGATCATCACCGTGCCCCCGTCCGTCGGCGATGGATGGAAAAGACGGCGGACCGCCTCCGCGCCAATCGCCCCGATCGCAACCAGCAGGAACAGCGAATTGGCGAGCGCCGCGAGGATCGGCGCCTTCTTCAAACCGTAAGTGAACCGCGGCGAAGCCGCGCGCTTGGCCATCACCGCAGCCGCCCAGGCAACCACGAGCCCGAGCACATCCGACAGATTGTGGCCCGCGTCGGCCAGCAACGCCATGGAGTTGGCGAGGAAGCCGTAGATCGTCTCGATCGCAAGAAAGGCGAGGTTCAGGCCGATCCCTATGGCAAACGCTCGCCCGAAATCGCGCGGAGGGTGCGCATGGGCATGCGCATGCACGTTAGCGTGGCTGTGCGAATGGTCG
>C688J35102_120989313_pt1 | contig 10787 bp, 7 predicted proteins | sample HopSoiMetagenom2_FD_35102 | JGI IMG/M metagenome (IMG submission 35102)
ATCACGTCCGCACCCTGTTCGACGCGCTTGCGCACCAAAGTCCGGATCTGGTCGGGAGTCCCCGAGCTTTCAGTTAGCGGCTGAAGGGAGGTGATGATACGCGGGCCGGGAATGATGTTGCGGGCGATTGCGTCTCGGAGATCGGCATCGACGGGCGCACCCAGGCTCTGGATGGTTGTGAAGCCCGCCATGAGAGTGGCGTACGCGTTGCCACTTGCATTCAGGGCGAATTCGGTCGGCGATTCCTTTGAGGTATCCGCCCGATCTTCCTTATTGAAGTGCCAGACGATGTGGTCGTGCGTATCGATCCAGCCGGGCATCAAAGTGATGTCGCCAAGATTGAAGTCTGCCGGTCCAGAGCTTCGCGGCTCAACACGAACCATTTTTGTTCCTTCGACCGTGAGACGAACGTTCGCGAGCACTCCGCCTTTGCCATCCAGAACTCGTGAAACCTGGATGGTTAACGCGAAGCTGGACAGTGTCGCAGACGTGAGCAGCAGGAGAACACGCGCAAGGGTTGGCAAAAGATTCGCTCCTTCGATCTAGGTGGTTACGAGCACGCAGCCGTCGGTCTTTGACGGGATTCGCCAAGGGAAGAGGGGATGATCACGAGAATCATTCGCCTCTCCAGCGGACAGCAGTTTCCGAGGTTCAAACGTGGAAACTGCTTAGTATACATGGGCTCGCCGAAGCCCCTTGGGATTGCTTGGGCCAGGTGTTACGCTGGACGGACGATTTCGCTTCTAGACAAGATCGCCATTGTTACGGGAGCAGGCCGTGGTATTGGCCGCGCCATTGCTACTGAGTTGGCGCGCCAAGGTGCTCACGTTGTTGTTAGCGATGCAAACTTTCAAACTGCACAAGCTGTCTCTTTAGACATCGTGCGACTGGGCCGCAGCACCGTTGCTGTGCATGCAGATGTGTCCTCGGAGTCGGAGGTCAACGAAATGGTGCGCCAAGCGGTCGAACGATTCTCGCGGATCGATATTCTCGTGAACAATGCCGGTATCGTGACGACAGGGCCGGTGACGGAAATCACCGCCGAGACGTGGGACAGAACGCTGGCTGTCAATCTGAAGGGCGTGTTCCTGTGCTCGAAGGCCGTCTTTCCGCTGATGATGGAACAGCGTGATGGCAGAATCATCAACATCACGTCCGTAGCGGGCAAGCGCGGCGGAGGCATCCACGGGAATTCCTGCTACGCGGCGACGAAGGGCGGTGTCATCGCATTTACCAAAAGCCTTGCACGCGAAGGCGGACCACATAACATACGGGTCAACGCCATTACGCCGGCAGTCATTAGGACAGAGATGCTCGACGGCTTAGGGGAAGATAAGCTACAGGAAATTGTGCGCACGCTGCCATTACGTCGTGCGGGCACACCCGAAGATGTGGCCGCGGCCGTTTGCTTTCTTGCGTCGGACGCATCGTCGTTCATGACGGGCGAGATCATGGACGTGGACGGCGGGTTGATGATGGACTAGGTTAGTATCCAAGGCGAGCAGCATCGGCACACCTCGCAACTTACGGCTATTGCGGGCGCTCAATCGATAACGCGGGTTTATCATCACCGTCATGGTGATTCTGTCCGTTCTGTATCCGAAGACAAAAGACTCGAAGTTTGATCTCGAGTATTACCTGGAGACCCATATTCCGTTAGTGAAATCTCGTTGGTCGGAAATGGGCCTTAGGGATGTCGATTTAGTGCAGGGGACTGCCGCAGTCGACGGCGGAGCGGCAACCTACGAGGTCATCGGCCAACTTGCGTTCGATTCGACCGAAAGTCTCGAGAATGCCCTGTCACGACATGGAAATGAGATCATCGCGGACATTCCGAATTTCACGAACGTACAGCCGATCATACAGGCGGGCAAACCTTTGTAGATTTCGCAACTACTGCGAGACGACTTCGAGCAGAGTCTGGTAAATCATCTCGGTTCCTTCGTCGAGAGACTTCACCGATATGCGTTCGTCGTTACCGTGCATGCGGCTTAAGTCATCGTTCGTGATCGGATACGGGTAAATACCGTAGACAGGAATGCCTCGACTACGCCATGCTGCCGCGTCCGTTCCCGCCTGAAACAGATACGTTGTCACTGGCGCATTCGGCCATACTTTGTTTGCTCCGTGCGTTAGCGCGGCAAATAACGGCGTTTCCGTGGTGGACGGCTTCATACGAGATGCGTTGCGGGCATACCGCGACGCACTGGCACTGCTTGCCGGTGCGAGAGTTACTTCAATCTCGGGGTCATCCAACGCCGCCTTGATCTCCGCAATCGCATCTTCGGGCGTTGTGCCCGGGATTGTTCTCATGTTGATGGTGGCGGTAGCCGATCCCGGAATCACGTTGTTGCGAAAGCCGGCTTGCAGGAGCACCGGAGCGATCGTGTCGCGCATGATGGCGTGGTACAGAAGATCTTTGCTGATCTCCTTGTCGGCCCGCTCAATGGCCGCCGGATCTGAACTGTTTACGAGATCGGAGAAGTAGCTGGACATCGGCGGCTGGCTCGTCTTTGCAAGCGTTTCGAAAAATGCTTTGGTGCTCGGAATCAGATGAGGTTTGCTATCGAACTGGCCGAGTTTGGCCATAGCCCGGCTCAGGTGGAAGATGGCGTTGTCAGGGCGCGGCATGGATGAGTGGGTCGATGTACCGCGCGCAGTGATGAGCAATGTCACACCGGCCTTATCAGCAGTTGAAATGCTGACGTAGCGCACGCCTCCGTCTGGATTCTTCATGATCCAGCCGCCTTCGTTCAAGGCGAATTCGCAATCGATCTTGTCCCATTGAGAGTCGGCAAGGGTCGTGGTGTTGTATTTGCCTCCTTCTTCGTCCGCTTCGGACAGGAAGATGACATCCCGATTGAGTGGCACCTTATTTCGCGCGAGGCGCATGACCGCTTCGGCGAATACGGCCAAACCGCCTTTGAAATCGAGGGCACCGCGGCCGTAAACGTAGCCGTCCTCGATAGTCCCGGCAAACGGGTCGAAGCTCCATTTGTCCCGTTCTACGCCGACCACGTCGGCGTGTGCGGCCAGCAGGATCGGTTTATGGGCCCCATTGCCCTTGAGCCGGGCGATGAAGTGAGCCTTCGCAGGATCGGGGGTCGGAATGATCTCCACGTCAAACCCAAGGGGCTTGAACTTTGAGACGAGCAACTCGTCCAGTTTGCGTTCATTGCCTGGTGGATTGCTGGTGTCGACCTGAATCACTTCCGATAACAGCGCTGCCGTGGAGGACGCCGCCGGATTCGGCTGAAGCGCAATTGCTGCCGTCAAGAAAAACAACGAGAAAACTCCGGCGGCCATAAAGGCGGGTTTAAGCACGATCAATTCTTCCTTGTCAGTTCGTATGCTCGGCCGGAGAGCAACTTGCTTACGGGGCAGGCGAAACAGAGAAATGCCAGCGTACGAGTTTGACCGAGCGCTGTCAACCTGAGGCAGACGCCGACGCTGGAGCCGATATCACAGTCTGAATTCTTCGATCGTGGGTGGATTTTGATCGAAGTCGCTATAGCGGACCCAGCGTGGCCTCACGACGAAATACACGATGTCTGGCCAACGCAGATGGGCGCGGCACTCGGGCCAGGTCTCGAAATAGATTGTTTGGCACCGATTCAGTTCACTATCGCTCAACTCCTCCGCAACGCCTTCGTATTGAGTCGTCTGTTCGCCTGTCCAGCCAATTACAAGCGAACAAGCGGGCTGCCTCTTCAGGTTTGCGTATTTCCGTGATGTCCGGACCGTATCGAAAAGGATCTCCAAGCTCTCAGTGACTGCGATCCCGACGAGCGAAGATTGAGGAGTTCCGTCGGGTCCCATGGTAGAGAGAACACCGAGCTTGCATTTAACCAGAAACGCGTAGAGATCAATCTGCTTCACAGGTCGAATATGTTCGATTATGGACTGTTCGCGAGGAAGCTGCCCGCACTGTCCGGGCTTTCCCTTCGTGTGACCGACCTGAACTTCCACCAAACACGGCACCCGGACGCCCCGAAAAACTCAACCGGAATTTTACCGGCTAGGAACGGAACAGCTAGTCCAGCTCACCGCTTTGGCCAGTTTTGTGTTACTGTAACCGATAACTTCTAGGTGGTTGGTTAGTCCATGCTGCCTCACCAACTCCTGTCAGGGGACTCAGGAGGTCATTCGGTGCATTTCTTCAATTTTCTTCGGACGAAGAATACTAAGTTCTATTTTCAGGCTACACTCCTTTTCATCGCTCTCTCCGGTCTTACAGCGGGCCAAACGTTTCGGGGCGCAATCTCCGGAACGGTCACCGACCCAACGGGCGCCGTGTTGAGCGGAGCGAGTATAAAAGCAGCAAACGAAGAAACAGGACTAACTCGGGAGCTGACGGCGGGCTCGAACGGCGATTTCGCGTTCCAGGACTTGCCTCTCGGAAAATATACCGTTACCGTCTCCCAGACCGGGTTTCAGACAGTTCGAGTAGGGAATGTGAACGTAGCGGTCGGTGCAGTCACCCCACTGCCAGTAAAGCTTGAAATTGCCAAACAGGCAATGTCGGTCGAGGTGATCAGTGCCCCTGTCGCTTTGGAAACAGAGTCAACGGCCCTCAACTCTGTGGTCTCCAATACAGCGATACAGAATGCTCCCCTGAACGGACGCGATTTCCGGCAACTTATCAACTTAACGCCTGGCGTGAATGGGGCAGGCTCAATCAATGGCGGTCGTAGCGACCAAACGAATTGGCAGATCGATGGTGCCGATAATAATGACGTCTGGCACAACTCGGTAGCGGTGAACCAAGGTGGTGTTAGCGGGATTGCAGGGACGCTACTGCCGATTGACGCGATCGATCAGTTTTCTGTCCAGAGCAGCGGGAATGCAGAATCCGGGCGCAATGGCGCAGCTTCGGTGAACCTGGTCATCAAGTCTGGCACTAACACGGTTCACGGCTCTCTGTACTACTTCAACCGCAATGACGCTTTATCGGCCCAGAACCCGTTCGCCCCGACTGGAGCAGCCAAGGGCAAGCTCAAGAACAATCAATTTGGCGGCTCGGTTGGCGGACCCGTCATAAAGAACAAGTTGTTCTATTTCCTCACCTACGAACGCCAGAAATTTATCATCGGAAACAACTCGGCATCGTTATCGCCGTCGGCCGCCTGGGTCAATCTGGCGCAAGGCGTGCTCGCGCGGTACAACGTTCCGGTGAACCCGGTTTCCCTGAATCTGCTATCTTTCTGGCCGGCGCGAGGACGAACGGGCCCGGCGACAAATCCCAACGCTTTCACGAGCGATAACAGCGATAACTACAGCGACAATGGCATCGGCAAAATCGATTGGAATATTAACGACAAGAACACGCTCGCTTTTCGGTACTACGTGGGCACGGGGAAACAGACGGCGCCGAATGGCACGCCCTACTCGCCCTTTCATGAATATTTCCAGGTCGCGCCCAGCCGGATGCATAATTTCTCACTGGTTCACAATGCGGTGATCAATCCCCGGATGGTTAATCAGCTAGTGGCCGGTGTGAACTACTTCAAGCAGGTCTTCATCGATGCCGATACGAGCTTCAATCCGATCGCCGCAGGTCTGAACACCGGTGTTACGAATCCTACGCTGATAGGATCTCCTGACATCACGGTGGGTAGCTTTGACGAACTCGGTCCGACGCCTCCGCTGGGACGCATCGACACCACAGGACACCTCACCGACACTTTGACCTACACGGCTGGTGCGCATCAACTGCGGTTTGGAGCGGAGTATCGCCGGGCGCGAGCCGATGTGTTTTACCAGAGGAACGGACGTGGGACCTTCGCGTTCGACGGATCACAGGGACCTTGGTCGAGCGATCGAACAGTGGACGGCAATACCAGGGCATTAGCTGATTTCCTCGCCGGGTACGTACAGTCCTCATCCATCACGCGAGGCGATCGCCAAAGAGACTATTACGAAAATAACTTCGATTGGTTCGTGCAAGATAGCTGGAAGGTGAATCAGAAGTTAACGCTGAACGTTGGTGTTCGATGGGATTATTTCGGTCCATACATCGACTACACGAACCGGATCTCAACATTCATTCCGAGTATGGGCGGCATTGTCTATACAGGCCAGGGGATTGACACTTTGTATCCTCGGCGGTTTAACAACTTTGCTCCGCGCTTTGGATTCGCTTACTCACCTGGCCGTAAATGGGTTCTGCGCGGCAACTATGGAATCTTCTACGACCAGCCTGTCTTGAAGGCATTCGGCGACAACGCCCCGCCGAATCGCGGCGCCTCCGGCGTACTCGCAAATCCTGGCAGCGTGGCTCCTGTGTTTAACGTAAGCCGGGGGAATTACACCATTGTTTCTGGACAACCCGTCTTCGGAAGTGTGAGCAACCCGCCTCCGCCGTACGGTCTTTTCTCGGTGAGTCAGGATTTCAAGAATGCTTACAACCAGAACTTCGGCGTGAACATGCAATACCAGCTGAACAGTTCAACGGTGTTCCAGGTTGGCTATTCCGGAAGCCTGGGCCGCAGACTATTGATGATCCGGGACATCAATCAGCCGCCGCCCTCTCCTGTAGGAGCAGCTGCAAGCCTGGCAACGCAAAACACACTTCGGCCCTACTACGCATCGTTCCCGCAATTTGCCACGATCAATCAGATCGAGAGTGTGGGAAATTCCAGCTACAACGCGTTGCAGGCGAGCCTACGCACGAGTGGCTGGCATGGATTGAGCTCCCAATTGTCGTACACATACGGACACTCGATTGATATTGGCTCGGGGATTCGCACCCGTAATCCCGCGAACAGCTATAACTACAACTTTGATCGTGGGAACGCTGACTTCGATGTTCGGCACACCTTCACCGACTATGTCGTGTACACGCTTCCCGCGTTCAGCCACGGACCGAAGAGGTTGGTTCAAGGTTGGCAAGTGAATTCAGTCATGACCTTCTACTCCGGCCTTCCGCTCACCGCATTTTCCGGACTCAACGTTAGCGGAACGTTCGAGGGCCGCGATCGGGTCAACCTTGTCGGGGATCCCTATGCAGGCGTCGGAACAAACATCATCACCAACCCGGACGGGACGAAGTACGTCCAATATCTGAACGTAGCCGCGTTCGCTCAGCCGGCGCCAGGAACCTTTGGTAATCTCGGGCGAAATACGTTGCGGGGACCTGGTTTTGCCGACGTTGATTTCGCGGCCGTGAAGAATACGGCTATCACGGAGCGAGTGAGCCTGCAGTTCCGGGCTGAGATGTTCAATCTTTTCAACCGGGTCAATCTTCCAATCCCGGGGAACGGCGGCGCTTCAATGACGGCCCCTCCGGGCACGCGATTAAACACGAGCAGCTTCGGGCGCATCACAATGACTCCGGGCGTCTTCAACGGCGCACCCGGAATCGGGGCCGGCGAGCCCTTCAACGTCCAGCTCGGCTTGAAGCTGATGTTCTAGAGCGGAAAGCGGCGCGGCGCTACTACTTGCTCGACCGCTAGTCCAAGTGAGAGTAGCGCCGCGTCGCTCATGCCGCGTCCCGCGAGCATTAGTCCGACCGGAGCCTCGCCTTCCGCATGACACGGAATGCTCAACGCGCATCCATTCAAGAAATTCACGATGCTTGGATTTCGCAGAATCAGCGCGTTGACTCGGCGGTATTCATCTTTGGACGACGCGACATCCGAGATCTTTGGGGCAATGATTGGCACCGTTGGTGATAAGACGGCATCGAAACCGGCGGTCTCACGATCGACATCAGCGATGATCGCCGCCCGGGCTTCACGCATGTCCAGGTAATCGGCAGCGCTCATCGCTCTTCCACGCTCGATTCGTTCGAGCACCAGAGGATCGTACTTCGACTGATCGAGCCCGAGCCGGCGATGGAAAGCGTAGGACTCGGCGCCACTGAAGCCGCCAGTGGCATTGATCTCTCTGATGCGTTCGAACCCCGGCAGCGCCAACTCTACAATCTCGGCACCGGCTCCGGACAGTTTGCTAAGCGCGCGCTCTAACGCCGTCCCGACTTCTCTGTCCAAACTATCCAGGACGTAATTGCGGGGCAGGATCAACCTTACGCCCCGCAAATTCGCGGGACTCAGCACGTGCAACTGCTGCCCGGAGATGGCTTCGTCGACCAGGATGCAATCGCTTACGGTGGAAGCCATCGGTCCTATCGAATCGAGCGTGGAAGAAAGTGGGAACACGCCGTCTAATGGCACGCGGGACTGCGTTGGTTTGAATCCGGTCAGCCCGCAGAGCGCGGCCGGAATGCGAACAGAGCCACCAGTATCAGACCCGATCGCTGCCCAAGCCATCCCGTCCGTCACGCTGATAGCGGCTCCAGAAGAGGATCCGCCAGGAATGCGCCGATCCTGTCTCCGGTATGGATTTGCCGGGGCACCCAGATGCGGGTTGAGCCCGATTCCCGAGTAGGCAAACTCCGTCATGTTGGTGCGCCCGATGATGATGGCGCCGGCGTTCCGCAACCGTCTGACGACCGTTGCGTCAGCTGTAGCAGCAGGTGCATTCGAGAGCGAGGGCGAACCCGCCGTTGTCACTTCGCCGCGAACGTCGAATAGATCCTTGACGGAGATTGGAAGGCCGGCCAGGGGAGAAAGCTCGGCACCGGCGGCACGAAGCCGATCGGTTGCTTCGGCGTAAAGCTTGGCGCTCTCGTCAAAAACGCGAGTAAAGGTCCTCTGCCCCTCTCCGTCCGGATTCGCGATTCGCGACAGCGCCTTGTCGATCAACGCCTGCGACGAAGGTTCGTTTTGAGTGACACGCCCAGCTACATCGGAGAAAACGGATATCGCCATCTCTCCAAGGCTACAATCTCGCCGGTTTCTTCAGCGAGCAACGCCCAACCTGCGCTTGCGAAATTCGTCGAAGCCGACGGCCGCAATGATCACAGCGCCGATGATAACTTGCTGCCAGTAAGGGTTGATGCCCAAAAGGTCGCTCCCGTTCGAGAGCAGACCCATGATGAAGGCGCCAATCAGAGTTCCGGCGACGCTGCCTTCCCCGCCCTGTAGGCTTCCTCCGCCGATCACAACCGCCGCGATCGCCTGGAGCTCGTAGCCCTGTCCTTCGGTCGGCTGCCCCGTCATCAGGCGCGATGCTTCGATCATGCCGGCTAAACCGGTGAGCAAACCCGCGATCGCATAGACAGACGTGAGGTGGAAATTGATCGGAACACCGGCATAATAGGCCGCGCTCGCATTACTCCCGATGGCGAACGAATACCGCCCAAGCTTCGTGTTCTCGAGAACTAAGTGCATGGCAATCGCGCAGAGCGCAAGCACCCAGAGCGAGAAAGGCACGCCCAGCAGATTCCCGTCTCCGAGGTATGAGAAGGCATCCGGGAGACTATGCACGGGCAGGCCTTTCGAGATGACAAGCGCCAGACCACGATACGCCTCGAGGGTTCCGAGCGTAATGATGAACGGGCTGATCTTCAGCTGGGAAATCATGATCCCGTTCAGAAGTCCACAGCCGAGACCAGAAAGAATGCCGACCAGGATCCCGAGCGGGATGGGGAGCCCGGCCTTGATCGCCATGGTGCCGAACAGCCCCGAGATCGCAAGCGTAGACCCGACGGAGAGATCGATGCCGCCGCTAATGATAACCAGCGTCATGCCGAGCGACATGATGTTGATGACTGCGGTCTGGCGTGCCAGGCTCGTCAGATTGAGCTGCGTCAGAAATTTCGGGGTCGCGATTGTGAGAGCGACGGCCAGCAGTATCAGGGTGAAGAACGGCAGCAGCTTCTGAAGTTTTCGGCTCATGAACTGGCTGCCATCAGAGGTGAATTCGCCTGCGGGGCAGCAAGCCTCATAATCGCTTCCTGCGTGGTCTTTCCGGGAAGTTCGCCAGTGATGCGGCCCTCGGACATCACAAGAATGCGGTCGGCTACCTGAATCAATTCGGGCAACTCGGAGCTTACCATCAGGATGGCCGCTCCCTGGCGCGCGAGTGCACCCATCTGTTCGAAAACTTCCTGCTTCGCGCCCACATCGATGCCGCGCGTGGGCTCATCGAACATAAAAATCTTCGCGCCTCTGGCGACCCACTTTGCGATCACGATCTTTTGTTGATTCCCACCGCTGAGCGAACCCGCAGCCTGCGCGGGCGAGTGGCATTTGATTCGTAACTGTTCGCGGTACTGCTGCGAAAGAGTCATCTCGTCGCCTTTCCGCAGGAAACCCATCCGGCTCACGCGTCCAAGGTCCGGCATGGTGATGTTGTGAGCGATGGGAAGCCGCAACGCCAAGCCGTCGTGTTGACGGTCTTCAGGGATCAACGCGAGCCCCGCCCGAACGGCTTCGCGCGGCGTCTTGGGAATGAGCCTCCTACCTTCGATTTCAACTGTTCCCGTCTCGAGCGGGTCAAGCCCGAACAACACACGGCAAAGTTCCGTGCGGCCCGCCCCCATCAATCCAGCCAGACCAAGGATTTCGCCCGCTCGGATCTCGAAAGAGATATCCCGGAGCAAACCGCGCGATACGTTTTGCACTTGCAGGAGCACACGGTCATTGCAACATTCCTCTCGCTGGAATATGGCACCCAGCGGGCGGCCCACCATATGCTGGATCAGGCTTTCGCGGCTGAGTTCCGCGAGATTGCCGGTGTACACCGTAGCGCCGTCACGCAAAACCGTGACGCGGTCTCCCACGGATCGCAATTCATCGAGCCGGTGGGTGATATAGATCACGCCCATACGCCGGCGGCGGAGTTCTCCTACGATGCGGAATACTTCTTTGGTTTCGGTCTCGGACAGCGACGATGTCGGCTCGTCGAAGATCAGCAGGCTGGAGCCTTGCGCAATGGCGCGA
>C688J35102_120989310_pt1 | contig 10769 bp, 9 predicted proteins | sample HopSoiMetagenom2_FD_35102 | JGI IMG/M metagenome (IMG submission 35102)
ACTGTGCGCGCGTAGGACTCCGGCGTGAGCACCTCGGTGAGCGCGGCGCGCATGGCGGCCAGCGAGAGCGCGTTGCCGGCGAGCGTGCCGCCGACACCCCCCGTGTCGACGAAGTCTGCGTCTGGCCGTGCGAACGCCCTCTCGGCAACCTCCCTGGTCATGCCGAAGGCCCCGGCGGGAACACCACCGCCGATGGGCTTGCCTACGGTGAGCATGTCCGGGTCGAGGCCGTACTCGCGCGTGTAGCCACCGTAGCCCGTCGAGAGGGTGTGCGTCTCATCGATTATCAGGATCGTGCCGTAGCGGCGGGTGAGGGCGCGCAGCGTATCGTGGAAACCGGGCTCGGGGAGCACGATCCCGATGTTGGTCATGGCCGGCTCGGCCAGCACGCACGCCACGTCCTCGTTGCGGAGGGCTTCTTCTAGCGCCTCGAGGTCGTTGAACTCGACCACGCGGGTGGTGCGTTCCAGCTCTACGGGCTTGCCCACGTTACCCGGCCGGGTGACGACGCGGCCTTCGCGCAAGATCGCGAACGTCTCGTCCACGGAGCCGTGGTAGCACCAGTTGAAGATCAGGATGCGGGGCCGCTCCGTGATCTCGCGCGCGAACCGGATCGCGAACCGGTTCGCGTCCGTGGCGCTTAGGGTCATCTGCCAGAGCGGGAGCCCGAAGCGCTCACCGAGGGCCTCGCCCACGGCGGGCGCATCCGCGGAGGGCAGCATCGTCGTGATCGCGCGCCCGGCCTGAACGGCGACCGAATCGGCGACCGCCGCGGGGGCGTGGCCGGTCATCGCCCCGGTATCCCCGAGGCAAAAGTCCGCGTAGACGTGGCCGTCCACGTCGGTGATGGTCGACCCTTCGGCCGACGCAGCGAAGAGCGGAAAGCCCCCGGCCCACATCATCATCCAGCTCATCGGCACGCCGCCAAACAGCGAGCCCCCCGACCGCTCGAAGAGCTCCCGCGAGCGCGGGTTGGCGGCCTCGAAGGCCGCCGTCTCCCGCTCGTAAAGCTCCGCGATCTTGCCCCGCTGTGTTTGCATGAACGGCTACCTTTCGTAGACCACGAAGGAGGTGGGTTGCGCTACCTGGTCGTAGAGCGAGCGGGCCGGGGCGTTGTAGGACTGGGTGTGCCAGTAGACGCTGTCGGCGCCCCTGCGGTCCGCTTCCGCGTATACGCCCTCGATCAGGGCGCGCGCGGCGCCCGAGCCGCGGTGCGGCCTGGCGACGAACAGGTCCTCCAGGTAACAGTAGCCCCGCGTCGTCCAGGTCGAAGGGTGGAAGATCGCGTGCGCGAGCCCGACCAGGCCGGCGTCTGACTCGGCGACCAGGCCGAAGAAGCCGTCTGCGCCTTCGTGCAGCCTGCGGAACGTGTTCTCGGTGACCTCCGCCGTCACGTCGTTGCGGTAGAAGGAGTTGTATCCATCCCATAACGGTAGCCAGGCGTCGAAATCGCGCGGCTTCAGGGGACGGACGGTGGGGTTCACGAGGCGTTCTCCTGCCTTCGGGCCAGGATGCGGCCGCCGCCCAGGATCAGGATCATCGTCGAGATCATCACCACCGTGCTGAGGGCGTTGATCACGGGGCTGACGCCGAACTTGATCATGGAGTAGATCTTGAGCGGCAGCGTGCTCGACCCGACGCCGGCGACGAAGAACGTTATGACGAAGTCGTCGAAGGAGAGCGTGAAAGCCAGAAGGGCTCCCGCCATGACGCCGGGCAGGATGAGCGGAAGCGTCACCCTGAGGAAGGTCTGGACAGGGTTGGCGCCAAGGTCCTGTGCCGCCTCCTCCACGGAGCGGTCCATCCCCGATAGCCGCGCCCGCACCACTATGGTGACGAAAGAGATGCAGAAGGCCACGTGGGCGATGATGATCGTGACTATGCCGAGGGGGATGGTCGCGGCGACGAAGAAGACCAGCAGGCTGACGCCGACCACGATCTCGGGCATCACCGTCGCCGCGTAGATCGCCGAGTCGGCGAACGTCTTGCCCCTGAACTCGTAGCGCGAGAGCGCGAGCGCCGTAAACGTCCCTATCACGGTAGCTATGGCCGTGGCGGTTACGCCCACCGTCAAGGAGAGCTTGAACGCGCCCAGGACGGAGCTGTCCCGGATCAGCTCCCCGTACCACTGGGTCGAGAACCCTGTCCACACCTGGGTGTTCTTGGTCGAGTTGAAGGAGAAGAAGATCAGGACCAGTATCGGGGCGTAGAGGAACAGGTAGACGATGCCGGCAAAGATGAGCAAGACCCGATCGGGGATCTTCTGGACGCCATGATAGACGGGTCCGCCGCTGGAGTCACCCATGCGCTACACCTCCTCCAGCTTGTCGGCCCCGACCCTGCGGACGTAGAACATGATCGCCCCGACCAGCAAGACCGCGAGCATAACAGCAAGCGCGCTCCCGAAAGCCCAGTCGCGGGCCTGCAGGAACTGCTGCTGTATGAGGTTGCCGACCATCACTGTTCTGGCCCCGCCGAGCAAATTCGGTATCACGAACTCGCCAGCCGAAGGGATGAACACGAGTATGCTCCCTGCTATGACGCCGGGCAGGCTCAGGGGGAAGGTGACGCGCCAGAAGGTATGCCACCGGGTCGCCCCGAGGTCCTGGGCCGCCTCTTTGAGGCGCCAGTCGAACTTCTCCAGGGCCGCGTAGAGCGGCAGGATCATGAACGGCAAGTACGAGTAGACCATGCCCATGATCACCGCCTGCGGGGTGAAGATTAGCGTCAGCGGGTGGTCCGTAAGGTGCAGGAACTGCAGGATCCTGTTGGCGATGCCGTTATCGCCGCCCAGGATTACGACCCAGGCGTAGGCCCTCAAGAGCAAACTGGTCCAGAACGGGATCATGACGAGCAGGATCAGGGTGTTCTTGTGCCTGCCGCCCTTGAAGGCGATGAAGTAAGCCAGAGGGTAGCCGATCAGCAGGCACAGCAGCGTGTTCAGAACCGCGATCACCAGGGTCCTGAGGATGATCTCCAGATACAGCGGGTCGAAGACCTTCAGGTAGTTCCCCGGGTAGAAGCCCAGCGTAATGCCGCCGTAGATGCCGCTCTTCCCGAACGAGTAGGCCAGGATGAGCAACAGCGGTACCAGGAAGAACAGTCCGAGCCAGAAGGTCACCGGCGAGAGCAATCCCGCCAACCCCAACGTCCAGCCGCGACCTCTCTTGCCCATACCCTAGGAGCTCTTTACCGAGGTGAACAGGGTCGAGTACTCGCGGGTCGCCGCTCCCACGTCCTCGATGATCTGCAATCGGTCGAAGACGCTGGGCCCCAGCTCGTAACCCGGAAGCTTCTTGAGTGAAGCGTCGATCATCGGCAGCGCCGCCTGGTTGGGCGTGTTGTAGTAGGTGTAGTTGGAGAGCGCGGCCCCTGCCTTGGCGCCGAGGATGTAGTTTATGAACTTGTGGGCGTTGTCGGGGTGCTCGGCGCCTTTGGGAATCGCCATGTTGTCCGTCCAGCGGGTCGCTGCGGGCTCGGGGATGAGGTAGTCGAGGTCGTCGTCCTGCGCCATGGCGAGGAAGGCGTCCCCCGAGAAGACGTGACCCAGCAGGAGGTCGCCGTTTATCACGGCGGGCCTGTTCTGCGTGGAGTCGAAGTAGCCGCGGAGCAGGGGCTTCTGTTTCTTCAGCTCGGCCTCGGCCCCGTCGAGCTGTTCCTTCTTTGTGGCGTTCACGGAGTAGCCCAGCTTGTAGAGGGCCGCGCCCGGGGTCTCGCGTTCGTCGTTGAGCATCCCGATCATGCCCTTGCTGTCGGGATCCCACATCGGATCCCAGCTTGGCTCGAGTTTGCCCAACCTTTTCTTGTTGTAGAGGATGCCCGTGGTGCCCCACTGGTAGGGTACGCTGTACTGGTTGTCCGGGTCGTAGGGAAGCCCCTTGTAGTTTTCGCCCACGTTCTTGAAGTTGGGGATCTTGGACATGTCGAGTGGCTCCAGGACGTCGCTCTTGATCATGATGGATATCATGTAGTCGGAAGGTACGATCACGTCGTAGCCGGTGCCGCCTGCCTGAAGCTTGGCCAGGAGCTCCTCGTTGGAGGAGAAGTAGTCCTGGGTGACCGTGATCCCGGTTTGCTTCTGGAAGTTCGGGATGGTGCTCTTGGCCACGTAATCCGACCAGTTGTAGAGGTTGAGCACCTTCTCCTCGGGGCCACCACCGCCGCCGCTGCTCTGGGCCGAAGTATTGGGCTGGCAGGCCAGCACGGACAGCGTAGAGCCTGCCACGGCCCCCGCGCCTATCGTACGCAGGAAATCACCCCGCGAGATCTTTCTCTGCAAGACCAAATCTATCCTCCTAGTATCAAGCAGTTACGGGCGTCCCACGACACCGTGGCCTCTTCGCCTATCTCGGGATGGCCTTCCTCGGTGGTGTTCTGCTGGTAGAGGACCAGCTTCTCCCCGCCAGGCAAATCGGCTATGTACTGGGTGCTGACGCCGAGGTAGACGACCTGGTGGATCTTTACGGTCACCACGTTGTCGCCTTTATCGCCGAACCTGACCTTCTCCGGCCTGACGGCCGCATGCGCCGCCTGCCCGACCCCGACCTCGGCCTCGCCCACGTACGCCTCCACCTTCTCCCCGGAGGAGGTGGCGAGCGTTACCCGGCTGCCGTCCACGGACTCCACGGTGCCCGAGAACACGTTGGTCTGGCCGATAAAGTCGGCGACGAAGCGGTTGTCCGGGTGCTCGTAGAGCGTGGGCGGGTCCGCGACCTGCTGAACTTTGCCCTCGTTCATCACCGCGATCCTGTCGCTCATGGTGAGCGCCTCTTCCTGATCGTGGGTGACGTAGATGAAGGTTATGCCGACCTCGTGCCGCAGGTCCTTGAGGTAGAGCTGCATCTCTTTCCTGAGCTTGAGGTCGAGCGCCCCGAGCGGCTCGTCGAGCAGCAGCACCCTGGGCCGATTGACGAGTGCCCTGGCGAGCGCGACGCGCTGTTGCTGCCCGCCGGAGAGCATGGTCGGCTTGCGCTTTTCGAAACCGGAGAGCTGTACCATCTCGCAGGCGTCCAGGACCCTCCTTCGTAGCTCTTCTCCCTTTACGCCCGCGCGGCGGAGCCCGAAGGCCACGTTGTCGAAGACGTCGAGGTGGGGGAAGATGGCGTAGGACTGGAACACGGTGTTTACGGGCCTGCGGTAGGGGGGGACGCCGCGCACCGGGTCCCCGGCGACGGAGATGCCGCCTTGGGTGGGCTCCTCGAAACCGGCGATCATGCGCAGCGTAGTGGTCTTGCCGCATCCGCTCGGGCCGAGCAGCGAGAAGAACTCGCCCTCGTAGATGTCGAGCGTGAGGTCGTCCACCGCCACGAACTCCCCGAAGCGCTTGGTGACCCCGGCCAGCTCCACGGCCACGTCTCGGCCCTTAGCCGGCCCGGCGTCTCTGGTCTCCTGCGGATGCTCGCTTGTTTTTCTGTCTTGCAACCCTTACCCCCTGTGCGTGTAACCTCGAGTGAACATTTCTGGCGGGAGATCTTCCCCGCCGGAGATGGGCGTCTCCGGAAGGCCAAGCGCCGAGAGTACCTCCCGCGCGGCCCGCTCGCCGGACTCGACGGCGCCATCCATGTATCCGTTCCACTCGGAGGCGGTCTCCGCCCCCGCCCAGAGGATGCGACCGAGTGGTTCGGCCAGCGCCGGACCATGATCCAGAAGCATACCGGGAACCGGCACTCCCGTGTATCCGCCACGCGAGTAGATTTCGGCTCCCCAATCGACCTCGGCGTAGGCCAGGGGGCCAAGGGCCTCTTCCCCGAAAGAGCGGGCGAAGCACTCCAGCACGGCCCTTTGGCGCTCTTCCGGCCCGCGCCGTCCCCACTCGCGGGCGTTGGAGCCGAGAATGAAGCCGGTAAGGACGCCGGTGTCCACCCCGGGGGACGAATTGTCGCAGGTGATCTTGCACGGCCCCGTGTCGCTCTCGGTGCGCCCGTTCAGCCCCGCGTCGCGCCAGAACGGCGCGTCGTAGACGGCGTGGCATTTGATCACGGCCCCCATGGGCATCCTCTGCGACAGCCTATCGTAGACCGGCGGAAGCGCCGGAACGTACTCCATGCGCCCACGCAACGCGGGCGGCACGGTGACGATTACGAATCCAGCACGAACGGAAAAATGGTCCGACTCCACGCGTACCCCGTCCTTCTCCTGGACGATACGACGCACGGGAGAGTCCAGGATCACGCGCCCATCCAGCTCGCGGGCCAGGCGGGCCGAGATCTCTTCCGCGCCGCCGAAGAACCTGAACTCCTCGGCGGAAGCTTCGATATCGAAGAGCCCACCGTAGCTACCGGAGGAGGCTATGTCCGCCAGCACGGCGAGCAGGGAGACTTCGCGAGGCTCGCAGGCGTACAGGGATTCGACCGCGAGGTCGAAGTAGAAGCTGGCGCCCCTGCTCTGAACACGCCCGAGCTTCCACGTCTCGAGCGTCTGTGCGTCCAGTTCCGCGGCCTTCTCCGCCTCCCATGGCGCGCCCGCGGGCACGCTCCTCGCGAGCTCGCCAAGGGCCTGGAACGCGCCCTGGACCTCGCCGAGAGAGGCCGGATCTCGGAAGGGGATCTCACCGTCCTCCTCATACTCCGAGCGGCGCCCTTCCTCGCAGAACACGGTGCGTCCGGGAAGATGGGTAGGGAAGGTCTCGACGCCGACCTCGCAGGCCAGGGCGAGTATGCGGTACTGTTTCGGCCCTGCCCACTGCCCGCCCATCTCCAGGGTCGTACCCGCTACACGACCGGCCATCGTGCGGCCACCGACCCTGTCCCTGGCTTCGATCACCCCCACCGAAACATCGGCTGCGTCGAGTGCTCTTGCGGCCGTGAGCCCGGCAAGACCCGCCCCGACGACCACAACGTCGATCGTCGCGCCGCCGGGTGCCGGGCCGCCCGTCATGCGCCCGCCTCGGTCTCGCCGATTCTCTTTTTCAACCCGTCTCCTCCTGTGAGATCCCATCTTAGAAGAGCCGGGCTTCAGTGGCTACCCAGGCGTTCGGCCAGGGTCTTGCCGGTCGGCGGCTTCCCGGTCTGCTCGGCGCGATCGTCTACCTTCGCGAGGCCCCGCTGTACGTACCTGGCGCCCAACCAGCGCAAGGGCTCCGGCTCCCAGGGGCGCGGCTCGTGATTGACGGAGGGCAGGCTGGTGACGGCGGTGTCCCGGCCGAGGATCAGATCGGCCAACGTCTGGCCCGAGAGGTTCGCGGTGGCCACGCCCTGCCCCGTGTAACCGCGGGCGGTTGCCACGCCTTCTGACGGGTCGTAGGACATGGTTGGCATCCAGTCGCGGGGCATGGCCAGCGGCCCTCCCCAGGCGTGGGTGAAACGCGCGCCCTGGATGGCCGGGAACCACTCCTGCGCCGTACGGCGCAGCATCTCGTGCGTGGCATCGTGGCGGTCGTACTCGTCCTGTATGGTGGAGCCGTAGTGGTATGGCGCACCGCGTCCCCCGAACAGTATGCGTCCGTCGGCCGTACGCGAGAGGTAGTCCACGGTGTAGCGGTTGGACGCCACGCACTCGCGGCCTTCCCAGCCGATCTCGGCCCACTGCGCATCCGAGAGGGGCTCGGTCAGGACGATGAGGGAGTAGATAGGAAGCACCTGGCGGTGCAGCTTGCGCAGCCGCGCCAGGTAAGCCTCGCCGGCGAGCACGATGGCGCCGGCTCGTACCTCGCCCGCATCCGTCACGAACTTCGGGTTGCTGCCGCCTTCGTAGTCGGTGACGGTGGTCCGCTCGAAGATCTCACCGCCCAGGCGCTCCACGGCCCTGGCGAGCCCGCGCGCGAGACGCGCCGGGTGGATGGTCGCGCAGTGCGGGTTGTACAACCCTCCCCTGACGCCGGTGATCCTGATTCGCTCCGCGGTCCCTTCCGCGTCGAGCAACCGCAAATCTTCTTCTAACCCGAGAGCCCGCGCGGATCGGTAGGCATCTTCGATGGCGGGTACCTGGGCAGGCCCGCGGGCGACCCGTAATTGCCCGCCACGGAAATACTGGGCATCTATGTCCTCGGCGCCGGCGACCCTGCCCACCTCGTCGACCGCCCCGCGCATCTCCAGCAACAGGTCCATCGTGGCTTCCTTGCCGAAGCGCCGCATGAGCTCGCCCGGGCTCACGGGGTACGCCGAGTTGCACCACGCCCCGTTGCGTCCCGAAGCCCCGAAGCCAGCGATCTCCGACTCCAGCACCACCACGCGCAATGAGGGATCGTGCCTGAGCAAATAATAGGCCGTCCAAAGGCCCGTGAATCCCGCGCCGAGTATGGCCACGTCGGCCTTTGTGGGACCAGGCAAGGAGGGCCTCGGGGTGAGGTCCTCGTCCGCCGTTTCCAGCCAGAAACTAAAGGAACGGTAGTCTCTGGCTCCTGGGCCGGCGCCTTTGCGCGGGCTTGCGGTGCGGGTCAAGCCTCTATCCTTCAGCTTCTGTAGCCGAGTTGCCGTTCCAGCTCGGTCAACGCACCGTCGGTGATGTCCGCGATGCGGCTTAGAACCTCCCTGTCGGAGACGAGCGCGGGGGAGTACTGTATGACCGGGTCATCCTTGTCGTCGAAGCGGCAGATGAGACCGCCCTCCAACAACTTCCTGGAGACGACACCCTTGAAGTACTTGTGGTACTCGTCTTCCTCGAGCGGCGTGCCATCAGGGTGTTCTGGCCTGACCTCGAGGGCCCAGAAGAACCCCATCCCTCGCACTTCCTTGACGATGGGATGGTCGGCGGCTACGCGCCCGAGCTCGCTACCGAAGTGGCCCTCGAGGTTGTGGACGTTCTCGAGCAGCTTCTCACGCTCGATGATCCTTATGTTCTCCATCGCTACGGCGCTCGAGACGGGGTGCCCGCCGAAGGTCGAGCCGTGCATGAACATGGGGAGTGAGTTGACAGATGGCCCGCCAAAGCTCGAGCCGTGCTCGAAGCTGTGGGCTTCGCTGCGCAGACCAGCTCTCACCCTCTCGTTGACGATTACGCCACCCATCGGCGAGTAGCCGCTGGTAACACCCTTGGCGAAGGTGCTCATGTCCGGGACCACATCGAAACGCTCGATGCCGAACCACTCGCCGAGACGGCCGAACGCGCAGATGACCCCGTCAGAGACCAGCAAGACCCCGTGTTTGTCACAGATCTCGCGCACCCGCTTCCAGTAATCTGGGGGCGGAACGAGGCACCCGCCCGCGTTCTGCACCGGCTCCAGCACCACCGCCGCCACCCTCTCCGGCGGCCCGGCTTCTATGGCCTCCTCGATGGCGTCAGCCGCTCCTTCGGGGTCCTGCTGGGTGTTGTTTACGTGCATGAAGCCCTGCAACAGAGGCTCGAAAGGCACCTTGAAGTACGGGATGCCCGTAACCGAGAGGGCGCCCATAGTGGTCCCGTGGTACGCGATTTTGCGCGAGATCACCTTGTAGCGGTGCCCCTCACCCATGGAATAATGGTACTGCCTTGCCAACTTGATGACCGTCTCCACAGCCTCCGATCCAGAGGAGACGAAGAAGGTGCTCGAGAGGTCACCGGGCGCTATCTCGGCCAGCTTCTGCGCCAGTTCGAGAGAACGCGGGTGCTGGAAACTCCAGTTCGGGAAGAAGCCGAGCTCCTTCATCTGCTTGTGCGCAGCGTCGGCCAACTCCGTCCTGCCGTGCCCGACCTGCGTCGTAAAGAGCCCTGCGAGCCCATCTATGTAGGTGTTGCCCTTGTTGTCGGTGACGTAGGAACCTTCTCCGGATACGATGACCGGCAACTTCGACCAGTCCTCGGCGTACGGCGTGAAGTGCAGCATCAAATTGTCCACGCCCGCGAGCGAGGTCGCGTCCCCGCCCTCACCTAGACCTCTCATGACGTCCATTTGTTACCTCCGTAAGACAGAGTCACATGATCCCCGCACTTTGCACGAATGCTACATGGTTACTGTAATGCGGTCAAGATCGCGGACACCGTGAGCTTCTTCGCAGCCAGGTCGCAAAGATCACCCATTTGTACCATGCGGTGCTGGACACGCGATGTTACCCTCCTTCTGGAGGATCTAGCAACAATTATGTCTAGAGCGCGGACGGAAAACTCGCTTCAGGTCGTCGCCGGGGGGCAGGGTGGCAAGGCGGAGGCAACGTCGGGGGGCAAGCTTCCGCTGGAGACGACCAGCTTCGTTGGTCGCGGGCGGGAGTTGTCGGAGGTGGAAGGGCTGCTCGGCCGTACCCGGCTTCTCACACTCGTGGGCGTGGGGGGCTCCGGCAAGACGCGCCTGGCCCTGCGGGCCGCCGTGCGGCGGGCTGACGGGGACAATGTGTGGTGGGTGGATCTGGCCTCGCTCTCCGGTCGGGATCTCGTGCCGCGGAAGGTCGCTTCGACCCTGGGTGTGGCAGAGTCGCAGGGACGCCAGACCAGCGAGCTACTCGTCGATTGCCTGGGGTCTCAGGACGTGCTCCTGGTCCTGGACAACTGCGAGCATCTCGTGGAGACGTGCGCGTCGCTGGCCGACGTTTTGCTGCGCGCCTGTCCCCACGTGCGTATCCTGGCGACGAGCCGCGAGCCGCTGGGCGTGGAGGGGGAGATCTCCTGGCCTGTCCCCCCGCTCACCTTACCCGACGCGGGACGTTCACAGACCCCGAAAGAGTTACTGGGATGCGAGGCGGTCGGGCTCTTCGTCGAGCGGGTGGGGGACGTGGCGCCCGATTTCGCCCTGACCGAAGAGAATGCCCCGGCGGTGGCGGACTTGTGTCCAGACTCGACGGTATGCCGCTGGCCATAGAGCTCGCCGCCTCCAGGGTCAGGATGCTCTCGGTGGGCCAGATCCTCGAACGGCTCGACGACCG
>C688J35102_120989307_pt1 | contig 10767 bp, 7 predicted proteins | sample HopSoiMetagenom2_FD_35102 | JGI IMG/M metagenome (IMG submission 35102)
ACTTGGCCACGAGCACGGTGATCTCGAAGGAGAGCGTGAACGACACGAGCAGTGCCACCACCACGTCGAGCCCGAGGTCCTGGAGCGAGTGGCGCTCGTTGGTCGAGAGGCCGCTGACCACCACGCCCGTGACCACGTTGATCAGCGGCAGCGTGCCGAGCAGCTTCCAGCGCAGCGAGACGCCCGCGCCCTGCCCGGAGAACTCCGGCGGCAGCTCCACGGCGATGTCGCGGATCACGGGCCGCAGCGCTATCTCCGAAACGAAGAAGTGCAGCGTGGCGGAGTACGCGATCGCGACGGCAGCGCCGGCGAACACGATGAGCTCGGAGTACCACGGCAGCCCGAGATGCAGCGTGACGAACACCGACACCGGGATCGCGACCATCACGATCGGCTGCCACAGCGAGCGCGTGATGATCTCGACCGGCAGCTCCACGGCGCTGCGCCATGCCTCTGCGGCGCCGTCGCGGCCGCGCGTGCCACGCGCCCACTCGAGCAGCGGCCGCATTCGGCCGCGCGCGCCCCATGCGCCGAAGCTGATGCCGAGGGCGATGCACGCGAACGACAGCAACACGATGTGCGCGTACTCCGCCAGCGTCATCGGCTGGTACAGCGACAGGAGGGCGACGGTGCCGGCCGCGATCGCGTATGCCGACACCAGCTCGAACGCGAAGTAGGCGCCGAAGTACCGGACCCCGAAGCGCCGCCAGCCCCAGCTCGCGAGGCGTTCCATGGCGCGGGATTGTGCCCTACGGGAGCGCCTTCGGCGCTATGGGTGCGTGTTGGGGTTCGCCGGGCTGTTGCCGTTGAGCGAATAGACCGGCGGGGTGCCCGTGAAGATCTGGCCGGGCGTGCCGAGGAACGGGTACTGCTTGTTGTCGTAGAGGAACTTCGGCTGCACGAAGCACGGCGGCTGCTCGCTGCCGCCCGAGTTCGACGCCGATTTGTCGATCGGGTCGCGCTGCTTGCCGTGCGTGATGGTGTTCGAGCAGTCGAAGCTCTCGATCGCGCCGAGCGGGATCGCGCGGTCGTAGGTGTTGGGCGCGACGTATGCGTTGCCGCGTGCCCACGACGGGATCGACTGCGCGTAGCTGAGGCTCTCCGCGCCGGTCACGCCGAACTGCGGCAGGACGTGCGTGCCGGGCTCGCCGTTGATCCGGTGGTTCAGCGCGGACGCGCCGTCGGTCAGGAAGTGGGCCACGATCTGCTGGTCGAAGTTCGCGAACGAGAGGATCGGGTTGAACTCGGGCAGGAAGACGTGCAACGCATCGAGCACCGGGCTCGCGCCGCGCAGGAATCGCGCGGCGTCCGGCAGCGTCTTCGGCGCATTGCGGATGACCGGCTTCAGGTGCACGAACAGGGACTCGAGGTCCGGTGAAAGCGCGCCGAGGTCGCGGATCGTCGGGCCGAGGTTGTCGGCCACCGGCTTGAGCTCGTTCACGAGCGGCTGGGTGTTCTTCGCGAACGCCTCGAGCCGGGTCGCCGTGAAGCGGGACTGGTCGAGGAACACCGGGAAGATCTGGAACGTGTCCGCGAGCGCGCGGTCCTGCGACGCCGTCGCAGAGAAGGTGCGCTCGGAGTTCACGATCAGCTGCCGCAGCTGACCCTGTCGCTGGTTCAGGGCGCCGAACACCACGCCCGTGTTCTTCACGAGCTGGCGCACCGCGGTTCGCTGCTGGTTGAGGATCCGGAACAGCGTCGAGCCGTCCTGCGCGAACCCCGCGAGATTGCCGAGCGCGTCGTTGAGATCCTGCGGCGCCGTGCCCTTCATCTGCTGACCCGACTCCTCGACCCAGTTGCGGAAGGCCGCCTTCGTCTTGGGGTCGAACACATGCAGGATCTCGTCGAGCTCGACCGTCGGCTCGACCTGCGCGTTCGGGAGGATCGCATGGTCCGGCAACGTCCCCGCGCTCTTGTGGCCCGGCGTCAACTCCACGAACGTCTCGCCGAGCAGCGTCTTCTGGCGCAGGATCGCGCGCGTGTCCTTCGGCAGCGGCGCGTATTTCGTGTTGATGTCGAGCACCGCCCGCGTCCGGTTCCCGCCCTTGTCCAGCTCCTTCTTGCGGACCTTGCCGACGCTGACGCCGGCGATGCGGACGTCGGCCTGTTCGGCGAGCGTGGTCGCCTCCGGGAAGCTCACCCGCAGCTCGTACTTGTTCGCCTTCAACGGAACCGGCCCGCCGAACGACACCCACAGGAACAGCAGGATCCCGAAGCACGACAGCGCGAACGCGGCCATGCCGATCAGACGCGCGGCGCTTGGCGTCTGCTTCTGCATCTAGGGCTTCCCTCCGGTCACGGAGGTGGCCGAGGGCGTGCTCTGCTTCGTGAGCTTGTTGAAGGCCTTGAGGCCGGGCAGCGGCGGCACGCTGGGGATCGGTGGGATGAAGCTGTCGCTCGAGTGCTCGCCACCGCACAGCGCCGTGTCGTTGAGCGAGTTGCTGAAGCCGATCAGCGGACCGGTCGCCGGGTTGGCGCCCACCAGCGTCTTGATCGTCGCGCAGTCGAAGCCGAGGCCGGCGCGGCGGAACGAGCCGTTCGCGTCACTCGTGGAGAAGATGCTGTCGGTCAGCTGGCCGAGCCATGAGGCGAAGAACAGGTAGCCCTCGTTGCGCTGCGCCTCGGTCGTGGGGTTGCCCGTCGGCGGCTGGGCGCCACCCGGGTTGTATGCCGCCATGTTGAAGAAGCGGTTGAGCTCGTGGAACGTGGTCGTGAAGTCGGGCGTCGCCTGGGCGAGGTTCACGGCCGCGGGCCGCAGGTTTCGCACGGTGGGCCGCGCCACCTGCACGAACGGCCGAATCTTGTTCTTGGTGATCGGATACGCCTCGCGGACGAACGGCAGGACCGCCTTGTTCGTGGCGTCGAGCTGGCGGAATGCCGGGCGCAGCGAGTTGAGCGTGGGCCGTAGGAGCTTCGCGTAGGAGTTCGCCTTCACCAGCGTCGTCTGCGTCTGGCGCAGCGTGCCGGGCAGGCGGCTGACCGCCAGCGAGACGTTCGACTGCTGCGACCCGATCGCCCGGAACACCGCGTCCGCCGCGGTCACGAGCGTGCGGATCTCGCGGTCCTTGTCGGCGAGCGTGTTGGTGAGGTCGCCGTAGCGGTGGATCAGCTCCTTGAGCGCCACCTTCCGCTCCGCGACCGCCGACGCGACGCGGTTGAGGTCGTGCTGTGTCGGGCCGAGCGCCTTGAAGATCGCATTCAGGTCGTTGCCGCGGTTCGCGAGGCCCTTGCCGGCGCCATTGATCAGGAGCTGGAGGTAGCTGCGCGTGTCGGTGTCGAACGCGGCGAGCACCTCATCCGGGTCGATGTCCGGAGCGGTGTTCTGCACCGGGATCGTGCCGTTGTCGGGCACCGGCTGGCCCCTTCCGCCCGGGTCGAGCTCGATGAACATGTCCTTGAGGCCGGTGCGGGGGCGCAGCAGCGCGGTGGCGTCGCTCTTCACCTGGATCTTGTTCCACCACTTGGGCTCGATCTCGGTCGTGACCACCGCCACCCCGTTCTTCGGGTGGACCTCGGTGATCTTGCCCACCTGCACGCCCGCGACGCGCACGGACTGGCCCTGCCCCGGCGTAACGGCCTGAGCGTCCGAGAACTCGAAGTTGAGCTTCTTCGGCGTCGGCTCGAGCAGCGGTATCGCCGGGCGCGAGTCCTGGTTGTAGACGATGAAGGCGGTCACGCCGAGCGCGATCACGAACAGGACGATGAGCGCGATGAAGTCGGTCGCGTGCTTTCGGATCGCGCGCGTCATCCGCCCGCCTTCTTCGCGACGACCTTGCCGCTGGGCTCCACCTGGAGCCCGAGCTTCTTCATCTTCAGGAGGTACACCGGCCGCGGGACGGTGAGCGGGTCGACCGCCGACTGCCCCTTGGCCCGGCGCGCGAGGTAGTCCTTGATGCCGTTGATCTGGACGTTGGCTGCCTTCGCGAGGCCGGCGTTCTGCGGCAGGGGCGGGAGAAGGCCGCCGGGGTTGGTGACCGTCTTCGACGGGTCCGGGGCGCCCGAGGCGGCGTTCAGGTTCGGCACCTCCTGCATCTCGCAGGGCTCGCCCGGGCGGAAGCTCGGCCGCACCGACTTGATCGGCCGCACGCCCTCGGGCGGGCCGGGGAACGTCGCGAAGAAGTTGGTGCCGTTGTGGGTGTAGATGATGTTCGTCGGGCCGGAGCCGGCGCCGATGTGGACCATCGGCGAGTTGGCGTCGTTCAGGCGGCTCTCGCTGGCGAGGCCCACGAGGCCATGCGCCGAGGACTTGTAGAACGGCTGGCCGTCGATCTGCGGCTCCTCCGGGTCGGGCACGCCCTTCTGGACCCACGGGAGCAGGACGTTGTTCTGGCAGGCGCTGAGCGCGCGGTTCTCGTTCAGGAGCCCGACCGAGCCGCGGTTGAGCTGAGCGAGCGCCGGGATGGTCGGCCGCAGGTCGTGCACGAGGCCGCGCAGTTCCTGCGGGCGCACGAGCAGGCGCAGCTGCGTGATGAACGGCAGCGACGCATCCAGCGTCGGGCCGGACGAGCGCGTGCCCGGCAGCGCCTCGCGCGAGAACGAGCGCAGCGACGGCAGCGCCGCGTCCAGCGACTGCAGCGCCGGGACGCCCACGCGCAGTGTGTCGTTCAGCGCCGGGATCGACGCCTCGAGCGCGGTGTTCTCACGCGCGAACGCGCCGAAGGTCACGTTGAGCTGTGTGATCAGATCGCGCAGCTGCGCCGGGTTGGTAGTGAGCGACTTGGCGAGGCGCTGCTGGCCGCGCTCGAGCTGGAAGAGGTCGTCCGGCTGCTGGCCGAGCGTCGCGTCGTTGGCGATCGACGCGTTGCGCAGAGCGCCGGGGGCGTCGTTCAGGCCCTTGTTGTACGCCTGCGCGCCGCCGTTGCCGAGGCCCTTCTGCGCGTACTCGTAGAGGAACGTCTGAAGGTCCTGCCGCGTGTCGGACTGGAGCGCGGTGAGCAGCTGGCCGAACTGCACGGGCGTCGCCGTCTGCTGCACGGGGACCGTCTCGCCGGACTTCATGTTGGGCGCGCTCGGCGTCCCGTTCTGGATGTCGACGAAGAAGTTGCCCTCGAGGAAGATGCGCGGCCGCACCTTCAGCTGGGCGTCCTTCTTGATCGGGAGACCCGAGTTCTCGATCTCCATCGTCACCATCGCGCCGCCGCCCTTGATCGGCTGCACGTCCTTGACCTGGCCGATCGTCACGCCCGCCTCACGGACGGGCGACCGCGGCGCCAGGTTGTTCGCCGACGCGAACGCGGCCTTCAGCGTGAAGGGGTGATGGAACGGGTTGTAACGAGAGAACCCGAAGAAGACCGCGATCGCGACGATGGCGATCGCGATCATGCCGGCCGCGAACGGCGGCATCCCTGTCGCGTGCGGATCCTTTTTTCTGCGGATCAGTGCCATGCCTACGGCACGTCCCTCAGGCTCTTGACGCCAGTCAACGTCGGCCCGGACAGGCCTGGAAGGTTGTCGGTGTTCACGGTGTGGCTACCGCCGGCGAACTTCTGGTCGAACTGCTGCGCGGCGTTGAAGTTCGTCTTGCTCGAGACCCCGTGCGGGTTGTACGTCGAGTCGTAGTTGCCACGGGTCAGCGGCCCGTTGTTGGGACCGGTCGGGTAGCCGCGCTGGCCGAACTCGCAGTCCGCGTTGCCCTTCGAGTCGATTGCCACGGGGTAGGCCGGCGCGGTCTGGCGCTCCCACGGCGAGTTCGACGGCGTGTTGGCCGGGCTCGGGTACATCGCGGCATGCGGGTCCACGTTCGACGGGACGTCAGCCGGCCGGTCGCCGAGCGAGCCGAGCTTGTTGTCCTGCGGGCTCGCTGTGTCGTCCTTCAGCAGCGCTGCCTGCGCCGACCCGTTCGCCGTCTCGAAGCCGACGTCGCCCGACAGCCCGGTGAGGAAGTAGTTCCCGTAGTTGCAGACGGTCTGGTACGGGGCGACGTAGTTGGCGAGCGGCCGCAGCACGCTGATCGTGTCGCGCGCGTCGCGCAGGGCGAGCAGCGTGTTGGGGTTCTGGACGAGGTCGTCGAGCGCGGAGAAGACCTTCGCGGTCTCGTTGTTGAGCGTCGGCGTCGTCCTGACCACCGGCGTCCCGACCGTCAGCGCGGCGTTGATCTTGGGAAGTGCGCTCGGCAGGACGGCGGTCGCGGGCTGGAGACGCTTCGAGAGGTCGGTGAAGTCGGCGAGGAAGGGCTGCTGGACACGGAAGCTGTTGATCGAGGCGTCCTCGGTGGGCGGCCCCTTCTCGATCGTCGCCTGCAGGCACGACGGGCAGTGCACGATCGCGGCGAAGGTCGTGGCCTGGTCGATGAACTGCTGTGCCTGAACGCGGGCGACCGGCGCCACCTGGGCGGAGACGGCGCCGATCTGCTTGAAGAACTCGTTCAGCTGCGTCCGTGGGTCGGCGAGGTTGCGCATCACCGGCGTCAGGAACGTGAAAAACGGGTTCAGGCCCGCGAGCGCCTGATTGAGAGACTCTCCACGGCCGGCGAACGCGTCGCCGAAGCCGCTGAGCGCCAACCTCGAGTTCTGGCGCGTCTTCGAATCGAAGGTGTTGAGGAAGTCGTCGAACTCCACCGGCAGCGTCGCGTGCGACAGCGGGATCGTGTCGCCGGCGTTGAACTTCCTGGGGCTCTTGCCCGGCGCGAGCTGGACGTACTTCAGGCCGAGCGCCGACCGCTGACGGACGACCACATCCGTGTCGATCGACAGCGGGGCCGCCTGCTTGTCGATCTTCATATGGATGACCGCGACCGACTTCGGGACGCCGCTCACGATCTTGGTCGTCGTCCCGATCCTGTCGACGACGCCCACGCGGAAGCCGCCGATGCGCACCTCGTTGCCCTCCACGAGATTCGAGCCGGACGGAATCTGCGCGGAGAGGTCGTAGGTCGGCACGAACGGCAGGCCCTTGTTCGCGTTGTACGCGAGGAACACCGAGACGATCACGATCAGCGTGGTGACCGCGCCGACGAGGACCGGGCTGGCGACGATCGAGGCTGTTCCGCGTGCTCTCATCGACCGAGGAGGTAGTTGAGGACGTCGGACACGCTGCTGCCGCCGGACGGGGCGGGGGTGGGGCCGGGCTGCGGCGCGCCCGTCGGAGCGCCGTAATGCTGGAGCAGATCCTGCTGCGAGGCGGACGGCGTGGGATTCGGCGTCGACGAGTAGGTCTGCCCACCCGAGACCTGCGTGTTCCGTGCGGTCGACCGCTTCGCCTTGCCCTTCTTGCCCTTCTTGCCCTTGACGTTCGAAGTGCTTGCGGTCGCCGCCTGGCTATCGGGCGGGACGTCCGGGGTGTTGATGCCCGGCTGGTTCGGGCCGAGCGCGTCGCTGCAGCGCTTGAACGCCTGTCGCTGCGTCGGCGTGCTCTTGAGGTCGTTGAGGTACGGGCTGCACTCCGGGTCGGAGAGCAGAACGGCGCGCAGGAAGTGGCTGATGTTGTCGAACTGGTTCAGCGACATCACCTGCCAGTACGCGTAGTTGAGAAGCGCCTCGAAGCCGGTGAAGCCCTTGAAGCGCGTGGCGTGCGCCATGGACGTGGGGTCGGGTGCCGGCGGCGCCGTCGCCTGGGCGAGCTTGCTGTCCTCCGTCGCGCGGCTGCGGTCGTCGAGCGTCTGCAGCAGCTGGCGCAGGGGCTTGGCGGCCTCGGGGGCGCCCTGGGCGAGCTCGCGCAGCGTGGCGATCTCCTGCTTCGAGTCGTTGAACGCCTTCTTCCCGATCACCGACGCGTTACCGAGCGATCGGAACGCCGGCCGCGACGCCTCGGAGAACGGCCCGAGCTTGGTCAGGAACGTGTTGAGCGCGGGCGCGGACTGGTGGAGGTTCCGGAGGACGGGCGTCTGCGCGTCGGTCAGCCCCGCCAGTCGCTTCATCGTGCCGTCGAGCTCGGCTAGGAACGTGGGCAGCTTCTGGAAGCCGGCGGCGATCGCCTGCTGGCGCGATGCGCTCACAGCCGACGCCTTCGACGCCTGCACGATCCAGTTCTGCAGCTCGTGCTTGCGCAGGTCGAGCTGGCGCACGACGGTGTTCGAGTTCGAGATGAAGTTCTTGATGATCGTGCGCTGGTTGCCCAGGATCTGGAGCACCTTCTGCGTCTGCTGCAGGCCGGGGTCGGCCTTGTGGAGCAGCTCGGAGACGTCCTGCGGCCGTCCCGCGAGACCGGTGCCCAGCTCGGCGACGATCAGCCGCAGGCGGTCGCGGTATGGGCGGCGCAGCACGTCGCCGACCAGGTCCGGCGGGATCGTCGAGACGGTCTGCGTGTCGGGGATCGTGGCGTTGGAGGCCAGCGCCTGCTTGTTGTGGCCCGGCTGGCAGTCGACGTAGTACTCGCCGATCAGCGACTGCTGGCGGATGTCGCAGTGGGCGTCGGTCCGGAAGTCCTTGAAGCCGTTCTCCGTGATGATCGCGTTCACGATCGCGCACGCGCGCGGAGGGCCGTCGCCGGGCGTCCGGCCCTGGCACTCGCGCCCCTTCGACAGGTCCATCTTGAGCGTCTTGCCGGCCTTCACGCCGCCCACGCGAAGGTCGCCGCCCTCGGTCAGGCCGAACGCATTGTCGAACGCGATCTTCACCTGGAAGCCTTGCTGCGCGCGTTCGCTGCGCGCGCCCATCGTCACGACGGCGGCGGCCGCGGCCACGAGCACGAGGACTATCGAGGCGACGCGCCTCACTTGCCCGAGTTCTCCGGGTAGACGCCTGCGGCGCGAGCGGACTCGGTGCAGTCCAGCGTTGACTGCTGGGCCCCGCTGAACACGTTCGAACCGTCGGGGGCGCGCACGTCGCCTCCGCCCGGGCATCGCTTGAACTGCTTGATCCGGACGCCGCCGCGCTGGAGGTTCCCGAGCCGCTCGTTCAGCGGGATGACCGACGGGACCCCGTTCGTCGCGCTCAGGGCGTTGAACGCGGTGAAGGCGCGCACGATGCCGCCGCCGGCGTCCACGACGCCGGTCGCGGAGAAGTCGTCGAACCAGCCCATCAGCTCGGGCGTGTACGGGCGGCCGAACGCGATGATCGGGGTCGAGTTCTTGAGCGCCGGGACCATCGTCTTGAACGCGCCCTCGACGTTGCCGACGGGCTTCGTGCCGCCGCCGAAGTCGACTGTGCGGTTCTTCTTGTCGAGAGCCGCCTGCGCCACCGACGGGAACGTGTTCTCGAGGTTGTAGAGGTCGTTGTCCGGGCCCGGCTGGAAGACGATCTTCGACAGGTCGCGGACAGTCGGCCGCGCGTCGTGCGTCAGCGGGCGGAGCTGCTCGAGGAAGCGGTTCAGCTTCGGCGCCACCGGCTTCGACGCGTTCACGAGCGGGTCGACGTCGTTGAGCGCCGAGCGCAGGTCGACGAACGTCGTGTTGGCCTGCCGCATGAAGCCGGGCAGCCGCCCGATCGAGCTCGCGAGAGCGGTGCGCTGGTTGCCGAGCGCGGCCAGCGTCTGGTTGAGGTTTCCGATCAGGGCCGACAGGTCGTCGCGCTTCGCGGCGAGGTTGTTCACGAGGCTCGCGCTGTCCACGAGGAAGCGCTCGAGCTGCGGCTGGTCGCGGTCGAGCTCGTTGAAGAGGCGGCTCGACGTCGACAGCGCCGGGTTCAGGTAGTGGTAGGCCAGCCGCTGCTGCTGCGTCTTGCCGCGGAACTGAGTCGCGGAGTTGTCGAAGAGCGCCTGGAGCGACTTGCGCGTCTTCGGGTCGAGCGTGTTGAAGATCTGGTCGAGGTCGACGGCCGTCGTCGTGTCCTGCGTATCGATCGAGCCGCCGCTCGCGATCGTCGGCGTGTTCGAGTCGTCGCCCGACGGCATCGTCAGGTCGACGTAGCGGTTCGCGATGCCGGACAGCGACGCCTGGCGGACCGTCGCCTTGGTTCCCTGGCGCAGGGGGGCGTACTGGTCGTCGATCGAGATCTTCACCTTCGCGATGCCGTTCGGCGTGAGCTCGATGTCCTTCACGCCGCCGACAGCGGTGCCGCTGACCTGCACCTGGTCACCCTTGACCAGCTGCGCGGCATTGATGAAGTAGACGTTGACGGTGTAGCCGCCACCGCCCTTCGCGAACAGCAAGATGGCGACGATCACTATCGCCGCAATCACCGCCCCGATCGCTAGTAGCCGTCCCGCAACGGACGTTGGACGCATCCGGTCTGCCGTCTCCTCCCTGACAGCGCCTATTCCCCTTTTTTGGGCGCTCAGAACCGGTTCAGGCGCGGCAAGCTACAGAAGCCAGGCGGTAGATGCGCCGGTTTAGGTTGGATCTCTGCGAACCCTTTGTTAAGGGTCCGCGAAGAGCTACTCCTGCTCGGGGCGCTCGTCTCCGGGCCAACTGCCCGTGGCGTTCGCGAAAGCGACGCGTGCGCCGCGGTCCACGGCCTCCTTCGTCGCGCGGAAGATGGCGCCTTCGATCGCCGCCGCGGCGATCACCTTCGCCCACGTGGCGTCGCGGTGCTCGCTCTCCGGTGGCTCCTCGTCGTCGATGAGGGCCCAGACCTGCTCGAAGAGCTTCTTGCCGAGGAAGCCGGCGAGAAGGCCGGCAATGATGCTGAATGGGGCGAACAGGAACTTCATAGGCGCAAGGTATACCCGCCTCGCGGCGCGGGTACCCGAAAGCCCAGGATGGCGGCGCCCGACGACCCCACCGACCTGCCGTCGCGATCCTGGTGGCAGATCCTCAAGCGGACCGTCCGCGAGTTCCAGGACGACAACCTCACGGACTGGGCGGCCGCGCTCACCTACTACGGCGTCATGTCGCTGTTCCCGATGCTGATCGCGCTGGTCGCGCTGCTCGGGCTGATCGGTGAGTCGAGC
>C688J35102_120989308_pt1 | contig 10767 bp, 10 predicted proteins | sample HopSoiMetagenom2_FD_35102 | JGI IMG/M metagenome (IMG submission 35102)
CTCGTAGACGTCGAGGCCGGCGGCGGCGATCTCGCCCGCCGCCAGCGCCCGCGCCAGCGCCGCCTCGTCGACCACCGGGCCACGCGCCGCATTGACCAAGACCGCGGTCGGCTTCATCGCCGCCAGCTCGGCGGCGCCGATCAGGTGGCGCGTCTCGGCGGTCAGCGGGCAGTGCAGGCTGAGCACGTCGGCCTCGGCGAGCAGCCCTTCGAGCGGCATCCGCTCGGCCTCCAGCTCGGCCTCGACCGGCGGCGGCGCCCCGGTCCGCGAGTGGTAGGCGATCCGCATCCCGAAGGCGCGCGCCCGCGCCGCGACCTTGCGGCCGATCCCGCCGAGGCCGACGATCCCGAGCAGCTTGCCGCGCAGGTCGCTGCCGAGCATGAAGCCCAACCCCCAGGCCCAGGGCCGTCCGGCCCGGATCAGACGATCGCCCTCCGCCACCCGGCGCGTCACCGCCAGCAGCAGCGCCAGGGTCAGATCGGCGGTGGCGTCGTCGAGGACACCGGGCGTGTTGGTGACGACGATCCCCCGCTGCGCCGCCGCCTCCATGTCGACGTTGTCGTAACCGACCGCGACGTTGGCGAGACAGCGCAGCTGGGGCCCGGCGGCCTCGAACAGCTCCTCGTCAACCCGGTCGTGCAGCAGGGTGAGGATCGCGTCGGCTCCCGCGACCAGCGCCAGCAGGTCCGGCCGCGGGATCGGTCCCTCCCGCTCGTCGCTTCGCACCTCGCCCGCCGCGCGGAGGGCGGCGAGGGCTGGCTCCGGCAGGCGATTGCTGATCGAGAAGGTCGGCGCGCCGGAAGCCGTCACGGCCTCGACGCTACCTCGACTGCGACCTCAGCACCAGCAGGCAGGGGTGTCGCGAATCTGCGCTGAAGGCGCTAATACCACTTGCCGCGGGCGAAGCCGCCGAACGCGATCAGCCCTATCAAGAGGATGATCAGACCGATCCAGAAGCTCCAGACGATCATCAGCACGATTCCGATGATGACGAGGATGCCCCCCAACGAGATACCGCCGACGCCGGCACCTCTGTCCGCCCTGCTGTTCATCTGCTCCTCCGTTTCCGTGTTTTTTGGACGAGTGCTGCAAACCGCTCCTACCCGGGGATGCCCGGAGCTACTCCGGCTCGGGCGCTTCCTCACCCGGCCAGGAGCCGGTGACCTTGGCGAAGGACGTGCGGGTGCCGTGGTCGACGAGACCTTTGACTAGGCGGAATATCGCCCCCTCGACCGCCAGCGCCGCGACCAACTTCGGCCAGGAGAACTCGCGGTGCTCGGGCTTCGGCGGCTCCTCATCGTCGACCAGGCCCCACACCTGTTCGAAGACCTTCTTGCCGACCACCCCGGCGATCAGCCCCAAGACGATGCTGATCGGGGCGAAGATCAACTTCATAGTTTCCGGACCTCCTAGGTCGTCTTTTGTTCCTTCGGCTCGTCCCGCGGTTCGAGCTGGATCTCCTTCTCCGCCCGCGGCTGGCCTTCGTCGATCTCGGTGCTGCGCTCGCGCTCAGCGTTCATCTGGTGGCCGAAGAGGATCGCCAGGTTGGTGATCCAGAACCAGAGCAGCAGCACCACGAGGCCGGCGAGCGTACCGTAGGTCTTGTCGTAGGAGCTGAAGTTGGCGACGTAGAGGGCGAAGAGCGCCGAGGCGATCGCCCAGACGACGATCGCGACGATCGATCCCGGCGTCACCCATCTGAACCCGCGCAGCTTCACGTTGGGAGTCGCGTAGTAGAGGACGTCGACCATGAGAATGAAGATCGCCGCCATCGCCGGCCACTTGGCGACGTTCCAGACGTCGACGGCGGTGCTGCTGAGGCCGATCGGGTTGGCGACCGCTTCGACCACCGGGCCGGTGAGGACGAGGCCGACGGCGAGCAGCGCCATCATCACGATCATCGCCAGCGTCACGCCGATCTGCAGCGGCCGCAGCTTCCAGAACGGCCGCCCCTCGGGGGTCTCATAGATGATGTTCGAGGCACGGGTGAAGGCACCGACGTAGCCCGAGGCCGACCAGAGCGCCGCGGCGAGGCCGAAGACGAACGCGAAGCCGGCGGCGGTCTGGTTTTCGACGATCGACTTGATCGGGCCTTCGAAGGTTTCGGCACCCGATTCAGGGCCGATCCCGGTGATGATTTCGGTCAGCTTGTGGGTCGTGGTCCTGGGGTCGCCGAAGATCCCGATCAGCGAGACCATCGCGATCAGCGCCGGGAACAGGGAGAGCAGCCCGTAGTAGGTCAGCGCCGCCGCCCAGTCGCTGAGGTTGTCCTCCTGGAACTCGGTCAGGGTCCGCTTCAGCGTCGGCCAGAGGCCGGTCGCCGCCTCCCCGCCGGGGGCGTAGTCGGCACGCACGGGATCGACGTTCTCGTGCCCGTTTCTCTCCATGCGCCCTAGCTGCCCGTTGGAAGACAGTTCCTAACCGCCCCAGATCACGAACTGCATCAAATTTCCTGCCTTCAAGACCGGAAATTTGATGCAGTTCTCGAGGGCTAGCTAGCTAGAGGCTGGGGAGCTGCTGCTCTTCGCTCAGCAGCGGTGCGAAGAGGTCGCCTTTGGCCGCCACGCGCTCCAGCACGGCGGCGTGGTCGAAGACGAGCGCCTCGGGGTCCCCCGCCGCCAGCGCCGCTTCGAGCTCCGCCCACTCCAGCGGCGTCGAGACCGTCGGCCGCGCTTTGGCCCGCAGCGAGTAGACGCAGACGGTCGTCTTGTGCCGGTCGTTCTGGCTCCAGTCGATCAGCACCCTGCCCGGCCGCTTCGCCTTCGACATCTGCGAGACGACGCGCTCGGGGAATTTCCTCTCGAGGGTCTCGGCGACGGCTTTGGCCAGCGGCTTGGTCTGCTCGTAGGTGACGTCGCCGTTCAGCGGCACGTAGAGCTGGATGCCCTTCGAGCCCGAGGTCTTCGGGTAGCTGTTCAGGCCCAGCTGCTCGAACAGGCCGCGGAGCCAGACGGCGACCTGGGCGCAGTCGATGACGTCGGCGGGCGCCCCGGGATCGAGGTCGAAGACCATCGCCGTCGGTCGCTCGATCGCGGCGGCTTGGGAGAGCGAGGTGTGCAGCTCGATGTCGGCCAGGTTCGCCAGCCAGACCAAGGTCGCCAGGTCTTCGACCACGCAATAGTCGATCTCGCCCTTGTGGCGGTCGCTCCAGACCTTAGCCGTGGTCACCCACTCCGGCCGGTGCGCCGGGCAGCGCTTCTCGTAGAAGTGCTTTCCCTCCACCCCTTCGGGATAGCGCTTCAAGGTCAGCGGCCGGCCCCGCAGATGCGGCAGCAAGACCTCCCCGATGCGGGCGTACCAATCGATCAGCTCGCCCTTGGTGAAGCCCGTCTGCGGGTAGAGCACCTTGTCGAGGTTGGAGAGCTCGAGCTCGCGCCCTTCGACCGTGACCGCGGCTTTGTTGCGCGGCCGCCCGACGGCGCGGGCGCTCAGCGACTCCCCCTCCGGGTCGCTCGCCCGCTCGAGCACGACCTCGCTCGCCGCCTTGTCCTCGCGCAGGCCTTTGTAAGCGGCGTGGCGCAGCTGGCCCTCGGCGGTCATCTCGCGGAACTCGATCTCGGCGACCAGCCGCGGCTCGACGAAGGTCGCGCCCCTGGGCGGCTTCGGACCGGCCGCGAAGGGGCTCGTCTTGCGCTCGAGCGGCGCCAGGCGAGCGGCGAGCGAGGCCAGCTCCGAGGCGGTGAAGCCGGTGCCGACTTTGCCGGCGTAGCGGAGCGCCGGCTTGCCGCCGTCGCAGTCGAAGTAGCCGACGAGCAGCGCCCCGAGGTGTTCCTTGCGCCGCCCTTCGCCTGGCGTCCAACCGCCCACCACGAACTCCTGGCGGCTGACGTTTTTCACCTTCAGCCAGGCGCCGGTGCGCTTGCCCGGGGCGTAAACGGAGTCGAGGCGCTTCAGCATCACCCCCTCGAGGCCCTGCTCCTTGCTCGCCGCCAGCAGCTCCTTGGCATGGCCGACCGAGTGGCCGGGGGTCTGCCAGCTCTCGCCGCTCAGCTCCAGCCCCTCGAGCAGCTCGCGGCGGCGCTCGTAGGGCTCGGTGGTGAGGTCGCGCCCGTCGAGGTAGAGGAGGTCGAAGACGACGTATACGACGGGGTGGGTTTTCATCCTCCGCCGGACCACGTTGTCGTCGGTCAGGTGCATCCGCTGCTGCATCCGCTCGAAGCTGGGCCTGCCGTTCTCGTCGAAGGCGACGATCTCGCCGTCGAGGACGGCGTCGTGGGCGCCGAGCGCGCGGGTGATCCGCTTCACCTCCGGGTACTGCGAGCTGACCTCGTTGAGGTTGCGGGTCTGCAGCTCAACCCGGCCCGGCCGGCAGTAGGCGACCGCGCGGATCCCGTCCCACTTGACCTCCACCGCCCAGCCGTGGTCGTCGCGCGGCAGCTTCGAGAGGCGGGCGAGCATCGGCACGACGTTCTCCGGGAACGGGTCGCGCTCGCGGTCGGGAGGGTCGATCCGGTGGATCATCCAGTCCTTCTCGGCCTTGCCCGCGCGGAACAGCGCGTAGCGCCCCCGCAGCCGCTCGCCGTGGAACTCGACCATCACTTTCGCCGGCTCCCACTTCTCCAGCGTGTAGGTGCCCGAGTCCCAGACCTTCATCGTCCCGGCGCCGTAGGAGCCCTTCGGGATCTCCCCCTCCCAGCTCAGGTACTCGAGCGGATGGTCCTCGGTGTGAACCGCCTTGCGGTTCTCGTCGGGGCTCTCGGGGATCCCGTTGGGGATCGCCCAGGAGGCGGCGATCCCCTCGTGCTCGAGCCGCAGGTCCCAGTGCAGGCGCCGGGCGCTGTGTTCCTGGACGACGAAGCGCAGGGTCTCTTTCTTGCCGCGATGCGACCGCGGCGCCGACTTCTCCGGCTCGGAGGTCCTGGCGAAGTCGCGCTTGCGCTCGTACTCGTCGAGTTTCGGCTTTGACGACACGTCGGCCTCTACCCGCGCCACGCTTGCCGGTACCGGCGCAGGCGGGTCAGCCCGAAGGAGCGCCGATCGTCCGAAGACGCCATCTGCCCATCGTAGGATGCGGCCCTTGCGTCCGCTCCGCCTCAGCGTCCTCGTCCTTTGCCTCGGCGGGGTGGCTGCCGCGACCTCGGCGGCCGCGGCGGGGCCCCCGCGCGAACCCTTCTTCCCCGCCGCGGGCAATCCCGGGATCGACGTCCTCCACTACGGCGCCTCCTTCTCGTTCAAGCCGACCACCGGGGCGATCCGCGCCGAGACGGTGGTGACGATCGCGGCGACCCGACGCCTGCCGCGATTCTCACTCGACCTCGACGACCTTCGCGTCACCGCGGTTGAAGTCGACCGGGAACCCGCCCGCTTCTCCCGCGACCGCGGCAAGCTCTGGATCCTGCCCCCGGCGGCGATCGCCGCCGGGGAGCGCTTCCATGTCACCGTCCACTACCGGGGCCCGCCCCGCACCGTGGTCGATCCCGACGGGACGAAAGAGGGGTGGCTGCGGACCGACGACGGCGCCGTCGCGCTGGGCGAGCCCCAGGGAACCTCGGCCTGGCTGCCCTGCGACAACGTCCCCGCCGACAAGGCGAGCTTCGATGTCAGCGTGGTCGTGCCCCGGCCGCTGGTTGCGGTCTCAAATGGCCGCCTCCGGGGGGTCGAATCGCTCGGCGGGAAGCGCCGCTACCGCTGGCACGAGGCGAAGCCGATGAGCACCTACCTGGCGCTGGTCGACATCGGCCGCGGCCGGCTCGCCAGGAGCACGATCGCCGGCCTTCCCTCCTGGACCCTTGTCGACCCGCGGCTGGCGAAGGGGTCGCGAGCGGTTCTCGCCGCCCTGCCGCAGGTCATCCGCTTCGAGAGCAGGCTCTACGGCGACTACCCGTTCGAGGCGGCCGGCTCGGCGGTCGACTACGTCCCCGACGTCGGCTACGCCCTGGAGAACCAGACGCGGCCCTTCTATCCCTACGTCCCCGACCTGACCACCGTCGTCCACGAGACCGCGCACCAGTGGTTCGGCGACTCGGTCGGGCTGAAGCGCTGGCCGAACATCTGGCTGAACGAGGGCTTCGCCACCTGGACCGAGTGGTATTACGCCGAGCGCCACGGCGGCCGCAGCGCCCGCGCGATCTTCAACCGGCTCTACCGGGTGCCGGCTTCCGACGAGAGCTTCTGGAACCCGCCGTCCGGCCACCCCGGCTCGCCGAAGCGCATGTTCGGGCCCTCCGTCTACATCCGCGGCGCGATGGCGCTGGAGGCGTTGCGGCTGAAGATCGGGACGAGGCCGATGCTGCAGCTGCTGCGCGAGTGGGCGACGAGCCATCGCTACGGGAGCGCCGACATCGCCGAATTCACTGCCCTGGGGGAAGCGGTATCCGGCCGTAACCTCGGCCCCTTCTTCCAGCGTTGGCTATACAAGCGAGGCAAGCCATGACGATGCCGCGAATGAAGTGGTTCGCAGTACTCGCCGTCGCCGTCCTGGTGCCGGTGGCGACTGCGGCGACGAGGCCGTAGTCGCTCTCCCCCGCCCCTGCTCGGACCTCGGTTATGAGATGGCCTCCGAGTGCCGGCGCCCTATGACCCGGCCGTAGGACCCGAACTGCATCAAATTTCCTGCCTTCAAGACGTAAAATTTGATGCAGTTCGGGGATGAGGCGGTTCCTGCTGGCGCCGGACTCCTTCAAGGGGACCTTCGAGGCAACCGCGGTGGCTGAGGCAATCGCTGCTGGGATCGAGGCGGCGGGTGGGATCGCCGACCGCTGTCCTGTCGCTGACGGCGGCGAGGGGACGATGGCGGTGCTGCTGGGCGCGCTCGGCGGCGAGCTGCGAAGCGCGCCGGTCCACGACCCGCTGCGGCGGCCGATCGAGGCGAGCTTCGGGCTGCTGCCCGATGGCGTGGCCGCAATCGTCGAGTCGGCGCAGGCGTCGGGGCTTTCCCTCCTGGCGCCGGAGGAGCGCGATGCCGAGCGGGCGGACACCTACGGCACCGGCGAGCTGATCGCCGCGGCGCTTGGCGCCGGCGCCACGCGCATCCTCCTCGCCGCTGGCGGCAGCGCCACCACTGATGGCGGCCGCGGCGCGATCGAAGCGCTTCGGGAAAGCGATGCGGCATTCCTTTTCGGCAGCGCTACGGGAGCGGTGGGAAGGAACACAAGCCAGAGCGCGGCGTCGATCGAGGTGCTCTGCGACGTCCGCACGCCTTACGAGGACGCGGCGCGCGTCTTTGCGCCGCAGAAGGGCGCTGACCCGGATGCAGTCGCGCGGCTGAGCCAATGCTTGAACGCCTTCGCCGACTCCCTCCCGCGCGACCCACGCGGCCTGCCGATGACCGGCTGCGCAGGCGGCCTCTCCGGCGGGCTCTGGGCCCACGGCGCCACCCTCCGCCCCGGCGCCGAGTTCGTCCTCGACATCCTCGGCTTCGACCTCCGCCTCTCCCACGCCGACGCCGTGGTCTCCGGCGAGGGCCGCTTCGACTCGCAAAGCCTCGAAGGCAAGATCGTCGGCGCCATCGCCGACCGCTGCGCCGCCGCCAGCAAGCCGCTGCACCTGATCGTCGGGCAGAACCGGCTCGATCAGCCACGGCCCACCGCGATTTCATCGCTCAGAACGGCAACCAGTCTGGACGAGATCAGGGCAGCGGGGGGAGAGTTGCCGCGTCCCAAGCCTTAGAGAGGCATGGCTGTACAGGCAGGAGACAAGAAGCGACATAGATTGGCGCTATTATTGGGCGACATGCCCTCCGATACCGCCACGATCCGCGTTCCTCGGCAGACCCGCGACCGCCTCGCGGCGCGGGCGCACGACCGGGGAGTCTCGCTTTCCGCCCTGCTTACCGAACTCGCCGAGCGGGCCGAGCGGGCCGACGCCTACCGCTCAGAGCGGGAAGCGACCCTGGCCGAGGTCGACGATCCAGTGGCGATGGCCGAGTACCGGCTATGGGAGGGCACCCTCGAAGATGGAATCGACTAATCCTCGTCGCGGCGAGGTTTGGCTGGCTGCTCTCGGCGCCGCTCGTCGAGGGGAGCCGGGCAAGAACCGGCCGGTAATCGTGCTCTCGGCGGACGAGTTCCTGGTCGGCGTAGAGCATGAGTTGATCGTCGTCGTCCCCCTCTCGAGTTCCCTCCCCTCCTCGCTGCTGCGGCCGAGAGTGACTCCGAATGCCGGGATCGACAACCTGAGCTCAGCGATATGCCGAGGGATCCGAGGAGTTGCCCGCTCTCGCCTGCTTCGACCCGTGGGCGCGGTTGAGAGTGAGACGATGGCGGAGATCGAGCAGGCCTTGGGCCTCGTCCTGGCAACCGGCTAAGTGAGAGTCCTGGCGATCGTCCATCAGCGCGACGCGGGCCCAGGCGTCTTCGGGGAAGCGATCGTCGCGATGGGTGGCGAACTCGACGAGTGGACGCTGGCTGAGCGGCCCGAGCCGCCTGGCGATCCCTTCGGCTACGACGCCGTCCTCGTCCTCGGCGGGGCGATGAACGTCGAGGAAGGCGACCGGCACGGCTGGATCGCCGAGGAGGAAGCGCTGCTGAGGGAGCTGCTCGAGCGTGAGGTGCCGCTGCTGGGTCTCTGCCTCGGCGGTCAGTTGTTGGCCGCCGCAGCGGGGTCTCGGGCTCGACGCGCTTGCCGCCCCGAGATCGGCTGGCACCGTGTCGATGTGACGCGCGAGGGCGAAGACGACCCCCTCCTCGGCCCACTGGCCCCCAGCTTCGAGACGTTCCAGTGGCACAGCTACGAGTTCCCCCTGCCCCCCGGCGCCGTGCCCCTGGCCGAGAGCGAGGTCTGCCTGCAGGCCTGCCGCCTCGGCGAGCGCGCCTGGGCGCTCCAGTTCCACCCCGAGGTCAGCCGGACCGACGCCCTGCACTGGATCGAGGATTACCGCGCCGATCCCGACGCCGTCCGCATCGGCGTTGACCCCGCCGTCCTCGGCCCCGAAACGGAGGGGAAGATCGACACCTTCAACGAGCTCGGCCGCGAGCTCTGCAGGCGCTGGCTGCGCGCCGCCGAATAGCGCCGCCTACCTGGATACCCACGAGCAGCTCAATCCACCTGGATCGGCGTCAGGTAGGCGGCGGAGAGGCCGCCGTCGACCACGAAGGTGCTGGCGGTGACGAAGCTGGAGTCCTCGGCGGCGAGGAAGAGGGCGGCCCTGGCGATCTCCTCGGGCTCGCCGAAGCGGCCCATCGGGATGTGGACGAGGCGCTTCGCGGCGCGTTCGGGGTCCTTGGCGAAGAGCTCCTTCAGCAATGGCGTATTGACAGGGCCCGGGCAGAGGGCGTTGACGCGGACGCCGCGGTCTGCGAACTCGACGCCGAGCTCACGCGAGAGGGCGAGGACGCCCCCCTTGGAGGCGGTGTAGGAGATCTGCGAAACCGCGGCGCCCATCGTCGCGACGAAGGAGGCGACGTTGATCACCGAGCCGCCGCCGGCCTCGAGCAGGTGCGGGATGCCGTGCTTGCAGCAGAGGAAGACGCCGCGCAGGTTGACGTCCTGAACCCGCTGCCAGGACTCGAGGCTGGTCTCGGTCACCGAGCCGTCGTCGATCGGGTTGATGCCGGCGTTGTTCATCAGCACGTCGATGCGGCCGAACTGCTCGCGCGCCTCGGCAAGGGCGGAGCGCACCTGATCCTCGTCGGCGACGTCGGCGGCGATCGTCAATGCCCCGGCCGCCTGCTCGGCGTCGAGGTCGATGCCGACGACCTTGGCGCCCTCTGCCGCGAAGACCCGCGCCGAGGAGCCGCCGATCCCGCTCGCGGTCCCGGTGATGACGCAGACCTTGCCCTCCAGCCGTCCAGCCATCAGCTCTCCTCCGTCGCGTAGTAGACGTTCTTGACCTCGGTGTAATGCGCGAGCGCGTCGGGGCCGAGCTCCCTCCCGACCCCCGATTGCTTGAACCCCCCGAACGGAGTCGACACACGGACCGAGGTGTTCGAGTTGATCGAGATCGCACCCGTCTCGATCGCGCGCGCGACCCGCAGCGCCCGCGCTCCGTTCCGCGTCCAGATCGAGCCGGAGAGGCCGAAGATCGTCTCGTTGGCGAGCCGCACCGCCTCCTCCTCCCCGTCGAAGGGGATGACGCAGGCGACCGGGCCGAAGATCTCATCGACAGCGGCCCGGTCCTCGTTGGAGACCGGCGCCAGCACCGTGGGCGGGAACCAGTAGCCGGGCCCCTCGGGGGCGCTGCCTCGGATCGCCACGGGGGCGTCGCCGGGAACGTAGGAAGCGACCGCGTCTCGCTGGTCGGCCGAGATCAGCGGTCCCATCTGCGTCGACTCCTCCAGTGGGTCGCCGACCTCGATCCCCTCGACCGCCGGCTTCAGCGCCGCGAGGAAGTCGTCGAGGGCAGGGCGCTCGACCAGGATCCGCGAGCGGGCGCAGCAATCCTGACCGGCGTTGCCGAAGACGGCCATCGGCGCGGCCGCGGCGGCGGCCTCGAGGTCAGCGTCGGCAAAGACGACGTTGGCCGACTTGCCGCCGAGCTCCAGCGTCACCCGCTTGATCGTCGCGGCGGCCCCGGCGGCGATGCCGCGGCCGACCGCGGTCGAGCCGGTGAAGGCGATCTTGGCGACGTCAGGGTGCTCGACCAGGCGGCGGCCACAGACGCTTCCGGGGCCGGGGACCACGTTCAGGACGCCCTCGGGCAGTCCCGCCTCGAGGGCGATCCGCTCCAGCTCGACCGCCGTCAGCGGCGTCAGCTCGGCTGGCTTGAGGACGATGCAGTTGCCGGCAGCGAGGGCCGGGGCCACCTTCCAGGAGGCGATCGTCAGCGGGAAGTTCCAGGGGACGATCAGACCGACCACTCCGAGCGGCTCGCGGAAGGTCAGGTCGACG
>C688J35102_120989306_pt1 | contig 10766 bp, 12 predicted proteins | sample HopSoiMetagenom2_FD_35102 | JGI IMG/M metagenome (IMG submission 35102)
CGCAGACTGTACGACGCGCGACCCGTCGCCCGATCCGCGGGCGACCGCGCTCGCGCGGCACGCAGACGAGTAGGAGGTGGGATCGTGTACGTTCGCGTCGTCCGGTTCACTGACGTGACGCCCTCTCGCATCGCCGAGCTTCAGGCTCGCATCGACGAGGCCGACGGGCCGCCGCCCGATGTGCCGACCACCGGGCTGCAGCTCGTGTTCGACGAGGCGCAGGGCACCGCCGTCGTCCTGCAGTTCTTCGAGACCGAGGCGGACATGCAGGCCGGAGATCGTGCGTTCGGCGCGATGGACAGCGCCGAGACGCCCGGAACGCGCACGTCGGTCGACATGGGTGAGATGAAAGTCGACATGCACGTCGGGGGCTGAGGCAGGCACACGTCATTGCGTCCGGGCCTTCCCAGGACTGCCGTTGGCCGCCAAGCCACACCCCGAGGAGGGCCCGGGCGTAGCCGCATGCAACCGCTGGGCACGCGCACGGGCACAACGCGAGCGTGACCACCCTCAGCAGGCGCCGAGACCCCAGAGCGCGGTGGGCGCGGCGCGCCCGCGAATTTCGACATCGCCGATGAAGACCAGGGCCACTTCCCCGAGACAGCGGTTGAGTGCATCGATCACGCGATGCAGGGGTGTTCGTTCGGCAAACGCCGTGAAGGGCTGACCTGCCGCAGCCGCCACGGCGATCTCGAGGCGACTGGCGCAGCGCGTGCTCCCCCGGGCGGCATTCGATGAAGGGATGCTCACCGTTCCTGGCGCGGGCGTTGACACCGCCGCGAGCCCGCCTGATGGCAGTTCGGCACAGTGGGGATCAGACGGATCGCCCTCGTGTCCCCTTTCCCTCGAGCAACGGACGCCGCAGTTCCGTCTCCAGCGCCCGGCGGCTCTGCCCCTCCCGATTCACGAGCCCCGGGCGCTGTCCTGGTCCGAACTACGCCTCGGTCTGGCGTCCTGCGCAGGTATGGCCCGGGTCGTAGCTGGGACGCCCGATCAGCCTCGATAGGGTCGCGCGAGCGCGATCGACGCGAATGTTTCCAAACCGACTGGTCGGTGTATATGGAGCACATGGTCGAGCACGTGAGCGAGCTGATCACCGTCGCCGGGGCCGCGCTGGTCGTGGGCGCGACGAGTCAGGTTCTGATCGCCGTGACCACGAGCCGAAAGCGCATCTGCCACGAGCGCGAACGCATCGCTCGCCTCATGCTGGACGACGGCGCCGAATCGTGGACGGCGCATGGTCGCACGGCTGCAAAGACCGCTGCAGGCGACCCGTCCAACCATGACTGACCGCAGCGAGCCGGATGTACAGATCCCCGGCGACGACCGCGGGTAGCCCTGCATACGTTCGCGCGCAGCGATCGTAGACGCTCTTTCCGTGTCGGTCTGCAGGGCACATCGCACTACTTCTCATACGCCCTGGCTGCAGCTGCCTCGAGCCTGGATGCGGTGCCGTCGATGTCGCCGGGGTTCCTGAGGAAGTCCTGCAGGATCTGCCATTCGCCCCGGCCCACCGTGCCGCCGAACGCGGCGGGCTGCAGGTCCGACATGTCGAAGCGGAACGTCTTGGCCTTCGCGAGCGCCGTGGCGGTCGCGCGGGTGATCGTGTCAGGGTAGGCGCTCGCCGGCACGCCCTTGTTGGGCGAGGAGAAGCCGCCCTTCCTTGCCCAGATCGTGGCCGCCTCGGGCGTCGCAAGATAGCTCACGAGCGCGCGTGCTGCCGGCGAGTCTTTGAACATCACGACCGTGTCGCCGCCACCGACGACCGCGGGCGCCGAGCCGGCGACCGACGGGAATGCGAACTCGTTGTAGTCGGTGACCGCCTTGGCCTTCGTCGTAGATGCGCCGGCCACGAAGTCGCCCTCCATCACCATTGCCGCCTTGGGTGGCAGACCGAAGACGTTGTTCACGGAGGTCGGGAAGTCGGTCTGGAGCGCACCCGAGGTGCCGCCGTAGATGTTGCCGGTGTCGCTGAAGATCTGCGCCATCGACCTGAGCGTCGTCTTGACCGACGGATCGGTCCATTTGATCTTGTGCGTCGACAACTGGTCGTACTTGGCCGCGCCGGCCTGGCGCAGGTAGAGGTTCTCCATGAGATCCGTCAGCGTCCAGCCGTCCGCGCCCGCGATCGAATACGCACGCGTGCCGGACGCCCGCAGCGTCTTGGCCGCGGCGAGCAGCGCGTTCCACGTCCCTGGCGGCTTGACGCCGGCGTTCTCGAAAGCCGTGGTCGCATACCAGATTGTCGACTTGTTGGCCCCCTTGAAGACCATCCCGTAGAGGTGGCCGGAATACGTGCCGAGCGTGACCCAGGACGGGGCGTAGTTCTTGGTCATCGCCGGCTTGACGAAGTCGATCGGCTTGATCGCCTTGCGCGCCGAAAATTGCTTGACGAGACCGGGTTGGCCGACCGCGGCGAGGTCGGGCGGATTGCCACCGGCGATCCCCGTCGAGAGGATCGTCGGCGTGTTGTCACCTCCCGAGGTGTACTTCACCGTAACGCCCGGAAACTTCCTGTGGAAGCCATCCAGCACCGCCTGGAAGTGCTGTCGCTCCGGGCCGGACCAGATGCCGACGAACGACAGCTTGCCGCTGACAGCCGAATCCGAGGCCGTAGCGGCGCCCCCAGGCCCGGACGGCGTCGAGGTGCCGCTACCAGAACCCGATCCGCATGCTGCCGCGGCCAACCCGACCCCCACCGCAACCGCGCTCAACTTGATTGCTCGTGCTCCGTTCATTTCTTCCTCTCGTACTGCTACTGCTTCGATGGCCGGCCGAACGCGGAGACCGCGGTCGCGCCTCACGCGGACCGGGTGAGAGTGCCGCGATGGGCCTGATGATTGTCATGGAGCCTCCACCACCGTAGAAGGCGCGTGTCAGCTCTCTGTGGGGAGCGAGCCATCGTGCGCGTGTCCCACGTGAGCATCTGCCCACAGAGGTGTACGGCGCCAGATGAAGAGGCTTGACATGCTCCAACGCAGAAGCGGCGCTCAACCTGGCGGCTCCGGCAGTGCTGAAGAGCCGAGCGAGCGCGATGATGAGCTCGCAGGCGACGGAAATCGAGCGGTGAGACGACGGACGCCACCCTCCCTCGAGCGGGGACTGGTGCGCCGGGAGACCACCTGTTTTCTGTCCGCGGCTATCCTCCCCTTCGTGCCACGCATCTCGGAAGCAGAGCGAACCAACCGCCGGGAGCGACTCGTGGCCGCGGCTTGGCGCTGCCTGGCGCAACGCGCTTATTCGGATCTCACGGTCGATGACATCTGCGCGGAAGCTGCAGTCAGCAAAGGAGCGTTCTACGGCTACTTCGACAGCAAGCAGGAGCTGTTGCACGAACTCCTCCAACGGGAGTCTGCGAGCCTCGATGCCGTTATCTCGGACCTGAGCGCCGCTTCGATCGGCGCCGCTGAGAAGCTCCGGCGATTTGCCCGTGCGTGCCTCAAGGACGCGGAGGACACGGCGCGCATGCAGGTGCGTGCCGACCTCGCGGCCGCCGTCGGCGGAGATCCAGCGATCGAGAGCGCCCTGCGCGAGTCTGCCCGGAGCCGGCGCGCTGCGCTGCGAACGTGGATCGATCAAGGCGTGGCCACGAACGAGCTCCGGCCGGTTCCGGCCAACGCGCTCGCGTCGATCCTGCTCGCGCTCGTCGACGGGCTCGCGATTCACCACCGCAGCGATCCGACAGCCTTTCAGTGGCGGAATGTGCGACTCGCACTCGATGTCGTGATCTCCGGCATCGAAGCCGCCTGAAGCCGAGAGCCGATTTCGCTCGCTCGGGACGGCGTCGAGCGCGGGACAACGGCCAGTGTCGGTCGGACGATCGTATGGATGGCCCGTGACACTCCGGCCTTGCCAAGCCGCCTGCGGCCCGCATGTCAGGCGAGCCCCGTGCTGCGTGAGCACGCCGTGAGCGCTGTGTGAGCCGCCGCAGATGGCTTATTGGCATTCCGTAAATGTCGTGACAAAAGCCAAGAGATCTTCGTTAGGAAACTGGTTGGTCGGTTTTATATCGAGCTGTCGACGGCAAGACTCGGTGAGAGTTCGTTACGCCCCACGACGAGGAGGAAGACCATGCCAGTCCCGACCCACAGGACGCTCCGGCGCGCGGCCGGAATCTGCGCGGCTGCACTCCTGGCGCTGCCGGCCGCAGCGCAGGCGGCCGACTACCGCGGACAACTGTCCGAGAGCATCAGCAGCGGCGCGCCGGGAGTCAGCCCGTCGCTGACGCTGCGAGCAGTCATCGACGACGGTACCGGCGGCACGCCGGCCACGACCGGCTCCCTGCGCTTCACCATCGACGCGCATCATCTCGCTCCAAGCGCCTGGACGTCGCTCACCGCGGCGACAGCCGGAACGCAGCTCGGCACGATGACCAGCGACATCACCGGCACGGATGCGCAGCCGCTCCGCGTCCTCGCTCAGGGACGCGACGCGACCGGTCAGTACGTTCGCGCCGGCCTGACCGTACCGCGGAGCACCGCCGCCGTCATCGGTAGCGACACGCTCCCGATGATCATTCGTCGCGCGGCGAACGGCGCCATCACGTTTACGCTCGACGCGCACGTCGCCGTCGGCAAGTATGCCGCGACGTCCATTGCCGCCACGCTCGAGGATGTGACGCTTTCGTTGCGCAACGGCATCTCGTTCGGCGGCAAAGGCCACCCGCTCATCCTCAATCCGACCAAGAACGCCGCACTCACCAATACGGTGAGCATGCAGGCCTGCGGCCAGCCCGCCTGCGTCACACTGAGCACGGCCGTCAGCACGGACAGCGCGACGGTGCACCTGCCCAAGATCGTCAGCGTGACACCGCCGCAGTCCGCCCTGTACGGGTATCGCTATTCGATCGGCGGAACCGCACGGCCGGGCGATCAGGTCGCCCTGCAGGGACTCTCGCAGGATGGCCTCGTCGAGGCGCGCGGCAAGGCCGACGTGCGCCCCGACGGATCATTCCTGATCCGCACGACGCTCCGCTCGGCGTTCTCCGATGACGGCGATCTCGTGCTGCCGGCGCGCGGGCGCTACGCCGTCGCGTCGACAGAGGGCGGCAACGCGACCGTCTACGGAATCGCGACCGAGGACACGCGAGTCACCCTCGCGCAGCCGCGTCTCGTCATCCGGCGCAAGCCGGGCAACAAGCTGCACTTCGCGATCCGCATCCCGGGCGGAGACCAGCACGTGCGCGTAGCCATCAAGCTCGGCAGCAAGACGCTCGCCACGGGCTACGCGACCCAGACCGGCCGGTTCTTCAAGACCATCGTCAAGCCCTCGCAGACGGGGAACCTGCGGGCGGTCGCCTCCGTGCCCGGTGCCGATACCGCGTTCTCGGCACCGAAGACCCTCAGCCAGTGAACGTCTGAGAGCACACGATCGGCCGTGATGGGGCCGCCTCACACGTGAGGCGGCCCCATCGGCATTCAGGACGGCACTGCGAGTTGTGTGAAGAAACGCGGCGACAAACTCAACGGGCACGGGAGGCACCTCGGTCCACCCCTCATCTCAGGGACGTACGGTGTTCGCATGGGCTCCGACGAGCACACAGACGGACTCGCGGCAGTCAACGGCCGTTCGGTGCAATCCGTGGCATCTGAGGCGGATGGCCGGCGGATTGGTGAGCACGGGTCGGCCGACTGGCGCGGCATCACCCTCGTGCACCGTGGCGGCGAGCTAGGAGTCGTCGGTCACGTCTCGCGCGAGGGAGCCTCCTTCGAGCCGGTGCTGCACGCGTTCGGCGGCATCTCGCGCTCGCTGGAGTACGCGGTACCCGAGAGTGCGATCGTCGCGGTGTTCCGTGTCTCGGCGCGCGCGCTGGTCGACGATGTCGTGAATTTCGAACCACAACATCTCTGCGGCGACGGTCGCGTGATTCTCGCCCCTCGCACGCAACTCCGGGATGGTCGCGGCGGCGACGACGCCTGGTGCGGCATGCCAATGGCCGCCTGGACAGGGACGCGCGTCTACGCGGACGATGGATATCTCGGTGAGGTGGAGGCAACCGTTCCATCGTCCCGCGGTCCGCGGGCCGAAGCTGTGATCGTGCGGGCGCGCGTGCGCGTCTGGAAGACGCGTTTTCCGGTCATCCCCCTGAGCCGCATCGTCGCGTGCACGCCCTGCGAACGAGTGGCGCGTGCCTCCGGAACCCGGCGCGAGCTGTTGAGCTTGAGTGAGCGAGTGCCGGCGCAGCGATGAGCGAGCGCACTCCGCGTTGTCAGGAAATGCTCACGGCGCGCACACCCTGTATCAACGTCGCGGGGCTAACCTTGACCTGCGCATGGCGCGATTCTGCAGCATCCGGACGTGGTTCGCGGCGACGCTCGTCGCCGTCAGTCTCCTGACAGCCGGCGCCATCGCCCTCTATGTCGTCCCCACGACGGACGACCAGTACCGGGACCTGGCGCAGGATGCTGCTCTTGGCGTCACGGCTCGCGCTGCCCATGACGTTTCGGACGCAAGCACGTCCGCAGGCGTCAACCGTGCCCTGGCGCGTGCCTCGCGCAATGGGCAGCTGTCGCTCTGGCTGGTCGACAAGAGGGGGAGGGTCGTCGCCGCCTCCGCACTCCCGAGCGTGTCGCTCCGGAGCCTCCCCGACGTATCGCGGGCGATCAGCGTCGCGCTCGCGCGCGGCCGCTTCGTCCCGACCGGCAAAGGCACGGCGTCGCACGTCGTGGCTCTCCCCACGCGTACCCGCAACGGCGCGCCGGCGGCGCTGGTGGCGTACGCGCCCCGAGCCGGCTTCGCCGAGCGCGCCAGCGATGCGATGCGCCGCAGGTTCATCCTCGGGACACTGATCGCGATGACCCTCGCCATCGTTGTCAGCCTGGCAGTCGCCACGCTCGTATCGCGACGCGTGCGACGTCTCGCCGTGGCGGCGAGGACGATCGCCGGCGGCGATTTCAACGAGCCCGTGAACGATCGGTTCCCCGACGACATCGGACGGCTCGCGGAGAGCATCGATGAGATGCGTGAGCGCCTCGCCGTCGCATTCGCGGTCGTCGAACGGGAGCGTGGCAGCCTGTCTGCCGTTCTGAATCGTCTCGAGGAAGGCGTCATCGCACTCGATTCAACGGGTCTCGTGGAGATCGTCAACCCGGCTGCGAGCGACTTGATCGGCGCGACGATCGAGCCCGGCCGGCGCTTGGAACCCTGGCCGGCCGCCGTGCTCGTGGGAAACGCAGGGAGCGGCGCCACCCCCTCCGGGGCAGAGATCGAGACGCCTCGTGGACGCTGGCTGCGCGTGCAACGAGTCGCCTTGCGCGCCGGCGACGACCACGGATCGATCCTGGTCGTCGTTTCCGACCGAACTGCGGAGCGAAACCGCGAGGCATCGGAGCAGCGCTTCCTCGCGAATGCGTCGCATGAGCTGCGAACGCCGCTCGCGGCGATCGTGGCGGCAGTCGAGGTGCTGCAGGGAGGCGCCAAGGACGAGGTCGCGGCGCGCGACGCGTTCCTCACCGATCTCCAGCACGAGGCGCACCGCCTTCAGCGCTTGACCGATCGCCTGCTGACCGTGGCTCGATTGGGATCCGAAACGCTCGAGCCCTCGCTGCAGCCCGTCGCTCTCGCTTCGCGCCTGGCATACATCGCGGAGCTGATGCAACCGCTCGCAGAGACCGGGACCGTCACGATTGCAACCGAGGGCGATGCACCTGCGCTCGCCGATCCCGACCTCCTCGATCAGGTGCTGGTCGGCCTCGTCGGAAATGCTCTCAAGCACACACCAGCCGGAGGAACGATCCGGCTCGTCGCGGACAACGACGATTCCGGGCCCAGCATCACGGTGCTCGACACCGGCGAGGGCATCGCCGAGAGCGAGTTGCCACACGTCTTCGATCGCTTCTGGCGCAGTGACGACGCGCGGTCGGCGGGTGGCTACGGCCTGGGGCTCGGAATCTGCCGCGAGCACGTCGAGGCAATGCAGGGAACGATCACGATCCGCTCGCGACTGGGAGCTGGAACGTCGGTGAAGATCTCGCTCACCCGAATACACGCTGCTGCGGCATTGGAGGCTCAGACCTGATGGCCGAACGAATCCTGGTCGCCGACGATGAAGAAGCCCTCGTGCGTGCCGTGACCTACGCGCTGGAGCGCGAGGGGTACGAGGTCGACTCGGTCTTCAACGGCTCAGATGCGCTGACACGAGCACGCACGGGCACGCACGACCTCGCAATCCTCGACGTCATGATGCCGGGAGCCAGCGGGCTTGCCGTCTGCCGCGAGATCCGGGCGGAAAGCGCGCTGCCGATCATCCTCCTGACCGCCCGGGATGCGGAAGTCGACACGGTCATCGGCCTCGAGGCAGGCGCAGACGACTACGTCACCAAGCCGTTCTCCGTCGCGGAGCTCATGGGCCGGGTGGCGGCGCTCCTACGCCGCCGGCGCATCGACGCGGCTGACCGATCGCCGGTTCGTCTCTCGGTGGCTGGGCTCGAGATCGACCCACTCGGCCGCACGGTAGAAGCTGACGGTAACGAGATCCGGCTGACGACCGCGGAGTTCGAGCTCTTGCTGCTCCTCGCCGAGGCCCCTGGTCAGGTGTTCACGCGCAGCGCCATCATGGAGCATCTCTGGCGCACGCCGTTCTTCGGCGACGAGCGTGCGGCCGACACCCACATCGCGAACATCCGGCGCAAGATCGAGCGAGACCCCGTCCGCCCGACGCGCATTCTCACGGTGCGGGGAGTCGGCTACAAGCTGGGCGCTACGCGCGCGTAATCCAGCATGCCGTTTATCGGCACATCTCCACACGCTGTTCACCGCATCGCCATACGAGACGACTTCCGTCACATGCTCGCTGCGTACCTTCGGTGCATGCATATCCAGCCACGAACCTCGACAAGCGACGGCCAGGCGTCGGTGACGATCCTGAGCGACGAGTCGCCCGGCCTCCTCGAGCGCCTGCGACGGGCGCTTGAACGAGTGGGGATCGAGTGTGCAATTCAGCCGGCCGGAGCCGCGGTACGCATCGGCGTGGCGTACATCAGGAGCATCGACCCGAAGTTGGGCGGCGGCTCATTGTTCGTGCAGGTCGCCACGCTCGGGGCGAAGCCGGCTCTCATGGTGAACACCCCCGGCAGCGTCCGCATCGCCGAGTGGTCCCCGCTCGCCACCCACGCGCTGAGAGACCGCGGCGTGCCACAGCCTCGTCGCATGTGGTGTCTCGACCACGACGACCTCCAGCGCGCGTTCGAGGTGCTCGGCGCTCCGGTCGTCTTCGAAGGGGTCGTTACGCGCCGTCGCGCAATGGCATCGTCACGGGACGAGCTCGAGCGCGCGTTCGACGACGCCGTCGGCGCGCACGCCCCGCGGGGAGCGATGGCGGAAGCTCCGCTCAGAGCGCAGGTCGCCAATCTCTCGGTGATGGTCATCGATGGCGCGTGCATACCCCTGAACACGCGGCGGATGCGAACCGTGTCTCCGCTCGCCGGCATGCGCGCGGCGCTCGTCGCAGGCGACGCCGTCGCGGCGCTCGGAGCATCGGCGATGGCGGTGGATGTCACGATCGATGAGAACGACGACGCGTATGTCACTCGCGTGGATCCGGCACCCCATCTCGGCCGTCTGAATGACGAGGCGATCTCGGCGCTCGTCGGCGGGATCGCCGATCGTCTGGCCATGGCCTGGCCTCCCGTGCGCCGGCGACCACGCAATGCGGCACGTAGCTCCGCGGCGTTCTCGCAGGTCGGGCACCCGTGCTGAGGCCCCGGCAGGGGAACGCGCACGCCGAGCCGCAACCGGGATACACCCTCACCTATCACGGTAGCGACATCGGCGTCGTCGAGCGCGTAGACGCTCCGGATGGCGGCTTGCCCACGCTCCACGTGCGCGGCGGAATCTCCGGGTCCCTTCGCTACACCATCCCCTCCAGCGCGGTGGCCTCCGTAGCTCCGGAAGAGCGGCGGGTCGCGCTCGACGACCAGGTGACGTTCGAGCCGGAAGCCGTGGGCCGTGACGGCGAGGTCCTCCTGATGGCGCGAACCTCCCCGCCTGACCGAGCAAGCGCGTGGCGACCCAGCAGGAGGGTGCCGCGTACCTCGAGCGGCTTCCGCGTGTACGCCGACGACGGGTTCCTCGGCGAGATCGAAGCCACGCTGGGCTCGCGGGCCGACACCGTCGACTACCTCGTGGTACGCGTGCGGCACTGGCTCCGCACATACCACCCGGTGCTGCCCGCCCGTTACGTCGTCGAGTGCGAGCCCCTCGATGGCATCGTCGTCGTGGCAGGCACGCGCCGCGAGCTGAGGCAGATTTCGGAGCTGCCTCCCCTCGCCCCGTGACGATGCGCGCGAAGGGCGCAGCCACATCGGATCTCGGGAGCCTGATCGCGAGGGAGGATGCGGCGAAGCTCCACGCCGCCGTCATTCCCATGCGGGGGCAGCACGGCGAGCGCCTGGCCAGAGCGCATCGAGGCCGGCCGGTCAGGACGGGCCGCGATGGCGAACTGGTCGGATACCGCCGTGGATCGGTTCTCAGCCGCTTACTACGCGGTCGGGATGGCGATCAGACTGTTGAAGTCCGCCGTGCCGCCTGCCGTCAGTACGCTGCGCTGAACGGTCAAGAGCGTGGGCGACGTCGCGACCACTGTCACGGCCTGGAGCGGGACTGCCAACTGATCGATCGTCGTCGCGCCGGACTTGAGAGTGCACGTAACGCTGTCGCCCGCGCCGGTATTCGTGAGCTGGGTCTTCGCAAGCACGACGTACCGGCCCGCCGGCACACTCAGGGAGACGACGGTGGCTACCGACATCGATCGCTTACTCCTCGCGCGG
>C688J35102_120989304_pt1 | contig 10762 bp, 10 predicted proteins | sample HopSoiMetagenom2_FD_35102 | JGI IMG/M metagenome (IMG submission 35102)
TCGACCGGCGGAACCATCGACTTCTTTCTTTCGGAGGCTCGCGATGTGTTTGCCGCTCGAACGTTTCTTCCGGAACGCGCTCGCTACGCCAGGCCATCCTGGCCCGCGGGTGATCAATGTGGACGGGAACCCGTCGTATCCCCGTGTTCTTGACGAACTGAAGAGGCCTCATGCACTCGGGCAACGATGTCGCTGTCGTGTCGTCCCTTAGCTCAACAACATTGTCGAGCAGGATCACCGTGCCATCAAAAAGCGGATACAAGCGAGCCTCGGCTTCCGCTCTTTCGCTGGCGCGGAGCGAACGATCCAAGGTTATGAAGCAATGCACATGATCCGAAAGGACAAGTTCGATGGCTGGATAAGGGAGACATCGCTGAACAAGTCCGCTTCGTCAAATTCATCTTCGGGCTCAGTGTCTGATCGCCGCGCATGCAACCACAGCCTGCTTCACGCCTCCCCGCGCTTATTTGCAGCAGAGCCTGCTAACGGTCAGTCCATCGTCCATCAATGATTTTGCACTCTCTGCTTTTCCCGCAAAGCAGTTTGCTTACATCCTCTTTCAAGCTCACCCCGGAGAACTTTCTGCGCCTCGATTCATTCATCAAGAATGGCAGCCTACGTGCAGCGACTTCGTAATGGAGTCCTTCGTGACTAATATTAGAAATGCAGTTCCGATCCGCATCGGTAAGTGCCCGATGTGGATTCCAGGTCAAATACACACCCGACTATCCGAGCAACTCAGGCCCGGACGCTCTCCAATCAACAGTACCGAAAGTGCTGCTCCGAGCTCTTTACCGATCTCGTCAGAGATAGCGGCAATAGCTAAGGTGGTGGCTTCTGAGGTCTGGCGACACCTCAGAACGTGGCTCGAGGAATCGCAAACATACGTGCACATAGGGCAATGCGGGCATGTTTGCCGGTTCGATTTGAGGTGAGCGCACCGGCGGTCAAGGCACTTTTCTTCCTAGCGGATGATGAAAGTCCTGCTGAAACGGCCACAGAGCTCGTGCTACTGCAAGTCTTAGCCGCATTTCTCGCACCAGCGGTGGTCAGTCACCGCTCCTCCCAACCCTAACGGTTCGGGTAAGGACTGACCAATAACCCGTTTATGGCCATTCTCAGCATAGGCGGCAACTCGACAAAAGGGGATTCCTCTACACTGGGCCGTCACACATGATCTGTGCGCATCGAGAGGTAACTTCGCGAGAGTTGCGGTATATGCCCAGATGCTTCGTTTAACTCCAGCTTGTCTGGTTCGGGCGAATGCGGTGGACGGTAACTCGTTGCGCGTGATCCGGCTTGGATGCAGTCAATCCACCAGCCGTCGGGCAGTGCTCGGTAGCTTCAACGTGATCATGCCTGCATTCTGGCTCGAAGAGATTACTCATAACGCAAAATTGAGGCCGGGTCCATCCCCATCACACGGGTGGCAGAAACGAAACACGCCAAAGCGCCAGTACCGATAAGCGAGAGAGTGACGACAGCGAGCGTAGCGGGATCATTAACGCCAACGCCAAAGACGAGGCCACGCAGAAGTCCGCCCAAAGCAAGTGATAGCAGGAGGCCACAGGCGAGTCCTAGTACAACGGGAGCAAGACCATAGCGCATGATTAGACGGACCAGTTCAGCCCGCCTGGCCCCCACTGCGAGCCGCAACCCGAGTTCGCCTTTGCGCTGTTCCACGTTGTACGACACCACGCCATAAATTCCGATGAGGGCAAGGAGCAATGCGGCAAAACCAAAGCAGGCGCAAGTTGCATCTGGAAGCGCCGTTGCGCAGTGGCGGCGGAGACGATTTCGGACAGTGTCCGTACATCCGAAACAGGCAGACCCGAATCGAGCGACCGCAGAACATGTTGTACAGAAGGGGTTAGCGCTTGCGGAGTGCCGACCGTACGGAAGACCAGGCTTGCTCCACGAGGAGGACGAATCCAGTACGGGACGTAGGCGATAAGGGTAGGCTGCTGATCGAGCCTGCCGTTGTAAGTGTCGCCGACAACGCCGACGACCTGGATCTCTCCCACTCGCGATCCGGTCTTGAATGTTTTGCCGAGTGGATTTCGGTTCGGCCAGATTTTGGCAGCCAGGCGTTCCGATACGATCGTGACCTTTGCGTTGCGATCGCGATCTTCGATGGTGCGGCCTGAAATCAGAGGGATACCAAGCGTTTTAAAGTAATCGGGCTCACAAAGCGCACATTGATCATGATGGGCGCTTTGGTTGCGGGATCGATCCAATCGGCTTGCGAGCCTTCTAGCTCGACGCCGTTGACCATCGACTCTCCGGTCAATGGCAGGCCTTGCACAATGGCAGCACTGCGGATTCCACTTAAGGATCTTACTTCCGCTAAGGCCCGCTCATAGAAGTACATGCGGCTCTGCGCGTCTCGATACCGTGCATCCGGAAGATTGAGTTCGATTGCGGTTGCGCGCTTCTCCTCAAAACCCTTGTTGACGTGCAGCAATTTCACAAGACTCGAAGTGAGTAGGCAGGCAAGAAAGACGAGAACGGTGCTCAGCGCGACTTCGCAGCCCACCAGCGTCTGCCGGAGTCGAAGCGAGCGGTGACCGGCGGTAATCGCCGGGCCTGCGGAACGCATGGCTTCGGCTAAATCGGAACGCGCGGCGCGCGATGCGGGAAGTACGCCGGAGATGCAGGCACACAGTATAGTGGCGAATAGAGAAAAGAGCATCACACGTCCATCGATGTTCACTTCCGTCATACGCGGCAAGGCGTAAGAAGTGTTCAGCTTTAGCAGGTGAATTGATAGTGCCGCGAAAGCAATTCCAAGGATGCCGCCCGCGGCCGACAGGAACAGCGACTCGGTCAGGATTTGCTGCATGAGACGCGTGACGCCTGCACCTGGTGCGGTGCGTATCGAGAATTCGCGGATGCGACCGTGAGCGCGAGCGAGCATGAGATTCGCGAGGTTGGCGCAAACAATTAACAGCAGGACTAGAACAGATGCGAAGAGAACCCACAAGATGCCGCGCACCGAGCCGCCGATCACCTCCTGCAGCGGCGTACCTGCAGGGCTTGGCTTGCTCTCCACTTTGTAAGTTTCCGTAAACTGCTGCGTCAGCACGCTGAGTTCGCTTAAACCGCCCGCAGGGGTGATCCCGTTCCGTAGACGAGCGAAAACGCTGTAGTCGAAATCGCCGTCCCACCCGTCGAGGGGTGTTTCAACCGTTTTATAAATCTGAATGCGTCTGCCAAGCCCGGAAAGCTCGCCGAGGTCGTTGCCTGAAGGGAATTTGAAGTCGGAAGGAAGGACCCCGATGATTGTTGCTGGCTTGCCATCCCAGACCACGTTGAGTCCGATTACGGATTTGTGGGCGCGGAAGCGAGTGCGCCAGAGGTTATCGGAAATGACCAGCAATTTAGAATGTCCTGGTTTGTCTTCGTCAGGAAGAAATCCGCGTCCTAAGGCCAATTTCGTGCCGAGCACTTGAAACAATCCGCTTGTGGTCTCGACGGCTTCGACCTTGATCGGGTCGCCTACGTTCGTCAGTATGCCGCCTGAAGAACGGAAGGCAGCCATGCCGGAGAATGCCTGCGTGTGTTCCTGCCAATAACGAAAATGCTGGAAATTAACCGGGAGCGTTCCATAGAGGTGCGAGAGAGCTGGAACGAACTCGCGTAGATAGACGAGTTGCCCAGGTTGCACATAAGCCAGAGGCTTAAGCAGGATGCCATCGACAAGAGAGAAAACCGTATTGGCGGCGCCTATGCCAAAAGCACGCGAGCCAATAGCAATAGAAGCGAAGAGAGGTTCGCGGCGTAGCGACCGAAGTAGATAGCCGATATCTTGCCAAAGGTGTTCGAAGCACGGCCAGATCCATACCGAGCGCACAGATTCACGTGTGAGAGTGAGATTGCCGAGATCACGGCGCGCGGCAGTACCTGCAGCTTCGGGCGAAAGACCGCGATCGCAAGCTTCCGCCTGGGCCATCTCGAGGTAGGAGTCGATTTCTTCGTCAAGGCTTCTCTCGCTTCTGCGCCTAATCCAAGGCCAGAGCATCACCAAACGTCGAAAGATTGTCATTTGGCCTCCGAGGCGTGCAGTACCAAGCCAATGGCCGCGACAAATTCCTCCCAACGCGAGACGGAGGCGGCAAGCTTTTTTCGTCCGGCAACCGTCAGCTTATAGAAGCGTGCCCGACGTCCGGTGTCAGAGGTTTTCCACTCCGCTTTGATCAACCCCTGGAGCTCGAGACGCTGCAAGGCCGGATACAGCGAGCCTGCCTCAATTAAAAAAGCCTGGTTGGATGCCAAACGGATAGACTGCGCGATGCCATAGCCGTGCAGTTCGCCAGCTAACAGAGTCTTCAGGACAAGCATTTCGAGTGTGCCCTGGAGAAATTCGAGCCGCTCGGCTTTGGTGCTAAGTGATTTCGATGGCATGGGTGGATCAGCTATAGGTATCCCAGATACCTATAGTTAAAGATGCCTACGAAGCGGGGAGGGGGTTTGTTCCAGAAATAGCAGCGGTACGGTAGATGACTTGTCGGTCTGAGCCGACGTAATCGTCTAGCAACAGTAATTCGCAAAGTAAATACGTCCGCCGTCACCGGCGAGTAATCGCAAAGAGGAGTGCTCCCAATGTGCCAATGTCCGGGTTTAGCAGCTGCCTTGCAGATTCGTATATCCCCGGGTGCGCATCAGCGCGGCTGGGTCTCCAAAATGCGCAACATACTCGAGAGGGTAAAAAGCGAGACTACGAAGTCGTGAAAGCCGATACCCTGGGCGATCTACCAATCCGACTCGCGAGCTAACGCGCGGCATGCCTTCTGCGTTTTCGCAACGCACGGGTCCGGATTATCCGGCCATGGTTCGGCAGCTCGAACGCGATCTCCCGGAGTTGTTGGCTTTCTACCGCTTCCCGAGATCGCTCTGGACGAAGCTACGCACTACCAATTTGATCGAAGGTGCCTTTCTGAAGGTCCGTCGCCGTACCCGACCCATGGTCTGCTTTGTGAACGTCGCCAGCGTCGACCGCGTATCATCTACTCTATCTTTCAACGATTCAACTTAGATTGGCGCAACCGCGCCCTCCGCGTCTTTACACATGCCGCCTGACATCACCATTGCGAAGATTCGCTTGCATTTATCGCCAAACGGCGTCACACTATCCGGCACAGGGAGAGGCTAGACCCCTCCGAATCATCGCCCCATGCTGTTTCAGAAACCAGCAGCCGTTACGGATGAGCGGCGACACTCGGACACGCCGCTTTTGAGATCTGGTCCAGGAGGATGTCATTACAAACTATTTGGATCTAATCGGCCAGTTTGGCCTCTTCGCTAGTCGCGGTGTGCGTCGCGCGTTTCGACGTCCCTATGAATCTCGCACCATTTGGGATCAAGTCGAAAAAGCGGGTTGGCAGTCTCTTCCGCTAATTGCAGCTTCCGGCTTCGCACTGGGCGTTGTCCTCACTTTGCATACACGTGGTTCTCTCACTCAATTCGGCGCAGCGGCGCTCATTCCAGCAGTTCAGTCGCTGGCCTTCTTCAACGAGATCGGTCCGCTGATCGCCGGCTTGCTCGTAGCAGGGCGTGTCGGGGCAGGTATCGGGGCAGAATTGGCGAATATGCGTGTCACCGAGCAGATAGATGCTATAGAAGCACTTTCAATCGATTCGTTCAAGCTTTTGGTGATACCCCGGATCGTGGCGTGCGCCATAGTTCTGCCGCTGCTGACAATATTTATGGATACATGTGGACTGATTGGCGGTTTTCTAGTAGAGAACCGGATTTCCCACTTATCCTTAACGCTGTTTCTGGATCGAGCCTTCAGCCAAGTTACATGGACGAGCGTCGTGCCGCCGACTCTGAAAACCGCGGTGTTTGGATTCCTGATTGGCCTGGTGTCCTGCTACTACGGTTACACGACCGATGAGGGCTCGGCCGGAGTAGGACGCGCCTCTACCAATAGCGTCGTCGTGTCCTCGTTGCTCATTATTCTGGCCGACGTACTCCTGGTGAAGATCATCTTCTTTTTGTATCCGGATAGCGCTATATGAGGCTACCGAACTGTTACGGAATCTCGTTCCAAAGCGTGTCAAAAGGTTTTAATGGCCACAGAGTTTTAGATAACGTTTCTTTTGAAATCTCGCCGGGCGAGGCGCTCTGTTTGATGGGACGCAGTGGCACGGGGAAGAGCGTCACACTTAAGCTAACAATCGGCCTGATCCGTCCCGATCAGGGAAGGATTTGCATCGAAGGACAAAACATTGTCGAAATGAATGAGGACGGGCTTTCCTCGGTCCGCCGAAAGATCGGATTCTTATTCCAAAGCGCTGCGCTGTTTGATTCGTTTTCGCTCAACGACAATCTCGCTTTGCCATTGATGCGCTTCACTAACAAGTCTCAGGACGAGATTGATTTCGTCGTGCAGAAAGAATTGGAGGCGGTGGGTTTGGCCGAAGCGCGTTATCGAATGCCTGCAGAGCTATCCGGCGGCATGCGGAAACGGGCAGGGTTGGCCCGTGCGCTCGTCCTTGAACCCAGGATCCTACTAATCGACGAGCCAAGCAGCGGATTGGATCGCATCACGTCCTCGGAGATTGATGAACTCCTGCTCGGATTGAAAGGAAGGGCCACAATGGTGATCGTCACGCATGATGTACCGGGAGCAAGGCGGGTAGGGGATCGCCTTGCCGTGCTCGATAAAGGACATCTATTGGCGATCGGATCAGCGCAGGAGCTCGAGAAGCACGACAATAGGCTAGTGAGGTGCTTGGTCTCAGAAGGGTAGAAAATCATGCGTGTTCGAGTCTGGGCGGTAGGTCTGTTTCTTGTCTTGGGCTTTGTACTGTTTACCAGCATTCTGTTTCTCGTTGGGAATCGTCAAAAGGCATTCGGCAGGCACGTGGAGCTGTATACCGAGTTCTCAAACTTGGGCGGCTTGGTAAACGGGGCGAGCGTGCGCGTTTCCGGCCTCAATGCCGGGCAAGTCAAGGAAATTGTGATTCCCAAGTCCCCCGCCGGCAAATTCCGGCTCGAACTGCAACTCGAAGAGAGCGTGCGCGGAATGCTCCGACGCGATTCCATCGCATCTATCGAAACCGAAGGTGTAGTCGGCGACAAGATTGTTTCAATTCGGAAGGGGTCGGATCAGGCACAAGAGCTCGGACCCGGAACGACTCTGCCAAGCAAGGAGCCTTTTGATCTTTCAGCGATTCTCGAAAGAGGTCCAGGGCTGTTGGACGAAGTGAGCGGCAGCCTTAAGGACATACGCGGCCGCGTAGATCTAACCCTAGACACGATAACAAGGACTGTGGATCATGCCGATCAGATGATTGTGAGTCTACGACCGCAGATCCGGAAAATCGCGTCAGATGGGACCCAGATCACGAGTCAACTTAGCCTACTGGTTACCGATCTGCAGAACGGTAAAGGGCCGGCTGGCCTGTTACTGAAAGATGAACAGACCAGACAGCAACTCCAGACCACCCTCGCGAACGTCAAAGAGACCACGGCCAGCCTCGAAAAAGCGTCCAATCAAGTGAACGGAATCCTGACCGACTTTCAGTCGCGGGAGTTACTCGCCAAAGTTGAGGCCACACTGAAGAACACGCAACAAATTTCTGAGCAGCTCAACATCACTTTGAAGGAGGCATTGGGGGAAGACGGCTTTGGTGAGAATGGCGGCTCAAACATCCGCAGCACTCTCACCAACCTTAACCGGAGCACCGCTAATCTGGCCGACGATACGGAGGCGCTGAAGCACAACTTTTTCGTGCGTGCCTACTTCAATAAGCGCGGCTACTACAACCTGGAGCAGTTGACGTCGGACGACTATCTAAGCGCGAGATCGCTTCAAAGAAACATCAGCATGCGCCGATGGCTCCGCGCGAATAGCGCCTTCGAGGCCGGTGTTGATGGAACCGAGCAACTCTCGTCTGCCGGACGACAACAGATCGATGGCAGTCTCGAACCGGTTGTCGATACGCTACCCGAGCACGCCATCATTGTGGAGGGTTACGCAGTGAAAGGGTCGCCGTCCCAGCAGTTCGTCAGTTCCCGAAAACGTGCCGAACTCGTACGCAGGTATTTAGAGGCTCACTTTCATCTAAATCACAAGAGCGTGGGAATTGTCGCTTTGCGTACTAAGCCCCCGGAAGATGCAGGCGAGAATGTCTGGGATGGAGCTGCCATTGTCATCGTCAATGCGGATCACGCGTCTAAATGAGGCAAACAGCGGCGGCACAGCCTGTGTCCAGTCATAACCCTGCTCGCCTTTGAGATCAATGGTTTGCACTGCGAACCTACGCAGGCCGTCACAAGTTAGTTTGACCGAGCAGGCAGTATCAGACTAACGGGTCTCTCGAGGCTAGATAGTCTCCGAATCGCCCCGGGAAATATAGGCGAAGTGCTGGCCGCCTGCGCATCATCGTGCAACGGCGATCAGCGAGGCGTCTTTTGAACATGTCATGTGAGCTCCTTCCCGAAGTGCTTCAGGCACACGGCGGGTTGGATCGATGGAACAGCTTCGAAACGGTACAGGCGACCATCGTCACGGGCGGGCAATTATTTGTGATGAAGGGCACTCCCCAGGACTCGACTCCTCGCCGCATGACAGTGGCGACACGGCGCGAATGTGCCGTCCAGCGCATCCGTCGCATTGCGGCCTACTTGACTCATCCATAGACCATCGCGTGCGACGCAATTCCCGCGCTCGCGCCCTTTCTGGTAGACAGATCGATGAAGAACAGATCAGATAGCGCGTCAGTCCTTTGCTTGTCCACACCTCGGTGGTAAAGAAGTCTGCCGTTACCATCAGTTCCCAATGATGTCTCAGGACCTCTTTCCAAGTTGTTTTTCGATTTCGGTCGGGCGCTGGTTCGATGCCGTGCCGGCGCAGAATAGCAGCGATCGTGCTGCGGGCACATTCATGTCCCAGATTTGCGAGGGCACCTCGAATCCCTCGGTGAACACCCAAACCCGGCCATACGTGATGACTTGAAAACCGGCCATATATGAGGTCGGTTCAGGACATTGAATCTGTCGCGGGGAATACGCTGCGACGACGTGAGCAATGTCTTGAGCGAAGCGAAGAAGCAGCAAGTGATTGCATTGGGCCAGCTTGGCTGGTCCCTACGGCGCATCGAAGCAACCGTACATATCCGGCGGGAGACGATCAGCAGCTATCTGCGAGCTGCTGGCATTGCGATACGGCCGCCGGGCGGTTGGGGACGGCTCACGCCCGCAAAACCGGCCATACAGGTGATCACCGACTCCGCTATGGATCCGGAGGTGATCACCAACCCAGGACGACCGGCAACTCGGAGTGCGTCGGCGAGTGCGTGCGAGCCGTTCCGCGACCTGATTGAGCTCGGTCTATCACGTGGCCGGAATGCGATGGCGATCTGGCAGGATCTGGTTGATCAACACGGGTTCACAGCCAGATATCAGAGCGTTCGCCGATTCGTTCACAGCCTGCAGGAGAAAGCTGCGGAGGCTAGAGTTGTCATTGAAACCGCACCCGGAGAAGAGGCGCAAGTCGATTACGGCTCTGGTCCCATGGTGCGCGACTCGCCAACGGGCGAGTACCGCCGCACTCGCCTGTTTGTACTCACGCTGGGTTACAGCCGCAAAGCGGTCCGATTGCTCACATTCCGCTCCAGCGTGCGTATCTGGGCTGAGTTGCACGAGAAAGCGTTTCGCCGGCTTGGCGGTGCGACAAACACAATCGTCCTCGACAACCTTCGTGAGGGCGTCCTCGTGCCCGACGTGTACGATCCGTCAATCAATCCGCTCTATCGAGATCTGCTGCGACACTATGGCGCCATTGCATTGCCGTGCCGCGTTCGCGACCCCGACCGGAAGGGTAAAGTTGAATCCGCCGTCGGGCATGCGAAAAAGACGCCGCTGAAAGGTTTGCGGTTCGAGAGCCTGGAGGAAGCACAAGCCTATCTCGACCATTGGGAAGAGCGATGGGCGGATACACGCATTCACGGGACAACAAAGCGGCAAGTCGCCGCAATGTTCGCCGAAGAAAAACCTGCGCTGATTCCGCTTCCGCTGGAACCGTTCCGCTACTACGAATACGGCGAGCGCACGGTTCATCTAGACGGGTGTGTCGAGGTCGAAGCGGCATATTACAGCGCTCCACCGGGTTGGATCAGCCGCCGCGTTCACGTTCAGTGGAACGAAACCCACGTTCGTCTGATCGACCCGCGCAACGGACAACTCTTGCGCGAACATCTCCGGCACCAGCGTGGCCGTCATCGAATTCAGGAAGAAGATAAGCCTGCACGAACGCCGGTTTCGACCGAGCAGTTGCTCAGACGAGCCGAAGTGGCAGGAAGCCACATTGGCGCACTGTGCCGGGCCATGCACAATGCGCAAGGCCAAGCGGCGGTTCGGCGCATCCTGGGCGTGCTCTCACTCACAAAGAAGTACGGCATTCCTTCGACAGATGAGGCGTGCGCCATTGGACTCGAAACAGGCGCTTGCGAATACCGCTTCGTACGCCGCTATCTCGAGCGCCATCCACAGATGCCGCTAAGCCTTCGTCAAGTCGATCCGTTGATTCGACAGCTCACGTTGTACCGCGACTTGATTGAAAACCGAACCCGACAGGAGAGCAAGGAATGAACATAGTAGAACTCGAACGATCACTGCGCCAACTTCGACTCGGCGGAATGGCCGCGGTGCTGGAAACACGTTTGCGGCAGGCGCAAGCCGAACCAATGGCGCCGATCGATCTGATCGCCTGCCTCGTGTCCGATGAGCTAGCGCGTCGATCTGACAGACTGCT
>C688J35102_120989303_pt1 | contig 10761 bp, 8 predicted proteins | sample HopSoiMetagenom2_FD_35102 | JGI IMG/M metagenome (IMG submission 35102)
GCATGCGCGCAAGCATCTGGGCTGGGCGCTCGATGCCGCAGCAGAAGCCGCCGGCTGCGCGGCAACGCTGCTCAAAGCTTATCGCGAGCGGGTGTTGACCTGCGATGAGCCTGCTGCGGTACGCCGCCATCTGGCCCACGCCTATGCCGCCTTTTTCGACAGCCAGAGAGAGGCGGCATGAGCAGACCTCAGCCAGTTACGATGCTTGCCTCAAGCACGTCCGATGCCGTGCTGGACGCACTGCCGCATCCGGTGATCATGATCTGCGCCGAAGGCACGATAGCAAGTGCGAATACCGCGGCCGAGTCTTTCTTCGAAGCATCATTACCGCTGCTGCGCCGGCATAAGCTGCGAGATCTGGTGCCCTTCGGAAGCCCGCTTCTGTCCCTAATCGAGCAAGTGCGCGCGCGCGGGGCCGCAGTAAATGAATACAAAGTCGATCTTGGCACGCCGCGCAATCCGGGCGAGCGGCTTGTCGACCTTCACGTCGCCCCCCTGCCAGACCGAGCAGGCGACGTGGTGGTGATGCTGCAAGAGCGCACCATCGCCGACAAAATGGACCGGCAACTCACGCATCGTGGGGCCGCGCGCTCGGTCATCGCTCTCGCCGCCATGCTCGCGCACGAGATCAAGAATCCGCTTTCGGGAATACGCGGGGCGGCGCAGCTGCTAGAGCAGTCCGCCGGTGACGACGATCGCAGCCTGACGCGGCTTATCTGCGAGGAGGCCGACCGCATTGTAAAGCTGGTTGACCGAATGGAAGTCTTCACCGACGAGCGTCCCATTGAACGCAGTCCGGTCAATATCCATGCGGTGCTTGATCATGTTAAGCGGCTCACCCAATCGGGTTGTGCGCGACACATTAAATTCATCGAGGACTATGACCCTTCGTTGCCGGCCGTGCTTGCCAATCGCGACCAGCTGATACAGGTGTTCCTCAATCTCGTGAAAAATGCCGCCGAGGCAATCGGCGAACACGCCAGCGAGGGAGAGATCCAGCTTTCAACCGCTTTCCGGCCGGGCGTACGTTTATCGCTTCCGGGCAGCAGGACTCGCGTGTCGCTGCCGCTCGAGTTCTGCGTCAAGGACAACGGAGCCGGCGTGCCCGAGGATCTGCTCGCGCACCTGTTCGATCCGTTCGTGACCACCAAGCCGTCGGGGTCCGGCCTTGGCCTTGCACTTGCGGCAAAGATCATCGGCGATCACGGGGGCATCGTCGAATGCGAGTCGCAGCCGCGACGGACAGTTTTCCGTGTGCTCATGCCGATGTATGCGACCGAGACTGGCGCCAAGCGATTCTGACTAGAAGGGAAGGGCGATGCCTGCTGGAAACATTCTGGTAGCCGATGACGATGCGGCAATCCGTACCGTGCTCAATCAGGCCCTCTCGCGCGCGGGCTATGAGGTTCGCTCTACCAGCAATGCTGCAACACTGTGGCGCTGGGTCAGCCAAGGCGACGGCGACCTCGTCATCACCGATGTTGTAATGCCGGACGAGAATGCATTCGATCTGTTGCCCCGCATAAAAAAAATGCGGCCGGAATTGCCCATCATCGTCATGAGCGCGCAGAACACATTCATTACCGCGGTGCGCGCGTCCGAACGCGGAGCATACGAATATCTGCCGAAGCCGTTTGATCTCAAGGAGCTCATCGGCATCGTCGGGCGGGCGTTATCGGAGCCGCGGGAGCGCACCCGACCGGCCGGAAAGCCGCAGAACATGGATTCCATCCCGCTGGTGGGGCGCTCGCCAGCTATGCAGGAAATCTATCGCGTGCTTGCCCGGCTCATGCAGACCGATCTTACGGTGATGATCAGCGGCGAGTCGGGAACCGGAAAAGAGCTGGTTGCGCGCGCCCTCCACGACTACGGCAAGCGCCGCAATGGACCTTTCGTGGCCATCAACATGGCGGCGATTCCGCGCGACCTGATTGAATCGGAATTGTTCGGACACGAGAAGGGCGCCTTTACCGGAGCCAACGCGCGCAGTTCCGGACGTTTCGAGCAGGCGGAAGGCGGCACGCTGTTTCTGGACGAGATCGGCGACATGCCAATGGAGGCGCAGACGCGGCTGTTACGGGTTCTGCAGCAGGGCGAATACACAACGGTCGGCGGCCGCACTCCGATCAAGGCCAATGTGCGGATCATCGCAGCCACCAATAAGGATCTGCGTATATTGATCCAACAGGGATTATTCCGTGAGGATTTGTTCTTCCGGCTCAATGTGGTGCCGTTGCGACTGCCGCCGCTGCGCGAGCGCAGTGAGGACGTACCGGATCTGATCCGGCACTTTTTCGACCAGGTCGAGCGCGAGGGACTCCCGGGCAAGCAGCTCGATCAACCCGCGATCGAGCGGCTCAAACGCTACCGCTGGCCCGGAAACGTGCGCGAGCTTGAGAATCTCGCGCGGCGGCTGGCGGCGCTGTACCCCCAAGAGACAATCACCGCGGCGGTTATAGACACTGAGCTTGCCCAGATCGGTATGACGTCTACGGAGGGTGACTCGAAGTCTGACGATGGCTTGGCAGCGGCGGTCGAGCGGCACTTGGCTTCGTACTTTGCGAGCTATGGCGCGGAGTTGCCCCCTCCAGGGCTCTACTATCGCATCTTGCGCGAAATGGAACATCCCCTTTTGTCGGTCACGCTGGCCGCAACCCGCGGAAATCAAATTCGGGCGGCCGATCTGCTGGGCGTAAATCGCAACACATTGCGGAAGAAGATTCGCGATCTCGACATTCAGGTCTTTCGCGGCAGCGCCTGAGTCGCCAGCAGGCCCCCCCTTGTCTGGCCAAGGTCCTGGTCGGTGGTGCCGATCCGCCACATAAGCGAATCTCGCGCCCTGGATTTGTCGTAATTCAGCAACATTGTGATATAAAAGCATCATGGCCTAGGCGTGAACGCCTAGTGAGGGGAGGGGCCGCCCTGCGGGCAATGAGCGATATCCGTTTGGGCGAGACGCGTTCATGACCAATGTTGGTCAAGCCGCCACTGCCGAACTGGTAACTGCCGCGGCCGCACCTGCCTCTGGTTGGCTGGCGCGCTCGCTCGGCCTCACAGCAGTAGCCGTTGCCCTGCTTTCTGCGCTCGTCACCTTCGTGGTGCTCGCGGGCCTCACGCCTATTGCACCGACACATGAGGTCGTCGTCACGCTGCTCGCTGGCAATGCGGTGACCGTCCTGCTGCTCACCGGCTTCATTGCCCGCGAGGTATGGGGCGTCGTGCAGGCAAGGCGACGCGGCCGCGCGGCCGCGCGCCTCCATGTGCGCATCGTCGCCTTGTTCTCGGTCATCGCCGCGCTGCCAGCCGTGCTGGTTGCCATCGTTGCGAGCGTGACGCTCGATCGGGGTCTGGATCGCCTGTTCTCCCGCCAGACATATTCGCTGATCGAAAATGCCACCATTGTCGCCGACGCTTATGTCCGCGAGCTCGACCAGCTCATACGCGCCGATACCATCGCGCTTGCCGTCGAGCTTGCACGTGCAAAGCCACTGTTCGATGAATCCCGCGAGCAATTCCATCAGTTTCTGTCTGTGCAGGCATCGATTCGTGGGTTGCCGGCGGTTTTTTTGCTCGACAAGGACCTCAAGGTAATCGATCAGATCGACGCGCGCATTACTCAATCCCTGGTCAAGCCCTCGCCGACAGTGCTTGCCGGTATCGACGACACCGAACCGCGGGTCGAGATGGTTCTTGACGACAATTATGTTGCCGCCATCATCAAGCTTCACGATTATATTGACACATATCTCTATATCGCGCGGGTGCTCGATCCCCGCGTGCTTGCTCAACTTCGGGCGACGCAGGCCGGAATCGCTCACTACGCCGACCTCGCAGCGCGCCGGATCGGCATCCAGATTGCCTTTGGCCTGATGTTCACGGTGATCGCACTCATTGTGCTGCTGTCCGCGGTATGGATTGGCCTGAATTTTGCCAACTATCTGGTCGCGCCGATTCGCCGCCTGATCGGCGCCGCTCAGATCGTATCGACTGGCAATCTCTATGTTCAGGTCCCCACCCGGCAGTCCGAAGGTGACCTTGCGCAGCTCGGTGAGACATTCAACAAAATGACGCAGGAGCTACGCACGCAACGCGACGATATCGTTCGTGCCCGTGATTTGATCGACAGTCGGCGACGCTTCACCGAGGCGGTGCTGGCTGGCGCAAGTGCAGGCGTTATCGGCGTGGACGCGGACAGTTGCATCAGTATTCTCAATCGATCTGCCGAACGGCTGATCGGCCGATCGGAAACAGAAACTCTCGGCAAACCCGTGGTCGAGATCGTACCTGAGCTCGCCGAGTTGTTCACGACCGCGCGCGCCGGGTTACAGCGCTTGGTGCAAGGGCAGGTCACGATTAACCGTAACGGTCGCGAGCGGAATGTGTCCGTGCGCGTCACCAGCGAGCAGTCCGGCTCGGCGGAGCGCGGTTATGTGGTGACGCTCGACGATATTACGGAGCTGGTCACCGCGCAGCGCACATCGGCCTGGGCCGATGTCGCGCGTCGCATCGCGCACGAGATCAAAAACCCGCTAACGCCAATCCAACTATCGGCCGAGCGCCTCCGCCGCAAGTATGCCTCGGTCATCAAGGAGGATGGCGGTATCTTCCAGCAATGCACCGATACCATCGTACGCCAAGTTGACGATATCAAGCGCATGGTGGACGAGTTCTCCCGCTTCGCACGCATGCCGAAGCCGGTGATGGCGCAGGAGGATGTCGCCGACACGGTACGTCAAGTCGTGTTTCTCCAGCGCGTCGGCAACGCGGATATCGATATCGACGTGGAGATCGCGGAGGATCCAATGCTGGCGCGCTTTGATCGCCGGCTGATCTCGCAAGCGCTCACCAATATTATCAAGAATGCAACTGAAGCGGTCGCGGCCGTACCGGTTGGCGAGCTCGGTCGAGGGCGAATTCGGGTCTCGGCCAGCCGTGAAGGAGAGGACGTTATGATCGATGTGATCGACAACGGGATCGGCTTGCCGAAGGAGAACCGGCGTCGTTTGCTCGAGCCTTATGTTACCACGCGCGAGAAGGGTACCGGTCTGGGCCTCGCGATCGTGGGACGAATCATGGAAGAACACGGCGGCCGCATCGAGCTTGGCGATGCGGCCGATAACATCCCCGGTCAACGGGGAGCATGGATGCGGCTACGTTTTGCCGCGGAAAGCGCGAGCTCCTCCCCCGAGGCGCAGCCCGCGCGTCAAGCACCAAGCCCGCAACTCGCAACCAGTGTGTAATCATGCCTGATGACATCCTTATCGTGGACGACGAAGCGGACATCCGGGAGCTAGTCTCAGGTATCCTGCAGGATGAAGGTTACATCACCCGCTCGGCCCGCGACAGTGATGACGCGCTCGCTCATGTCGCTAGCCGGCGACCGAACCTGGTGTTTCTCGATATTTGGCTGCAGGGCAGCCGATTGGACGGGCTGCAATTGCTCGATGCCATGAAGGCGCAGCATCAGGAATTACCGATTGTGATGATCTCCGGGCACGGCAACATCGAGACGGCCGTCGCGGCGATCAAGCAAGGCGCCTACGATTTTATCGAGAAGCCGTTCAAGGCGGATCGGCTGGTGCTGGTCGCGCAGCGCGCGCTCGAAACATCGCGCCTGAAGCGGGAGGTCAAGGCACTTAAGCAGCTGTCCCCATCGACGCTGGTCGGCAAATCATCGTCGATGAATCAGCTGCGCCAGACAGTTGAAAAGATTGCACCCACGAATAGTCGCGTTTTGATCGTGGGTCCTGCCGGGGCCGGCAAGGAGCTGACGGCTCGGGCAATCCATTCCCATTCTGCCCGCGCCAATGGTCCATTCATTGTTATCAATGCGGCAGCCATGATGCCCGAACGAATGGAAGTGGAGCTGTTTGGGGTCGAGCAACCCGCCGACGGTCAGGGACGCAAGGTCGGCGCGCTGGAAGAGGCGCACGGCGGCACGCTGTTCATAGACGAGATTGCCGATATGCCGCGCGAGACGCAGAACAAGATATTGCGCGTGCTCGTTGAGCAAACGTTCCAACGGGTCGGAGGTACCAACAAGGTTCAGGTCGATGTGCGCATCATTTCGTCGACTGGACGCAACATCGAGGCGGAGATTGCTGCGGGCAAGTTCCGCGAGGATCTCTATCATCGTCTTTCGGTTGTTCCGATCCGAGTGCCCCCACTGGCTGAGCGGCGCGATGACATTCCGCATCTGATCGAGTATTTCATGGAGCAGATCTCCCTTGCGACGGGGTTGCCGCGGCGTCTGATCGGCGAGGATGCCATGGCCGTGTTGCAGTCGCATGACTGGCCAGGGAATGTGCGACAGCTGCGCAATAATGTTGAGCGGCTGATGATACTCGCCGGCGGCGACGCGGATGCGGTAATCAACGCCGACATGCTGCCTCAGGACGTCGGCTCGATGGTGCCTTCGATGCCCGGCGGCGACGGCGGCGAGCACCTGATGGGACTGCCTTTGCGAGAGGCGCGAGAAGTGTTCGAGCGCGAATATCTCGTCGCGCAAATCAGCCGCTTCGGCGGCAATATTTCACGTACCGCCGAGTTCGTAGGAATGGAGCGTTCGGCTCTGCATCGCAAGCTCAAGGCGCTGGGCATCGATTGAGAACCTCGACAAGCCTGTGCAAGGGTAGCAATGCCCCGTTTACAATTCGGAGCCTAGCTTGCTGCGTATTGCGTATGTGAATGGCCGCTATGTGCCCGGCCATCGCGCCACGATCCACATCGAGGATCGCGGGTATCAGTTCTCAGACGGGGTCTACGAAGTTTGCGAGGTGAGAGAAAGTCATGTCATCGACGAGCGGCGTCATATGGCGCGACTTGCGCGCTCACTCGAGGAGCTTCGCATTCCCATGCCGATGCCGGCGACTGCGCTGTCAGTCGTCATGCGCGAGTGTCTGCGCCGCAATCGAATGCGGTACGGGATCCTTTATCTGCAGATAACGCGTGGCGTGGCCAGGCGCGATCACGCCTTTCCACCGCCAAGCACGAGGCCAAGCTTGGTTGTGACTGCGCGACACCTGGACTTTGCGACCAATGAGCGGATGGCCGCAGAAGGCGTAGCCGTTATTACAGTGCCGGACAATCGTTGGGAGCGGGTCGATATCAAATCGATCTCGCTGCTGCCCAACGTGCTCGCGAAACAAACGGCGCGCGAGCGGGGGGCGAGGGAAGCGTGGTTTATCGATCCTGAGGGCCGTGTAACCGAGGGCTCCTCCAGCAATGCGTGGATAGTGAGCAAGGAAGGAAAGGTGATTACCCGGCCGGCGGACAAGGGAATTTTGCGTGGGATCACGCGCAGCGTGTTGCTCGAGGTCATTGCAGCTGAAGGGTTGGAATTGGAGGAGCGCGCATTTACGACCGAAGAGGCGTATGGCGCGCGTGAAGCGTTCCTGACCTCAGCCAGCCAGGTCGTTCTTCCGGTCACGCGCATTGACGAGAGGCCGATCGGCAATGGAGCACCGGGGTCCATTGCAACGGCTTTGAGGTCCAAATTCCACTTGCATGGCGAACGGACGTAAAATGGGCTGTGCTTCCATGGAAGACCTGCCCCGCCCCCCTGCCGCAAACCGCCGGTACCGCCTCCAACTTCTGCTTGCGCGCAAGGCGCTGCTACAATGTAATGGCCCGGTCCGAGCCACCTGAGAGGACAAGGCTGACTACTTCACGCAGCGGCTTGGCAAGAAAGCCCCCGAGGCAACATGACCTCGAGGACAAAATGGATAACGACAATGGCGGCTGACCGCTCACAAAACCTGCAAGACACTTTTCTCAATCATGTCCGCAAAAGCAAGACGCCCCTCACAATCTTTCTCGTGAATGGGGTGAAGCTGCAGGGCGTGGTGACTTGGTTCGACAATTTCTGCGTATTGCTGCGGCGCGATGGTCACTCACAGCTCGTCTACAAGCATGCAATCTCGACCATAATGCCAGGTCACCCGATTCAGCTGTTCGAAGGGGCAGGGGCTGAGGATTCGGCCGGAGATAAAACGTAATTGGAGCCGCAGCGATTCGATAAGCGGACCGACCGGCTGCGCCCGCAGTCGGGATCGCAGACCGGGCGCGCGCTGGTGATCGAGCCGCATGTGCGCGCCAGGGCGGTTGCACCCAGCGCGGTGAGGCGCCCAATTCGCGCTCCCGGTGCCCGGCTTGAAGAAGCGATCGGCCTTGCGCGTGCGATCGATCTCGACGTCGTCGCATCCGGAATCATTCCACTCAACGCCATTCGACCCGCCACGTTCGTCGGCAAGGGAAAGGTGGAGGAGATCGCCGGGCTGACCAAGACCGAGGAAGCCGACATAGTAGTGATGGACTGCGCGATTTCTCCCGTACAACAGCGTAATCTTGAAAGGGCATGGGGCGCTAAAGTGCTGGACCGCACCGGTCTCATCCTGGAGATTTTCGGACGCCGTGCGCGCACGCGCGAGGGCTCGCTGCAAGTCGAGCTTGCACACTTGACCTATCAGAAAAGCAGATTGGTCCGTTCGTGGACACATCTGGAACGGCAGCGCGGGGGATTCGGATTCCTTGGCGGGCCGGGTGAAACTCAAATCGAATCCGACCGGCGGCTGATCGAGGAGCGGATCGCGCGGATCCAGGCGGAGCTCGAAGGAGTCAAGCGCACGCGCAAGCTGCACCGCGCTAGCCGACAACGGGTGCCCTATCCGGTTGTAGCGCTCGTCGGCTATACCAATGCCGGCAAGTCCACCTTGTTCAACCGCTTGGCACAAGCGAGCGTGCTTTCGGCGGACATGCTGTTTGCAACACTGGACCCGACGTTGCGCGCGGTGGAGCTGCCGACGGGGCTGCGCATTATTCTTTCCGATACGGTAGGGTTTATCGCCGATTTGCCAACCACGCTGGTAGCCGCGTTTCGCGCGACCCTGGAAGAGGTGATCGAAGCCGACCTGATCCTGCACGTTCGCGACATTGCGCATGAAGATGCCGAGGCGCAGGCATTCGACGTGGAGGAGGTATTGGGGCAGCTCGGCATAGACCCGCAGGCGGACCATCGGCTCATCGAGATCTGGAACAAGATCGATCGGCTCGACGGCGAAGCTCGCGCGCGGATTCATAATCTCGCTGCGCGCCGCACGGCCGAATGCCGCGCGGTGGTGGTCTCGGCCCTAAGCGGGGAGGGAATTGATTGCCTGCTTGCAGAGATGGCCGTGCGGCTCGCAGCTCGGCGGCAGACCTTCAACCTCTTGCTTCCCGCCTCAGATGGGGCCGGGTTAAGCTGGCTGCACCGCCATGCAGAGGTGATGGCCAAACGGTTTGGTGAAGATGGCTCGCTCATGGTGACGGTCCGGACCGATCCGGCCAACGCCAAGAAGCTGCAAGCCAGATTCGGCGAGGCCGCAGCGGCGGCGTTCTAGAACCGCGCAATGGGTCGGTGGGGACAACTGCGTATCGCCGGGCTTTTCGCTTGGCTGTGCATCTGTACGCCGCCGCCCGCGTTCTGTGAGACTCTGATGGTCAGGTATGGCCAGGCCTATTCGGCGGCGCGCAGCATCTTTTCCCTTCCGATCGCTTTTGCCTTGGAGGAGGGCCTATTTGCCCGCGAGGGACTCGAGCTCCAGCTGCTTGTGCCAATTCCCGGCGGGGCCGACAACATGATTGCCGCTCTGCACAATGATAGCGTCGATCTCACGCATGTCGCTACGCCGTTCTTGATTCGCGCCGCGCTGGCCGGCTCTGATGCCGTCGCCATCGCGGCGGAGTTCAGCAACCCGATCTACAGCCTGATCGCCAAACCGGAAATATCGAGCTTCGCAGAGCTCAAGGGGAGGATCGTCGGGCTGGCAGATGAGTATGGCACGATCACTCTTTCCATCCGCAAGCTCATGCAATTGCGCGGAGTCCAACGCGGAGAATTCGGAGCGCGAGTTATCGAGGGGACATCCGCGCGCTGGGCATGCTTGCGGCGTGGGGACTGCGATGCAGTCGTGCTCGGCCAACCGCAAGATTTGCTCGCGCAAGAACAGGGTTATCGGCGGCTCGGCGTCTCAACCGAAGCGGTTCCGGATCTGCTTTATACGGTTACCGCTGTTCGGCGGTCCTGGGCGGAGGCCAACAGAACCGCCGTGGTGCGTTACTTGCGGGCATTGGCCTCTGCTTTCAAGCTCATTCGCACGCCCGCCAATCGAGAGCACGTCATTCGTGCCATTATGAAGACTACGAATGCATCGGAAACGATCGCGCAGCAGACACTGGATTTGTTCTTTTCCCCGGATCGCGGTGTGCTCCCGAAACAAGCAGAGATCGATGTTTCGGGTTTAGGGCGAGTCATTGAAATGATGGGGGAGGCGGGGACGATCAAGGCGCCATTGCCGGAACCCCATCGATTCGTGGACCTGCAGTATTTGCGCGCGGCCGGCGTGCAGTAGCAGGCTCAGTAGCGAGGTTGGAATCGTTCTGAAGCGACTTTGCTCACGTGCGGCGCTTGCGTTCTGCAAAATCCGCCGCCGCTTCCGCGACCTTGGCTGCGTTCCAGAGGTCGTCCATTTCGGCCAGTGTTGACTCTGCCGGCGTCTTCCCGCGTTGGTCCAACACGCGCTCGATCGCTGCAAAACGCCGCTCAAATTTTTGATTGGTGCCGCGCAGCGCGGCTTCCGGATCGGTCCCAACGTGACGTGCCAGGTTGACCACTGCGAACAGCAGATCTCCGATCTCTGCGCCAGCCGCGGTGCGGTCATTGCGCGTAAGCTCGGCCTCGATCTCGCCGGTCTCTTCTCGGATTTTGGCCAGCACCGCTCCGGG
>C688J35102_120989302_pt1 | contig 10756 bp, 8 predicted proteins | sample HopSoiMetagenom2_FD_35102 | JGI IMG/M metagenome (IMG submission 35102)
ACCATCCTCTCCGCCGCCAACGCGGTGGTCGAGCGCAACCGCGAGCGGCGGCCGAAGCGGCTCTGGACCGAGATCGCCGGTGGCGAGCCGGTGCAGCTCTCCGAGCTCTCCGACGAGCACGAGGAGGCGCGCTGGGTCGCGGGGGAGATCGAGCGCCTCGCCGAGGAGGACGGGGTCAAGCGCGAGGACGTCGCGGTCTTCTACCGGACCAACGCGATGAGCCGGGTGCTTGAGGACACGCTCAACCGCTTCGACGTCGCCTACCAGGTGATCGGCGGCACCAAGTTCTACGAACGGGCCGAGATCAAGGATGCGGTCGCCTATCTCAGCCTGCTCGCCAATCCCGCCGACCAGGTCTCCTTCGCTCGCATCGTCAACTCGCCCCGGCGCGGTATCGGCAACACGACGCAGGGCCGCATCGCCTCCCATGCCAACACCACCGGCCAGGCGATCTGGGAGGTGATCGAGGCGGTAGAGGAGGTGCCGGGCTTGAACGGCGGCGCGATCAAGGCGGTCTCGCGTTTCTACGAGACGATGGCCGGGCTGCGCGAACGGGCCGAGGAGGAAGGGCCGGTCGCGGGCTTGCTCGAGGCGGTGCTGAACGAGAGCGGCTATCTGGAAGCGCTGGCGGCCGAGCGCACGATCGAAGCGGAGGGACGGGCCGAGAACCTCGAGGCGCTGATTGCCGGTGCGGCTGAGTTCGACATCGAGCGCGAGCAGGAGGGCGAAAACGCCAACTTGGCGCCCCTGGAGGAGTATCTGCAGCAGATCTCCCTCTACACCCAGCAGGACGACCTGCTCGACGGCGAGCAGGAGTCGATGGTCACGCTGATGACCCTGCACAACGCGAAGGGCCTGGAGTACGACACGGTCTTCATCATCGGTTGCGAGGACGGCGCCTTTCCCCACATGCGGGCCTTGGAAGAGGGGGGAGAGGAGGAGGAGCGGCGGCTCTGCTACGTCGGCATCACCCGCGCCCGCCGGCGCCTCTACATGACCTGGGCGCGCGAACGAAGCCTCTTCGGCCGTTCCGAGCGCAACCTGCCCTCGCGATTCACCGACGAGCTGCCGGCGGAGCTGACCGAGCGGCACTCCAGCGCCCCGGGCGCCGCCGCCGGCCTCGGCTGGGAGACGAGCGGGGTGGAGGCCGCAGCGCCGATCGACCCAGGGCCGACGCTGGAGATGCAAACCGGCGACGACGTCGTCCATGCCAGCTTTGGCGAGGGGGTCGTCACCGCGGTCGAGCCCGGGGGGGTCGTCGTCGTGCGCTTTTCCGCCGACGGCGCCGAGCGCAAGCTGATGGCCGACTACGCGCCGATCCGGAGGAGGTAGGGGTGGCCGCTCGAGTGATCGACGGGAAAGCGGTCGGCGCGGCAGTGCGCGCACGGGTTGCCGAGGAGGTCCCGGCCTTCGAGGCCGAGCGCGGTCGCACCCCACGGCTGGTCACGGTGATCGTCGGCGACGACCCGGCTTCGGAGATCTACGTCCGCAACAAGCACCGCGCCTGCGAGGAGGTGGGGATGCGCTCGTCCCACCACGGCCTGCCCGCGGACACCAGCGAAAACGAGTTGCTGGAGCTGGTCGCCGAGCTGGGGATGGACCGCGACGTCGACGGCATCCTGGTTCAGCTTCCCGTCCCCAACCAGATCGACCCGGACCGGGTGGTGGCCGCGATCGACCCGGCCAAGGACGTCGACGGGCTGACCCCCGTCAACGCCGGCCTGCTCGCGCACGGCATGCCCGGGCTCGTCCCCTGCACGCCGGCGGGGGTGATGGAGCTGCTCCGCCAGGAGGGGGTCGAGCTGGAGGGTGCCGAGGCGGTTGTCGTCGGGCGCTCGAAGCTGGTCGGCGTCCCGATCGCGCGACTGCTGCTCCAGGCCAACGCGACCGTGACCATGTGCCACTCGCGTACCCGAGGCCTCGCCGAGGTGTGCAGGCGTGGCGACGTCCTTGTCGCTGCTGCCGGCTCGCCCGGCTTGATCGGCGGCGATGCGGTCAAGCCGAGCGCTGTGGTGATCGACGTAGGCACGAACCGGACCGAAGACGGGCTCCGGGGCGACGTCGACTTCGAGGCGGCCGTGGAGGTGGCGGAGGCGATCACGCCGGTTCCCGGTGGCGTCGGCCCGATGACGATCGCGATGCTGCTCGTCAATACGCTGGCTGCCGCCCGAGCCCGGGTGTAGTGTCGGGTCGACCCCTTGCCCACGGCCCACGGAGGGATACCCAGATGGACCCAGACAGGCTCAGCCTCGGCGAGAAGATCGCGGCGGTCTCCGCGATTCTCCTCTTCATCTTCATGTTCTTCGAATGGTTCGGAGTCGAAGTCTCCGACGTCGGGGGCTTCTCCGGGACCGTCTCCGGCGAGGGCGGCAGCGCCTGGGATGCGCTCGACTACATCCCGATCGTCCTTGTGATCACGATCGTCACCGCGCTGGGGATGGCGGCGATTCGCCTCACCGACTCGACCTTCGAGCCACCGGTCCCGATGAGCACCGTGGTCACCGTGCTCGGCGTGTTCTCCGTACTGCTGATCCTCTTCCGCATCGTCGATCCACCCAGCTTTGGCAGCTTTGGCGGTGTCTCGGTTGACGCGACTCTGAGCATCGGGATATTCCTCGGCTTGATCTCAGCCGGGGGGATCGCCTATGGCGGTTACACCGCGATGCGCGAAGAAGGGATCACCTTCGGCGACGCGGCAGACCATCTCTCGGTCGGTGGACGTGGTGCCGTACCGCCACCACCCCCTCCAGTGCAGCCGCCTTCGTCATCGGCGCCTCCTCCGCCCCCGCCTCCATCGAATCCGCAGGCGCCGCCCCCGCCTCCACCGCCGACTCCCGGGGCGTAGGAGGGCTGCGGGCAGGGGGTTCCGCTTAACTTTTTCGGTGGGGGGGAATTGCTGGGCGCGCGAGCGCGGTCGACGAAAAAGTACAAGACGCTCCACCCCCTGCCCGCAGCCCTAGAATCCCGCGCGTGATCGAGCGGAAGCAGGTACTTCATGTGGCGAAGTTGGCCCGGTTGGGATTGTCGGAGGACGAGGTGGAGCGGATGACCGGGGAGCTTTCCGGGATCCTCGAGCACGTCGACCGGATCGGTGAGCTGGACTTGGACGGTGTGGCGCCGACCTCGCATGTCGTCGAGCTTGAGAACGTGCTGCGGGCGGATGTGCCGCACGAGAGCTTGACTCGGGATGCGGCGTTGGCCTCAGCGCCGGATCCGGTGGATGGAGCTTTTCGGGTGCCCTCGCCGCAGGCGGAGGGGTAGCGATGGACATGCTCGAGCTGACCGCCGTTCAGGCTCATGAGGCGATGGCTGCCGGGGAGCTTTCGGCCGTCGAGTACAGCGAAGCGTGGGCCGAGGCTGCGGCTGGGGATGAGCTGAACGCTTATCTATGGCGCGATGGCGATGGCGCGATCGCGGTTGAGCGGCCGAGCATCGCGCCGGTTGCCGTCAAGGACATCTTCTGCACGGAGGGAGTGCCGACTACGGCCGGCTCGCGGATCCTCGAGGGGTACCGGCCGCCGTACACCTCGACCGCGGTGCGGCGTTTGATTGAGGCGGGGGCGCCGATCCTCGGCAAGACCAACATGGACGAGTTCGCGATGGGGTCCTCGAACGAGAACTCGGCTTATGGTCCGGTGCTGAACCCCTGGGACCGTGGCCGGGTGCCGGGTGGCTCTTCCGGGGGGTCGGCGGCGGTGGTTGCCGGCGGTCTCGCGCCCTGGGCGATCGGTACCGACACCGGCGGCTCGATCCGCCAGCCCGCCGCGCTCTGCGGGATCGTCGGGTTGAAGCCGACCTACGGCGCGATCTCGCGCTACGGGATGATTGCCTTCGCCTCCTCGCTCGACCAGTGTGGGCCGCTCACCCGCGACGTCAGCGACGCCGCCCTGATGCTGTCGATCCTGCAGGGGGCAGACCCCTGCGACTCGACCTCGGTCGGGTTGCAAGAGGCTCCTCGCTTGCCGGATCGCGAGAACCTCGAGGGGCTGAGCTTCGCCGTCCCGACCGACCTGACCGGGCACGACCTCGACTCCGGTGTACGAGCGAAATTCGACGCCACACTGGAGCTGATCGAAAGCCTCGGCGGCACGGTCGGCGAAGTCGGATTGCCCCACGCCGAGCACGGGATCTCCGCCTACTACGTGATCGCCCCCGCCGAGGCTTCCTCGAACCTCTCCCGCTACGACGGCGTCCGCTACGGGATGCGGGCGGAGGGGAGCGGCGACGTGATCGAGATGTACGAGGCGACGCGGGCGCAGGGCTTCGGCCCCGAGGTCAAGCGCCGGATCATGCTCGGCACCTACGCGCTCTCCTCCGGTTACTACGACGCCTACTACGGCCAGGCGCAGAAGGTGCGGACCAAGATCGCCGCCGACTTCAGCGCCGCCTTCGCCGACTTCGACTTCGTCGTCACGCCCACCTCGCCCTCGGTCGCCTTCGGCCTCGGCGAGAAGACCGCCGACCCGCTGGCGATGTACCTCAGCGACTTCTTCACAGTGCCGATGAGCCTCGCCGGAATCCCGGCGATCTCGATCCCGGCCGGGCTGGCCGAGCCGGAGGGCGGCGGCCCGCAGCTGCCGGTCGGCTTCCAGATCGCCGCGCCGGCCTTCGCCGAGCAGAAGCTCCTCGACGCCGCCTACGCCCTCGAGCAGGCGATCGCCTTCGACGCCCGCCCTTCCGGTGCGCCTTATGGACCTCAGGGGTTCAAAAAGCGCACCGGAAGCGATGAGGGGGGCGGGGATGGCTGAGCTCGAGGCGGTTATCGGGCTGGAGATACACGTTCAGCTCGCTACTGAGACGAAGATGTTCTGTGGGTGCTCGCTCTCCTTCGGCGACGAGCCCAACGTCCACACCTGTCCGGTCTGCCTCGCTCACCCGGGCGTGCTTCCGGTGACCAACGAGCAGGCGATCCTCTACGCGTTGAAGATCGCCGCGGCCCTGGAGTGCGAGGTGGCGCCGCGCTCGATCTTTCACCGCAAGAACTACTTCTATCCCGACAGCCCGAAGGCGTACCAGATCAGCCAGTACGACATCCCGATTGCCAGTCATGGCCGACTCGGGGAGGTCCGCATCAACCGAGCCCACCTCGAGGAGGACGCGGCGAAGATGGTCCACGTCGGCGATTCGGGCCGCATTCACGGCTCCGGCGCCTCGCTGGTCGACTTCAACCGCGGCGGCACGCCGCTGGTCGAGATCGTCACCGAACCGGACCTGCGCGGCGCCGCCGAGGCGGCGGCCTGGGCCCGGCTGCTGCGCGAGACCGTCCGCCAACTCGACGTCTCCGACGTCAATATGGAGGAGGGCAGCCTGCGGGTCGACGCCAACGTTTCGCTGCGGCCCGCCGGCAGCGAGGAGTTGGGGACGAAGACCGAGTTGAAGAACATGAACAGCTTTCGCTTCCTCGAGCGCGGCATGGAAGCCGAGTTGGCGCGCCAGCGCGAGCTGATCGAGGCGGGGGGGACAGTGGTCCAGGAGACCCTTCACTTCCACCCAGAGGACGGCACCCTGCACCCCCTGCGCTCGAAGGAGGAGGCGCACGACTACCGCTACTTCCCCGAGCCCGACCTGGTGCCGATCGCTCCCACCGAGGAGATGATCCGCGAAGCGCGGGACTCCCTGCCGGAGTTGCCGGCGGCGCGAGCCGCTCGCTACGCGGGGGAGATGGGACTGCCCGAGGACGTCGCCGCCCTCTTGGCGGCCGACCCCGAGACGGCCGGGTACTTCGAGCAGGTGGCCGGGATGGCCGGCGATATCGAACCCCGGGTGGTCGCCAACTGGGTTACCGGCGAGCTGGCGGCGGCACTGCGCCAGGACGCGGGAGAGGCCACGGCCGCGGAGTCGAAGGTCGGGCCCGATGCCCTGGCCGCCCTCATCGGCTTGGTCCAGGAGAAGAAGATCTCCCACGGCAGCGGCAAGACCGTGCTCGCCTCTCTCGTCGCCGAGGGCGGCGACCCGGCGGCGATTGTCGAGCACGAGGGCCTCGCCCAGATCTCCGACAGCGGCGAGCTCGAGGCCATAGTCGCCGCCGCCGTCGACGCCAACCCCGAAGCCGCCGAGCAGATCCGCTCAGGCAACCAGAAGGCGATCGGCGTCATCGTCGGAGCCGTGATGAAGCAGACCAAGGGCCGAGCCGACGGCAGCGCGGTCAACCGGCTGATCAAGAAGCAGCTCGGCCTCTGAGGCGGGCGGGGGCGAACTTCTCGCCCTGGCGGCTTAGGTAGACGTGAATACCCTCACCGCGGTGGTCCTCCTGGCCTACGCGGGTGTGATGCGGGCGCTGATCGCGCTCGCATCGAAGCTCGCAAATCGTCGGTAGGACACGCCGCAAAAGAAACGGCCCCGGGTACCCCCCGGGGCCGTTCAATGTGAATACCACCTGGGCGAAACTTTATCGCTGCATCGGGTCGCTTGCAAGGCCAACCCGAAAGTGCGTTCTGAAACTTTGTAACAGATTGTTACAAAGTGCTAAGTTGGACTCATGGCCTGGAACGTCGTCATCGCCGGTGGAGGGTTTGGCGGTGCTATGGCTGCTCGGGAGCTGGAGCGGATCATGCCGCGGCAGTCGACCCGGCTGGTTCTGGTCAACGACGTCAACTTCCTCCTCTACACGCCGTTCCTGCCGGAGGCTGCTGCCGGGACCCTGGAGCCTCGCCACGTGGTCACGCCGCTGCGGGAGATCCTCAAGCGAACCTACCTGCGCCTCGGCACGGTCGCCGGCCATGACCCGGCGGCGAAGACGGTCGAGCTGCGCACCCGCGAGGGCGATGCCGAGCAGCTTCCCTACGACCAGCTGCTGATCGCGCTCGGGTCGGTCTCGCGGGTGCTGCCGGTGCCCGGGCTCTCCGAGCACGCGATCGGGTTCAAGAGCCTCGCCGACGCGATCTGGCTGCGCAACCACGTGATCGAGACGCTCGAGGCGGCCAACGCGACCGACGATGCCGCCCGCCGCGACGAGCTGCTCACCTACGTTTTCGTCGGCGGCGGCTACGCCGGCCTCGAGGCGCTCGCCGAGCTGCAGGACTTCGCCACCGACGCGATCGAGAGCTACCCTCGCGCCCGCCTGCACGGGATGCGCTGGGTGCTGGTCGAGGCCAGCGACAGGGTCCTGCCCGAGATCGACGTCGAGCTGGCCGCCTACGCCCTGCGCGAGCTGCGCGGCCGCGGCATCGACGTCCGCCTCGGCACGACGCTGGAGGAGCTGCACGCCGACAGCGCCCGGCTCTCGACCGGCGAGACGCTGCCGACCCGGACCGCCGTCTGGACCGCGGGCGTGGCGCCGCACCCGAGCCTGCGCCGGCTCTCGCTGCCACTTGACGAGCGCGGGCGGATTTCCGTCGACGACCACCTGCGCGTCCAGGGCGCGGACTCGGTCTGGGCGATCGGCGACTGCGCCGCGGCGCCCGACCCGCGCGGCGGCCTCTGTCCGCCCACGGCTCAGCACGCCGTGCGCCAGGGTCCCGTCGCGGCTCGCAACATCGCCGCCGAGCTCGGCATCGGCACGGCGCGGCCCTTCGAGTACCGCGGCAACGCCGCCTTCGTCAACCTCGGCCGCTACAAGGCCGTGGGGAAGGTCGGCAACCGCACCTTCCGCGGCTTCCCCGCCTGGTGGATGGCGCGGACCTACCACATGAGCCAGATCCCGGGCGCGGCCCGCAAGACCCGCGCCGTGATCGACTGGACCGCCAGCCTGCCGTTCCGGCGCGACATCTCCGAGGTCGGCTCGATCGGCCACCCAAAACCCCTGTCCCTCGACTCTATGCACACGCCTGGCGGCGGCGGACACGGCGCGGTGCTGCGTCCTCGGTTGGACGAATAGCTCTGCTATTCGCTCCTCCCTGCGTCCTTGCCCCGCTTGGTCCGGCGCTCGCCAGTCGCGCACATGGAGTCGAGGGACAGGGGTCGCGGCTTGACGCGACAATGGACCCATGGGATTCGAGTACCTCCTCATCGCCTTCTCCTTCGGCCTAGCCACGGCCATCATCGGCAAGGGCAAGGGCAGCTCGTTCTGGATCTGGCTGCTGGTCGGAACGGTGCTGACGCTGCTCGGCCTGATCGCCGTGATCCTCTACAGGTCGGAGAAAGACGAACCGGAACGCCAGTGCCCGAACTGCCACAAGGCGGTCAAGCTCTACGTCCAGGTCTGCCCCCGCTGCGGCATGGACCTGTACCTGCCCGATCCTGCGCAGGTCCACCATCCCGGGGTCAGACAGTGATAGACACCCGGTCGATGACCGGGCACGATGGATGCATGGGCAACCGGCGCAGGCTTGTCGCGATCGTGGTCTTCGCGGCTCTGCTCTCGGCTTGGGGCTGCTCCAGCGCGGCGGCGCTGGAGCTCGAGCCGGTCGGCACCTTTCAGCAGCCGATCTTCGTGACCTCGGATCCCGGCAACCCCGATCGCCTCCTCGTCGTCGAGCGGGCGGGCACGGTGGTGGAAGTGGGCACGGACGGGACCAAGCTCCTCGCCGATCTCACCTCCCTGGTCAGCTGCTGCGAAGGCGAGCGCGGCCTGCTCTCGATCGTGCCCGCGCCGGACTTCGACAGCACCGGGCGCTTCTACGTCGACTACGCCGGGACCCCCGCCGCCGGCGGGCAGGAAGGCGACATCCACGTCGATTCCTTTCGCCCCGATCCCCAGAACGGAAGCAGCCTGATCCGCGAACCGATCCTCAGCATCGAACACTCGCTGCACGACAACCACCACGGGGGGCAGCTGCAGCTCGGGCCCGACGGCGACCTCTACGTCTCGGTCGGCGACGGCGGCGGCGCCGGCGACCCGCTTGAAAGTGGACAGAACACCGAAACCCTGCTCGGCAAGATCCTCCGGATCGAACCCCGCCCCGGGCAGGAACCGCCGTACGCGATCCCCGTCGACAACCCGTTCGTGGGCAAAGCCGGACGCGACGAGATCTGGGCCTACGGGCTGCGCAATCCCTGGCGCTTCTCCTTCGACCGCGCCGGCGACGGCATGGTCGTCGGCGACGTCGGCCAGGACGAGCACGAGGAGGTCGACTACGCGCCGAGCCCCGCGCCCGGTGTTGTCGGTGGGTCCGGCGCGAACTACGGCTGGAGCTGTCGCGAGGGCCTCTTCGCCTACCCTGACCCGCCCGCCGGCTGCGGATCGCCCAGCGCGTTCGTCGACCCGGCCTTCGATTACCCACACGATGACCCCGGCGACGGCACGGCGCACGGCTGCGCGGTTCTCGGCGGCTACGTGGTTCGCGACGCCGGCCTCGGCGACCTCTACGGACGCTACGTCTACTCCGACTACTGCACCGGCGATATCCGCTCCCTTGCCCTACCCGGGATCGGCGGCGGACCGGCCAAAGACGACCGCTCCGAGGGCCTGTCGGTGGACTTTCCGACTTCCTTCGGCGAAGACTCCTGCAGTCGCCTCTACATCGCTTCCAGCGACGGGCGCGTCTACCGCCTGGTCGGTGCGCAGCCGTCGCCGAACTGCCTGCGGCCGATCGCAGCTGCCCAGGAGTCGACCGCGAAGCCGGCCAGGGCTCGTCTGCTCCTCCACGCGAAGGGCAGGCGAGGGCGCCGCTTGAAGCTCGTGGCCCGGGTTTCCCCCTGCGCCGGGTACGCAGGTGCGCGCGTGCAGCTCAACCGGGGCGGCAAGCGGCTCGCGGTCAAACGTTTCGATCGCCACTGCGTCGCTCGCTTCTTCACGCGCATCGATGGAACCGCGACGTTCCGGGCCTTGCTGCGCGGCGCCTCGCCGGTCAGGTCAGGGCGCCTCGTCGTGGGCTCGCCCCGCCCCGGCGGACGGGGTCAGCGCAGCCAGGTGCGGACGATCGCGTTGGCGAAGCCGACGCCGTAGCGGAAGACCGCGGGCTTCTTCGAGTGGCCGTGGAGGCGGCGCTCGACCGTGATCGGGACCTCCTTGGCCGGGACGCCGCGCTTGATCGCCTCGATCATGAACTCGGAGGTGTGAAACTGCTCCTGGCGCAGGACCAGCTGGGGCAGGACCGTGGTGCGCACGGCGCGGTAGCCGTTGGAGCAGTCGGTGACGTGGGTGCGGGTAATGAACGAGACGAGTCGGTTGAAGAAGACGATGCCGAGCTCGCGGGCGAAGTGGTTGCGGTCGGCCTGGCCGAGCACCCGCGAGCCATGGGCGACGTCGACCTCGCCGTCGAGCACCGGTTTGACCAGGCGCTCCATCTCGGAAGGTAGGTGCTGGCCGTCGGCGTCGAGCGTCACCACGATCTCGGCGCCCGATTCGACCATCAGCCGGTAGCCGGTCCGCAGCGCCGCGCCCCCGCCGCGGTTGATCACGTGGCGGACGACCGCGGCACCGTGCTCGGCGGCGACGTCGCCGGTGCCGTCCTTGGAGCCGTCGTCGACGACCAGCACCGCCGTCGGCACGCCGCAGGCCTCGGCCGGCGTCCGGTCGAGCACGTAGCCGATGTTCTCGGCCTCGTTGTAGGCGGGGACGAGGATCGCGACCTTGCCGCGGAAGCGCTCCGGCAGTGCCGCCTGGCGGAACTCCTCCCAGGCGAGGCCCTCGAGCACCGCCGAGAGCTGGCGCGAGTTGCGCGCCGCCTGCGATAGCGCCCGCAGGATCAGCAGGAAGAGGATGAAGATGGCGAAGACGGCGAGGCCGAGGATGCGTCCACCGTTGCCCTTCTCGAAGGAGAAGGCGGAGAGCAGCTTGTCGGTGATTTCGGTGCCGGAGACCAGCGCCAGGCCGAGCCCGGCGACGAGCAGGATCAGCACGTCGGCGTTGCGCAGGGCGCGGCGGCGGACCACC
>C688J35102_120989301_pt1 | contig 10746 bp, 18 predicted proteins | sample HopSoiMetagenom2_FD_35102 | JGI IMG/M metagenome (IMG submission 35102)
TAACTAGTCAGCAATTAGAGAAATTAGTGGAAGGGATGAAAAATAAGAAAATTAGAATTAGTGCTAGTAAAGGGACGGTTTTGGCTGATTTGTTGGAATATACCCAAGGATTAATTAAAAATGGGAATGGTTCTCAACAGCAACAGGCTTATCAATTACAGGCTATTTTGCAAAATAGTCCGGTTAAAAATAGCGAGCAAGAACCGAATAAAAATAATTATTCTCTGTGAGTAGTTGGAGGAGTTGCATTAGTTAGTTTAGCATTAATAGTTGGTTATTTAGTAGGAAAGAGGAGAAAAGAAAAAGAAATTTTAGATTAAGTTTGGAAAAGTTATAAATACTAAAATTATAAATATATGTCTGAAAGAAAATGTTCCACTTGTTGAGAGAAAGGAAGAAAACCAGTTGAAATAGTTGAGTCAAGAGATAAACATTGAAACACTAACATATCTTGTGCTAAATGTCATGGAGATACGGGTTGTGAAGAGTGTAAAGAAAGTTGAAAACGATGAGAAAGCAGAAAATAGGGAAAATTAGAATATAGGAGTTGAGTATTGAAAACAGTCTAGTAGGTGAATGGTGTTGTAAAATGTCGTTAACCTGCCAGTAGCCTATTGGGCTGCTTTGAATATTCAACGAAAATGGTTAACGACAACAACCAAGAAGTAAAATTATACACTACTTCTTACAAAAAATATAAAGAAAAATCAAAATTTAAGAGAAAAAGAGGGAGAAAATTTTCGTTTTTTTTAGTTTGTTTTTTCTTTAAACAAGGAGAGGAGAAAGAAAATTTTCGCTTATTAAAAAGTCCTCCATAAAGTTTTCTTGGTAAGAATTAACTTTCGAACTAAGAAAATAACCGGAAAAAGAACTTTCCTAAAATGTTATCTTTTTACTTGGGAAATTAATCTCGTTTATCCCACAAGCAATCTAGTAAAAAAAACTAGACTACTTGCGAGCGAATACGGCAATTAAGTTGTCGCTTCGGTTGAAATATCACCAAAAGCAACTAGTTTGATTATGAACTAGGACAATAACGACGGCACCGAAACCTAATTGACCAAGTAAGTATTGTAATCAATAACCTTGGAATAGATTAGTGCCGAGTATCACCAAAGATAGTCCAAAAACTATCTACTTAACTGGCCGACCTCGAACAATGAGAATGTAATAAATGGAGAGGAATGCTCTCTAAATTAATTTTACATTCTGAACCGAGGCAAAGGGTGAAGTATATCGATTTTTTGGTTTTAATTTTGCTCTTTACTTATATATAGTATAAGTAATTATTTTTTTTAGTCCTTTTTTGCCTTTTTCTCTTTCTTTTATTTATTTTCTTTCTCTTTTTATATAAGTAAGAATTTGGGAGAATAGGTGAGGATAGAAAAGAAAGGTAAAAGAAAAATAAGGAAGAAAGGAGTCGGAACCGAAGGGAGGGATTATTTCCAATACTTCTTTAATTGTTGGTATTCAGAAGACTTAATTATTAGATCGAGAAACTTTTGGGTGTATTCATCATGCTTCTTGCCGTGTCCTTGGTTGACTTCTTGGCTTTGAGGGTTTAAATCGGTTAATAAAGCGTGAGCAAGTTCATGAGCCATTACCTTCATTAAGTTGTCGAGATTAAAAAGTTTGGTAAACTCTTTGGGATTGAGATAGTAAAGTTGGAAACCTAATTGTTGATAAAGAAATAGTTTGTTGAGGTAAATGTAGCGGTTATAAATAACTAATTCGCCTATTCGGCAAAATGGTTCTCGTCTATGTCAACCACAACGAATATTGGTTTTTTTGTTTTTATCTAATCAAGGTTCTTGTAAATCAAAACCACCAAAACGGATAACTGGTTCCGGAGTGAAAGTTCCAAATGGATAACCTAACTGCTGGCGAAGTTGATAATAAAAAGTGTTGATTAGACAATCGAAAAGTCTATCCCAAACTTCCGAAGTTTCTAACTCTCTAATATTTCGCCTTTTCATTCAGTTTTGATTATTTTACCTTGTTTGTCAAAAGTAATTACTTGGTCACAAGCCAAAGTTTCCTTTTTAGGGTTAGTTTTTATTTTCTTTACTTTTTCAGTCATATAACTAATTTTTAAGATAATGACAAAAAAATATTAAGTTAGGCAAAAATAATCACCTATTCCCTTAATCTATATTAAAACTTGCTAAACTAGAACACTTTGTCCCTTTTTGTTAAACAAAGTTTAACAGCGTTAGTTTTTAGGAATTTTGCTCTTTTTTCCATTCTTGGTATCATTTATTTTCGGCTTCTTTCTCTTTTTCGCTTCTTGGACTTTGCCATCAAGCACAACTGCAACAAAAAAGTTTTGGTTCTCCTTGGTAAGTGATTAGATAAAGCGGTTTATTATAGACCCCACAAAAGGCACATTTGCCGCCTTTTTGCGGTGGCTGGTTTTTTAGTCCTTGACAGTAAAAGCAGTTTTTAATAGAATTAAAGTGTATAAAATTGAATTATACAGATGGAGATTTAGGAATTTGGTTGCTATTTAAGGAGTAAAAACCAAATAAATTAATCTCTCTTTTTTCGCAGTTAGGAGGAGTATATGTCATATTTTAATGAGTATTCTCCCTTCCTTATCTTTACTTAATAAAATTAACCAGTTTATTCAAACCCAAGGGGAGGGAAAATTTTCGCTAAATTATGGCTTATTTTTGCTAGGTTGAAAATCAGGTTTAAGGGTTTCAGAAGCGGTAAGTTTTGATTATTGCTTAAAACATCCAAGGCACAAAGATTTATATTTAGTAAAAGGTAAAGGCAATAAACTCCGTTATGTTTATGTTCCGCCAGCAGTAATTAATGAACTAAAAACTAATCACTGAAAGCCTAATCAAACTAACCGCATAAATTTTTTTAACTTTTTAGGAAAGGTTAAGGCAAAAATGAATATTCCTATTAATGTAGAACTAACCCCGCACACTCTCCGTCGTTGTTTTACTACTCACAATGCCTTAAATGGTGTTCCTATGCCAATTTTACAAAAAGCATTAGGTCATAAAAACATCCGAACTACTTCTTTTTACTGAAAAGGAAAGGTAGATATTAGAGAATTTGGCGAATGGTTAAAACCGGATTCTAGTCCCAAAGAACCAGAAGAAGTTCCTAAGGTTAAGGTTGGCACTAGTCCCCAATTACCAAAATCACCAAAAACCCCTCTTAAATTAGACAATCCAAACCCAAATAATACCAAAGAACCACAACTATTAAAAACTATTGCTAAACTAAAAGGAGAATTAATCCAAAAAGACCTAATTATTGCCAAAAAAGATAAGCAATTAAAATATAAAGTTAGCCAAATTTCTTTACTAACTACTGAAAATGAGAAATTAAGAATAGTTAATCAGCAAAAAGATAGACAATTAGCAAAATTTAAAGAAATATTAAAAAATCTTGGAAGTGATTTATCTAAATCACGACAAAAAGCAAGGAAATTACAAGCAAAAAATAATTTGCTACTACAAAACTACACCTACTTAAAAAACACTGCTAAAAGTATAAGCAAAAACCAAGTAAATAATAATCAATTAATAGAGAAAACTTCTCCATTAGAAATTATTCCTAAAAACAAAACCTTTTTACTAACTAACTCACCGAATACTTTATTAAAAATAAAGAAACCACCAAATAATTCGTTAGCTGTAAAAGAAAAAGAACAAACCGAATTAATTGCTGAAATCCAAGTATGAAAGAAAAAATAAATTTCTTGTCTCACCTTTTTAGAAAAAAGGAGAGTAGCAAAACCACCGAATTAAGAGAATACCAAGAAAGAAAATTTTCGTTAAATACTAAACAGAGCGGAGAAGCATTAGAACTTTTATCTAATTTAGAAAATAATTCAGTTAGTTTAGTCTTTTTAGACCCACAATATGAACCAGTAAAAAATGTTTTATCACTCAACTATCCGCTTTATTCTCAATCTGATTATCAGATATTAAGGATATTAGAGCAAATTGAAAGAGTGCTAAAAGCTAGTTCCTTTTGTCTTTTATGGGTTAATAAAACTTTACTAGGAAATGACCGCATTCCTTTATGACTTTTAAAAACTCCTGCTTTAAAAATAGTTGATTTTCTAGTTTGGCATAAGAAAAACACATTGGGATTAGGGAACTGATTAAGAAGCAATGCCGAGTTTTGTTTTTTAATTCAGAAATACCCACAAAAAGGAAAAGTATTTAAAAACCGCTCTTTTGGTAATGTTTGGGAAGAGAATGTTTTACCTCCTAGCAAAAGGAAGCATCCCCATCAGAAACCCAGGGAATTAATAAAAGCCTTAATTGAGGTCACTACTAATGAAGGAGATTTAATAATTGACCCTTGTGCGGGTTCTTTTGTAGTGTTGGAAGTTTGTAGAGAACTTAAAAGGGAGTTTTGCGGAGTTGATTTAACTTTTAAGGAAATGAAAGAGTTCTTAACCAAAAAATAATGCGATTTATTAAGGTTTTAAAATTCCCGCTCTGATTACTTAAATTGTTTATCAAAAAACCTAGTAAAAAAATAAGCGAAAGAGAAAGAAAACAACGGATTTATGTCCAAAATTTCTCTATAAGACACTATTCCTGACAAAAGAGTTTAGGTAAAAAAAAGAAAAAATTTCCTAAAAAGAGAACTAAATAATAATATTTTCCTCATGTGGAGCATAAACACTAACTACTTTCCGGTAAGTCTTGAAGTTTTGTTCTTTTTCTTCAAATTCTATCTCTACTTCTCTAATATTCTCGTAATTATTAACTAATTCTTGTCATCCATCTTTGACTGCTTTTTCAAAACAAAAATAAGCCTCATCTTGGTTATCATTGTTAACTATTAGATAATAGGTGTTAAGATTCTTATCTTCTAACTTTTTGATAGTAATATTCTTTAAATTAGTAGTTGGCATATATGATATTTTTACTAGTCTTTTACTCTTTCTAAAAAATAGGAACTATATAACATAGGAACTATTTATTTACTAAAATATAATATTATGGAGCAACTAATCATAATCAGAACCAATAAAGCCGAAAAAATAAAGACTTTTTTAGACCAAGAAAAGCAAAATTACAAAGTCTTTAATGAAACTAAACGCAAAAAAGATTTATTTGCTAATTATGGTGAAGTCATTAAAGATAAAGAACGAGAAGCGGAAATTACTTTACTAGACCAAACCCAAGAGGAGGAGGACGAGGAAAATAAGGATTGAGAATGATATGATAATTAGACGCGGGGAAGTCTATAAGTTTCGGGTTAGTCGAAAAGAAACCGAAGGCACTGAACAACAAAAAAATCGTCCAGCAGTAATTATCTCTACTAATCGGTTGAATAAGAAAAATTATCGTTTTGTCGCAATTCCTATTACTAGCAAAAAGTTAGAAAGAATTTATGATTTTGAAGTGCCAGTGGTAGTTGGTGGAAAGCAAGGAAAAACCTTGTGCGACCAAGTGAGGGTTTATACCGAAACACGATTAATTAAAAAAACTGGGAGATTAGGAATTTTAAACGAAAAGGAAATGAAAGAAATAGGAGAAAAGGTTTTAGCACTGTTAGACTTTGAAGAACTAATTGATTTGTATTGAGAAATATATGGATAAAAAAATAATCGCCATTCTCTCCCAAAAAGGCGGAGGCGGAAAAAGCACGCTTGCTCGCTGTTTAGCGGTAGAACTCACCAAGCAAAAACAAAAAACTCTCCTCGTAGACCTTGACATCCAACAAAAAACTAGTCAAGAATGAGCCGAAAGGAGAAAAAGCCAAGCAATAAAGCCTTTAATTAATTGTCAATCTTTACCCTTTTTTGAGGAAAAATTAACTAAAACTCCCTATGACTACTTAATAATTGATGGACCTGCCCGTATTAGTGAGGGAAGTTTAAATATTGCCAAGGTGGCTAATTTAATAGTTCAACCAGTCGGAGCCTCTTTGGATGACTTAAATCCCGCCATTCGGGAGTTTAATGGACTAGTGAAAGCAAGGATAAATAAAAATAAGTTAGTATTTGTGATTAATCGGGTTAGTTCAGGAGCGGAGGAAAAAGCCACTCGGAACTATTTAGAAAAAGCCGGTTATTTTGTTTTACCAGTTTCTTTACCGGAAAAAGTAAGTTATCGGGAAGCCCAGAACCAAGGATTAAGTATTAGTGAGGTTAAATATTTGAGGTTAAGCAAACAAGCCAAGGAGTTAGTGAAAAGTATATTAAAAAGGATATAGAAGTTATATTTTTAGGAGGAATTTATTCTCTAACTTTTTTAGTGCTAGTTTTAAAATTCGCATCACATTAACTAATAGGGGGAAAATTACTTTGCTGATAAAAAATTTTATTGCTCTGTTGATTTTATTCCCTACCTTTTACTGGGTTTATTCCTCCTATTTATGTTGTTTGTTTCTCCCTTTTTTGGAAAAATAGACCCTTTCTTTGTCTTTTTTTGAAGTTATTTCTCTCATAATTAGCACTTTTGAGAGGATTATTTTTCTACTTTCTCAATTCTTTAACTTCTCCAAATTTATCACTTCTAACCACTACTTCAAAAGGAACCTGCAACTTCTCTAAATAATTCGCTAACTCTTTTAAATTAAATCCTTTAATTCTACCTAACAAAATATCATAAGTTTTGTTTAAAGAAATTCCTATTTTTTCGGTCATTTCCTCCACTGGCAAATTATTTTCTTGCTGATAAACTAAAATAGCTTGGCAAATTTGATACTTAAATTTCTCCTCTCCGGAAGCATTAGGAGACAAAATCTTATTTCTATAAGGATAATTCGGATTGCTAGTTCTTTCCCTTATCTCTTTTAATTCGGTTTCACTAGGGAAAGCATAATTTTCTTTCTTTTCCATAACAAGTATTATAACTATTTTTTAATAACAATTGACTATCCCAATATATTTCCTGCTCGCTTTTTTTCAACATCAGACTAAACAATAACTTTTATCGTGGTGTTGAATATCCTCAATGGTGAAATATTGATAGTCACTCGGTCGTTTTGGTGGGTCAGGAAAAAAGGTGCGATTGTTTAAATTGTTGAACTAACTCCCAAATTAATTTATCGTCCACATAATTACTATGTTTTTCCTCAAAATGAGGGTCAATGATTAGTCTAGTTAATTTTTGCTTATTAATTACTAAATCACAAGGGTAAACTCGCCGACCCTCAGGAGTAGTAGTAATTAAGGGCGGTAAAGGCATATATGATTATTTTTTATTCGATACCTATCAAAACCATAAAGAAATGATTTTAGACCGAATGCCCGTGGGTAGTGTTAATAACTTGGTTTTAAATCAAGGGAATATTTACCAGTTCTTTTATGGGTTTGGTTAAAATATTGCTAATAGGAACTATATAACATAGGAACTATTAAAATAATATATATGAAACTAACTGGTTTTTCCAAAACAAATTTTACCTGTGATAGTTGCAGAAAGTCATTTCAGCAAAAAGTTGCTTATTCAGTAGCCCAGAATTGGGAGGAATTAGATAATAACTATACTTACTGCCTTAATTGTGTAGAAAAGGAAGAAAAGAAGCAAACAAGTAGAAAAAAAACCAAAGATTTCGGAACCCCACCAGTAGAAGCCAGCGAAAATTTGCGTTCATTAGAAATAGACAAAAGAACTTTACGGAAAACTAACCGCATCCATCAATTTAATACTTCGGTCAGCCAAGAGTGAATGGGCAAGTTAAAGGCTATTTCTTATGAGGAGAGGTTGAAGTATGTAGAAGTGTTGGAAAAGGCTTTGGAGTGCTACGAAAAACAACGCAAAAGATAACTAATGAAAAGAATAAAATGCTCTCACTGCTTAAAACTAGTTTCTGAAAACGAAGCCGACAACTGCGACACTTGCGATAAAGAATTTTGCACAGAATGCTTAACTTATCATGGAGAAAAGAATAGCGAGGGAGAATTAGCCTTTTGTCCGAAGTGTGAAAAAAACTAATTTTGTCCCAAAAAATATTTTTAAAAAAATCTCAAAATCCAGCACTTTTAGTGCTATTATTTATATATTAGACAATAGGGGAGGGTAAAACACTAAAATATACCTATAAAAGACAACAAAAATATCAAAACAATATAAATATACAGAAATTTAAAAATTAAAGGGAAAACAAAATAAGTAGTCCAAGAAAAAAAGATAAAAAAGGGCATGGAAAATACTCCAAATGCCAACCTTGAAATCTTGGGAAAGCCGGAAAATTTTTTTTGCTACTTTTTTTTAAATGATGGGAAAGATAAGGAAATTAGTAAGTAATTATTTAGTTCACTAGTTAAATGACTTGAAATTGAAAGAAATACAGAAAGCAAAAGCACCAATTCAAACCTAAGGACTATTGTGTTAACTGTCAACAAAAGAAGTCTTGTGGAAGATTAAACGAGGAAAAGAAATATTGTTGTGCTTGCTATCAGGAAATATTAGCAGATTTAGAAAGGGATGAGTTGTTAATTGATTCGACTCAAATAGTGCTTAATGATTACCGGCAAGGAGTAGTTAAGTGTCAATGTTTAGGGGCTGAAAAGCCAAGAGCAAATTATATTAGTTCAGACGGGAGTGGTTGGAGTAGTTGTGAAGGGGAAAAGTGTGAGAAAATAATTGATAGTGCGGGGCATCATAGAGTAGTTAAGAATAGGAATGATCCGAAATTCTGGGGTTTAAGTATCAAGGAGAAAGTTTTATGTTTGAATTGTTTACAGAAATTTCAAGAGAAAATGCCTATTAGTAAGAGATATATGCTGAATAAGTATTTGAAAAGAGGGTATTAATGAAAGATAGTCAAAATAGGACTAAAAAGCAACTATTAAAAAGGGTTTGAGAATGAATAAAAATCGGCTCTTTATTGCTAGGAATATTTTGCGGTATTATTTTAGTTTATCGGTGGTGAGATAGGCAGCAAAAATTAGAGAGATTACAAGTCCAAATAAAAGAACTTCAAGAACAGGCTCAACAACAATATCAACTCCAAGATGTTCATTTAATTTCTACGAATGATTTAGTTAACAGTCCCAAAGTTCAGGATTTTTTTAGTGATTTACTAACTACCTATGCGAAAAAGTTTGCCAAGATTAAAAACATTTCTATTTCTCATTTACCGCTAAAATTTGAAAGTCTTTATTATGACCCTAAAACTGGTAATGGCTATGGGGAGATGGGAAGATGCTGAAAAGAACCAAAACTAGTCAAGATTAGCCTTAATCGCTTATATCTTTTAAACAAGTTAGGACATGACCGCTATTCTACTAGCAATCCCAAATATGGAGACTATACTTATTTAGATATCAGTTTTGATAAAATGATTGATACTTGCTCGCATGAGTTAGCCCACTATATTCAATTCGTTAAGTATGGGAGAAGTAGTTGTGAGAGTGATTTAAAGTTGGAGAATGGGAATTATAGTGAAAAATTGGCGAAAGAACATGAGGAATTTAGTAAGGAAATTTATCAGTTAGTCAAAAATTCTGATGAGTATTCAGAGTGAGAGAAAAGGTGAAAAGAGATTTAATTATTTATGAGTTTTATACTAGGATTTTTAAGAATTTTGAAATTACCTATTAAGTTATTATCAGGATGATTAAAAAAACGAAAGAAAAGAAATGAATTAGAGGAAAAACAACGAAAACATGTGCGGAATAAAGAAGTCTAAAAAGTTAAAGAAAGTTGGAAATAATAACTTTTTACAGAGTAAAAAAGAAAGAAAATTTTCTAAAAAAACTAATAATTTCAGTGAAAACCGTAATTATTAGTAAAAGGGAGTTTTTTAGTCTCCCTTTTTTTGAAGTTAGAGGTTAGTTATTTTAATACCATGGATTTGCTCTTAATTCTTGAAGTATTTCCATTAACATATCTGAGGAAATTTCTCCATTGCCATAAGCAGTAGACAAGGCATTAGTAAGAGACATGGAACTCGCTTGCCCACTACCTCCACTATGATTAGAACAATGAAAACTGAAATATCTCGCATGACTAGAAACTCCGCAACTTCGGCATCGAACTCGGACTCTATTGGAAATTTCCACTTGCCCGCCACAAGTATGAGTTTGGTTAGTAATAGTCGTATTGTTACAACCGCTTACCGGACAAGGTATTCGCAAACTAATTCATCGTTCGCCATATTGGCTATTACCTCACATCGGACCATAAACCTTACTTGAACTTATATCATTATAGGTTAAGTCATCGTAATCTAACTGCTCTTGATTATTATTTTCTAAAAATCCCTCCAAACTTGGAACCTGATTTTCTATTTCTCTAACTTCTTCTACTTTTTTGTAATTTTCTTTTATAAAATATGTATTTTTTGGCATAGTTTTGTTAAATTTTTGTTGTTTAAATTTCCTTAATCTCTAACTCTCGATTATTTTCATCAAAAGTAAGTCAAAAAAAATTTTCTTCTTTGTCTATTTTTCCATAACGAATAGTAAATTGCTTTTTCGTTTGTAGTTTTCCTTTTCTTAACAGTCGCTTAATTTCAGGATGATTCTCACTAATGTTAATAATCTTCTGATTTTGGGAATTATAATCTTCACGAATGCCACTAAAAACATAATAACCAATATTTTCTCCTTTTTTAATAAAAACTTCGTAATCAAACCTTCCCTCTTCCCTATAACCCGGAACTGGTTCTGGATTATCTGGCGGTAAATTGCTCTTTGACCCTGAGGGTTTATTTTCTACGTAAATTCTTCCTAAAAAGAAAGCTCCAATTAGGAGAAACATACTAACAAGAATACCAAAAACAATGATTAGCGTTTTTTTTTTTTTT
>C688J35102_120989300_pt1 | contig 10745 bp, 11 predicted proteins | sample HopSoiMetagenom2_FD_35102 | JGI IMG/M metagenome (IMG submission 35102)
AACGGAGCAATGAAGAACGGCCAGGTCAGAAAACTGAAAGAGCCGGTTCGCTTGTCCGCACGCTGCGCCCCGGCCTCAAAAATCTTTTGCTGATGCTCTAACAGTTCGCGTTTTTCTACTTCGGTCATGAGGGCGCTCGTTCATCTTGTGTGACTCAAAACAACACCTCTCGCCCGGCAGCATTGCACTGCCGGCGTCGTCTGGTGGGCGCATCGAACGTGATGCGCCTCCGTTTGCGCCCCGGGGGCGCAACAATCACCCCGTCACCTCTACTGTCCCCGACGCAGGCCGATGGATGCAGCGCCAAGAAAATAAAAATGACGTCTCATTCCAGTTGCCGACGCATGGCAACGAGTTCTCTGCGGATCCACGCCTTGACGGTTCCGACCGGGACCCTCAGGTATTGCGCGATTTCTTCATGCGTGCGCCCGTCGATGATCGCTAGAAGCAGGCTTGCGCGGTGCCTTGGTTCGAGCTGATCGAGCATGGTGCGAAGCGCCATCGCGTCCGGAATGCAGGACGCGGGGTTTGGAACCGTTTGCTCCCGCTCGCAGATGGCGTTCAGGGTGTCGTCTTCGAGCGCGAGTTCGCGCCTGGCGTTCTCCCGGGCCTTCAGCGCGGTGTTGCGAACGATCGCATAGATCCAGCCCCTTGCGGAGCCGCGTGCAGGATCAAAGTTTTTGGCATCCCGGAGAATCTGCGCGAATACCTCATGGATCACATCCTCCGCACGTGACATGTCGTGGACAATGCGGTGTGCCACCGCGCGCAACTGGTCCTTCTCGCGGGCGTAGATTTTTCCAACCGCCGACTGCGACCCGGAGGCGCACTCAAGCAACGCTGCCTCGTAATCGAAGGGGGTGTCGACCCGCGCTGCGCCGGAGCGTGACTGCCGCGCTGCGCCGGAGCGTGACTGTCCAGACTTTCCGTACGCGGCGCTTGGGTGCATTTGATCAAACTCACTATCGCACGAAATAATATTCCAGTGCAGGGAACCATGGAGTGACTACAACTCAGCGCATCACAAAATCAAACCAGCGGCACCGAATTCGTTCCTAAGTTTTTGGCGGTCGTCATCATTGCAGCGGGGCATGAAGAAGGAGGCCTACAATCAAACGTGTTCGTTCGTTTGTACGCGTCGACTCCAATGCGTTCCTCTTTGTACTTGTGCTTAGGTTTGCTCATTAAAATCGTTCCGCCAAAACAGCTCTCGCCCGGCAGCGCTTCACTGCCGGGCGACCCATCATTACCGTTAAGCGACGTGATGCACGTCGTGCAACGTATCCGCCGGGGCGTCGAAATGCCCTACGTCGAAGTGATCCGCCGGCCCCATCTGGTCGATGGCGTAATCGAGCGCATGCCCGGAGGACATCGAAGCAAGCGCGCCCTGCATGTCACCCGAATGATCTGGACCGTACGAGCCGAGGTCACCATGGGAGAAGTCGTACTTGGCAAGTACTTCGCCGCAGTCCGCTGGCTTCGGGTCGCAATAATTCTTCTGGGGCTCGCAATAGTCCTTCTGCGGCTCGCAATTGTCCTTTGGCTCGCAATAATCCTTCTGCGGCTCGCAGTTGTCGTTCTTGGCGTCTTTCCAACCACCATCATACTTCCCCCCATCGTACTTCCCACCATCGTACTTCCCACCATCGTACCGCGAGTCGGCGTGCTCCTTGTTTGTCTCGCATTCCTCGTTTCTGGCGTCTTTCCAGTCAGACTTGGTGTAGTCGTGGTCCTTGTAGTCGGTATTCCATTTATTGTGCGGCTCGCAGTTTTCGTTTTTGGCGTCTTTCCAGTCAGGCTTGGTGTAATCGTGGTCCTTGTAATCGGTGTTCGACTTGTACTCCCTGCCGTCGCTGCATTCGTCAGGTTTGGCTGTCTTGCAGTCGTTCTCGGGCTTCTTGTACTCAGGCTCGTCGCACTTCGGTTCCGTCTTGCAGATCTCCGGAATGTTTATCGGCTTGAAAACGTTGGTAACGCTGGTCAGGATAGACATGGTTTTGCTCCTCGCGTTGTATTTGCGACGGTCGCGGGCACATGCCTTGTCCGGATATCACGCCGTCATACTTACTGTCGCTGACGCGCGCCGACGGATGCAGTGAATAAAAATAAATTTGCATCGGAGATGCAGCGCCGTGGGTTGCGGCGTGGCCACGAGTTCTCTCCAAATAATGCGTTCAGGATTTGGGGCCGGAACCCTGGCTATTGAACACGAGCGCTTGGTGCGTGCCTTGCGCGCGATGGGTTTGATCGCGGCGCCAGGTTGATCCCCAGGCCAGCCGATATTTCCAAAATGTGCAGAACGCAACCTCGGCCACAGACATCATCTGCAGTGAATCCGGCGTCTCACCGGTCGCTATAAAGCCCCTGGGGTTGCGCCCTGTCACAACGTGCCGTCAGTTGGCAGGCTTGAGAACCGGCGTCCACTTGGCAATTTCGCTTGTAACCAGCGCGCTCAGTGCTGCCGGCGTGCGTTGCGCGGTTGGCGGGATCACGCTGCCGAGTTCGAGCAGGCGTTTCCGGACTCCTTCATCGTCGAGAGCCTTCACTGCGGCTGCGTTGAGCGCGGAGATAATCGGCGCCGCCGTACCCTTTGGCGCAAAGATCGCATTCCAGGCCTGAGCCTGAAATGCCGGCAAGCCAGCTTCTGTGGTGGTCGGAACGTCAGGCAGAGACGGATTGCGCTCGGGCGTCGCAACCGCATACGCCTTGATGGTCCCGCCGTTGATCTGCGGCACCGCGTTGACGATCTGGTCGCACATGTAATCGACTTGACCAGCCACCAGCGCGTTCATCGCAGGACCCGTTCCGTTGAAGGGAACGCCGGTCGGCTTGACGTCAAGAATGGCATTCAGCAACTGGCAGGACACGTGGGAGACCGAGCCGATGCCGGCGTGCGCGGCATTCACCTTCTCCACATTGGCTTTCACGTAAGTCACGAACTCCTTCAAATCCTTCGGCGGAAAATCCTTGCGCGCCAGAATGAGGATCGGCGTGCCCGCCAACAAAGCGACCGGCTCGAAGTTCTTTTCAGGGTGGTAGGCAAGATTGGGATAGAGCGGCACCGACGCCGCATGGGTGCCCATATGACCCGTGATCAGCGTATAACCATCATTAGTCGCGCGCGAGGCTCGGGTCGTAGCTGTGGTCCCGCCGGCGCCGACAACGTTCTCGATGATAATGCTCTGCCCGAGCGTCTGCGCCATATGCCCGGTGACGATGCGCGCAATCACGTCGGTTGGACCGCCGGCGGCGAACGGCACGATCATGGTGATCGTGCGGGTCGGATAGGTTTGAGCCTGTGCGGGCGGGCCGAAGCCACTGAGCCCGACCAGCGCTGTCAAAGCGCCAGCTGTGACGAAACCACCGTACGCCTTCATAAGACTTCCCCCGAGCGCTCAAAGCAACGTGCCGCCGAAATGGCCACCACATCACACACGCCGGTTTGTAAAAGTCGATGCGACTTCGGGATGCGGCATGCCGCCGCAGGGCAGTCCCTTATGCCCGACTGCGCGCTGGCTTACAGCCGCTCAAAAGCTTCGATGTAGCGCGCGGATAAACGCTCCCGCTCTCCCCAGCGCACGGCGCCCGTCCTCGAGCTGCGCGTTGAACAGCGGCTATGCGTGAATCATGTGTGGCCAGATTTCAAGTGTCACATCCACGTCCGCGGAGCCGGCGGCCGCCGCGAACCGCGTGGCGTCCGAAAGCAAGGTCTCTGCCGATCCGACCTGGATCAGCGTTGGCGGAAAGCCGCGCAGATCCTCAAATAGAGGCGAAATCAACGGGTCACTGCGATCGGCCAACCTTGGTACGTACGCGTCGGCCAATTCGGCCAGGTAGCCCTTGTGGATGATCGGATCGACGGCATCCTTGGTGTCCAGCGTGGCGCCGGACATGGTGAGGTCGGTCCAGGGGGAGATCAGCCAGGCGCAGGCAGGCAACGGCTCACCTGCGGCGCGCAGCCTGGTGATGAGAGTGATGGTGAGGTTTCCGCCGGCGCTGTCACCGCCCAGGACGATGGCATCAGCCGGGATGCCTTGTCGACGCACGAAGCGCCATGCGCTCATCGCATCCTCGTGTGCCGCCGGATAAGGGTGCTCCGGCGCAAGTCGGTATCCAACAGCCAGAGTGCGCATGCGCGCTGCGCGGCCCGCTTCCGTCACCATCCGGCGGTGGCTCAGGATTGAGCCGGAGCAGTAACCACCGCCATGGAAGAAGATCAGCACCCGCGACTTGTCGCTATCCGGCGCAAGCGACCACTCGCCAGGAACGCCATCGCAGTCGATCGGTTCGAGCGACACATCGTCTGCCGCCGGCCAAACCGACCCTACCTCGTCGAGCCGCTGACGCCGCTCCGACCATCCGATCGGGCCCGGCTTTGAGGTTAATAGGGCGCGGATGGCTTCAAGCTCGTTTTGACTCAACGGCGACCCCCTCCGCACGCTATCGATCTGGTCTCGTCTCGTGTCGGCGGGAGTCTAGCAGATAACGAATTTGGAAACCGACGAAATTCAAGAACACAGCGCCGGCTTTCGGAACAACTTGAAAGCAACGCCATGAGTGTAGCGTCTCGACTCACGGGATGGCAGGAGATGCCACAGCTGCACCATCGCTTCTTGGCGCATCGCGATCGGTTGATCCAGACACGAAAAGGCCCCACCGAGGTGGGACCTTAACCGCGATACAAAGGAGTCTAGTTGTACTCCGAGTACTTAAACTGAGGCATTGCCTTTAGCTGGTCCTTGGTCCCGCTCATTACGGCGTGATCGGGCGCCCAGTCATTTGTATCGCTGGTTCGCGCGGTGGTCGTGGTGTTCGCAGGCGCCGTGCCGGTCCCGGTTGTTGTAGTGCGCTCCGTCGTGGCTGCCTTGCGGTCGGTCGTCGGCGCGGCTGAGCTCGAACGTACCGGCTCTTCAACAAATTTGAGCTTGTCCATCGAAACGGCAATGTCGTGTTCGCCCATGCCTAGGAAGCCACCGACACCAATGACAACGGCACTAACCTTGCCGTTCTTGTCCAGGATGAACTCATTGACGTCACCAACCTTCTCGTTGGCTTCGTTGTAGACATCAAGGCCCATGAGCTTGGAGGCGCGCCAATTGCCCTTCAAGTTCATTTTCGCGTTGGAGTTCGTCGGGCCAGCGGTGGTCGCGGCTGGCGCGGCAGGAGCAGGGTTCTGAGTGTTCTGGGCGAACGCGGTGCCACTGATGACAGCGACGCTGAGAAGAGCGGCGGTGGTAAATTTCTTCATAGTATCCTCCGGGCATGACAAATAATCAGTGTCATAGAACGGACAGGGCGCGCCAAAGTTCCACGGCCGCTGTTCAGGTCGCGCGCGGACGAGCACGGCGTTAGCGTGCTACTGACCTGCCCTCGCCTCCCTCAATCTGCCGGGCAATAAGCGCGATGGCACGCTGATATACGGGTGCGGCATTCCAGGCCTGGATTGCACCAAAGTTGGCTTCGCCCGGTTGATATCCCGCGCCGGCACGCCAGCCGTGCGCTTTCAGAAAATTTGCAGTGGAGCTGAGCGCGTTGGCAGCGACGTCGAGATTGCCGGTTCCATAAGCCAGGATGTTCTTCGGCAAGAATTGGGTCTGCCCAATCTCGCCGTGCATGGAGCCGCGCGTGCTTGGCGACAGGACACCACGATCGATCAATTTCAGGGCTGCATAGAGCTGCTCGGTGAAATACGCGGAGCGACGGCAGTCATAAGCGAGAGTGGCAACAGCCGAAAGCGTGTTCTGATTGCCGCGCTGGCTTCCGAACGCTGTCTCCATCCCCCAGATGGCCAGGAGAGGTCCGGGCGGCACGCCGTACCTTTGCTCGATTGACGCCAAGAGCGCGCCCTGCGATTGCCTTAGCGCTCGACCACGCGCGACAATGGCAGAGGCCCCACGTTTTGCGAGAAACTGGTCAAGCGACAAGCTGAAGCTCTTTTGGCCACGATCCGCAGCGATGGTCGCGGCCGCATAATTCGTCCCCATCAACGCTGCAGCGCTGGAGGAGCTGATCCCTCTTCCCCTCGCCTCATCAACGAACTGGCGCTTCCATGCCTCGAAACCAGCGGCCGTGCTGCCGCACTGCGCGGCATCCGCTGCCTTAGCCCCCAGACATACGATCATTATCGCTGTGACGGCAGTTCGCAAAAGCTCTGTCCCCTGGTCTTTCACAATGCCCTTTGCTGCATTGAATGTAGAAGACGACGACTTGGTTCCCATAAACAGGCCGAGAACGATCCGGCATCCTAATATTGCCGGTCTTAAGGCGGGCATTGTCCTTAGAGCACCCGGCTCAGAATCTGAGTTTAACCGCCCCTGCCCGTCCGTACCGGACGAACTCGGAGCGCCTCGCCGCAGGACTTTCACATGCGTACCTCGGCTGCTACTCTCCCGATCGAGAGCCTGAATGGCCCACCAAACGACAGGGAGATGACGGATGGCAAGCACGTTCGTGAGGATGGCCCGCGCTAGCGCGCTGATCGGTGTACTGGCTGCGTTACTACCGACGCCGGCGATGGCGCAATATCCTGACCGCCCCATCAAGATGATCGTGCCCTGGGCCGCAGGCGGCGATACCGACAACATCTTCCGCCCATTCGCTGCCGAATTCCAGAAGCAGCTCGGCCAGCCGGTTGTCATAGCCAATGTCGGTGGTGCATCCGGCACCGTCGGCGCGCGCGAGGCCAAGAGCGCTGCCCCGGATGGCTATTCAGTCTACGCGGTGCACGACTATATCCATCTGACGTTCTACGCTGGCATCAGCGACGTCAAATACAGCGACTTCGAGCCGATCTGTTTGGTCGCGGCAACGCCGTCGGTGCTGACCGCAAGCGCCAAGACGGCTTGGAAGAACTGGCAGGAGCTCGCCGATGACGCCAAAAAGCGGCCGGGCGAGATCACGGTCGGCGCCACGCTGGGTTCAACCAGCCATATCTTCCCGGCCATGATCGAGAAGGCGGCCGGCCTGAAATTCAAATTCGTGTCCTACGACGGCCTGGCACCCCGGATGAATGCCCTGCTCGGCGGCCACATCAACCTCACCGACTCCAATCTGACGCAGAAGGGCAAGGTCGAAGCAGGGCTGCTCCGCTTCATCGCGATCGCCAGCGAGAAGCGCGATCAGGAGTCGCCTGACGTGCCGACGCTCAAGGAGCTCGGCATGAACATCGTCTACGAGGTGGTGCGCGGCATCCTCGTCCCCAAAGGGACGCCCGCGCCGGTGCGGGCCAAACTTGAGGAGGGCTGCGCCAGGGCCACCAAGGAGCAAAGCTTCGCCGACGCGATGAAGCTCCAGGGAACGCGCGTGGCGTTCCTGAACGCCAATGACTATGGCCAGTTCCTCGCCAAGATCGACAACGAGAGCAAGATCATCATGACCGACCTTGGCTTGATCAAGAAATGAGCATGGGCCGCGACGGAATTGCCGGCCTGGTCCTGCTTGCGATCAGCCTGGTCCTGCTGGTGCAATCGTTTCAGCTTCCGTCCCTTCCCATCGTTCCGGTCGGGCCCGGCTTTTACCCCGCTATCGTGCTGTCCTTCATGGCAGCCGCAAGCGCGCTGCTTGTGCTGCAAGATCTCGCGAAGGGGCGCGCCCTAAGCGCGGTCGGCGCGGACGAGGCGCCGCGGCGAAACTATCGCTTGGTCGTGATCGCGTTCGTGATCGTCGGCGCCTATGTGGCGCTGCTGCCGCTACTGGGATTTCGCGTGGCCACGGTGTTGTTCGTCGCCGTGCTGCAGGCGGCATTGGGCCAACCGCGCACGGCGCGGCAATGGGCAGTACTGGCCGCGGTCGCGGTCGGGACGACTGCCGTAAGCTATTTCATCTTTGAACGCTACCTGCTGGTGCTGCTGCCGCGCGGCGCTTGGACGGGGTTCTGATGCTCGATTTGCTCTGGCACGGTCTCGTCAACATCGCCCAGTGGAAATATATGCTTCCGCTGTTCGCCGGCACATTCATCGGCGTGATTGGCGGCTCGCTGCCAGGCGTCACCATCACGATGACGGTGATCGTGGTCCTACCGTTCACCTACGGGCTAGATCCACTGGCTGGCCTTGCAGCGATGACCGGTGTCTACGTCGGCGGATCGACCGGCGGCCTGATCGCCTGCTGCTTGCTCGGTATTCCCGGCTCGCCGGCTTCAATCGCCACTACGTTCGACGGCTTTCCGATGTCGCGCAACGGCGAGCCCGGCCGCGCTATCTGGCTCGGCGTTTGGGCGTCGGTCTGGGGCGGGCTGCTTGGTGCCTTGTTCCTGGTATTCCTCACCGGGCCGCTCGCGGCGATAGCCCTGGAATTCGGGCCCTGGGAATATTTCTCCCTGTTCGTGCTGGCCATGGCGATGGTGGCAGGGCTCACCGAATCCTCCCTGCTCAAGGGACTGATCTCGACCGCAATCGGGCTGTTGATCACGGTGGTCGGCCACGATCCAATCGGCAGCGTCCCACGCTTTACCTTTGGCTCTGAGTTCATCGGCGGCGGCTTTCCGTTCCTCCCCGTGCTGATCGGCATTTTCGCTTTCGCGCAGATCATGACCGATCTGGAGAAGCTCAACCTGACGCGCGGCCAAACCATGGAATCGCTGGTCGGAGTCAAGCTCGAACGGTTCTCGCACCTCAAGGTGAACCTGGAAATCTTCAAGCAGCCGTTCCTGCTGGCGTGGGCGACCATTGTCGGGCTGATCATCGGAATCCTGCCTGCGATCGGGGGTAGCGCGTCGAGCGTCATGGCTTACGACCAGGCGAAGAAATTCTCGAAAACGCCGCAACTTTTCGGCAAGGGGCACCCCGAAGGCATCATCGCGTCGGAAGCCTCGAACAACGCCAATGTCAGCGGCTCGCTGATGACTATCATGGCATTCGGCATCCCCGGCGACGCGGTCACCGCGGTGATGCTGGGGGCGATGACGATCCACGGCATTCAGTCCGGACCATTGTTCATCTCGCAAAACCCCGACCTCGCCTATGGCATCTATGCGGCCTACATCCTGGCGCACCCATGCATGCTGCTGATCTGCGTGGTGCTGATGCCGCTGATGCTGCGCGTGACCTCGGTGCGGATGGCGGTGCTAGCGCCGGTGGTGCTGGTGCTCTGCGTGGTCGGCGCCTACGCCCTCAACAACACGATGCAGAGCGTCTACGTGCTGCTGCTGTTCGGCGTCATCGGCTACGTTCTGGTCAAGCTCGGCTTTCCGCTCGCGCCTCTGATCCTTGGCCTCATCCTCGGCGACCAAATCGAAATCAATTTGGTGCGCGCGATCATGACCGATCCCGATCCGCTGCTATTCTTGACGCGGCCGATTTCAGGCGTGCTGCTGCTGGCGGCGGTAGCGTCCGTCGGCCTGGCGATTTGGCAGCACTTGCGCCACCAGTATCGGGTGGTCGAGGAAGAGCCGGATTTTTGAACCGAGGTCGCGATGGAACATCCGGACAAAAGCTTGCGGCCCAGCGTGCGCATTGCGGTTGCCGGACTGGGAGCCATTGGAGCCAGAGTGGTCGAAGCGTTGGACCGCGGAATAGACGGCTTGGTTCTCACCGCAGTGTCCGTTCAAAACCCCGAAAAACATCAAAGCAGGTTGAGCAAAATGACGAGACCACCTGCCGTCCTCCCGATCGAGGCGCTGGTCGATGTCGCCGACGTCGTCGTCGAATGCGCGCCGAGCCAGCTGGTCAGGTCCATCGTCGCGCCGTTTGTAGCCCGCGGAAAGACCGCGCTGGTGCTTAGCGCCGGTGCACTGCTCGACCACGACGACCTCGTCGAATTGGCAAGGCAGCATGGCGGTCAAATCGTGGTACCCACGGGCGCGCTGATTGGGCTGGACGCGGTGACCGCGGCGGCAGTGGGAACAATCCATTCGGTCCGGATGGTCACCCGCAAGCCGCCCCGAGGGCTCCTCGGCGCACCCTACGTCGTCGAAAACAAGATCGACATCGAACATATCACCGAAGCTCGCAAGGTATTCGACGGTACCGCCCGCGCGGCAGCAAAGGGATTTCCGGCCAATGTGAATGTTGCCGCCGCACTTTCGCTTGCCGGGATAGGTCCCGATCGAACGACAATCGAAATCTGGGCCGACCCGTCAATGACGCGCAACGTGCACCGGATCGAGGTGGAATCGGACTCTGCCCGCTTCTCGATGTCGATCGAGAACATCCCGTCGGAAAACCCGAAGACAGGTCGCATCACCGCGCTGTCGGTTATTGCTTGCCTACGCAAGCTGCGTGCATCGCTTCGGGTCGGAACATGAATCAGAAACAGACCTCGGCCTGCACAGTTTGCCGCCGTCCATCCGGCAACGCTTGCTGCGTTCGGTCAATAATGGATTATCGAAGGCGCACGCCGCTCCATCACCGTCTTTGCGAGCGAAGCGAAGCAATCCATAGAGCGGAAGAAAGTGTGGATTGCTTCGTCGCTTTGCGCCTCGCAATGACGAGTTTTGGACGGTGTAGCCCGTATGAGCGCAGCGACATGCGGGGTGGAGGAATCCCGGATGTCGCTTTGCTCATCCGGGCTACGCTTGCTGCGCTTGGTCAATAGTGGATTAATGAAGGCGCACGCCGCTCCATCACCGTCTTTGCGAGCGAAGCGAAGCAATCCACAGAGCGGAAGAAAGTGTGGATTGCTTCGTCGCTTTGCTCCTCGCAATGATGAGTTTGGACGGTGTAGCCCGCATGAGCGCAGCGACATGCGGGCTGGGGAATCCCGGATGTCACTGCGCTCATACGTAACGTCAGTGTAGCCGGTACGTC
>C688J35102_120989298_pt1 | contig 10737 bp, 12 predicted proteins | sample HopSoiMetagenom2_FD_35102 | JGI IMG/M metagenome (IMG submission 35102)
CTTTGATCCTGCGCATGTATGAGCGGATCACGAACGATCCCACGGCGTATGCCGAATTCCTTGCTTTGACGAATCGGCCTTCCCGTCCTAGCATGACCGGAAAGGTCGATTCCCCAAAGCAAACCGAACACTCATGAACAAAACGTATTACGGCTACATCCGGGTCTCGACGGCCCGGCAGGGCGTCCGCGGCGTTTCCCTTCAGGAGCAGCGCGCGGCGATTGAGCGCTTCGCCGTGCAGCGCGGTATCACGATTTCGCGCTGGTTTGAGGAACGGGAGACGGCAGCCAAAACCGGCCGGCCGGTCTGGAACGAGATGCTCCGGCTCCTCAGAAAGCGGAGCGCCGCCGGGGTCGTGATCCACAAGATCGACCGGGGCGTCCGAAATGGCCGCGATTGGGTGGACCTCACGGAACTCGTGGACCGGGGCCTCATAGAGCTCTACTTCGCGAACGAGCAGCTCGACCTCACGAATCGCGGCGGCCGTCTCTCCGCCGACCTCCAGGCGGTAGTCGCCGCCGATTACATCCGGAACCTCCGCGAAGAAGCCCTGAAAGGCATCAACGGCCGCTTGAAACAGGGCATCCTGCCCCTGCCCGCGCCGGTCGGGTATCTCGATTGCGGGGCCGGGAAGCCCAAGGCAATCGATCCGGTGAAAGGTCCCTTGGTACGCCGGGCCTTCGAGCTGTACGCGACCGGCCGGTACAACCTGCACACGCTCCAAGGGGAGCTTGGCCGGATCGGGCTCAAAAACCGCCGGGGCGGCGAGGTCTCGATAAACGGCCTCTCGACCATGCTCCGCAATCCCTTCTACATCGGGCTCATCCGCGTGAAGCGCCGCAAGGAGACCTACGAGGGCGCCCATGATCCCCTCATCAAGAAGTCCCTCTTCGATCGGGTGCAAGGGGTCCTGGACGGCAAGCTCTCCGCCCGGCCCGCAAGGCACGACTTCCTCCTCCGGCGCACGGTACGCTGCAAAAGCTGCGGCTACTCCCTGATCGGCGAGACGCAGAAGGGCCACACGTACTATCGCTGCCATACGCCGGCCTGTCCCACAACGAGCGTGACGGAGGAAGCGGCCGAAGGACGGGTGAGCCCACTCTTTCTCGCCTGCCAGCTCGACCCCGAGGAGCGAGCCTACCTCCGCGAGAAAATCGAGGGCATGAAGGCAAACTGGCAGGATGAGGCGGCAACGCGCCGCAAGGCGCTTGAACTGAAGCTAAGCCAGATCGCCGGGAGGCGGGCGCGTCTCACCGATGCGCTCATAGACGGGCTCCTCGATCGCGATCTCTTCGAGGAGCGCCAAGCCGCCCTCCTGGCGGAGAAACGGACTCTTGAAGAGCAGCTCTCCAATCTTGATGCGGGGAGCACTGGCGCGGAGAAGCTTGCCGATTTCCTCGAACGCCTGGATTCCGCGTATTCGCTATATCAGTCGGGCACACCCGAGGAAAAGCGGGAATTACTTGCAAAGTTCACCTCGAACTGGCTCGCGACAGGAAAAGAGATAGATTTTACGCCGCTCCCTGAGGTGCAGCTCGTCGCGGAGAGGGCAGAAAACCTTTTCGGTCGGGTGGAACGAGACAGCCCTCGAACCGCCGATGATCGCCGCCTTGGTAAGGCTCGAATGTGGGACGCCCTCCTTGCCGACCTCACGGAGGTGCTGCATGTCGAGAGATCATCCCTGGGCGACCGTGAAGCCCATCTCGCCGCGGGCTGATTCCTCCGGCGGGGCCATGAGGGCCTGAATCACTTCGAAAATGGTCTTGAAGTGGGCGTCATAACGCCGCTCCATTTCTTCGACCTTTGCGGCGAGCTGGCGGTTTGTTGCTAGGATCTCGCGCAGGCGGACAAAGGCCCGCATGATGGCAATATTAACCTTGACCGCCCGAGGGCTCCGAAAGACTGAGGAGAGCATGGCGACGCCTTCCTGGGTGAAGACGTAAGGCAGATAACGGCGGCCGCCCCGGCTCTCGTTGTTTGAGGTTCCAATTTGGAACCTCAGAGCCCGAGCCTCGGCCGAGGTGAGCTGGAACATGAAATCGGAGGGGAAGCGCTCCGCGTTGCGCTTCACCGCTTTGTTGAGCTGCTTGGTCTCTACGCCGTAGAGCACCGCAAGGTCGCTGTCGAGCATCACCTTCTGCCGGCGGAGAAGGTAGATCTTGCGCTCGATGACTGCGGGCGGGAGCGGATCTTCGGTACGCTTGGGTTGTTTTGGCATGACCTAAGCGTATTCGGCGCATGGATAAGGTCAAGGAGGTACTTTATGCAGCCTTGATTTATTGAGGAAGTTACTCCTCAATGTTTGGCAAGGTGTTCCCGGCGGAGCCTAAGAGGATTCCGAGCTTCGATTCGGCTGCATCAATACACACGGGATTGAAGCCGTTGAAGCATCAGCAGAATTCGCTCTTCCAATTGTTGGATTCGAGAATTGCGGAGGCATCAATCGCTACCGCTTTGGCCTTCGACTTCAGCAGGGAGGCGCTGCCACTTTCCCTTCCATAGAGACACTTTGCGTCGGGTTACTATATTATCGACTTTCTCCGAATCGAAAGATCTATCGCCGGTTGGACGCGCATTTTCCATAAAATGGCGATACCGCTTAAGAACAGATTCATCATCCAGATGCACCGCAGAGGACCGGATGCGACGCCAGCTTGGTAGATGCTTGTCCCACAGGCGCGTCACCAAATAGGAGGTATCCGTGGGCGGATGAGAGGCGAATGCGAATAAGCCCTTGGCCTTGATTTCCTCCGGAAGGGCAGAGTAGTGCTCGTCTAGGCGCCGTAATTCCACCTTGAGATCCTCACCCCACACAAAATCCTGATCCGGTCGCAGAAAGAATGGCACTGTTCGACGGTGTAGATTATCCTTGGACGTGAAGACCTTGCAAAATGGCAGATAGTAAAGATATGCCAAGTCCACTTTATGGCTCGGCCGATGGCGATAGACAAGATCCGCGGCGAGAGCTAAGTAGAAGAACAAGTCAACGCCGGCTACATATCTGCAATATGGAGCGAAGAGCCGCAGTGGAGGACAGTCGTTAGCCTGCCAACGGGCGAGCACCGAGCCTTGTGCTTGAGGATGTACTCCGAGTAGGTACAAGCTGGAGCGAAACGCAGCTTCCTTGTCTCCCTCGTCGAGAATCTCGATGGATAGCTTAAACGCGTCGGTTAATGTCCGTGGCTTTGGCCGAATTCGAAACAAATCCTGGCAGTAGCGATAGACCTCCTCAAAGTCAAACTTGGACAAGGCATGCCTCCATGCTCTCGCGATAGTACGTTCAATTTCGAGGAACTCGCGGCGCTGCCATCTGGAAAACGCCTCCTCTTCAGGGGATTGCCGAAACACAATGCCAGTTCTACCCTCAAGTTCCATTGGCTGCCCCCCTGGCACAAGCGGCCTCCCCTCCATCTCAATCTGCCAATGTCCTCCCAGTTCCCCCTTGATGAGTTCCTGATGGTGTATATTGGGGTGCGAGTTCAAGTCAGGCGTCTTCTCTGCGAGATCACCAACGACCTGTTCAGCAGTCCGATTTGCGCGGACCTGCTTTTCGAGATCGGCTAGTGTTTCAACAAAGAAAAGAGGTGTGAGGTTGGTGACAAAGAAATTGTCCAACCAAACTGCTTCGTCGCGGTTGAGACTTTCGAGCGATGACTTGTCGAATATAAGGACTGGTCCAGGAGCCATAGTTCCTCAGCCTCCCTTACGAGCCCTACGCTGGCTATCGGTGATAAGGCTCATGTATGGCTCACCCCAATTCTCTCCATAGATCTGCTTGACCATCTCTAAGTGGAACTGCTTAGCCTCCCTCTCTATTACATCCAGGAACTCAAAGAACTCGTTCTGATTGCGTAGGGAGAAAACGCGCACTGAATATTTTGCCGCCTCCTTACGCAAGGGGTTATCCCCGAGATGCCCTGCCATTTCCGCGTCGACAAAGATTGCATCGCAGTACGGCAGAAGGCTTGCTATAGCGTTCACATCTGTAAACGTTCCCTTGCTCGGAAGCTTCATTTGTCCCGCTCCAGCTTTTCGAGCCAAAGAGGCATAGAGCATTGAGGATAGACGGATGTATGGTACATTGAGCAAATGTGGCGATCGGAAGTATTCACCAATTTTCGCCAAAGCCTCTTCATCTCTAATGCCAATGCTCTCAAGGATGCTGAGTAGACCAAAAATAAGCTCTGCCGCTGGCGGCCGGAGAATATCCTCAAGTTTAGGAGTGTACGTACCGGTTCGCACGATCTCGGCTACATACTTTGTTGGCAATTGAGCGTAATGCTGCAAATAACGGGCGAAGATCTCAATCGTGGCCCGACCCCACGCTGCTGCTTCCTCAGCGAACGATTGAGCATAGGGAGCCTTATCCGATTTCCACTGCTCGAAGGCTCGGACGAGTTCCTGGTACTGCTGGTCCCGGAGCTTGCGCGTCGCGTCTGCCTCTCCTTCGTACGGAGATGAGTTTACGGATATCCGCAGTCGGTCGTACCACTCGTGAAGATTCCCATGGACCACGTGATCGGCATCGAAGTTCAACTTGCAGTCTGGATTATCTCGGAGGTACGCCCAAAAGCAAAAGTCGATCTGCTCCCGAAGAATGGTGTTGTAATTGTAGAAGGTGCATCCGTTCGAGAGATGTTCGTAGAGTTCTCGGAGAGAATCATATGGCGGATCTCCGCTCAAAAGGGATTCATCATGATGGAAGTGCGAATCCGGACAGATAAGAAGTTGAAGCTTTGATAGATGGTCGAGTTTCCTGTATGCCTCAAGCCAGAAAGGATTCTTAATTGTGTTTTGGTGCCCCTTAGACTCCGGATCAAGGGCCTTGGTGATGTTGCTGATTACGAGCTGATCAAGGTAGATGACCTTCTTCCTGATTGGCGGCAGGCCATAGGTCTTAGCGTGCCAGCAGTTCCGGCATCGTCGGGTATAGCTATGGCCGGAAATCATAATGACCCCAAACTCTTCCTCTCTACAGTTGGGGCACCTGATGTACGGTCCAGAGATTAGAATCCGGGGGTCAAAGCGCAATTGCTTCTCTCTGGGGACTTGAGAGGCTCCCTTGCTTTGGTCTTTCTGGAGACAACACTTCTTATACTTTCTTCCGCTGCCGCAGTGACAAGGATCGTTCCTTCCTAGACGCATCGGTCTGTTGTCTAAGGGTGAACTCTCATGAGTAGTCTCGCTGGAGCGACACGATCTGGTCTCTGAGGTTTCTTACGGCGAAACTCGCAGCTAGTTTACCACAAGGACTATTCCTCCGCGGCTACCGAACAAGGAGAAGAACCTCGCCCCGCCCATTCGTCCACTCGTGGGCCAGAATGTCCCCCTGGTCAAGACTCTCGCGGTCTGCGAAGAGAAAGAGACGCGAGCCCCCTCCAGCGAGCGATCGGCACGCCTCCACGAGATGCTCCACCCGCTCCTTGCTCGTCGTCACGGTGAGGACCCGGAAGTTCGATATGCCGAGGTGCGTCTTGTGGATTCCGTGCCGCCATGTCTCTTGATAGCAGAGGAGCTTTCGGAGGAAGCTCGTCTGCCCGAGACCTTTCCGCACGATCGGCATCGTGCCCCTGTCGGCTTCAAGAAAGAAGAAAGCGAGGTTTCTCCCCTCCGGCTCACCTTCGAAGCGAAGCCCGAAGACCTTATCCGGCTCCACGCCCAGGTAAGGCTTCCCGCCCTGGCGGACCTCGACCTGCCAGCGGAACGGGATGCGCAGGCGCCGGGTCTCCGGTGGCGCCCCCGCGAGCACCTCCTCGGTCGGGATGAACCGTACCCCCTCGTGACCTCGGCAGGCGATCTCGAAAGCGACCATGACCTCGGCGACGGCGAGGGTGTGATGCAGGAAAACCCGCGAGACGTTGCGTTTCTTTGTGTCCCACCGGATGCCGCCGCGCCTGAACAGACCACGGGCCTCGAGAAGCTCCGCGCCACGGTTCCCCAGGGCATAGACCAAGGGTTCGGAGCCCCGGGCGTACCAGTCGAGCTGCATAGGCGGCCGGTCGAGATAGCCATGGTGAAAGAGGAGCTGCAAGCGCCGGAGCGTCGTCTGGCGGCTCCCTCCCGTGAGGGCCACGAGGAGCGTGGAACGGAGGAGCCGGTGACGGTGGACGGCCCTGAGGATCTGAAGGTCGCGTGGCGTGAGCACCATGGGACGGATCGGCGCGCGCTCGAAGCGAGGCCGGCGAATCTCTGGGTAGGACATTGGGACTCAAGCGTAGCGGCTGGCCGATGGACCGCAAGGCGGCGCCATCAGCCGCCTAACCACCGCTCAATCTTCCGCTCCACCTCCTCGCGGGGTCGGCCGTACCGCTCCCGGGAGCGGCGCACGACCGCCGCCCGTCTGCCGCTTGCCGTGCCTTTGATCGGCGGCAGGGTCCGTCCCCGGAAAGGCTCCCGCATCCGGCCCTGATCCAGGAGCCGGGCGTAGAACTCGTACTTCCCGAGGGAGACGAGGTTCCCCATCTTCACGTCGCCGCCGAGCTCGTCCTCCAAGAGACGCGCATCGGCTTGGCCGACCCGGAAGGCAATGAGGTTCCCGGCATTGCCGAATACGCTTTGCCGGATCTCGTCGGTGAGCTGGTCGAGGTATTGATGGGCCAAGATGAGCGCGAGCCCGTACTTCCTCGCCTCGGCGAGGATGGAGGCGAGGGCATCGGTCGCGAAGCTCTGGAACTCGTCGATGTAGAGGTAGAAGGGAGTACGGACGCCTTCCGGATTGCCGGATCGCTGCATGGCCGCCCACTGGAACTGCGAGAGAAGGAGCGCGCCCAAGAGGCGGGAGGAGTCTGCGCCAATCACGCCTTTCGAGAGGTCGGCGATCATGATCCGGCCATGGTCCATGAGGAAGCGCGCATCAAAGCGGCTCTTCGTCTGGCCCATGATGTTCCGCATGGGGGCGTTCCCGAGAAGCCGTCCGATCTTGTTCTGAAGGGGCGCGATGGCTTCGAGGCGGAAGCGGCGCTCGTACCCGGCGTACTCCTCGCGCCAGAAGGCGCGGACGACCGGATCCCGGATCTTCCCCGCGACACGCTCTCGGAAGCGGTCATCCGAGAGGAGCCTCGGTAAGGCGAGGATGGTGAGCCCCCTATCCAAGAGTGCCGCGAGCGAGTGCCCCAGGATGTATTCGAGCCGTGGTCCCCAGGAGGACCCCCAGATTCCCCGGAAAGCAGAGAGGACGCCGGAGACCACGAGATGCGCCTGATCCTGCGGCACCTTGGGGAGGAGGGTGAGGCCCGCCGGACGGGCGAGATCGCCTGGGTTGAAGTACAGAACCTCACCCGTCCTTCCCTTCGGGACCGCATCCAATACCTCCCGGGCGAGGTCTCCATGAGGATCAAGGAGACCCACACCTCGCCCGGCATAGAGGTCCTGGAGGATGAGGTTCCGGAGCAAGGTGCTCTTCCCCAAGCCAGTTTTCCCCACGATGTACAAGTGCTGCGCCCGGTCCTCGGGATGAAGTAGCACGAGCTTGGGCTCGTCAGAGACCCAGAAGGTGCGGGTACCGATGGCGATCGGGGTGTGGTCCATGGGAAAAGGCGCCCGACCTCTCTTCCCCTCCCCATGGGGAGCCAGTGTCCTCCCTCAAGGGAGGACCGCTCTAAACCCGTGCCTGGAGGTCCGGCGGTACGCCCGCAATACGGCGTGTGGTGACCGAGCGGGCGCGGCAAGAGAGGTGGACGCGCCAAAATTTTGGCGCGTGGTTTCCTTCCTGCCAAGGCGGAGAGATTCGACGCCTTACCCGTAGTGACGCGAAGCGTCGGCCCTTCGAGAGCCAGTAGTCCCCCCACCGCTGTCGGGAAGGCCGAGTATCGAGGCCGGTGCGCCCGACTGGCGGGGTTTGGTCGAAGGGCCGACCGATAGGGAAAGATCGAGACCCGATAGCCGTCAGGAAACCACGCCAGTCGGGCGTAGCCCGGCAGCGGTGGGGAGCCAGTCGGTGAAGCCCCGTATGGGGTTTCGGCCGTCCGCGTCGAGCGGAGACCGTACATACCTTGTATGTAGCGGGGTATGTATACCCCGGCGCGTCTCGCGCACCACGAAAGATTCTCTCTTTTATATAAAGGCGGCACTTTGTGCCGCCTTTTCTCGTTTCGCACTGGCCCTTACCCTGAATCCGGTTTCTTCAAAACCTTTTCAGGAAAGGAGCCTGTCATGCTATCTGCCGCACGAAAAAAGGAGTTCTCGAAGTTAGACGAGCTGGCCGACGAGTGGGGCCTCACGGTCGGCGAGTTCATCGAGAGGTATGCCCTCGATGACGCAGTGCCCGGGATCTGTATGAATCCCGGCTGCCTCTACACGGCTGAAGTCGAGCCCGACCAGGGGCAAGGCTGGTGCGAGGTCTGCTGCACGACCACCGTCCGGAGCGGCATCGTCCTGGCCCGCCTCATCTAGCTTCGCCCCTCCGCAATACCTCTCCCATTCCAGACAAAAGGAGAAGTTGTATGCCCAGGATTGTCCGTAACTTCTGGGTCGCCGGAGATGTGGACGGCAGGCGAAGCACTTTGTCCGGTGGCCCGAGAGGGCGAGACGGCGGTCTCAGTCTCACGCTTTATCAGCGAACGGAAGGCCAAATAGCGGCATCTCTCAGGGTGCGTTGCTCGGCATGCCGAGACGGGACCCTCTCTCTCGAAGTCGAGCCTGTTCTGCCCTTCAGGTTTGCCCGGCGAGACGGCAAGCTCCGCATCAAAACCAAACGCTAGAAAGTGACAGTACGCCCATTCCGAGACGGGGGCTCGCAAAAAGAAGCGGGCCTCCTTGGCTCTTTGTACAACTAATTCAAGGAGGAAGTCCGGTGAAGGAGCCTAGATCGAAGTTTATCCGTTGCATGAGAAAAGCGGCACGGCGGCGTGACATGGCGCCCACCCCCGAGCACCTCACGGCGATCCGGCGAAGCATCACCACAACCGCCGCGAGATTCGGGCGGCGGCTCTCGCCTGAGTGCATCGAAGACCTGGTGCAGGAAGTGTTTCTGGGATTGTGGCAGTCGAGGGCGGAAGACAAGCTGAACTGCCTGCCCTACGTGCGTCGGGTCGCCGCCAATGTCACCGTCGATTCGCTGCGGTGGCAAGGCGCACAGAAACGACGGTGGCGCCGCCACCTGGGTCCCGATCTGGAGAAAGTACTCTGGCGACCTTCCCGCACACCCGAGGAGGTCTGGATCAAGCGCGAGGAGGCGCAACAAACCCTTGCGACCGATCGGGCGCTCAAGAGACGGGTGGAGTGGGCTGCGAAGCAGTACGCGAGAGCGCAAGCGGCCTCGTCGGCGAGGAGTATGCCTCGGCTCCGGTCGCGATTGACATAGCAGTCTGAAGTCCGTTCGTCATCTCACATCAATTCCGTGCGTATCAGCCCCAGGAGACAATCCTGGGGCTTTCTTTTTGGACGACGATCAAACCCTTGCGCTTGCAACTTGACATCGATGCGACATTAACGTATAATATGGGAGTAATTTGGGTGGTTCAGATCGTGAGCTTTCTGCTGCGTGCAGAATAGCCCTCTGAGTTTCTCTCCGGTCTTTCCTCTCGTCTGAAGTCCCCGCTCAGCTTTCAACCGACGACCCCGCCAGCCGCCTATTTTTTGTGCTGCCATGACACACCCTCACGGACGGCCACTTAATTACTACCTCCGCACTTATCGCCGCCATGCGCACCTATCTCAGGCGAGGCTTGCTTATCTCCTCGGCGCCTCTACAGGCGTGAAGGTATCGCGCTACGAATCCGGGAGCCGCACGCCTTCCCTCGAAACCGGCCTTGCCTATGAAGCCGCACTTGGCGTTCCGGTCTGCCAGCTCTTCCGCGGTAGGTATGAGGAGATCGCGGAAGAGGTCGAAAGGCGGCGGCGGAGACTCGAAGCGAAGGAAGAGAAACGGCAGAGAGTCGGCTCTGCTCCCCACCATAGAGCTTCACATGCCGCGTCTCCCGCCGCATGAGACAATCCTCGCCATCGATCCGACCTCAAGGGGCTTCGCCTTTGCCGTCCTCGAAGCTCCTGCATTTCTCGTGGATTGGGGCGAGAGGATCGTACCCGCAAAAAGCGGCGGTCTGCTTCTCAAGGTGGATGAGCTTCTCTCGCGCTACGAGCCCACCCTGCTCGTGATTGAGGATCTCGCCGTCCCTGGCGCCCGGCGCCGGAGGCGAGCGAGCAAGGAGATCTGCTCGATAGAACTCCTGGCCCTAAAACGGGGCGTCTCGGCGGACCGGGTCTCCCGTCTTGCTGTCACAGGTGCCTTCGCACCGGCGAAGAGCAAGTTTGAAGTGGCCCTCCGGCTTGCAGAGTCCTTTCCGGTACTCGCAGAGCGACTCCCGAGGAAGCGCAAGGTTTGGACGACGGAGGATGCCCGCATGAACATTTTCGACGCGCTCGGGTTCGCGGCGGCGGCAATGGACAGGAAGGGCATTGCCGGAAGCGCGAAATAGGGCACCCTGCATGTTGCGATAGAGCCTCGTCGCCCATTCGTCGCCGCTTCGCCTGGGAGATCCGGCCAATGCTCCGCGCCTTATGCCGAAGCCTCGGTGGTGGACGTGGAGTCACAGCTCGAACGGGCGACCCGGAAGAAGGTGGGCACGACGGACGAGGAGGTCATGGACTGGCTCCGCCGCCGTGAGTTCACGAAGAAGGAGGGCGAGGCCATCCTCCGGACGGCCAAGGTCGAGGAAGGCGATCTCACTCCACCACACGAGCCTCGGCGGCCGATCCGGGTGATTATGGACCCGGACCGTGCTGCGACTTCCATGCTCC
>C688J35102_120989299_pt1 | contig 10737 bp, 13 predicted proteins | sample HopSoiMetagenom2_FD_35102 | JGI IMG/M metagenome (IMG submission 35102)
ACCTGGCTGCTGGTGTCGTCCTCCTCGATTTCCTCGCCCGCCCTGATCGGTTGGTTGCAGCTAGTGCAGTGGCCGCTGTCGTACCGCGCGATGAACGCCATGTTTCTCAACCTTTCCGGCATTTGCCATGCCGCGTCCCGAGGTCTCACCTGCGAAGGAGCGCTCGGTCAGCAGCGGAAGTCGCCCGGTAGATCACAGGCCCGTCGAACGCGCCGGCCGCCTTGAGCCGTTCATACACGCGAGATCGGTAAGTCATCGCGTCGATGATCTTGCCGTCACCCGCATCGAAGTAAACGGCGCCCGTGCAGGCATCGCACACGTTACGTGCCGTCGGACGGGTCCTCGAGCCGCAGCGGTCCGCGGCACTGCGAGCATCGTGGGCCCGAGCTGTCGCCTCCGTCGCCGCTGAGCATGCTCAGCGATCTGTCCAAGAACCCCATGCTGTGGCTCCCCCTCAGGTGAAGGCAGCTTTCGACGTTAGGTGCCAGGCCCCGCAGCCGTGGCCGTCGGGCGCGTCACTGCCGTCGCAACGGTACGCGCGCTGCAGCGGGCTGCCGTACTTCTCGTGCTGCACCCACGTGCAGATCCGAGCGTCGAGCTCGGTCGCAAAGCGCTTCTTGCGCTTGTCTAGGTGACATTCGCCGACCATCTCGTACCGCCAGCCCGTCGCCTTACCGGCGGCCAGGAACTCCTCGTGACGCTGACGCCTTCGCTCCTCGGCCTCCTGGCGCATGCGCTCCCGCTCAGGCGCGCCGGCCTCCCACGCAGCCCGACGCTCCTCCGCAGCAAGCTGCTCGGCCCTCTGGCGCGCCCGAGCGCGTGCGCGGAACGCCCATGCGGCGGACGCCGCGGCGGCCGCCGCGGCGAGCGCCAAGCCTGCGACTCGCGCTTTGTCCACCACCAGATCCTCGGGCTCAGTCACTGCGCGTAGGGTCCCAGACGGCGAGCCCCGGTTCGGCTGCGGCCTGCGCTGGAAGCTGCTGCTCACTCGTTATCTGGCGTGGCCAGGGCGGCAAGCGCTGCACAGTCGGGATGGACTTCACGAGGTGGGTATCGGCTTGCGCCGTGGCTGAAGGGATCCGGTCACGTTCCCCGTGGGGGGGCGGTTCTGCGTGGTGCACGGACTGACGGCCGGCCGGGGACGCTCCGCATCGGCGGTCCGCGTGGAGCTGAGTCGCCTGGCGAGGCAGGCCCGGGTGCGCCCCCCGCTTCGCACCGCACGAGCTCCGGGACGCTCACGCAGTCGCAATGGCACGCGAGGGCGTGCGCCTGATGGCCATCATCCAACGCCAACTCCCCGTGTCGACCTCGGGATCACGTCGGTGTACCTGCACGGCGCGGATGCAGAAGGCACGCTCTCGCGCCTGCCCGCCGCTTTCCATGCCAGGGACTCATGCCGGTGACAGCTCGCCGCCCCTCTGGATCGAAGCGGATGCCGCATTCGCTGGGTGCAGACGTGCATCGCCGGCGACTACACGAGCGTCTCGTTCACTCCTGAGGAGGAGTCATGGGCGAAGTGCTGCTCGATGCCGCGGGCCGTCGGCGGTCGCCGGCCACGATGCCCGGGTTCCATGCCGGCCGTCCGCCACGGAATAAGGGACGCCGTTATCCGGCCGATCCGCCGACGGTCGAGGAGATCGTCGCGGTTATGCGCGCTGCCGGCGACCGGCGCCATGGTTGCCGCTTGCGCGGCCTGATCGTCGTGCTGTGGCGCGCGGGCCTGCGGATCAACGAGGCGCTGGCGCTCAACGAGTCTGATCTCGACCACCGTCGGGGGGCGCTGCTCGTGCGCCGCGGCAAGGGCGGGCGCCGCCGCGAGGTGGGCATGGACGAATGGGCGTGGGAGCACTTGCAGCGGTGGGTCGATCTGCGCCTCGATCTCCCGGTCGGTCCGTTGTTCTGCGTGATCAACGGGCCAACACGAGGGCGATCATGGTCAGCCGCCGCCGCGCGTGCTGAGCTCCGCCGCACGGCCGCGACCGCGGGCGTTCGTCGGCGCTTCGCGCCCCACCAGCTACGTCACGCCCACGCCGTCGAGATGGCCCACGAGGGCGTGCCGCTCATCGTCATCCAGCGCCAGCTGGGCCACAGCAACCTCGGCATCACCTCGATCTACCTCCAAGGCATCGACAACGCCGAGATCATCGAAGCCGTCCACGGCCGCCGCGCGCCCATGATCCCGGTCAGCGCCACGCTCCGACTGTGAGCACCCGGCGAGTCGCTCGTCGGGCAAGGCGCTAGTGATCCCGGCGCCGGGCGTGAGCCGGCGCGAGGGCCTCGACCTCTCCCTCCGCAGCGAGGAACGTGAAGGGCTCGACCCTCAGCAACGAGCTGGAGTCGCGGTGCGATCTGACGGGCCCTAACGGCACTGACGAGCCGCAGCGCGTGGCAGTGCCAGCCCGCTTTCGTAGGCGAACACGACGAGCTGCGCTCGAGTGCGAGCGTCGAGCTTGAGCATCGCGCGGCTCACATGCGCCTTGGCAGTCGCGCCGGTAATGACGAGCCGCTGGGCGATGTCGCTGTTGCTGAACCCGAGCGCCACAAGCCCCACAACCTCGCGCTCGCGGGCCGTCAGGTCTTCGACGAGCTCTGGGTCGGGGCAGAGGGGCTCCGGCCGCGCGGCGAGCTCGGCGATGAGGCGCCGTGTCAGGCTCGGGGACAGCAGCGCGTCTCCGCGTGCCAGGATCTCGACCGCGCGGAGGAGCTCCGCCGGCTCGGTGTCCTTCACGAGCAGGCCACGCGCGCCGGCCCTCAGCGCGGGGACGATGCGCTGCTCGTTCTCAGAGGCGGTGAGCAGCATGACCGCGACGCTCCGCTCGGCGAACATTCGGCCGGTTGCCTCGACGGAGTCGAGTCCGGGCAGCAGGGCGTCGATCAACACGACGTCGGGGCACAGGCGGCGGGCGAGCGCCACCGCGTCCTCCCCAGTCGCAGCCTCGCCGACCACCTCGATGTTCTCCTGAGCCTCGAGCAGCACGCGGACGCCGGCACGAACGAGCGCTTGACCCTCCGCGATCAGGACCCGTATTACGCTCCTGGCCTCCGATGCCCCGACAAGCCTCATCGGCGGTCGGGTGGCGATGGCTGCGCTGTCGACGGTGCTCACCGTCATGCTCGAAACGCGATCGCGGAGACGAAGGAGCTGATCCGTCGCGTGAGGCGACGGTCCGGGCGGCGCGGCTTGCATCGCCGCGCTCGAAACTCGGTGAGTGTCATGCCGGCCGGGATATCGCACCCCTCGTAGACGAAGGAGCTCATCGTGGCGGTCATCGCGCGAGGATTCGAACGGGTCGGCGGGCCCTCCTCAGCACGCCACGACATTGCTCCATATCCAGCTAGCCCCGACCCAGGGCGGTGCGCGGCGGCGGCGTCTCGGCGCCGGCGCTGGATGATCTCGGACCGAACGGCCAACAACACAAGGGCTTCGGTTGAACGGATGATCTCGCTCATGACTCGTCAGGCCAGCGGCCGTGCACGTCGAAATATCGCCGCGCTTCGTCTTCTGCATCGCGGTCGCCGTCGCCACCCTCGCCGATGCGAATGAGGGCGTTGAGCAGCAGAATCGAAAGCCCGGCACCGACCACCCCGGCTGCGCCCTCGAGCGCCCCTTCGGTGCGGATGACGATCCCCGAGAGGACCCCTCCGAGGATGACGGCCGCCGGGAGCCAGTACCGGACCATTCGCAGCACGGTCTTCTTGGGCATGCCTGCACTGTCGCCCCGATGGACGCGCACTCGCCTCAGGGAGTGCGCGAGTCTGGTCCCTAGTCCGATCGCCGGGGCATCTTCAACGGCTATTCAGCCACGGCTCCCCGCCCGCGGTCCGGCATCGCGTCGCGCAGCTCCATGCGGGATCGGATGTCGAGCTTGGCGAAGACCTTGCGCAGGTGGTACTCAACGGTGCGCGGGCTGATGAACAGGCGCGCGCCGATCTCCGGATTGGTCTGCCCGTCCCGTGCGAGCCAGGCGATCTGCGCCTCCTGCGGGGTGAAGTCGTCGACCGTCTGAACCGTGCGCTTCCGCACCGTCTCGCCAGTCGCAACAAGCTCGCGGCGCGCGCGCTCGCTGAATGCCTCGGCGCCGAATCCGCTGAGCATGTCGTGGGCGATACGAAGGTGCTCTCGTGCGTCGGCACGGCGACGATTGCGCCGCAGCCACTCGCCATACAGCAGCTGCGCGCGCGCGAGATGAACGCTGATCCGGGTCCGGCCGAGCCGCTCGATCGCCTCTCTGTAGAGCCCGTCGGCGTCGGTACCTTCGCTCAGGAGCGCCCGTGACCGCGCCGTGATGCCAAGCGCCCAGTCAGTACCTGCGGCGCGTGCGCGTTCCTCAAGCCGCCGCAGGGCGGCCTCAGCGACATCGGCCTTGGCGCTTCGGGCCGCGGCCTCGACGAGTTCCGGCAGCGACCAGCCGTACAGGCCCTGATCGTCGTGCGCGCAGGCCCGCTGGGCAGCGGCAAGGGCTGCCTCGTACTGAGCCAAGCCGTTGTAGAGCACAGCACCCGCGTATTCGGCCATCGCGATCGCCCGCCCTTCGCCCCGGGCCCTCGCGTCGTCCTTAGCGGCCTCGATCACTGCCGGCGCGTCGGCCTCTTGGCCGCGCCATGCGGCGAGAGCGAGGGCCGTGTACACCATCGGCGCGTTGCCGGTCACGTGCGTGATCGCATCCGCCTCGGAGATCAACGCAGACGCCGCGTCGAAGTCGCCCGTGTGGACGGCGACGCCGGCACGGTAGACCAGCGGGATGGGCAGGAGGCTCAGTACCCCGGCAGTGCGCGCGAGCGTCACGCCGCGGGTGGCCATCTCGTGCCACGCCTCGTCGTCCCAGACTTCGGGTGCGACCCGGCACGCGAGCCACAGCCACCGCGTGTCGTCTTCGTCCGGCCGATCCCGCCGGCGGAACGCGTGCAGCGCGCGCCGAAGCAGCGGCAGACCTGCGGCGTAGCCGTCCGCGAACCGCACTGCGAGACCGTCAAGGAGGAGGTCGACAGCACGCGGGGGCTCCGGCGGCGGGGGCGCGGCGCGAGCGGCGGCGGCGACCTCACGCTCGCCACACCCACGACTGAGCCGGCCCGCGAACATCGCCGCCCCGAGCGCCTCGAGGTAGGTCTCACGCGCCAAGGCAGGATCGAGTGGCGCGAGGCGCTCCGCCGCGTCCAAGAGCAACGGCGGCGCGTCGCTGCCGCGGCGCAGGGCAAAGGCGATCTGTGCGTGGAGTCGCCGCAGCTGCGCGCGTTTCAACTCACCGATGGGGGACGAGTCTGCGGTCGCGAGAAGCGTGTGCGCGGCATCGGGCGCCCCGGCGTCGAACTTTGCCTGCGCCGCGGCGAGTGCGCGGGCGCCCCGCCGCGCGGGATCGGGCGTCAGCTCTGTCGCACGCTCCAGGAACGCAGCGGCCGCCGCGGCGCCTCCGCGTGCCTGGGCGCGCCCGGCCGAGCCTTCCAGCTCGGCGGCCACCCCCTCGTCAGGCCCGGTCGCCGCACAAGCACGATGCCACGCGCGACGGTCGGGGTCCACGTCAGGATCGGTGGCTTCGGCCAGTGCTCGGTGAACCAGTTGGCGCTCGGGCTGGACCGCTGCGCGGTAGATCGCCGAGCGCACCAGCGGATGACGGAACCGGACACGGGTGCCCACCTCGATCAGACCGGCGTACTCAGCCGGCGCCGCGGCGCCGACGCCGATGCCCAGCCCGGTGGCTGCGCGCCCCAGCAAGCCCCGGTCGCCGAGTGGCTCGGCCGCCGCCAAGAGCATGAGCTGCCGGCTATCGGGTGGAAGCGCCTCGAGCTGAAACAGGAAGCTCTGCTCGATACGGCTCGCAAGCGGCGGCGCGTTGAGCAGTCCGAAGCCGCCGGCCAGCTCCGCCGGGGGCAAGCCGCGCGGCAACTCCAGCAGCGCGAGCGGATTGCCGCGCGTTTCCGCGACGATTCTTTCCAGCACTCGCTCGTCCAGCCGCCCGGGAATCGCGGACCGCAGCAACGATCGCGCGTCCTCGTCGCCGAGGCCCACTATTGGTAGCTCTGGCAGGCCCCGCAGGTCTGACTCCTCGCTGAGCGCCCGGACGGCGAAGACGAGCGCCACCGGCTCGGCCAACAGGCGTCGTGCGGCGAATGCGAGCGCTTGTGCCGAGGCATGATCGAGCCACTGCGCGTCATCGACCAGGCAGACCAGTGGCCGTTCCTCGGCTACCTCCGACAGCAGGCTCAAGGCCGCCAGCGCGACGAGGAAGCGGTCTGGCGCGCCTCCTGCGGATAGCCCGAAAGCCACCTGCAGCGCGTCACGTTGGGGGCCGGCGACCCGGTCCAGGTATTCGAGCATGGGCGCGCAGAGCTGTTGCAGACCGGCGAAGGCCAGCTCGATCTCGGACTCGACACCCACGGCACGTGCGATGCGACACCCTGACGCCCGGTCTCGGACGTATTGGAGCAACGCCGTCTTGCCCACGCCTGCGTCGCCGCACAGGACCAGTACGCCGCTCTGGCCTGACCGTACGCTCTCGAGCAGCCGGTCCAGCGCGTCGCACTCGCGCCGCCGCCCGCGGAGCCCGGCGCCGGGATGGACGCTCGGCATGGTATGTCCGAGGCTAGGGCCGACACGCGCGGATGGCAACCGCCGCGCTACACGGCCGCGCGAGGCGCCCAGGGGAGCGCCTCGCTCCGCGCCACCGTCTCCTCATGGCGCTGTACGCGTGACGAATCAGACTGCTCGCGACGTCCGGAGCGCCTCGCGGGCGACCACGAGCAGCGAGGATCCGCGCTGGTCGGGCGTGCACGGATGCACTCGCGCAGCGGCCGCTCGCGGCGTCCGAGCCCGACCGAGCTCAGGTGGATGAACCTCGACCACGCGTGACATCGTCCTCGACGGCCACAGACTCCGACGGTCTACTTTGCGTACAGCACAATGCCGACCACGATGATGACGTCATTGATGAACCACAAGACTTGAGTCAAAATCAGCGGTTTGATCTTGTGTACGACCGAGTAGATCAAGAAGACCGCTCCCACGGCCATGAAGAAGATCCACGTCAAGAGCGAAACGGCTGTGACATCATGAGTGGTGTAAATCTTGATGATCTGCGGGAAGGCCGAGAGCGGGTGCACCACCGCGGCCACACTCATCACGGCGTCCACCACCTTGATGTGGTCTTGGCTCAGTTCCGCCCCAAGCCGGTTGCTCACGACTTTTGACCTTTCTTGGCTGGCTTGGCGTTGGTCGACTCCGCCGGTGTCTCCCCCTTCTGCCGCCGCGCATATGGCCGCGCCGACAATCTTGAGGGTCATGCGGAATGCGCCGTCGCCGCGGCGATGAACCGCAGCCGGTTGAACGGCAGGTTTGTCCGGGCCAGGTCGTCGGCAAACAAATGGGCGATGTGGAGGATTGCGCGGGCTTCGTGGTGTGCGCCCAGACGCGCTGCTGTCTCATGTGCTCGACCGAGCACGCCGGCGATGAACTGGTCTACCGCCACCAGCTCATCCGCTACAAGCAGCTCATACAGGTGACCTGGCCTCGCGCGGCTGTCCGTGGCCGTGGCAGTGGTCTGCTCGCTATCGCTGGTCCGGCTGTCGCGGTCAGTGATGCCAACGACGGCGGATCTGTTGGTGACGGACATTGAACCCCTCTTGAGCGAATTGTGGGCGGATTCAGGCGGCGGCTCGAGCGCGAACGCGAGGGCGCGCGCTCGGGTCGCTACGCCGCGAGACGGACGCGCGGGCGATGCGCCGAACTGGCGACCTCGCCGGCGGCTACATCGGCGGCAAGCAGCCGCTCCAGCGTTGGGACGTCTCCGAGCTGCGCGGCATTGAAGGCGTCGAGAAGGCGCCGATGAGTGGTGGCATCGGTCGGTCGGCGATGTGCGAGCGAGAGTCGGCGGCGGGCCCGCGTGACGTGCTGTCGGGCATTTGCCTCACTGAGCGCAACCAGTTCCGAGATCTGCCGGTACGGGTAGTCGAACGCCTCCCGAAGCACATAGACGGCTCGTTCGGTGGGAGTGAGCTTCTCCAGCAGCACACGCACTGCGGACTCCAGCGCTTCGCCCTGCTCCGCGGCGAGCGAGGGATTGGCTTTCCGGGCGATCGAGTCGACAAGCTGTGGCTCGATGTACGTCTCGTGGCGGGCCCGCGCGGATTGGACGATGTTGAGCGCGAGCCGCGTCGTCGTCGTCGCGAGGAATGCGGTGGGATCCCGCACCTCGCTTCGGTCGGTGGTCTGCCAGCGGATCCAAGTGTCCTGCACCACGTCATCGGCTTCGGTTGCATTTCCCAGCACCCGAGAGGCGATGCCCAACAGCCGCGGACGCACCGTGTTGAACGACGCGGCATCGGCATCGGACATCTCGCCGGTCCGATTGTTTTTCGCCTCGGGCCCGGGCGCTGCCACTAACCTCAACGAGCGGTGCGCGATCATGCTGCCGCCCGCCGCGATTCGGTCGGCAGGAGCCGGGGGGAAGCGACGCCGGTGGAGGCTTGAACTGCCACCCGCCGCTCGCGGCGGTAGCGCAGGAGGTGGCCGACGAGCAGGTAGGGCGACGCGAGGGTCGCGAGCACAAGCGCAACGAGGGCCATCGCCGCGATGAATAGGACGACCAGCGTCACCAGGACGGCGAAGGGCCCGGCGAGCATCAAGACAAAGAGCAGCCAGGGACCCAGCAACAGGACTATGGGCGGCCCGGCCACGAGGACGACGCCGGTCACCGAGACGATCTCTCCGAGCATGCCGCCCCAAGTTGGATTTGCGTTCTTCATGGTTCGATCCTGCTCGGGTCCGGGCCGGGTCGCGTCGGGCAGATCCCGCGTTGGATCCCCAGTCGCGGCGCCCGATGCCCAGTGGGGCCACCGGTGCGCCCGCAAGCGGCGACGTGAACCGATGGCGGCATGCCTCGCACCGGCCTCCTCCTCCCCGCAGATTGCACACGCCCGTGACTGTCGTACCTATCGCTGCGACCTGCCGCGCCTGCGTCCATGTGTACGCCGGAGGGTTCGCCGCGACGCCGGCGCTGGTGGAGGAGGCGGCCGCGATCACCGAGGCGACCGGCAGCCCGCGCCTGATGTACACCTCGCCGCCCGGCGAGGCCAGGAGGCCATGGCACTGGAGCTGATCGAGACGAGCATCGCTGTCGCGGCGACTCGAGGGGAGGCAGGGCGGTCATCCTGGCCGAGCACGCTGATCTCGGCCTCTGCGGTTGGGCGCTGATCGAGCTGGTCGAGGCGGTGTCCCGCAACGGGAGGACCGAGGCCGCCGACGCCCTCCGGGAACTTGGTGAGCGAACCCACGGGCGCCACCAGGTGGGCGCGGGGGATCGAGCTCCGCTCACACGCCCTCTGCCCGAGCTGTTCATCAGCCCGCGCTCGGTCGAGTACCACCTGCGCGAGGCGTTCCGGAAGTTGGTCATCAGCCGCGCACGCAGCTGCGACACGTACCGGGAGGTGACGCCGGTCGCGGCGTCGAGGGTCTCGGACGAGGTCGATCAAGCGCCGCGGCGTGCGGTTGGTACACCAGCCGAAGATCGGGCCGGCGCGCGAGTCGTGACGCGACTTCGTCGATCTGCGTGAAGGCGTCCGCTCGACGCCGGCGTGAGTTCGCTCGCGCACCGCGACGCGCCGGCCGCAGACGTGATCGCGGCCAGCTGCGCATCGATCGGATCCGTCCGATCACGCGACCGTATGACGCATAGGCACAGAGCTCAGGAGGAGAAGCAGACGGGACTCATCGAGACCCTCGTTACCGGACAAGACGGCCGGCTCGCCGTTGAAGCTGACCGACGACGTCGCCAGGGCGCTAGTAGCCGCCGCCACCGGCGCCCGAGCCCTGGCCGGAGATCCGGATGCCCGCCGGGGACAGGACGAACCAGCCGCCGCCGAACGCCGTCAGCCCCTGGCCGTTGGTGTCGCCGGGCTTCTGGTCGCCCATGTAGGTGTAAAGCGGGTGGCCGTTGTAGGTGACCTGCGGCTTGCCGTCGGAGCGCGGTGTGGTCCCCACCATGGCGGCGCTCGCGCCGGTGCCGACCACGGGCTTGCCGTTCGCGCGCAGCGGCGGCCACAAGGTGGCGCACGCATCGGTGCACGTACTGTTGGTCCCCACGTCCTTCTGAAACAGGTACAAGGTTCCGCCGCGGGTGTCGTCGAGGATCCTTCCGAGCTTGTTGTTGCTCTCGACGCCGACGGTCGCCGGTCGGCCGCTCGCAGTTGTTGGCGGTCCGGGCGCGCCGGTGGCGCGCTTGCCACTGTCGCCGCAGGCCGGAGTTGCCAATGCCGTGAGCGCGACCACGGCCGTGGCCCCGAGGAACTTGATGAGGTCGTTGCGAGTCATGCGCGATCCTCCGGATGGTTTGGGGGGCGTGAACAGCTTGATCCACGCGCCTCCGCCCGTCGTCGGCCCCTCGGCCGCTCTTTGGCCTGAGTCCAGCGTCGTATACAAGCCGCCGTACTAGTCCTGCGGAAGGTCGGTAGAGACGCCGGACGTCGAGGACAGCTCTGGAAACGCCCATCCCATCACGACCTTCTTGGCCGCGGGCCGACGTCCGCGGGGACTACGCAAAGCGCACGGCTCACGTGCCGGCCGGCTCGCCGTTGCGCTCCGGCGGCGTGACGCGTGTCACCGGCACTGCGCGGACCGCGGCGGACTCGCGATTGAGGAAGGTGCCGAGCTCCTGGATCGTGCTCATCAGCGGGGCCGGGAACACGACGGTGGAGTTCTTGTCGACGGAGATCTCGAGCAGCGTCTGGAGATTGCGAAGCTGCAGCGCC
>C688J35102_120989297_pt1 | contig 10736 bp, 13 predicted proteins | sample HopSoiMetagenom2_FD_35102 | JGI IMG/M metagenome (IMG submission 35102)
AGCCGAGAGCGACGTCGCGCTCGGCCTGAAGGCCGGGCGCCAGGCGTACCTCGGCAAGCCGGAGTCAGCGTCGCTCAAGGGCCTGTACACGTGACCCGCACCGCCCTGGCAATCCTCCGGAAAGACCTCCGAATAGAGGTGCGGAGTAAAGAATCGGTTCCGGCCATGGCCCTGTTCTCCGTCACCGTCTTCGTCCTCTTCCACTTCGGGCTGCAGCGCAACTCGTTGGAGGGCGACCTGGCGGCCGGCGTCTTCTGGGTCACGCTGCTGCTGGCCACCGTGCTGGGCGTGAACCGGCTGTTCGTCGTCGAGCGCGAGCAGGGCGGGATCGACGGCATGCTGCTGGCGCCGATCGACCGCACCGCGGTGTTCCTGGCGAAGGCGGCCGCGCTGTTCCTCTATCTGCTGCTGCTCGAGCTGATCGCGGTGCCGGCGTTCGACATCCTGCTGCTCGGTCCCGATCCGTACAAGCCGCTCCCGGCGCTGATCCCGCTGCTGCTCTTGGCCAACGTGGGCGTGGCCGCGGTGGGCGCTCTGGTGTCTGCTCTGGCGGTGGAGACGCGCGCCCGCGACCTGATGGTCCCGCTGCTCCTGCTTCCCCTGCTCGTGCCCGTGGTGATCGCCGGCGCCGAGGGCACATCGCCGCTCTTCACCGGCTCACAGTCGCCCCACGAGCTCGGCAAATGGCTGGGACTTCTCGGGCTCTACGATATGGTCTTCCTCCTGCTCTCCATCGCCGTTTTCGACTTCCTCCTGGAGGACTAGCCCTTGTACTCCAAGGGTCTGAAACCCCTCTCAATCGCGTCGCTCGCAACCCTCGCGCTGGCCCTCGGGCTGGTGTTCTTCTACGCGCCGAACGACGCCGATCAGGGCTTCCTCCAGAAGATCTTCTACATCCACGTGCCGATCGCGATCGTGTCGCTGTGCGGGTTCGTGGCGGGCGGCCTGATGGCCATCCAGTACCTGCGCACGAACGACCGGTCGTGGGACATGCGCTCCTACGTGGCCATCCACCTGTCGATCGTGCTGGGTCTCGGCGTGCTGATCACCGGCTCGATCTGGGCGCGCGGGTCGTGGGGCCACTGGTGGGTGTGGGACGAGCCGACCCTCGTCTCGTTCCTGATCGTGTTCCTCCTCTACTGCTGCTACCAGCCGCTGCGCTTCTCGATTGAGGATCCCGAGCGCCAGGCGCGCTACGCGGCCGTGTTCGCCATCGCCGCCGGTGCGTTCGTGCCGATCAACTTCATCGCCGTGCGGATGTCGCAGTCGTTCAGCCATCCGCGCGTGCTGTCGGCCACAGGCGGCTCGATGCCCGGCTCGATGCGGCTCACGTTCCTCATCTCGCTGCTCGGGTTCACGCTTCTGTTCGTCACGCTCTGGAAGCTCGAGCTCACCTCCAAGCACGCGTCCATGCAGCTCAAGCGGCTGAAGAAGCGGCTCGAGCTCGACCTCGAGGAGCGGCCGGCCGGCGCACCGGCGCCGCCCGTGAGCACCGTCCCCGCCCAGCCGAGCCGCGACTGATGCCCGCGCTGCCGCTCGACGAGGCCGGTAAGTACGTGGCGGCCGCCTACCTAGTGGTGTTCGCGATAGTGCTGATCTACGTGGCGATCATGGCGGCGAAGCTGAGCAGGATCGAGCGGGAGGTCGACTCGATCCACGAGCTGCTGGACAAGAGCGGCAGATGAGCGGCCGGCTGCTGGCGCTCGGCACCTCGCACAAGACCGCGTCGGTGGCGGTCCGCGAGAGGCTGGCGCTGCCCGAGGGGCGCGCGGTGAGCGTGCTCACGGAGCTCGTGTCGCGTCCCGCCATCCACGAGGCCGTGGCCATCTCCACCTGCAACCGCACCGAGCTCTACCTGGTGGCCAGCGATCCGGTGGAGGCCGAGAACGAGGCGCTGGCGGCGCTCTCGCGCCAGGCGGGCATTCCTCCCACCGAGCTGCTCGGCTCCCTGTACTCGCTGCGCGGCATGGACTCCGTGCGCCACCTGTTCGAGGTGGCCTCGGGGCTCGACTCGATGATCGTGGGCGAGGCCGAGGTCCAGGGCCAGGTGAAGCGAGCCTACGAGCTGGCGCTCGTAGAGGGCGTCACCGGGCCGATCACCAACCGGCTCTTCCGCGACGCATTGGGGGCGGGCAAGCGCACCCGCACCGAGACCGCAATCGGCCGCTCGCGCGTGTCGGTGTCGAGCGTGGCCGTGGAGCTGGCCCGCAGCGTGCTCGGCGAGCTGGGCTCGCGGCGCGTGCTCGTGATCGGCGCGGGGGAGAACGGCGAGCTCACCGCGAAGGCGCTCCGCGAGCGCGGCGTGGAGACGATCTTCGTGGCCAACCGCCGCTACGACCGCGCCATCGGCCTGGCGCAGCGCTTCGGCGGCAAGGCCATCCGCTTCGACGACCTGCCCGGCGAGCTGATCCACGCGGACATCGTGGTCAGCGCCACATCCTCGCCGCACCAGATCGTAGGCGCCGAGGAGCTCGAGCTCGTCATGGAGCTGCGCGAGGGCCGCCCGCTGCTGTTGATCGACATAGCCGTGCCGCGCGACATCGATCCGAGCGTGCGCGAGCTCGCCGGCATCACGCTCTACGACATGGACGACCTCCAGCGCGAGGTGGCCCGCAACCTCAGCGGCCGCGAGGCCGAGTCGGGGCGGGCCCGCGCGATCGTGGAGCAGGAGGTGGAGCGCTTCGGCGACTGGCTCGGCAGCCTCGACGTGGTGCCCACCGTGGCGGCGCTCCGCGCCCGCGGCGAGGAGATCGTCGAGCGAGTGCTGCGCGAGAACGAGACGCGCTGGGAGTCGCTGTCGGACGCCGACCGCGAGCGGGTGGAGACGCTGGCCCGCGCGGTGGTCAACCGCATGCTTCACGAGCCCACCGTGCGCATAAAGGCGGCCGCCGAGACGGGCGGCTCCTACATCTACCTGCAGGCGCTGCGCGAGCTGTTCGGCCTCGAGCCGGACGCTCCCGAGTACGAGATCGAGGAGGCCGCCGGCGGCCGGGTGACCTCGATCGACGACCGCCGCAGGCGCCTCAACCGCGCCAAATAGAAAGGGCGCCGCTCTCGCGGCGCCCCCTCAGACCCAAAACCCGTCAGGAGGTAGGGCGGCACTTCTTCTCCTGCCCGCCCGAAGCTCTCTAGTCCATGTTTTCGGTTGGAGCGGTTCCTGCCGATATGGGGTCTAGACCCCATTTGTTGTGATGAGCAAGCGCGGCACTCTCATAGGCCAGACGATCCTGGTCAACGTCTTTCTCGTCACGGCGGTGCTGTTTGGCGCCACCTCCGCGGCGAACCTCGACCTGCGCGTGCAGGAGCAGCGCGTGCAGTTCGGCCTGCTGGCGATGGCGATCATGCTGGCGCTGCTGGCCAACATCATGATGGTGCGCCGGCGCTTCTCCCCACTCGAGGAGCTGATCGACCGGCTCGAGTCGCTCGATCCCGCCGACTTCGCGAGCTTCGAGGAGCCGCCCGCCGGCGGTGAGATGGAGGAGGTGCACCGCCTCTCCATGACCTTCAAGCGCCTCCTCCAGCGCATCGAGGCCGAGCGGCGCCGCAGCGGGCGGCTCGTTCTGCGCGCCCAGGAGGAGGAGCGCAAGCGCGTGGCCCGCGACCTGCACGACGAGGTGAACCAGGCGCTCACTGCCATCCTGCTCAGGCTCCAGGCGCTGATGCACGATGCGCCGTCGCCCGAGTTGACCGGCGAGCTTGCCGAGCTCAAGCGGCTGGTGAACCAGGCGATGGAGGAGCTGCTCCAGCTCGCCAGGCAGTTGCGCCCGACCGCGCTCGACGACCACGGGCTGATGCCCGCGCTCGAGGGCCAGGTGCGTCGCTTCGGCGACCAGTACGGGATCGAGGCGCGGCTGCACGCCGAGGGCACGGCAGAGCGGCTGGGCGACGACCAGCAGATCGTGGTCTACCGCGTGGCCCAGGAGGCGCTGGCAAACGTCGCGCGCCACGCGCGCGCCAGCCAGGTGGACGTGGACCTGGTGGCCCACGACTCCGGCGTAGCCCTCACCGTGAGCGACGACGGGATCGGCTTCCACTCTGGCGGCCGCCCCACCGGGCTCGGCCTCAACGGAATGGCAGAGCGCGCGCGCCTCGTGGGCGGCGAGCTGAAGATCCGTTCGGAGCCCGGCGAGGGGACAACCGTGACCCTGCGAGTGCCCTGATGCTCCACATCCTGATCGCAGACGACCACGGCATCGTGCGCTCGGGCATCCGGATGCTGATCGACCGCCAGGAGGGCATGCGCGTGGTGGCCGAGGCCGAGGATGGCCTCCAGGCCGTCGACCTCGCCCAGTCCACGCGGCCGGACGTGGCGATCCTCGACGTGTCGATGCCGCGCATGACCGGCCTCCAGGCCGCCCGCGAGATCAGGCAGCGCACGCCGGACACCTCGGTGCTGCTGCTCTCGATGCACGACGACGAGCGCTACTTCTTCGATGCCGTGGACGTCGGAGCCGCCGGCTACGTGCTCAAGCGCGCGGCCGACACCGACCTGATCGACGCGATCCACGCGGTCGCGCGCGGCGAGCAGTTCGTGTCGCCCGACACCGAGCGCGCCGTGATCAAGGAGTGGCTCGACGGCAGCCGCGAGGAGCGGCTCGCGGATCCGCTGACGCCGCGCGAGCTCGACGTGGTGAAGCTGATAGCTGAGGCGCACACCAACAAGCAGATCGCGGAGGCGCTGCACGTGTCCGAGAAGACCGTGGAGTCGCACCGCGCCAACGTGCTCTCCAAACTCGGGATGCGCGACCGGGTCGAGCTCGTGCGCTACGCCATCCGGCGCGGGCTCGTCGAGCCGTAGAGCACGCCGGCATTCTCCGCGGCCCGCACCGCTCGCTCCATGAACAGCGCGTCGCGGCGCTGAGCCGCCGCCACGAGCGCGCCCGCGCCAGAGCTCAGCATCTGGCGCAGCGCCAGTCGCTGGGTGCGCGCGCGCCGCACACCGAGCGAGCGCCCGTACGCGAAGCGGCGCCGGACGAAGGACACCCGGGTCAGGCGCTGCTCGGGGATCACGTGCCACACCGCCGCGTCGGGCACGTAGCGCGTGCGGTAGCCCAGCTTCGCAAGGGCCCGCTGGGCCTCGTCCTCCTCCGAGAAGAACACGCGCCGGCCGCTGTGGCCGAAGCCGGGGTCGAAGCCGCCGGCCTCGCGCAACGCAGCCACGCGGAACGAGATGTTCGCCCCGTACACATTGCTGACCGACGGATCCAGGTCGCGCGCCTCCGCGCCGTAGTCGAGCAGCGTCAGGGCGGGCAGGATCGGCGGCGACACCCAGCTCGGCGGCTCGTGCGGCCAGCGAGGCCGGATAGGGCCGCCTACGCAGGCAATTTCCGGTTCGGCTTCGCCCCAGCGGCGATTGAGCGCCTCGTACCAGCCGTCCTCCACGATCGCGTCGTCGTCCACGAACGCCAGCACGTCGTCCGCTTCGCACCATGCCAGCGCGCGGTTCCGCGCCCGCGACAGACCCTCCCGCGGCTCCGCCAGCACGGTCTCCTCGAAGGCGATCCGGTGCGCTTCCACCTGGGTTTCCGACAGGCCGCTGGTGACCAGCGCAAGCGCCCCCGAAGGCACCTGGGAGCGCAGGGCCGCCAGCGACTCGGCCGCCTCGTCAGGCAGCCGGTTGGTGCAGACCGCCACTCGCACGAGACCCGTCACGGGGGCGCAGCGTAGCCGCGCTGCGCGGTGTCTAGACTGTCCGGGAGACCGGCTCGATCTGCGAGGGAGCTTCAGGCCGATGCTCGAGATGGTGATTTACGGAGTGAGCTTCGACATGGTCGGCAAGCAGCCGATCGTGCTTCTGAAGACTCGCGACGGCAACAAGTTCCTGCCGATCTGGATCGGACATCCGGAGGCGGCAGCGATCCTGATGAAGCTCCAGGGCGCCACCACGCCGCGCCCCATGACGCACGACCTGATCAACGACATGCTCGGCGAGCTCGAGGTGTCCTGCAGCAAGGTGTCGGTCACGGAGCTGAAGGAGAACACCTTCTACGCGTCGATCACGCTGCAGCTGAACGGCCGCGAGATCGAGATCGACTCGCGCCCGTCCGACGCGCTCGCGCTGGCCGTGCGCACGAGCGCCCCGATCTTCGCCGCCGAGTCCGTGATCGAGGAGTCGGCCATCGAGTTCGAGCACGAGGTCGAGGACACCGAGGAAGTCGTCGAGAAGTTCAAGGACTTCCTCGACAACGTGACCCCCGAGGATTTCGCAGGCGGGGGCGGCGGTTAGCAGCGTTCGCACGCCTGACGGAAGCGTCTTCACATCGCTCCATCGCGGCGGCTCCGGCCCGCCGCTCGTGCTGATCCACGGCTTCACGGACACGTGGCGCTCGTGGGAGCTGGTGCTGCCTGCGCTCGAGCGCAAGCACGACGTGCTGGCGCCCACCCTGCCCGGCCACGCGGGCGGGCCGCCGCTCCCGGACGAGATCACCTCGTCGGCGATGGCCGACGCCGTCGGGCGCGCCATGGACGACGCCGGCTTCGAGACCGCCCACATCGCCGGCAATTCGCTCGGCGGCTACGTGACGCTGCAGCTCGCGGCACGCGGGCGGGCCCGCTCCGCCGTGGCGCTGGCGCCCGCCGGCGGCTGGGCAGACGGCAAGGCGGCGTACCTCGAGATGCTCGACGTCCAGTCGAACCTGCTCGAGCTGTCCAAGGCCGCCGCTCCGCACGCGGAGGCGCTGCTTTCGACGATGGACGGCCGCCGCCGCGCCACCGAGCTGATCGCCACGAACTTCGAGCACATCCCGGTCGAGCTGCTCACGCACCAGTTGATGGGCGTCGCGAGCTGCCACGACGGACCGCGGATGATCGACCACGCTCGTGGCGAGGACTGGGAGCTCGACGCCGGCAAGATCGCCTGCCCGGTCCGCATCGTCTGGGGAACCGAGGACAGGCTGCTGCCCTGGCCCTCGGCGGCGGAGCGGTACCGCAGCGAGCTGCTGCCGCAGGCCGATTGGGTGGAGCTGGACGGAATCGGCCACTGCCCGCAGCTCGACGTGCCGGTCGAGACCGCGCAACTGATCTTGGGATTCACCGCGCCCTGAGGCGGAGCCGCTCCACTCAGTCGGCTGCTGTCACAGAAGCTGCGACCACGGCCTCGGCGCGGTCGCGGCAGAGCTTCAGGCTCACGGCCTTGCCGTCCCGAAACCGCCACAGGTGCGCGCCCGGACGCTCCACCAGCGTGCCGCTGACCTTGTTCACGGCGCTCCAGGTAACGCTCACGACCACCTGCTCACCGAGGTCCACGAACTCGTGCGCGACGATGGTGAACGGCCTCTCCCAGGCGGAGAACCACATCCGCATCGCCGACCGCAGCCCGGGGAGCCCGGGCTCGATCATGATGTCCGGGAAGTCATCCTCGATCGACAGCTCGATGTCGGGTGAGAAGACGTCGGCCCGGCTGTAATCGCCCTCGGACCAGTTTTCGTACAGCCCGCGCAGCAGCTCGACGTCCTGCGCGCTCATATCCCGGCGAATTTACTCCCTTCGGCGCGCTCGAATGCGAGCTCGAGCATCCGCTCGACGTAGGCGTCGAAGCTCACGCCCGCGGCCTCGGCCGCCTGTGGCAGCAGGCTCGTCTCCGTCATGCCGGGGATCACGTTCGCCTCGAGCACGAACAGCTCCGAGGTCTCCTCCTCGAGCATCACGTCGACGCGCGCCACGCCGTAGCAGCCGAGCAGGTCGTAGGTGGCCACCGCGAGCGCCTGGGCGCGCGCCGTGATCCTCTCCGGCAGCTGCGCCGGGCAGACGAACGTGGTGCGCCCGATCTCGTAGCGCGACTCGAAGTCGTAGAAGTGCTCCTCCTGCGGCACCGCCTCCACCACCGGCAGCGCCGCGCCCTCTAGCACCGACACGGCGAGATCGCGCCCGCGCACGTAGCGCTCGAGCAGGACCTTGGTGTCGTAGGAGAACGCGGCGACGAGCGCGCCGGGCACGTCGGCCGCGGTGCGTGCGAACTTCACGCCCAGCGCCGAGCCCTGCGACGCCGGTTTCACGACGATCGGGAAGTCGAGCCGCTCCTCCATCGCGGGCAGCGCGCCGGCGGCGCCGAGCCCCTGGAAGGCGGTCTCGTTGAACGCATAGAACTCGGGCGTCGGCACACCGGACTCGAGCAGCAGGTGCTTGGTCAGCACCTTGTCCATTGAGCGAATGCATGCCGCCACGCCGGAGCCCGTGTAGGGCACGCCGAGGATCTCGAGCAGCTCCTGCACGGTGCCGTCCTCGCCGCCCGGGCCGTGCAGCGCGAGGAAGGCGACGTCGGGCGACTCCTCCCCGATCCGCTCCACGAGATCGGATCCCACGTCGACCGAGATCACCTCGTGACCGAGTCGCGCCAGAGCGTCCTCCACGCGCGCGCCCGAGCGCAGCGACACCTGACGTTCCAGCGACTTGCCGCCCTTCAGGACGGCGACGCGGCTCACGAGCCTCCCGCGCTCCGCCGGCGTTCGGGGAACGACACCACCTGGCCGCCCTCGCCGGAGTCCGTCAGCGCCTCCTGCGAGCCGCGCGCGGGCGGCGGCTGCTCCTGGCCGGTGAGCGTGCCGTAGAGAGCCACCTGCTCCTGGATCACCTTGCCGATCCGCCGGATGCCCTCGCGGATCGAGTCCTCGTCCTGATTGGAGAAGTTGAGCCGCATCGCGTTGCGGCCGCGGCCGTCGAGATAGGCCTGCTCGCCCGGCACGAAAGCCACGTTGTCGCGCAGCGCGCGCGCCAGCAGGTCGGTGGTGTCGATGAAGTCCGGCAGCGTGGCCCATATGAACAGCCCGCCGCCCGGGCGCGTCCACTCGGCCTGCGGCGGGAAGAACTCGGCCAGCGCGTCGAGCATCGTGTCGCGGCGCTTACGGTAGAGCTGCCGCAGCGAGTCCACGTAGTCGCTCCAGCGCACCTCCTCGAAGTACGCCTGCACCATCATCTGCGACAGCGTTGAGCTGCACAGGTCGGCGCCCTGCTTGCCCTGGTTGATCTTCTCGAGCACCGGCGGCGGCGCGACGACCCAGCCGATCCGGATCCCCGGCGACAAGATCTTCGAGAACGTGCCCAGGTACATCACGTACACGCCGCCGTCGAGCGAATACAGGGACGGCACGCTCTCACCCTCGTAGCGCAGCAGGCTGTACGGGTTGTCCTCGAGCACCAGGAGCTCGCGCTCGTGCGCGATGTCCACCAGCCGGCGGCGGCGCTCGAGCGACATCGTCACGCCCGCCGGATTCTGGAAGGTGGGCACCGTGTAGATGAACTTCGGCCGCCGGCCGTCGGCCTCGAGCCGGTCGAGCGTCTGCTCGAGCAGATCCATGCGCATGCCGTCGGCGTCCATCTCCACCTGCACCACGTCGGCCTGGTAGGAGGAGAACGTCGGGACGGCGCCCGGGTAGGTGGGCGCCTCGGCCACCACCACGTCGCCGGGGTCGATCAGCGTCTTGGTCACGAGATCGATGCCCTGCTGACCGCCGCTGGTGATCACCATGTCGTCCACGTCCACGTGAGTACCTTCCGAGCGCATCACGTCGGCGATGCACGCCATCGTCTCGCGCATGCCCTCGGTTGGCCCGTACTGCAGCGCCTTGGCACAGGCCTCGGCGGCCACGCGGCAGGCCACGTCGGCGAACGTGTTGGGCGGGAACGTGCTCGTGTCGGGCAGGCCGCCCGCGAGCGAGATCACCTCGGGTCGAGCGGTGACCGCCATCAGGTCCCGCATCGCGGATGACTTCATCACGCGAGTGCGAGAGGCAAAGAGGCTCGCGTAACGCTCCAGGTCGCGCGACGTCGATCGCGTCGGCCCCATGGGAGGTCGTTCGCCCCCGCCTCCTCGACCCCTCCCCGCGGCATCGCGTGGATGGTCCTCTATCGTCATGGCCCGTCTCGGAGCCTACCGACCTGCGCGCGTGAGCCTCTTCATGGACATCGGACAGGGAGCCGGCCTCGCCGGTTCGAGCGGAGTACGTCCGTTCCTGCCGCCGCTGCTTGCCGGCGCGCTCGCGCGCGGCGACATCGGACTCGACTTCACGGGCACCGACTTCAGCTTCCTCGAGAGCATCTGGTGGCTGGCGCTCATGTTCGTGCTCGCCGTGCTCGTGTACCTGATCGAGCTGTCGCGACCGGGCGACCGCCGTGTGGAGCGTGGCCTCGGACTGGTCGGCCTCGCGTTCGGCGCGCTGCTGTTCGCGGGCTCGCTCGCGGACACCGGACACAAGAGCTGGCCGGGACTGATCGCCGGCGTGGCGTGCGCGCTGCTCGGCTTCGCGGCGGTCGCCGGACTGCTGCAGCGCACCCGGCGGCGGCTTGACGAGTCCGCCGCGATCCTGCTCGAGGTCTACGCGGACGTGATCGCCCTCGCGCTGGCCGGCCTCGCCATCCTCATCCCGCCGATCTCGTTCCTGGCGCTGGCCGCGTTCGTCCTCCTGCTGATGACGGGGCGCAGAGGCGACGCACGCAAGTACGAGGGCCTCCGAATTCTGAGATGACCCAAGCCGGCAGGCCGAAGAAGCTCGTCCTCGCCGTCATCGATTCGCTCAAGCCGGAGATGCTCGACCGCGCGCTCGCGGAGGGCCGGGCCCCGGCGCTGCAGGCGGTGATGGAGCGCGGCACCTACGTGCGCGACTGCGTGTCGTCGTACCCGTCGGTCACGCCGGTGGCCTCGTCGAGCATCGCCACGGGCGCGCCGGTGGACCAGCACCACATCCCGTCGATGAACTGGTACCACCGCGGCGAGCACCGCTACGTGGAGTACGGCTCGTCCC
>C688J35102_120989296_pt1 | contig 10728 bp, 12 predicted proteins | sample HopSoiMetagenom2_FD_35102 | JGI IMG/M metagenome (IMG submission 35102)
ATCACCATGGATTTCGGATATCATGCTTCGGTGAAGATGGCGAAAGGCGCGATATCTGAGGATGTTGACCCGTTCGCTTTAGAATTTTTCGGGACGTGACTTCCCGAGCCAAGGCCGACGAGGCTCGTAGCTTCGCGAGCCGTTATTGCAGCGCTGCGAGCTGCATTTGGCTGCGCGAATCGAGATAGCTGATGGTGATCGGCACAGGTTGCGGGAGCCGGACGTTCTCCTCGGGAGCCGCCGCCGCAGGTGGATCCTGGCCCATGAGCCAGCGCGCCAGCTTCGCCGCGTCCTCAAGGCGGACACAGCCGTGGCTGAGGTTGCGCTGGTCCTGGGCGAAGAGCTCTTTCTTGGGCGTATCGTGGAGATAGATGCCGTCGCCGTTCGGCAGGTCGAACTTGAACTGGCCCAGGGAATTGGCAGGCCCCGGCCGCTGGCGCACCAGAACCTGCGCCTGGCCGGCGGCGACCGCTTTCCAGTCGACGCTTTCGGGCGGAAGGATGCGCCCATCAGGGCCCCAATCGGAGACGACCTCATAGCCGCGCTCGGAGAGATACGAGAATCCCTCATTGAGCACGCGCGGCGCAACGATCGTCCGCGCGAGATCGGGAGTCACGTGCCAATAGGGATTCAACGTCTCGTAATAGATGGTGCTTTTCAGCTCCGGCGTCGGCGTTTCAGGCTTGCCCACGATCACCCGCATCGAATCCCGAACGCGGCCGTCCTCCATCATGTACAGCCGGGCCGAGGCGGCATCGACCAGCACATATCGGCCGTGCAGCGGAATCTGCGCGTTGGGCAATGAATCGACGTAAAGCTGTGGAGTGATGGCGCCGGCGACCGGGCCCAACGCGGGGTAGAAATGCGCAAGTCCAGAAGCGCCCGCCGCAATGGTAAGGCTTATCGCGCCTGCGATGAAATACCTGCGGCGGTGAGTGGCGGTTGCCGTCATCGGTGTTGCCCCAATTGGGCGCTCATTACGGCAAATCGCCGGTTAACGCGAGTCGACTGGAGCGAAATCTAACGGAGAAGGTGACGGGACCACCATGGCCGTTTGCCCTAAAATCCTCTGACGCCAAAACGTCAGGTGGGCGCCGTGTGTCCCAGGCCAGGGCCCAGGCAGGGACAGCTCCCAAGTGGATCATATCGCCTCAGGGATTTTCCGAAGGCGCGCACCGGGCAGTACCCGTCGCAACCAGAGATAGGCTCAGGCGGCCTGACGCTCAAGAGCCTCGGCGAGCGATTCGAGCCGTGTCGCGAGCGATTCGGCGCGGCTGATGAGTTCGGGATCGGGTGCGGTCGGTTCGGCGGAGACCGCTGCGCCGGGCTGCTTCTCGATCAGCTGGTCGGCGAGCAGAAGCCCCGCGAACAGGAATTGGCGAGCTTCGGACAGGGTGCCGAGGCCGGAGAGAGCCTCGCGGCTCTTGGCGTCGAGCATACGTGCGGCGGTGCGGAGATTTTCCTCCTCACCCTCACGGCAGGCCACCTGATACGTGCGCCCGGCGATTGTCAGATCGACCATCGCGGCCATCAGGCGGCGGCTTCGCGAATGATCTGATCGAGCTCTTCGACCACTTCGCGCACTTTCGCGCGTAGCTCGTCATCGCGCCCGGCGGCGGTCGGCTGGCGGTCGGCGAGCGCGCGTTCGATCCGCTCAAATGCGCGTTCGGCCCGTTCCAGTGCCGATGAAAGGCCGCCGTCGTCCATGCGTGAACCGGTTACGCAAAGAGCCGATGACCCGCAAGCATTGACGCTGCACGGCTCACCTTTCAAAGGGCGCATGCGTTCAGGCTGAGTCATTCGGCCGAAGCAACCCCGCCCACGGAGTGCCATGCAGCCGACCCAACGCCGCCTTGCCAACGCGATCCGCGCTCTCGCGATGGACGCGGTCGAGGCCGCGAACAGCGGCCATCCGGGAATGCCGATGGGCATGGCCGACGCGGCGACGGCGCTCTTCACGCGCCATCTGAAGTTCGACGCCGCCGATCCGCACTGGCCAGACCGCGACCGCTTCGTGCTATCGGCGGGGCACGGGTCGATGCTGATCTATGCTTTGCTCTTCCTCACCGGTTACGCGCGGCCGACGATCGACGACATCAAGCGCTTCCGTCAGCTGGGCAGCCCTTGCGCGGGCCATCCGGAGAATTTCGAGCTGCCGGGAGTCGAAGTCACCACGGGTCCGCTGGGACAAGGCGTGGCGATGGCGGTGGGAATGGGGATCGCCGAGAGGCACCTCAATGCCGTTTACGGCGATGAGCTGGTCGATCACCGCACCTTCGTGATCGCCGGCGATGGCGATCTTATGGAGGGCGTGAACCACGAAGCGGTGGGCCTTGCCGGGCACCTGAAGCTCGGCCGGCTGATCATCCTGTGGGACGACAACCGTATCACCATCGACGGTTCGACCGATCTCTCGCGCAACGAAGACGTCCTCGCGCGGCACCAGGCGGCCGGATGGCACACGCTCGAATGCGACGGGCTCGATGCCGGCAAGGTCTCGAAAGCGATTGAGGCCGCCGTCGCCGACGAGCGGCCGAGCCTCATCCGCTGCCGGACGATCATCGGCTATGGCGCGCCGAACAAGCAGGGGACGGCGGCAACGCACGGGGCGGCGCTGGGCGCCGACGAAGTCGCGGCGGCGCGGGTCGAGCTCGGTTGGGACCTGCCACCGTTCGAGATTCCTGATGACGTGCTGGCGAGCTGGCGCGCCATCGGCGCCCGCGGTGGCAACGCGCGAGCGGGCTGGCAGGAACGGTTGGAGGCGAGCGGCCGGAAGGACGAATTTCTTGCTCGCATGAATGGCAAGCACTGCGATGGCTGGCTCAAGCCCTACCTCGATAAGCTCCTGTCAGACGCGAAGCCGGTCGCCACGCGCAAGGCCTCGGAAATGGCGCTGGAGGCGATCAATGCCGCAGTGCCGGCGACCATCGGCGGCTCGGCCGACCTCACCGGCTCCAACAACACCAAGACCAAGGGGCTGGAGCCGCTGACCGCGGAGAATTACGCGGGCCGCTACATCTATTACGGAATCCGTGAATTCGGCATGGCCGCGGCGATGAACGGCATGGCGCTGCACGGCGGAGTCATACCCTACGGCGGCACCTTCCTCGTCTTCACCGATTACGCGCGGCCGGCGATCCGCTTGTCGGCGCTGCAGAAGGCCAAGGTCGTCTATGTGATGACGCACGATTCGATCGGGCTCGGCGAGGACGGTCCCACGCATCAGCCGATCGAGCATCTGCAGAGCCTGCGCGCGATCCCGCAACTGGACGTCTATCGCCCGGCCGATGCGGTCGAGACGGCGGAATGCTGGGCGCTGGCGCTGGCGAGCGATGGTCCGTCCATTCTCGCACTGACGCGGCAGAACCTCGCGCCTTTGCGCACCGAGGCGGTCGCCGAGAATCTCTGCGCGCGCGGCGCGTATCGCCTGAAAGCGGCGAGCACTCCGCGCGAGGTCATCTTCATTGCCACGGGCTCCGAGGTCGAGATTGCGCTGGCAGCCGCGGGCCTGCTCGAAGGACGGGGGATCGGCGCCGACGTCGTGTCGATGCCTTGCACCGAGCGCTTCGATGCGCAGCCGCGCGAGTATCGCGAGGACATCCTGCCGGAGGATTCGGCGATCCTGCACGTCTCTATCGAGGCGGGGACGACATTCGGCTGGGAGCGCTACACCGGCCTCAACGGCGTCCGCATCGGCATCGACCGCTTCGGCGTCTCCGCGCCTGCGAAGGACGCCTACGAATATTTCGGCCTCACCCGCGATGCGGTCGCCGCGCGGGTCCTTGAACGCGTGAAACAAAGGGAAATGGCATGACAAGAGTTGCAATCAACGGTTTCGGGCGCATCGGCCGGCTGGTCGCCCGTGCCATTCTCGAGCGGCCCGACTGCGGGCTTGAGCTGGTCAGCGTCAACGATCTTGCCGATGCCAAGGCCAACGCCTGGCTGTTCAGCCGCGACAGCGTCCACGGCAAGTTCCCCGGCACGGTCGAAACGGATGGAAACGACATCATCGTCGACGGCAAGCGTATCCACGTGACCGCCGAAAGGGATCCGGCGAAGCTGCCGCACAAGGCCAACGACATTGAGATCGCGCTCGAATGCACTGGCTTCTTCACCGACCGAGCCGGCGGCGAGGCGCACATCCAGGCGGGCGCGAAGCGCGTGCTGATTTCCGCCCCGGCGAAAGGCGTCGATCTGACGGTCGTCTATGGAGTCAACGACGACAAGCTGACGGCCGAGCACCGGATCGTCTCCAACGCTTCGTGCACGACCAACTGCCTCGCACCCGTCGCCAAGGTGATGAACGACACGATCGGCATCGAGCGGGGGTTGATGACGACCATTCACGCCTACACCAACGACCAGAAGATCCTCGATCAAATCCACCCCGACCTCAGGCGGGCACGGGCGGCGGCGATGTCGATGATCCCCACCACCACCGGCGCTGCGCGCGCGGTCGGCGAGGTGCTGCCCGAATTGAAGGGCAAGCTCGACGGCTCGGCGATCCGGGTGCCGGTGCCCGACGGGAGCATCGTCGATCTGACCTTTACGCCTTCGCGGGACACCAGCCGCGACGAGGTCAACGCTGCGCTCAAGGCGGCGAGCGAGAGCGGCCGGCTCAAGGGAATTCTCGAGTATAGCGAGGACCCGCTCGTGTCGGTGGACATCGTGCACACGCCGGCGAGCTCGACCGTCGACAGCCTGGAGACGGCGGTGATTGAGGGCAAGCTGGTGCGCGTGGTCAGCTGGTACGACAATGAATGGGGCTTCTCCAATCGGATGATCGACACCGCTGCGGCGATGGGAAAGCTCGGGTAAATGGGCCGCATCGCCGGCATCGCGCGACACGACCGGCCGCTCGGGCCGATGGAAGTGCTCGAGCGCGCCGAGCTGATCGAAGGGCAGGGCGTCGCCGGCGATTTCCGCGGAACGCGCAAGGCCGGATCGACCGGGCAGAACGGGGTGGTGTTGGTCGAGGCGCGCGACTGGGCGGCAGCGGTCGACGAGTGCGGCGCGGCCGTTCCCTGGTACGAGCGGCGCGCCAACCTCCTAATCGAGGGCCTCGATATCCCGCAGCAGCCCGGCGCGCGGCTGCGGATCGGCGACGCGGTTCTCGTGGAAATCACACAGGAATGCGCGCCGTGCGAGCGGATGGAGGCGCTGCATCCGGGACTTCGCGAGGCGCTGACGTCCGACTGGCGAGCAGGCGCACGGGCTCGCGTGCTCAGCGGCGGCCTGGTCGCGATCGGCGATGAGATCAGGGCCGCGGACGCGTGAGCTTCAAGACCCTCGACGATCTGCCCGACGATTTGAACGGCAAGCGCGTGCTGGTGCGGGTCGATTTGAACGTGCCGATGCAGGACGGGGCGGTCAGCGACGACACGCGGCTGCGCGCGGCGGTGCCGACGATTGCGGAGCTTTCCGATCGCGGCGCGATCGTGCTGCTGCTGTCGCACTTCGGTCGGCCGAAGGGGCAGAAGCGGCCCGACATGTCGACCGCTTTGCTGGTGAAGCCCTTGTCGCAGCTGCTCGGCCGCTCGGTGCGCTTCATCGAAGATTGCCAGGGTCCGGACGCCGAGCGGGCAGTCTCGACCATGACTCAGGGCTCGGTCGCGATTCTCGAGAATACGCGCTTCCACGCGGGCGAGGAAAAGAACGATCTCGAGCTGGCCAAGGCGATGGCTGCGCTCGGCGACTATTATGTCGACGACGCCTTCTCGACCGCGCACCGAGCGCACGCGTCGACTGAAGGCATTACGCATTATCTGCCGAGCTTCGCCGGCCGCGCCATGGAGACCGAGCTGAAGGCGCTGGAGCGGGCGCTCGGGAATCCGGAGCGGCCGGTCGCGGCGGTGGTCGGCGGGGCGAAGGTCTCGACCAAGCTCGCCGTGCTCGGGCACCTGGTCGGCAAGGTCGATCATCTGATCATCGGCGGTGGAATGGCCAACACCTTCCTCGCCGCGCGCGGGGTGAACGTCGGCAAGAGCCTGTGCGAGCATGAGCTCACGGGCGAGGCGAACGGTATCTTCGACGCGGCGGAGAAAGCCGGCTGCACGATCCATTTGCCCTACGATGTCGTGGTGGCGAAGGAGTTTGCGCCGAACCCACCCAGCGTGCGCACCTGCAACGTGCACGAAGTCGCGCCCGACGAGATGATCCTCGACGTCGGTCCAGTCGCGGTCGAGGCGCTCGCCGACGTGCTCAAGACGTGCCGCACTTTGGTGTGGAACGGCCCGCTGGGCGCGTTCGAAATGCCACCGTTCGACGCGGCCACGGTCGCTCTGGCGAAGACAGCTGCGGCGCTGACGAAGGAAGGTTCGCTGGTCTCGGTCGCCGGCGGCGGCGACACTGTCGCAGCGCTCAACCATGCCGGCGTGGCGCAGGACTTCACCTTCGTTTCGACCGCCGGCGGGGCGTTTCTCGAATGGATGGAAGGGCGTACGCTGCCGGGCGTGGCCGCTTTGGAGCAACAGGGGTAAGTCATGAATCAATCGGAATTGACCGCGAAAATTCGCGAGGGGAACGGTTTTATCGCCGCGCTCGACCAGTCGGGGGGCTCCACGCCGAAGGCGCTCAAGGGCTATGGCATCGAGGAAGGCGCCTGGGGCAGCGACGAGGAGATGTTCGACCTCATCCACCAGATGCGTTCGCGGATCATCACCGCGCCCTGCTTCGGATCGGGCAAAGTGATCGGCGCGATCCTGTTCGAGCGGACGATGGACGGGACGGTCGCCGGTAAGCCGACGCCGCAGGCGCTGATCGACAGAGGCGTCGTGCCCTTCATCAAGATCGACAAGGGCCTGGAGGACGAGGAAAACGGCGTGCAGCTGATGAAGCCGATTCCCGGACTCGACGATCTACTCCAGCGGGCGAAGTCGCTCGGCGTGTTCGGAACCAAGGAGCGCTCGGTGATCAACTCGGCGAACGCGTCGGGGATCGCCGTGCTCGTCGCCCAGCAGTTCCAGGTCGCGAAGCAGGTGCTCAGCCACGGCCTGATGCCGATCGTCGAGCCCGAGGTGAACATCAAGAGCGCCGACCGTGCGGAAAGCGATGACCTGCTGCTCACCGCGATCCTGGAGGAGCTGGACGAGATTTCGGACGGGCAGCAGGTGATGCTGAAGCTGTCGATCGCGGCCAAGGCAGGGCTGTTTGACCAGCTGGTGATCCATCCCAAGGTGCTGCGGGTGGTGGCGCTGTCGGGCGGGTTCTCGCGAGCGGAAGCCTGCGCAGAGCTGGCGAAAAACCCGGGAATGATCGCCAGCTTCAGCCGTGCCCTTCTGTCGGATCTTCGCGCGCAACAAAGCGACGAAGAATTCAACCGAACGCTCGGCCAGGCGATCGACGAGATCTACGAAGCGTCGACCGAGAAGGTGCCGGCCTGATTTCGGACGAAGTCACAGAGGAGTTCGCCGCTGCTTTCGGCCCGGCCGGGCGCGGAACATGCCAGCTCTATCTGATCTCACCCCAGGGCGTCGGCGGTGCGTTCACGGATCGGCTCAAGGCGGCGCTGGAGCCGGGAGTCGCCACGGCGTTCCAGCTGCGGGTGAAGGATACGCCGGAGGATGAACTCGCGCGTCTTGCCGAGCCGCTGCAGCGTATCTGCGCTGACGCGGAGGTGGCGTTCATCGTCAACGACAGCATGCAGCTGGCCAAGCGGATCGGCGCGGACGGAGTGCATCTTGGGCAGAGCGATGGCGATATCCGCGAGGCGCGGGCGCTCCTCGGGCCTTCGGCGCAGATCGGCAAGACCTGCCACGACAGCCGCCACCTGGCGATGGACGCGGGTGAGGCGGGCGCGGATTACGTCGCGTTCGGCGCTTTTTATCCGACGACGACCAAGCCGTCGCACTACCGCCCGGACCGCTCGATCCTCACGTGGTGGTCGACGCTGTTCGAAATTCCGTGCGTCGCGATCGGCGGGATTACGCCGGACAACGCGAAGCCGCTGGTCGATGCCGGTGCGGACTTCCTCGCCGTTTGTCAGGCAGTGTGGAGCCCCGGCGACGTTGGTGAAGCCGTGCGGTGCTTTGGAAACGTGATCGGTGCCTGACGCGTCACACGAAGTGCCGTTCGCGATACCACTTCGTCACGATGTACTTCACGCCTTCGCCGACCGGCTGGCCTTCGTGCTGGGTCCACGGATTGGGGCTGCCGTCCGCGGCCATGTTGTTCCAAATGAGGATCCGTCCGAGCCGCGGCTCGATCGCCAGGCCCAGGAGCTTGAACGTGGTCGCTCCACCGCGCGCCGGTTCGTTCAGATAGATCATCGCGGTCCAGGTGCGCTGGCCGCCGTGCGGTTCGTATTCGGTCCAATACGGCTGGTCGATGTAGAAGAAGTCGGAGTGTTCCTTGAAGCATTGGCCGGTTTCGTAGCGCTGTCCCTGGAGCGGTTCGCCGAACGCGCGGTCGATCGCGAGCAGGTTGGCGATGCGGGTTTCGACGTCGGCAACCATCGGGTCGTGGACGTCGAGGTTGCAGCTGTGGCTGGTCCGAACGCCCTCGTGCTTGTTCTTGTCGTAGAGCGGCGAGGGATAGCTGCCGGCGTCGATCTTCTCGCGCAGCTGCCGGCATTCGTCGGCGCTCAGGAAATTCTCGCCGATGTAGAGCTGCACCGGGCGGATGGCGCTCGACGAATAGCGCCACAGGCCGGACGTCGAATCGAGCTTTCCACCGACGTTGCGGCCGAACGCTGCCCGCAATTCCGAACGCTGGTGCGCGAACGGGAGCGCTGGCGGGTCATAATAGGGAAGGGGCTCGGCGTTGGCGGGCATGCCGGGCAGTTTGCTAGAGTTTTTCGCGATTGCCAATCAGCGGCGTATCTGGCGGACCATCGACTTGAGGGTGCGGGCATCATGAATCGCGTGGCCGTGGATGTCGTTGTTGAAATAGCACCAGACGGAGCGGCCCTGGAGCGATTGCTCGATGATCCAGTCGGACCATTCGAGCAGCCGTTCGTCCGAATAGCGGCCCCAATATTTGCCCTCGCCGCCGTGGAAGCGGACGTAGGCGATCGGCCCGACGGCAATGCGCTCGCTCTTTGATGAGGGCATGTCGTGGACGCAAAAGGACGCGCCGTAGCGGTCGAGGAGCGCGTAAGTCTCGGGGGCGTACCAGCTGGCGTTGCGGAATTCGAAGACGCTAGTCACGCGCTTCGGGATCTTCAGGAAGTCTTCGAGCCTCTCCAGGTTTAGATTCATCTTCGGCGGCAGCTGGTAGAGCATTGGGCCGAGGCGGTCGCCGAGTGCGCGGACGGCGCTCATCATTCGTTCCTGGGGCCCTTCGCAGTCTTTGAGCTTCTTCGCCTGCGTCAGATAGCGGTTGGCCTTGACGGCATAGCAGAATCCGGGCGGCGCCTGGTTGCGCCATTTCTCGAACGTGTCGGCGGGCGGCAGCCGGTAGAAGCTATTGTTGATCTCGACCGTATCGAACTCGCTCGAATAATATTCGAACCAGCGCTTCTGCGGCAGGTCCTCAGGGTAGAAGACGCCTTTCCAATGCTTATAGACCCAGCCGGAGCAGCCGATGCGGACCTGCGTTGTCATTGCACGTGCGAACCAATGTCGTTCGCGGGAGTTGCGTCCGTATGGGAAAGTACGCAGCCACCGCTTTGTTCAGCGCCGTCGTTACGGCGGTGGCGGTCAGCGCCTTCTGGATCTGGTTCTACAATACGGTGCCACAGGCCCAGCCAGCGGTCGAGCGGAGCGGTAACATCGTCGCCGTCGTTCCGCCAAAAGCGCCGCCGGTCGCCGTCGCCGAGCAGGTGGTGGTCGGGCCGAGCGGTCTCGCGCTGCCCGTCGTCGGGGTGAAGCCGGAGCAGCTGACGGACACCTTCACCCAGGCGCGAGCCAACCGGCGCAGGCACGATGCGATCGACATTATGGCGCCGGAGGGCACGCCGGTGATCGCCGCCGCCGACGGTACCATCGAGAAATTGTTCTTCAGCCGCGGGGGCGGGGGCATCACGGTTTACGAGCGCTCGCCGGACCAGAAGTGGCAATATTACTACGCGCACCTCTCGGCCTATGCGCCTGGCCTCGCCGAGGGGCAGCAGGTGAAACGCGGTCAGGTGATCGCCCGCGTCGGTCACACCGGCGATGCGAGCGCGGCCGGTCCGCACCTCCATTTCGCCATCAACACGATGGCGCCGGGCGAGCGTTGGTGGAATGGCACCCCGATCAACCCCTATCCGCTGCTTGCCGGGAAAAAGGCCAGCGGCTAGAGCCCCCGCCAACTCCTCCATTCCATTTCAGACAGGCGATCCATGAAGATCAGCGGCGTGGACATCCGTCCCGGCAACATCATCGAATATGAGGGCGGCATCTGGCGCGCAGTGAAGATCCAGCACACCCAGCCGGGGAAGGGTGGGGCCTATATGCAGGTCGAGCTGAAGAACCTCGTCGACGGCCGCAAGACCAACGTCCGCTTCCGCTCCGCCGAGGTCGTCGAACGCGTGCGGCTCGACACCAAGGACTACCAGTACCTCTACCACGACGGCGACATGCTCGTGTTCATGGACAAGGACACGTACGAGCAGGTCTCCCTTCCCGAGGACCTCGTCGGCGAAACCGCGGCCTTCCTCCAGGACGGCATGGAAGTGAAGCTCGACATGTACAACGAGCGGCCGATCTCGGTCGAGCTGCCCGATCAGATAGAGGCCACGGTGGTCGAGGCCGACGCGGTGGTGAAGGGCCAGACCGCGAGCTCGAGCTACAAGCCCGCGGTGCTCGA
>C688J35102_120989295_pt1 | contig 10726 bp, 8 predicted proteins | sample HopSoiMetagenom2_FD_35102 | JGI IMG/M metagenome (IMG submission 35102)
CCTGCGGGCTCGACGGTGCATCTGCCTGGTCGCTCCCTTCGTCCTCGCCGAGCACGAGCGTCCGGCCTTCGGCATCGAACCGGCGGGCAAGAACACGCCCCGCCTCGCGCGCTTCGCGGTTGAACACGGGATCGGCGTCAAGCGCAGCGACCACCACATAGGCATCGACCACCCCCGGGCGCTGCGGCTGGAGCCTGGCCAGCGCGGCCCCCAGCCGCCGCTCGTCCTCCGCGTGGAGACTGGGCGAGCCCGGTGTTGTATCCTGAGCAAGGCAGCTCCCCGCGCTGCTTAGCGCCAGCAGGCACACGGCGAAGCTTCTGAGCGGCCAGCTCATGCGGCTCTTGTCACCGGCTGCCGCGCGCCGCGCAAGATGTTCAGGCGATTGACCCCAGATACCGTTGCCGAAGCGCGTCGAGCGGCTGCAGCGAACTGCCCTCGTCAACATGCCAGAAGGTCCAGCCGTTGCACGAGGGGGCGCTCTGCAGCGCCGCGCCGACCTTGTGGATCGAGCCGGAGTGCAGCCCGCTAGTGATTGAACCGTCGGCACGGACGCTCGCGCTCCAGCGGCGCTTTGCGTCGAGTAATGTCGTTCCGGCTGGAACGAGGCCGCTTTCGACCAACACGCCGAATGCGACGCGCGGCTGGTCGCGCTTGTCGGTCACGGTCTGCATCGCGCTCTCGTCGAGCGGCAGGGTCGAGGCGATCCGCTCACGCGCGACCTTGACGTAGGCGGTCTCGCGCTCGATCCCGATCCAGCGCCGGCCCAGCCGCCGCGCAACCGCGCCGGTCGTGCCGGTGCCGAAGAACGGATCGAGCACGACGTCGCCCGGCTTGGTGCAGGCAAGCAGGATCCGATACAGCAAGGCCTCGGGCTTCTGCGTCGGGTGCGCCTTCGCACCGTCCTCGCCTTTGACCCGCTCAGGACCCGCGCAGATCGGCAGCAGCCAGTCAGACCGCATCTGAAGATCGTCGTTCAACGCCTTCATTGCACGGTAATTAAAGGTGTAGCGTGCCTTCTCGTCCTTGGCGCACCAGAGGAGGGTTTCGTGCGCGTTGGTGAAACGCGTGCCGCGGAAGTTGGGCATCGGATTCGACTTGCGCCAGACGATGTCGTTGAGGATCCAGAACTCGGCATCCTGCAGCAGTGAGCCGACGCGATAGATGTTGTGATAGCTGCCGATCACCCAGATCGTGCCATTGTCTTTGAGGACGCGGCGCGCTTCGGCGAGCCAGTCGCGGGTGAAATCGTCATAAACGGCGAGGCTGTCGAACTTGTCCCAATCATCGTCGACCGCATCGACGCGGCTGCCCTCGGGACGGAACAGGTCCCCGCCAAGCTGGAGATTGTACGGCGGGTCGGCGAAGATCATGTCGACGCTCTTGTCCGGGAGCCGCGCCATCTCGGCGATGCAGTCGCCTTGGAGGATGGTGTCGAGCGGAAGCTCGCGCTTCGCCGTCTTCGCCGGGCGAAAGGTCGTCGGCTGCTCCGCGATGCGGGCGATCAGATTCATGGCCCCTTGCCCCTCTTTACAGCGGGCAAAGGTGAGTCAGCGCGGACTCGCGGTCAAGCGCGGAAGGGTTAATGCGGCTGCGGAAGGACGCAAACGCTAGGCCGCTGGGCGGACCTGCTCCACAAGATGTTGAGTCTCGATGGCATGCACGGACTCAACCTGTGGTGTGTGTGACTCAAAGGACTCGCCGGCACCGATTTCGCTGAACACCAGCTCCGGCTGGGCCTTTCGCGCCTCCATTTCGCGCACGAGGCCGAAGCTTCGCCGGTGCAGCGGGGTCACTCCGAGCTCGCCGAGAGCACGGCGGTGGTCGGGCGTCGGATAGCCGCGGTTATGCTCCCAGCCGTAGCCGGGATAATCCCGGGCGTACTCAACCATCATCCGGTCGCGCGTGACCTTGGCGATGATCGAGGCAGCCGCGATGGAGCGGCATTTCGCGTCGCCGTCGACGATCGCTTTCGACGGCCGCTGCCATTTCGGGCAGGCATTTCCGTCTACGAGGACCCAGGCGGGCTCAAGCCCGAGCGCCTCGACCGCGCGCGTCATCGCCAGCATGCGCGCCCAGTAGATGTTGATCTGGTCGATCTCCTCGACCGTAGCGAGGCCGACACCCCACGCAGCGCACTTCACCAGCTTGGCGTAGAGCGCCTCGCGTTTTTCGAGCGGCAGGTTTTTCGAATCGTCGATCCCGCGCGGAAATTTGTTGCGGTCGAGGATGCAAGCCGCCGCGACAACCGGCCCGGCCAGGGGCGCGCAGCCTGCTTCATCCACTCCGGCGAGCGGCTGCGGATAGTCGAGCTCGAGCTTGAAGGTGCAGCTGCGGGGCATTGCGCCCAAGCCTATGGAGCCGTTGAGCGAGACGCCAGTCGGCCACTGAAATATTTGTGGATTAGTCCATCCGCCACGGCGGGAAGCGGCGCGCTTCGCCGGCTTTGTACAGGAATATGATATTGCCGTCGGGATCGCGGAGACGGGCTTCGCGCCACATCCACGGCTGGTTGCGCGGGCCGTGCTCGAAGGCGATGCCGCTGCGCGCGAGCTGCTCAACGCGCTCGTCGAGATCGTCGCATTCGAGATAAACCGCGGTGGTTGCGACGATCTTCTCTTCGGGATCGATTTGCACCGAAAAGGTCGCTCCGCCGGCGGTCTCAAAGCGCGCATAATCGGGCGGGTTGTCGACGATCTGCTTCAAACCCAGTGCGCAGTAGAATTCGACCGAGCGGCGGTAGTGCGTGCCAGTCACCGTTACCTGATTGAGCCGCGGGCCCGCACCGACGTCGAGGCGAACGTTCGCCTGGCCGATCGGCCCCGCGCCCTGCCCCAGCTCGGGCGCGTCATGCAGCGCCACGCGCACGAACTCGCGCGCTCTCGCCACCGCGTCCGCCAATGTCGCCCCATCGGCGAGGAAGAATGCGATCGCGCTTGCCAAGGTGCAGCCGGTGCCATGCGTACTTGTCGTATCGATCCGCTGGCCCTGCCAGCTCGTCATATTATCTTCTTCGATGAGCGCGTCGGCGAGCGCGTCGCCTTCCTCGTGGCCGCCCTTGATCAGCACCGCGCAACCGTGCTGACCAACGAGGTGCAGCGCAGCGGCGACAGGATCATCCTCGGACGTCAGCTGCTGCAGCTCGGGGAGATTGGGAGTCACCAGTGTTGCGACGTCCATCAGCTTGCCGAAAGCTCCGACGGTCGCCTCATCCGCAAGGGGCGCGCCGCTGGTTGCGACCATGACCGGGTCGAAAATGATGGGCAAATCGGGCCGCAGCGTTTTCAGCTGCACAAGCCGGCGCGCCACCTGCTCGGCCGCGAAGGCGCCGCCGACCATTCCGATCTTCACCGCGTCGACTCCGAGGTCGCTGACCACCGCGTCGATCTGGGCGAGGATCATTTCCGCCGGGACCGGGTGCACGCTGGTGACTCCCACGGTATTCTGCGCCGTTATGGCCGTAACTGCGGTCATCGCATGGCCGCCGAGCATGGTGACGGTCTTGATGTCGCCCTGAATCCCCGCGCCGCCGCCCGAATCGGAGCCGGCGATGATGAGGATACGGGCGGGTTTCGTCACCGAATCCGCCTTCGTCCCGCTGCCCGGGGCAAAGTTCTCCATGCGCACAAGAAAATCGTTTGGCCGACAATTACGAACAAAGCGTTCACGCGGCCGACTGAACGGCCTCGCAAATGTCGTCGACCAGGCGCTGCACGAGCGCCGCGTCTTCCCCTTCGGCCATCACGCGGATCAATGGCTCGGTCCCCGACTTGCGGATGACGAGCCGCCCACGGCCCTCGAGCTCGGCTTCGGCTGCGGCGATGCGCTTCTGGACGCTGTCCGCCTTCAGCGGCTCCGCGCCGCCGTTGAAGCGCACGTTCTTGAGGAGCTGCGGCAGCGGTTCGAACTGGCGCAGGAGCTCGCTCGCCGGCACTCCATTCTCGACCAGGGCAGCAAGCACCTGCAGGCCGGCGACAAGGCCATCGCCCGTCGTCGCATGGTCGGCGAGGATGATGTGCCCCGACTGCTCGCCGCCGACGTTGCAGCCGCTCTTGCGCATCTCCTCCAGCACGTAGCGATCGCCGACCGTGGTGCGTAGAAGTTTGAGCCCGGCGTCGCCGAGCTTCCGCTCTAGTCCAAGGTTGGACATCACGGTTGCGACCACGGCATCCCCCTTGAGTTCGCCCCGGCGATGCAGGCCCAAGGCGATCAGCGCCATTAACTGATCGCCGTCGATGAGCTCACCCTTCTCGTCGACCACGATCAGCCGGTCGGCGTCGCCGTCGAGTGCGATTCCGATGTCTGCACCGCTCGCCACCACCGTCTCCTGGAGCAGGCCCGGATGCGTGGAGCCGCAATCCTGGTTGATGTTGTGCCCGTTGGGCGTGACTCCGAGCGGAATCACTTCAGCCCCGAGCTCCCACAATGCCTCAGGCGCGACGTGGTAGGCGGCGCCGTTGGCGCAATCGATCACGACTTTCAGGCCGTCGAGACGCAAATGCTCCGGGAAAGTCGACTTGGCGAAGTGGATGTAGCGGCCGCGCGCGTCGTCGATGCGCCGGGCGCGGCCGATCAATTCGGGCTTGGCGAGCTTTGGGTTCGTCTCGAGGCGCTTTTCGATCGCGTGCTCATCCTCGTCGCTGAGCTTGTACCCGTCGGGACCGAACAGCTTGATGCCATTGTCCGCGAATGGATTGTGCGACGCGGAGATCATCACCCCGATGTCGGCCCGCATCGACCGCGTCAGCATCGCCACGGCGGGCGTGGGCATCGGGCCAAGCAGCACTACATCCATGCCAACACTGGTGAATCCGGCGACCATTGCCGATTCCATCATGTAGCCGGAAAGGCGGGTGTCCTTGCCGATCACCACCCGATGACGGTGATCGCCGCGAAGGAAATGCGCGCCCGCGGCCTGGCCGACGCGCAGGGCCGTCTCGGCTGTCATTGGCTCGCTGTTGGTGGTCCCGCGGATGCCGTCGGTGCCGAAGAATTTGCGTGTCATGCGCCGCCCTTTAGCGCGGCTAGCCGATCCAGCGCCAGAAGCCTGCAAGGATCGGGTGCATCCAGGTGACGAGGAAGAAGAAAATGGTCCCACCAGCAGCCGCCACCGTTCCCGGGTAAGCGACCCCGCCGGTGAACGGAACGAACGCCGTTTGCGCGGTCCATTCGTGCCACGCCTCGCCGAACTGCCGCGCTTTCTTGCGATCCTGCCCGGCCGCGCCGGCTAGGGCGAGGATGAGTATCGCACCGTCGAGGACCAGCGCTTTCGGCATGGCCACGACGCCAAGGTGCACGATGGCCCAGATCGCGAAGCTCCACATCATCGGGTGGCGCGTGATCCTGAACACCCCCGCCGGGCCGCCGGTCGGCCCCGGCGAGCCCGGGAGAGCAGGGTTCTTGACGAAAGATCCGACGAACAGGATCGAGGCGAACCACATCAGAAGCGTGCCGGCGATCCAGCCCGCGTCACCGACGTTCCACAGGCGCTCGGGCTCGCGGCCGATCGCATGGTAGAAATAGACCATCATGGCGAACGTGATCAGCGAAACCATCACGTAAATGCCGCGGAACGCGCCCTCGCCTACCCTGCGGGCGAGCGGGTCGCGCAGGGGGTGCGACATTATGAAGTGCGTTCCGACGAACAGAATCGCCGATAGCAGGAGCCACATTTGCACGGTCAATGCCGGTACGCCTCCGGCAAATCGCGCCGCGGCAGGTAGCGGTAGCGCTCGAGGAGTCGGGTCTGGTGGGTCTCGAGCGGCTGGCGGACGCCGTCGATGAACACCTGCTCGGCCGCGCTCGTGCCTTCGAGCGGATCGCCAGACCAGATCACCACGTCGGCCCGGCGCCCGGGTGCGAGGCTGCCGATCTCACCGCCCAGACCGATGGTTTCCGCCGGTTTCGAAGTGATCATCGCCAACGCTTCGCCCCAGCTGACCCCCGTCGCGCCGGGCACGCGCTGAAGCGCGACTAGGTTGCCGGCATATTGGCGTTCCATGAAGAGGTTTCGGGTGTCATTGTCGTCGATCATCCCAATCGACACTTTCACACCGGCGGCGCGCATGCGCCCAACGTTCGACTGCGTGGAGGCGATCTGCTCGAACGACGCGGGGAGATCGTTCACCGCGGACGCGACGACCGGAATACCGGCTTGAGCGATGCGGGCCGCAACCAGCCAGCCCTCGCTCGCGCCGACCAGCACGATCTTCAGCGAGGGGAACTCGCGCTTGAGCGCCAGCACCTGGAGAATGTCGCTGGCGCGTTCGACGTGGACGAGCAGATATTGCCGTCCCTGGAGGACGGGCACCAAAGCGGCAGCGTCGAACCGGGTCAGCAGCACATCCTCGCTGCGTCGGGCATCATACACGCGCGACTCGTTGGGGTTGCGAACGACGGGGCGCTCGCGCTCGTCCGGCGCTTCTGCCCGGCCAGCAGCAATGGCCGGCGCATAGCGGCGCAACTCTGCCGCCTCCCGAAGCGCGTTGCGGAACAGAACGTGGGCCGATGCGCGCGATCCGCCGGCTTTGTCGGCGCCGGTTTCGCCAAGCTCAACGAACTGGAATTTCCTGGCCGCGGTGACCGGATCCATGTCCGCGCCAGTGTCAATGACTGCGCCCTGGCCCGCGAAAATGTTCTTGCCGACCGATGGAGCAACGAGCGCGCGAGTGACGCCGTCGGCGCGGTTGACAGCGATGGTCGTGTCGAGCGGGTTGATCGACGGCACGACATCGATCGCCGCGTTGAACGGTCCGTTCGAGGTCGTATCGTCGGCAGCGCCCGAAGTATCGGATTTGCCACCGCCATCTTCCTCACTCGCGGTGAGATCGACCTCGGCAAGGCCGAGCCGTGAGAAGCCGGCGACGATCCCCGGGGTCACCCATTTACCTGTCGCGTCGATCACCTGCGTGCCGGCCGGCAGTTTCATCCGCACGTCGCCGGCCGCGACGATCCGGCCGTCGCGGACGACGACCATGCCGTTGGGGATCGGCTGAGTCCCATCTCCAAGCGCGACGGTGCCGCCGCTGATTGCAAAGGTTTGCGCCGCGGCGGGCGCGGCCGCCGCGATCAGCAGCCCGGCAAGCACGCGGCGGATCATTTCACGTCTCCTTCGCCGGGCTGGCCAAGTTCGAAGTCGCTGACTGGCCGCCGCTTGGGATCGTTGGCGTCGTACATCTCGGCACCGTCAATCCACACCCGCTCGGGCCGGGTGTAATCGCTGAACGGATCGCCGTTCCACATCACGACGTCGGCCATCTTGCCGGGCGCGAGCGTACCGGTCTTGTCGAGGATCCCGAGCGCCTTCGCCGGATTTCGGCTGAGCCACTCCCAAGCGACCGCTTCGCTAAGGTTGGGAATGCCGGCGCGGACGCCGTCCGCGAGCGCCTTGGCGGCTTCCTGGTTCAGCCGCTGGATGTAATTGGGGTCGTCGGAATGGACGATCGCGCAGGCGCCGGCGTTTTGCACCAGTGGGATGTTCTCCTTAACCGCGTCATAGGCTTCCATCTTGAAGCCGTACCAATCCGCCCACATGACCGCGCAAACGTCATTGTCGCGCAGCAGATCGGCGATTTTGTAGGCTTCCACGGCATGGTGGAAGGCGGTGACTTTGTAGCCGAACTCCTTGGCCATATCGATCATGATGGCCATCTCGTCGGCGCGGTAGCAGTGATTGTGGACGAGGATCTTGCCCTCAAGCACGCCCTTGAGCGTGTCCATGGCGAGATCGCGCTCCGGCATCTCGCCGCCGTTGGCATAGTATTTGTCCCATTTGTGCTTGTACGCCTGCGCCTTGGCCCAGGTCTGGCGAGTGAGCGCGATATTGCCCATCCGAGTTTGCGGCATGTTGCCCTTCGAGCCGTAAACCCGCTTGGGATTCTCGCCGCACGCCATCTTGAGGCCGTATGGCGCGCCCGGGAACTTCATGCCTTGCGTCGTCCGCGCCGGGACGTTCTTCAGCACAACGGAACGGCCGCCAAACAAATTGGCGGAGCCCGGCAGGATCTGGAGCGTGGTAACGCCGCCATTGATCAGCGCTCGGCTGAAGCCCGGATCCTGCGGCCAGACGCTGTGCTCGGCCCAGACTTCGGGCCTGACCGGTGAGGTCGCCTCATTGCCGTCGGATAGCGACGAGACACTAGGAGACGGATAGTCGCCGAGGTGGCTGTGGACGTCGATGATCCCGGGTGTGACCCATTTGCCGGTGCCATCGATTTCGACCGCGCCCGCGGGGCTGGCGAGCTCCGGCCCGCCGACCGCCTGCACCACGCCGTCGGCGAAGACGACTGTGCCGTTGTCGTAGCGCCTTCCGTCGCCGTCGAAGACGGTCGCGTGACGGATGACCGTCAGAGCGCCCGGATAGCGGACGTAGGTCGACGGATAAGGGTCTTCGTTGACGAAGATCGGTGGCGCCGACTTGGGCTTCGCGTCGAGCGCCGCGCAGCCGGTTAGTGCGATGAAGGCGGCGGCAACTGCCGCGAACCCCTTATTTGACACCGTGCATCCACTTCTGAAGCGGCCAGGATAGGAGGAAGAGGAGGATCCCGAGGCCGATCGCGACCCAAGCGATCGTTGTGAAGGTCGCAAGGTAGGTGTCGAGGCTGATCTTGAGGTTGGTGACCTGTCCTCCGACCGTCTCGACGCTGGCGAATTGCGCGACAACGCCTGCGAAATATTGCGCCACTGAGATCGACAGGAACCAGACGCCCATCATCATCCCGACTATGCGCGCAATCGACAGCTTCGTGATCATGCTGAGCCCGACAGGCGAGATGCACAGCTCGGCGATCGAATGAATCACGTACAGGCCGGCGAGCCACCACAGGCCAACCTTGAAGTCGGGTCCGGCGAACGTCGCGCCCCAAACCAGGAACAGGAAACCGAGGCCGACGCCGACTAGCGCCAAAGCGAACTTGATCGGGATCGATGGTTCGAGATTGCGTTTGGCGAGCGCACCCCAGAGAATGCTCATCAACGGCGCCAGGAAGACGATCGCAATCGGGTTAAAGTTCTGCGTCTGCGGCGCCGAAATCTGGAATAACCCGAACACGCTCCGATCCGTGTTGCGGTCGGCGAACAGGGTCAGCGACGAACCGGCCTGCTCGAACAACGTCCAAAAAACGACGTTGAACACGATCAACACCATGGCCGCGACCATCATCTGGAATTCCTGGCGGGTGCCCTTCGCGTAGGACCAGACGAGAATGCCTGGCACGCCGAAGAGGAAGGTGCCGAACAGCAATTTGCCCATCAGCGACAGCGACATGATGTAGCCGACGAGTCCGGACCCGGGGGGCGGCTCGGGCGAGTTCATGAGATTAGTGAACAGGAATACGAACACGGGAATGGCGAGGATCGCCAGTCCGTAGATGATCAGCGCCTTGTCGCCGCCCTCGCGCTGCGGCGTTTCGCCATATCCGGCAAGCCGACCACCATCAAACTGGATCAGCAAATAGCTGGTCAGCATGCCAACCCCAGCGAGCGAGAAACCCGCCCACCAGCCGAGCGTTTCGGCAAGAATCGGGCAGAAGAACTGTCCGAGGATCGAGCCAAGGTTGATACCCATGTAGAAGATGGTGAAACCAGCGTCGCGGCGCCGGTCGCCCTGTTCGTATAGAGCCCCGACCATGGTCGAGATGTTGGGTTTGAAGAAACCGTTGCCGACCGAGATCGTCGACAAGGCGATCAGCAGGATCATGACCAGCAGCGGACTCTTTTCACTCTCGTCCTGCATCCCGCCTTTTGGAATCGTGCGCGCGACGTGGCCGTCCGCAGCCAGCAGACTGATGCTGCCGTCATCATTGCCCCGAACCTTGAGCCGCTCGCCGGATGGCTGGACGATGTAGCGCTGCTCGTCTGCCGCACTGCTCGGCCGGTCGCGGAAATTGTCGATCTGTACCTGGTAACGCTGGCCGTCGATTATCGCGAAAGGCTTGGACGGCTGGCCACCGAACGCCAGCGTAAGATAGCCGATCGCCATCAGGATCGCGCCGAACTTCACCGATCGTTTCGAGCCCAGGTACTGATCGGCGATGAACCCCCCGATCAGCGGCGTCAGGTACACCAACGCGGTATAACCGCCATAAAGTCCCGTCGACGCATGGTCGCCAAGCACGAAATGCTTGGTGAGATAGAGCGTCAGCAGCGCCCGCATCCCGTAATAGCCGAACCGCTCCCACATCTCAGTGGTGAACAGCCGCGCGAGCTGCCGCGGGTGACCGAACCAAGTGCCTTTTGTTGCCGGATTCACGCGGCTCGTATCGGGCGAAGTCGGTTCCTCGACCGCCGGTGTATCGACCATTTGGCTCTCCCCAGCCTGAAGCGCGCGACCGTAACGTTCAAAAACCACTTGTGAAGCTGGATTGTTGCGCTTGCCGCCCGCCGCTATGCGCCGCGGTCGATGCTCAACGACCGTTCATCGATCCTCTCGCTCCTGGAGACGCGGCGTTCCGGCAAGCCGCGCGAACTCGCCGGCCCCGGCCCGAGCGCGGAAGAGATGGAACGCATCCTCACCATCGCGACTCGCGTGCCGGACCATGGCAAGCTGTCGCCGTGGCGCTTCGTACTCGTCGGCAAGGACCAGCGAGAGGCGCTGGCGCAGCTCCTGAGCCGTGCGCTCACTGAGGAGGACCCGGGCACGACCGCCGCCCACCACGCAGCGGAGGAAGAGTTTGCCCGCTACCTTGGCCAGCTCGTGGTGCTGATCTCCGCGCCCGTTCAGAATCACAAA
>C688J35102_120989293_pt1 | contig 10724 bp, 10 predicted proteins | sample HopSoiMetagenom2_FD_35102 | JGI IMG/M metagenome (IMG submission 35102)
GGGCGCGAGGCAGCCGCGGTGATCGCGGCGGGTGACTGGCAGGCGGCGCGCACCACCGGCGCCTACACGCTGGTGACCTGCGCCGTCGGGCCGGGCTTCGACTTCGCGGACTTCGCGATGCTCTCGGATCTCGCCGAAGTCGCCGCCGAGGTCTCGCGGCGCCACTCGGAGGCGGCTGCATTCGTCTGATTCCGCAACTGCCGTTTCACGCAGAGGCGCAGAGGAACAGAGAGTCAAAAGAGCGTGATCTGCTCGCCGATCTCGCGCGGGTCCACGGGGCGGATGCCGAGGCGGCGCTGGAACTCGCGGGCGGAGGCGGGGCTGTGGCCCTCGTAGTGGTTGTTCACGTAGCCGTAGACGTCGATCTCGAGGCCCGAGAGCTTCGCCAGCACGGCGGCCCACTCGTCGACCTCGGCGGCGCGCGAAACCTGCACGTGCGAGAAGTCGACGAGGTCGCGGTTGGGGCCCATCCACCGCAGGTAGTGGAAGTCTGCCGTGGGCGTGGCCGCCAGCTCCAGCACCGTCTCGCGCGGGAGCCAGGGGCCGTCACTGAGCGCCAGCGCGATCCCGTGGTCGGTGAGGAGCGCGAGCAGGTCGAGGAGCACCGCGTCGTGCGCCCACCGCGCCTGCCGCACCTCCACCGCGAAGCGCAGGTCGCGCGGGAGGCGGGGGATGAAGTCCGCGAGCGCCTGGAACTCCGAGGGCGCGAAGTCCGGCCCCAACTGCACCAGGATCGGCCCCAGCTTGGGCCCGAGCAGCCGCGCGCGCTCCAGGAAGAGCTCGGTGTCCGCGTCGGCGTCGCGGAGGTGGCGGTCGTGGGTGATGTCGCGCGGAAGCTTGAGCGCGAACACGAAGCCCTCGGGCGAGCGTTTCGCCCATCCCAGGACGCTGTTCGCGGGCGGGATGGCGTAGAAGGTCGAATCGACCTCCACCGTGGGGAACGCCTCGGCGTAGCGCGTGAGCATGTCCACCGGGCGCGTGCCCTCGGGGTAGAAGGGCCCCACCCACCCCGCGTAGTTCCACCCCTGCGTCCCGATCAGCACTCGTCCGCCCACCGCCGCTCCCCCTGATGTGGGTCCATTCCCACCGCGGATCACCGGGTTGAAGCACCGGGTTGGAAACCCGGGCTTGAACGACACGAAATCCGCCTTCGCGGATTCCCCCGCGACGTCCCGGCGCGTTATCCCGGGTACGCCGCACGCGTGCCGCCGAACTGGCCGACGTCTCGCGATTCACCGCCCTACGCGACGATGCCGACGTCGCAGTCCGCGAAGGCGGACTTCGTGTTGTTGTAGCCCGGGTTTCCAACCCGGTGCTATCAACCCGGTTCTGCCAACCCGGAGTTCCGGGCGCGTCCAGCGTCCACTACGTGCAGCTTTCGGGCCGTCCTCAGCGCTTGAAACTTCCGCGAAGCGGCCCCCGTAGACCCATCCGGCCCGGCGGAACCCGCCCACACGTGCAGTCCCCAGGAACACGGGAGCGTTGAAATGTCGGAGAACTCGACGAAGCTGGAGAGGATCCTCAAGTGGATCGTGCTGGTGATCGCCGCCGTGATCGTGCTGAAGCTCGCGTTCGGCGTGCTCGCGCTGGCCTGGGTGCTCGGCGGCTTCCTGATCTTCAAGATCCTGCCGCTGGTGCTGCTGGTGTGGGCGGTGCTCAAGCTGGTGGAGTGGTGGAGGACCCGGAACGGCACCGTCGTCCCCGACGACAACTCCTGATCCACTGGCGCGACCGCCGGCCTGAACACCCAAACGCGGAGCCGCGGAGAGATCGCCCGATCTCTCCGCGGCTTCCGCGTCTTGCTGCGTTTCCTGGTCCTGGCTCCGAGGGCCGGCGATAGATTCTTCGGCCTTCCAACCCTGCTGCTGCCTGGGCTCAGGATGTGGCCGGCCTCAGGATGACGTGGTCGGGTTCGGGTGCGCTGGTCCCGGCGCTCAGGCGGATTCGCCTCAGAGCCCGAGCATCTTGTTGACCCGCGCCTCGAGCGAGGGGAGGGTGGCGCCGGTGATGGCGCTCTCCAGCAGGTCCACCAGCTCCTCGGCGAAGTCGTCGGGCTTGCGGCGGGTGACGCGCACCAGCGGCGCGAAGGCCAGCAGCACCGTGCGCTCCCCGTCGGCGTCGCCGGGGCTCTCGTCGCCGCGCCAGGAGTCGTAGTTGGCGCTCGACTTCCACGGCTCCGAGTCGTCTTCCTCCTCCTCCATCTCCTCCGGCACCATCCCGTCCGGAAGGCTGTGCACGGGGATGGAGATCCCCACCATGGCCTTGATCTCCGCGGCGGGCTCGTCGGGCTCCTCGGCCAGCAGCCCCAGGTGCACGGGCTCGCGCAGCGTCTGCCGCAGCAGGTTGAGCGTGTCGGCCGGGAGCATGGCGCGGAAGGACGGGCGCTGGTTGCCGTCGACGTAGAAGGCCATCGGCACCAGCTCGGCGTCCGAAGGAACCAGTCCCTCGGCGTCCACCTCGCGCATCTCGAGCTCGACCGGCTCTTCGCGGATGTAGACGTGCATGACGGAGGATCTCCAGAGAGGGGAAGAGCTTACGCGGTGCGGAGGTCGCAATCCGGCACGCTGCACCCTTTTACAGGCAGCCGCCCCGCAGGTTCCAGCGGTGGCGCGAGGGGCGCGGGAATTGCCGCCTCCTTCGGCCTTCGTATCTTGACGGGCGCCCGCCGCGGGAGGTCACCCCACTCCGTGGGGCCCGCCGTCCGAATGTAGCCGCGCCGCTTGCGGAACGCACGAACTTTCGCGCGGGCCGCCGCCACCCCGCACCCCGGGCCCCATGCTTCCGGTCGTCAACCCCGACCCCCGCGCCGCGCGCCTGGAGCGGGCACTGCGCGAAAAGGTGCGGGGCGAAGTCCGCTTCGACGCGCATTCGCGCCTCCTCTACAGCACCGACGCCTCCCTCTACCAGTTCCTCCCCGTCGGCGTCGTCGTCCCCCGCGACGCGGAGGACGTGGTGGCGGCCGTCGGGCTGGCGGCGGAGCACGGCGTCCCCGTGCTCCCGCGCGGCGGGGGGACCTCGCTCGCGGGGCAGACGGTGGGGGCGGCGCTGGTGATGGACTTCGGCAAGCGGATGAACCGGGTGCTCTCCATCGACCCCGACGCGCGCCGGGCGAAGGTGCAGCCGGGGCTCCGGCTGGAGCGCCTGAACCGCGAGGCGGCGCCGTACGGGCTGCAGTTCGGGCCCGATCCGGCCACCATCCGCCAGTGCGCGCTGGGCGGGATGATCGGCAACAACTCCTGCGGCGCCCGCTCGCTGGTCTACGGCAAGACGGGCGACCACGTCCATTCGCTGGACTGCGTGCTGGCCGACGGGCGCTGCGCCCACTTCGGCGCCATGCGCCGCGACGCGCTGGCGGGCGCGCCCGGGGCGGAGGGGGCGCTCGCCCGCGCCGTGCTCGCCATCCTGGAGCCGCACCGCGCCGCCATCTCCGAACGCTATCCCCGCATCCCCCGGCGCGTCTCGGGCTACAACTTCGACGCGATGCTGGAGGACGAGGAGCTGAACCTCGCCCGGCTGATCGTGGGCTCCGAGGGGACGCTGGCCACGGTGGTGGAGGCCGAGCTCGGGCTGGTCCCCGTGCCGCCCGCGCGGTCGCTGGTGCTGCTCAGCTTCCGCGAGCGCTTCACCTCGTTCGACGCCGTCCCCGCCATCCTCCCCGAGCCATCGCTGTCCGCGCTGGAGATCGTGGACAGCCGCGTGCTGCAGGGCGCGCGCGACCTGCTGGAGTTCCGCGCCACCGCGGCGATGGCGGCCGCGGACGCGCTGGGCGTGCTCTTCTGCGAGTTCTCGGGAGATTCGAAGGAAGAGGTGCGCGGGCTGGCGGAGGAGTTCGCGGCGCGGGCGCCGTCGCTCCCCGGGAATCCCTCCGCCGGCGTCTACCTCACCGAGCGCGAGCAGGTGGCGGCGTGGCAGCTGCGCCAGGCGGCGACGGGACTCCTCTACCTCACCACGCCGTCCAAGGACATCAAGCCGCAGGAGTTCGTGGAAGACACCGGGTGCCCGCCGGAGCGGCTGGGCGAGTACACCCGGCGCTTCGAGGCGATCGTTCAGCGCCACGGCACGACCACGGGGTTCTTCGGGCACGCGGGGCAGGGGTGCCTGCACATCCGCGTGGACCTGAACCTGAAGCGCGGCGACGACCGCGACCGCATGCAGCGCATCGCCGGCGACATCGCCCAGCTCGTGGTCGACTTCGGCGGCTCGCTCAGCGGCGAGCACGGCGACGGGCTGGCGCGCAGCGAGTTCCTGCCGCTGATGTTCGGCCCCGAGATCATCGACCTGCACCGGCAGGTGAAGGCGGCGTTCGACCCCGAGGGGCGGATGAACCCCGGCGGCAAGATCGTCCCCCCCTACCAGCGCATGGGCGACAACCTGCGCTTCGGGGAGGACTACCAGGTGACGCCGCCGGAGACCTTCTTCCACTACGCGGAGGGGGGATGGGACGTGGCGGTGGAGAAGTGCAATGGGATGGCCGTCTGCCGGAAGCTCGACACCGGCACCATGTGCCCCTCGTTCATGGTCACGCTGGAGGAGATGCACAGCACCCGCGGCCGCGCCAACTCGCTGCGCGAGGCCATGCGCGGCGCCCTGCCGCGGATGCAGAGCCACGAGGTGCTGGAGGCGCTGGACCTCTGCCTGGCCTGCAAGGCGTGCAAGACGGAGTGCCCCGTGGGCGTCGACATGGCGCGCTACAAGGCCGAGTTCCTGGCGCAGCACCACCGCGAGCACGGCACCCCACGGTCGGCGCACTTCTTCGGCCGGGTGCACGACCTGGCGCGGCTGGCGAGCGTCGCCCCCGGCGCGGCCAACCTCGGCCAGCGCCTCCTCGGCCGGGCGCTACAGTCGGCGGCGGGGATGGACCCGCGCCGCCGGATGCCGGGGTTCGCCAAGGAGCCCTTCCGCCGCGCGTTCCTGAAGCGCAAGCGCTCTTCGGGGGATGGACGGCCGCGGGTGGTCCTCTTCGACGACACCTTCCACAACTTCTTCGAGCCCGGTCCCTTGAGCGCCGCCGCCGCCGTGCTCGACCGCGCCGGCTACGACGTGCGCCTCCCCGCGAAGCAGGTCTGCTGCGGCCGCGCGGCGGTGTCGAAGGGATTGCTGGAGTACGCGCGCGACCGGCAGAAGGAGCTGCTGGAGACGCTCCTCCCCGAGGTCGAGGCGGGCGCGTGGATCGTCGGCGTGGAGCCGAGCTGCATCCTCACGCTGCGCGACGAGCTGCCGGACCTGGTGCGCGACCCGCGCGCGGCGCGCCTGGCGACGGCGGCGGTGACCTTCGAGGAGTTCCTGGCCGCGCTCCCCGACTGGCGCCCCGGGCGGCTGGAGCGCAAGGCCGTGGTCCACGGCCACTGCCACCAGAAGGCGATCGTCGGCATGGGCCCCACCACCGAGGTGCTGTCGCGCGTCGAGGGGCTGGACTTCACCGTGCTCGATTCGGGGTGCTGCGGGATGGCCGGCTCCTTCGGCTACGAGCAGGGCCACTACGACGTGTCGAAGGCGTGCGGCGAGCGCGTCCTCTTCCCCGCCGTCCGCGCCACCTCGGCCGAGGACCTGGTGGTCGCCCCCGGCTTCTCCTGCCGCCACCAGATCTCCGACTTCTGCGACGGCCGCAAGGCGATGCACACCGCCGAGCTGCTGGCGATGGCGAACGGCTAAACGGCAGAAAGCTGTTGCTGAATCAGCGCCTGCATTCCGCCACCGCGGGAACGCTCGAAAGCATTGAATTCACGGTGGATTCTGTTACCCTCGGAAGTGCATCGTCATCCTCCACAAGTAGGCGGAACTGGACATCGTGCGATTCAACACCGGGTTCTACTCGCCTGTCGAAGCGGCCGCGCTGCTTCACGAGGATTCCCGCACCGTCAGGCGCTGGGCGTTCGGATATGCGCGCAGCCGGCCGACGGGGCGCCTCCACCATCCGCCGCTCATCCGCACCGACCTGCCCGAGGTCGAGGGGGAGCGGGCGCTGACGTTCGTGGAGCTGGTGGAGCTGCTCTACGTCCGCGCCTTCCATGAGCTGGGCGTGTCGTGGAAGACGATCCGCGACGCGGCGGACGTCGCGGCGAGGCTGTTCGACTCGCGCCACCCGTTCGCGCTGCGGCAGGTGTACCTCGATCCCCACAGCGTGCTGTACGGCGCCGTGGCCGAGGCGGACGGCACGGAGGCGCTGGTTGAGCTGAGCGGCCACGGCCAACAGGCGTTCCCGCAGGTGCTGAAGCCGTACCTGGAGCAGCTCGAGTTCGGCGTCGGCGGGGTCGCGGAGCGGTGGTGGCCGATGGGGAGGCACGCCGGCATCCTCGTCGACCCGCGCATCGCCTTCGGCGCGCCGATCGTCGAAGACACGAGGATCCCGGCGAGCACGCTGGCGGAGGCGTTCGAAGCGGAGCGCCCGGCGTACGGCGAGCGGGCGATGGAGCGCGTCGCCTGGATGTACGAGGTCGATCCGCGGCACGTCCAGAACTCGCTCGACTTCTCGCGGTGGCTGCGGCGCCCGTAGTCTTCCTCTTCGACGCGAACACGCCGCATCGCCTCGTGCGCACCCTGCGCGAGGAGCTCGGCGAGAGCGCGTACCATGTCGGCGACCTGCTGCACCCAGAGGCCCCGGACGAAGAGGTGCTCCGCTACGCCGGCGAGCGGGCGTGGTGCACGGTCAGCAGCGACCGCCGCATCCTGCACCAGCCGAACGAGCGCGCCGTGATCTCGGAGCTGGGCATCGGCGCCTTCTTCCTGAACGACTCGGTGAAAGGCTTCTGCACCATCGTGCGAACGGTCGTGCACAACTGGCCGGAGATGAAGCGGATCGCGGCGACGCAGCGCGCGCCCTTCCTCTACCTGGTTCGGCCGGGGAGCCTGGTCCCCATCCGGAGGAAGCACCTCGGCTGACGCACGGCTGGTGAGCCACGCTCCCACCGCGGCGGAGCCGGGACCCCGGATCGCTCCGAATCCGCCGCCGCGTGGGGCCGGCGCGATGACGGGGGCGCGAAATCTGTTTCCCGATGTTATTCTGTTCCCTTCCGAAAACCGGAGGCCATCCCCATGGGCGTGTTTGCCAGTCCCCGACCGGTTCACCTGGCGACGAATTCATCCGCCGCGAAGAGCATGGAACGCACACGATTCATCGAGCACGGCGGGAAGCGCATCCTCTTCCTGGAATACACCGATCTCGGCTCCGATGCCGGCCAGCTGCAGGCGGAGATCGAGAAGAGCAAGCGCGTGATCGCCGCCCAGCCGCCCGGCTCGGTGCTCACGCTCACCGACGTGCGCCGCTCCAGCATCACCCCCGCCAACGTGCGGGCGATGAAGGAACTGGTGGCGCACAACGAGCCGTTCGTGCGCTGGAGCGCGGTGGTGGTGGGGCTCACCGGCGTGTACCTGGCCGGGTTCCGCGCCATCCAGACGCTCTCGCGGCGCAGGAACTTCCTCTCGTTCGGCGACCTGGACGACGCGAAGGAGTGGCTCGTCTCGCAGCCCTGAGCAGACCGGCACCCGCTTCTCCATCGGCGGATTTCGCCGTGCGCGTCGGGCCTTGAGTGGAGCGCCCGGCTGCCGCGGATGGGCGCCCTGCTCGCCGCCGCCGTGGCCGACGAGCGCAACGGCGTGGAGCGCGCCGTCACTCTCTCGAGGAAGGGGGCCCGCGACCCGTCGCGCTTCCCCGCGCGGTGGTGCTCCGCTTGCGGGGATGGCGGCGCGGGATAGAATCCCCCGCATCGATCCAGGCAGGGATACACTCGAGCGAAGGAGCAGCATGACTTCCCGCAACCTCACGGCCGCCGCGGCCGCGTGCGCCCTGCTGGCCGGGTGCGCCCCGCCGCCGGCGCAGACCGCCCCGCCGGGGCCGGCCGCCGGCTCCGCGCAGACCGACATCGGCCAGCGGCTGGCGAAGTACACCCCCGTGCGCCTCACCGCGGACCTCTCGCACCTCACCGCGAACGAGCGGCGGATGATCCCGCTGCTGATCGACGCCGCGCGCGAGATGGACGCCATCTTCTGGATGCAGACGTACGGCGACCGCGACGCCCTGCTGCGCTCCATCCACGACCCGCAGATGCGCCGCTACGCCGAGATCAACTACGGGCCGTGGGACCGGCTGGCGAACGACGAGCCCTTCATCCCCGGCACCCCCGCGAAGGCCGAGGGCGCCAACTACTATCCCGCCGGGATGACCAAGGCCGAGTTCGACGCCGAGGTCGCCCGCGGCGGCGCCCGCGCCGACTCGCTCAAGGGCCTCTACACGGTCGTCCGCCGCGACGCGGCGGGGCGGCTCATGGCGGTCCCCTTCCACGTGGCCTACCAGGCGCCGCTGCAGCGCGCCGCGGCCAAGCTGCGCGAGGCCGCGGCCCTGGCCGAGGACCCGGGCCTCAAGCGCTACCTGGAGCTCCGCGCCGACGCGCTGCTCTCCGACGACTTCCAGGCGAGCGACCTGGCCTGGATGGACATGAAGAACAACACGCTCGACGTGGTGATCGGGCCCATCGAGACCTACGAGGACGCGCTCTACGGCTACAAGGCCGGCAACGAGGCCTACGTGCTGATCAAGGACCAGGAGTGGAGCCGCCGCCTGGCGCGCTACGTCCAGATGCTCCCGGGGCTGCAGCGCGGCCTGCCGGTGGAGGAGCAGTTCAAGCGCGAGACGCCGGGGAGCAACTCGGACCTGAACGCCTACGACGCGGTGTTCTACGCGGGCGAGGCGAACTCGGGGGCCAAGACCATCGCCATCAACCTCCCCAACGACGAGCAGGTGCAGCTGCAGAAGGGGACGCGCCGGCTGCAGCTCAAGAACGCCATGCGGGCCAAGTTCGACGCCATCATGCTCCCCATCGGCCGCGAGCTGATCGCCCCCGACCAGGTGGCGAACCTCACCTTCGACGCCTTCTTCGAGAACACGATGTTCCACGAGGTGGCGCACGGGCTGGGGATCAAGAACACCCTCGACGGCCGCGGCACGGTGCGCGAGGCGCTGAAGGAGCGCTACGGCGGGCTGGAGGAGGAGAAGGCCGACGTGCTGGGGCTGTACATGGTGACGCAGCTCAACCGCCAGGGCGAGCTGGGGAACGAGCCGCTGCTGAACAACTACGTCACCTTCCTGGCGGGGCTCTTCCGCTCGGTGCGCTTCGGGGCGAGCGACGCGCACGGGCGGGCGAACATGGCGACCTTCAACTTCTTCGCCGAGCGCGGCGCCTTCGCCCGCGACGCGGCGACCGGCAAGTACCGCGTGGACTTCGCGAAGATGGGTCAGGCGGTGGACGCGCTGGCCGGCAACATCCTGCGCCTGCAGGGGAACGGCGACTACGCCGGCGTGGGCACCTTCATGAGCGGCTACGGGGTGATCCGCCCCGAGCTGCAGGGCGACCTGGGCCGCCTCTCGCGCCTCGGCATCCCGGTCGACGTGGTGTTCGAGCAGGGCCCCGACGTGCTCGGGCTTCGCTGATCGTCGGTGCTCACCCCTTCTCCCGCGGTCCGGGAGAAGGGGTGAGTGGCCGCCGTCGGGTTCGAATATGATACAAAAATGGACAGACTGGGCAAGATGGCCGCAACGCTGCTCCCGGCTCATCCATGAGCGACCTCATCGGGGCGCGCGGCGAGTCGCGCTTCCTGGTTCTGATCACCGAGCCGCACGACGGTGAGCGACCGCTCTTCCGCGCGCAGCGGCTCGGCGAGAAGTGGCCGGCAACCGACTTCCTGGTGGAGCTCCTGGTGAGCGACGGCGTCACTGGCTTCTTCTTCGTCCAGGTGAAGACCACGCGCCAGGGCTTCACGGAACGCGACCGAAGATTGAAGGTCACCGTGGCGCAGCACACCGTTGCACGCCTTGCGTCTATCCCGGCGCCGACTTACGTCGTGGGAATCGATGACATCGATGGAACGGGCTATATTGTCTCAGCGAACGGAGAGCGGCTCACGAACGTCGCGAGCGTCCCTGGCCACTTCCCGCTCAACCGCCAAAACCGGGAGCGGCTCTGGAGGGAAGTCCGGGAATACTGGAGCTCGCGGCTTCCCGGCGCATTCACGTCCGTGTTCACCGACCCAGCGTGGGGCTGAGCGAATGGGATCTCCGCAGCCGTGGTACGTCGGAGTGCGTGCCGAAGCGCATGCCGTCCTGCGTTTGACGAGCAGGGGTGGCCTGGAGGTGGCGCGGCTGCCCGGGAAGGCGGGCGTCGACCTGCTGTTGACCCTTTCCACCGATGGAGAATTGAGCGGCCGTCACCTGGGCGTCGTGGTCAAGCCCCGGGCGTCCGAGGCGGACGTGCCCCGGCTCACGCCACGCAGCGTGCGGCGGGAGCGAGCCCAGTTCGCGTCCACTACCTTCCCCGTGTGCATGGTGTCGTACTCGCCCGCGGGAGAGCTGGGCTACTTTCGCTGGATCATCGAGCCGTCGGTCGAAAATGGAGAACCCGTTCTCGGATACGCCCAGCGGACGCACTTCGAGCCGATCACCGACGCGCTTCTCGACGGAGTCTTCGCCCAGGTCGATGCTTGGTACGACGCGCGGCGGGCAGATGGAGAGCACCCTGTGCTCGGACTTCGCTGACGGCGACGGCGATCTTTTGCGGGAATCGCGATGCGCTGGTAATCTGATCTCCTCACGCCGCATCCCCGCCGCCCCGTGCACTTCCCCGTCTACATCCACCTCGGGTCGCTGAGGCTCGCGCCGCACCAGCCGCTCGAGGTGCTCGGCTGCTTCCTGGGAGTGCGGCTGTACCTGGCGCTGCGCAGGCGCGGCGGCGACG
>C688J35102_120989292_pt1 | contig 10719 bp, 10 predicted proteins | sample HopSoiMetagenom2_FD_35102 | JGI IMG/M metagenome (IMG submission 35102)
CTGGCGATGGCGGCCTCGCTGGCGGTGGCGGCCGGCGGGGTGCTGGCGCTCACCGAGGCCGCGCCGCAGCCCGCCTCGGCCCAGGTCCCCGGCGTGGCCGAGGCCATGGGGGTGCCCTTCGCCATGACGGTGTCGGCCGAGGCGGGGGCGAGCGACGCGGCCGACCAGCTCCTCCTCCCCGACGCCCCGGAGGCGAGATGAACGGCACGGTCTCGCCGCGGCGGGTGTGGCTGCTGGCCACGGTGGCGCTGCTGCTCACCTTCGTGGCGGGGTCGCTGGCCGGGGCGGCGTGGGAGCGCTGGCACCACGCGGAGCAGCGGCGGCGCGAGGGCCACGGCGAGCGGCACGCGGGGGAGATGCTGAAGCGGCGCTACGGGCTGAGCGACGAGCAGACGCGGCGCGTGGAGGCCATCGTGAGGCGCCGCCGGCCGCGGGTGGACTCGCTGATGGCCACGATCCAGCCGCGGGTGCGCGCCGCGTTCGACTCGACCAACGCCGAGATCCGGCTGCTGCTCACCCCGGCGCAGCGGACGAAGTTCGACCGCGACCAGGAGCACCGCCGGCGGCAGATGGGGCGGGGGCATCTTCCGCCTCCCGCGCCGCCCGGGGCTCCGGGGCCGCCCGGGCCCTGACGGCGGAGGGCAGCATTCTCCAACCGATCGTGCAATCGTCGGTCGCGGAAACGGAATGGCTCTCACAGAGGTCACAGGGGACACGGAGGAAAAACTCCTCTGCGTCCCCTGTGACCACTGGGAGAGATTCTGTTTGACCCCGCTCGTCGAATGCACCGCCCGTCGGCCGCTGCGGACGCGACACGGGTCTTAATCGGAATCCAATAACGATGGCGGACGTCCGCGTGTCTTCTCACGTATCCCACTGCGGAAACCCGTCTTACGGAGTCGAAGATGAAGCGATCGAGCGTATTCCTTCTCCCGCTCGCGGCCGTGCTGCTGGCGGGCGCGTCCACCTCGCTGCGGGCGCAGGACCCGGGGGCGCCCCGCCCCGACCGGCCGATGTTCGCCCGCAACCCCGTGGCGGTCCTCGTGGACAGCGCGCAGGTGCTCGGGCTCTCGGCCGACCAGACCACGCGGCTCCGCTCCATGGCGCAGGAGCTGGACGCGCGCAACAAGGAGCCGCTGGACTCGCTGGAGCGCTACCGGCCGCAGGGCGGCGGGGGCGGCGGCGGGATGGGAATGGGGATGGGACGCGGCGAGATGACGCCCGAGCAGCGCGAGCGGATGGAGCACGTGCGCCCCTTCATGCAGACGCTGCGCGAGAACAACCGCCAGGCGATGGACGAGGCGATGGAGCTGCTCACCCCCGAGCAGCGCGAGCGCGCCCAGGCGATGATGCCTCGCCGCGGCCCCGGCGGACGCGGCGGCCCCAGCGGCCCGCCCCCCCAGCCCTGATTTCCGCAGGGATGCAAAGAAACCGAGGGATGCAGTGGTTCTGCGTCTCTCGGTTTCTCTGCGTCTCTGCGTGAGACGGCCGTTTACGAGGCCGGAGCGAAGCGGTAGACCTTGCCGCTGCTGGAGGTCACGTACAGCTCGTGCGCCGCGTCCTCCCCGAACGAGGTGATGTTGCCGACGTTCCCCAGGTCCCAGCTGCGCCGGTCCGCGGCCTGCGAGCCGTCCCAGCGGAAGGAGCGGATCCACCCCTCGCAGTAGTCCGCGTAGAAGTAGTGCCCCCGGATCCCGGGGATCGCGCTGCCGCGGTACACGTAGCCGCCGGTGATGGAGCAGCCGTCGGCGTGCGAGTACTCCAGCACGGGAAGGGTGAGGCCCTGCTGGCTGCACCCGCTCGAGGCGTAGCAGTGCGTCGCCTCCATCAGGTTCCATCCCAGGTCGAGGCCGCCCGTGCCCGCGGGGATCACGTTCACCTCCTCCCACGCGTTCTGCCCCACGTCGGCCAGGTACAGCAGCCGCGCCTCCCGGTCGAAGGAGAAGCGCCACGGGTTGCGCACGCCGGTGAACCAGATCTCCGGGCGCTTCCCCGTCTGCCCCACGAAGGGGTTGGTCGGGGGGATGGCGTAGGGGGCGGCGCCGTTCACGTCCAGCCGCAGGATCTTCCCCAGCAGCGCCGCGGGGTTCTGCCCGTTCCCCTGCGGGTCGCCGCCGCTGCCGCCATCGCCCAGTCCCACGTACAGGTACCCGTCGGGGCCGAAGAGCAGCAGGCCGCCGTTGTGGTTGGCGTACGGCTGCGCCACGGTGAGCACCAGCTGCGCACTCGCCGGGTCGGCCACGTCGGCGTTCGCGCTCACGTGGTAGCGCTCCACCCGCGTGTCGCCGTGCGTGTCGGTGTAGTCGACGTAGAAGAAGCCGTTGCGGGCGTAGTCCGGGTGGAACGCCACGCTCAGCAGCCCGCGCTCGCCCCCGGCGCTGGTCTTCGCGGAGAGGTCGATGAAGGGCGTGGGGAGGAGCGATCCGCCGGCGACGATGCGGATCTTCCCCGTCTGCTCCACCACGAAGAGCCGTGCGTCGCCCGCGGGCGCGGTGAGGTAGAGGGGCTGGTCGAGCCCCGAGGCGACCTCCACCAGGCGCAGCCCGTCCGCGGGCACGGGCGGCGGGTTCCCGTCGCTGGGGGTGGAGCGGCCGCAGGCGGCGGCCAGCAGCAGGATGGCCATTCGGTTCACGAGACCTCCTCCTCCGGTGCATCCTCTTCCGGCGAGAGCCCGTCGAGCACGTGGCGGGCGTCGTCTTCGCGGTGCCAGGGGACCATCACCCGCACCCCGAACATCGAGTACCCCTGGTAGCCCGCGCCGAACACCCCCAGGTGCGCGCCGGTCACCCGCGCGGGGATCCCCGCCTCCTCCAGCGTGGCCGCGGCGAAGTCGGCCTCCAGCACCGCGCCGAACTCGGCCACCACCACCCACGGAGCCGCCGCCTCAGGCATCGTCCTTCGTCGTCATGCTCAATCCTAATCGCGACCGTTAATTGCACAAAGGGGCGTCCGCCGCTCGTCTTCCACCCAATCCCCTCGGTGCAGCGCCGAAGGGACCGAAAAGGACGGTGCTCACACAGCTCGACGAGGAGCGGCTTACGTCGACGAAAGTGTCGCGCCGGCTCGCGCCAGAATGGTGATCGACTTCGTGCCCCGTCCCGGAAGTTCGTCGGCCAGACACGCCCCCCAACGATCGCCCGGCCCGGGGTGCACGGACCATTCGCTGGCGATGGACCCGGAAAATTCCTTCATTGGCGGGCACGAGGAACGATCAGCCTGGGTTGACATCCTCTCAATCCGAAACTAAACTGGTTACAGTTAACCACGCCGGGGGAGTCGAGGGTCGACGATGATCAGCAGCAGGGTCGCGGTGGCGGTGCACGTGCTCGCCTACATGGCGTGGAAGCGGTCCGAGGCGGTGACCTCGGAGCGCATCGCGGCGAGCGTGAACACCCACCCCGTGGTCGTCCGCCGCATCGTCGGGGCGCTGCGCAACGCGGGGATGGTGACGGTGCAGCCCGGCGTCGGCGGCGGCGCCACGCTGGCCCGCGAGCCGGAGGAGATCACCCTCCTCGACGTCTACCGCGCGGTGGAGGACGGCGACGAGCTCTTCTCGCTCCACTCCTCGGAGCCGTCGCGGAGCTGCAACGTGGGCGGCAACATCCGCGACGTGCTGCGCCCCATCTTCTGCACGGCGCACCGGGCGATGGAGGCGGTGCTCGAGCGCGTCACCATCGCCGACGTGGGCGGGCAGGTGATGGCGATGGCCCGCGGCCACGCGTGCTGCGGCGAATCGGCGGATGTCCACGAGCCGCGGCGCGCGCAGGCCGTATAGGGCCACGGCGCCGCGGCATCGAGGTGCATCTATCTGTAACCAAAGCAGTTGCGGTGAGATCGGCGGAACCGGTGGAGCGGGAGGAGGGCACGATGGAACGATTCGGCGTGGGGATCGGGCGATGGAGCACGGTGGCGGTCCTGGTGGGGCTGCTCGCGACGGCGGGACCGGCGGCGGCGCAGGCGGGGCGCGTGGTGGGGCGGGTGACGGACTCCACCGGGCGGCCGGTGCGCGGGGCGGAGGTGGTGCTGGCGGCGGCGGACAGCGCGGCCGCGCCGGCGCGGCGCGAGGTGACGGGCGAGACGGGCGGGTTCGAGTTCTCCGCGGTGCGGCCGGGGGCCTACACCCTCCGCGCGAGCGGGGCGGGGTACCGCGAACGGGTGCTGCGCGTGGAGCTCGCCCCCGCCGGGCTGGAGTCGGTGATCGCCCGCCTCCCGCAGGCGCGCCCCGCCAACGCGCTCGCCGATCAATCGCGACGGCACCGGCCACGGTAGATCGACGAAGACGGCAATCGGGGGATGCGTGTGTCCACATCCGTAACTGTAACGGCTACGGTTCCGGATGATGGACGAGGGATGGGTGATGGTGTCCGCGAAGGCGGACTGCGTACCGTCGTAGCGGCGAGTTCACTCGCCTCGCCGGACGGATGTCTCAGGCTGGATCACAACGGAAAGGACCGGGAAGACGCATGAGCGGCAGCAGCCAGGAGCGGAACCTGTTCACCCCCATCCAGCTCGGCCCGTACGAGCTGCGCAACCGGCTGGTGATGGCGCCGATGACGCGCAGCCGGGCGGGCGAGGGGAACGCGGTGACCGAGCTCACCGTGCAGTACTATGCCCAGCGCGCGTCGGCCGGGCTGATCGTGACCGAGGGAACGCAGGTGTCGGCGCAGGGCGTGGGCTACACCCACACCCCCGGCATCCACACCGCGGAGCAGGGTGCGGCGTGGCGGAGGGTGACCGACGCGGTGCACGCGGAGGGCGGGCGCATCTTCGCGCAGCTCTGGCACGTGGGCCGGGTGTCGCACCCCTCCTTCCACGGCGGCGCGCTCCCGGTGGCGCCCTCGGCCGTGGGCTTCGAGGGGCAGGTGCTCACCTACGCGGGGATGCAGCCCTACGTGGCGCCCCGCGCGCTGGAGACGGACGAGGTCGCCGGCGTGGTCGCGCACTTCGCGGCGGCCGCGCAGCGGGCGTACGACGCCGGCTTCGACGGGGTGGAGCTGCACGGCGCCAACGGCTACCTGATCGACGAGTTCCTGCGCGACGGCTCCAACCTGCGCACCGACCGCTACGGCGGCAGCGTGGAGAACCGCGCGCGCTTCCTGCTCGAGGTGACCGCCGCGGTGGCGGAGGTGTGGGGCGGCGACCGCGTGGGCGTGCGGGTCTCGCCGCGCAACCCCGGCAACGGGATGAGCGACTCGGACCCGGCGGCCACCTTCGCGTACGCGGCGGATGCGCTCAACCGCTTCGGGCTCGCGTACCTGCACGTGCTGGAGCCGCTCGCCGGGCCGATGGCGGTGCCGGGCGAGCGCGTGACCCCGGCGCTGCGGGCGGCCTTCCGCGGGCCGCTGATCGCCAACGGCGGCTACACCGCCGAGAGCGGCAACGCGGCGATCGCGGGCGGCGAGGCGGACCTGGTGGCGTACGGGGCGGCGTTCCTGGCCAACCCCGACCTGCCGAACCGCTTCCGCCAGGGCGCGCCGCTCAACCCGCCCGACCGCGCCACCTTCTACGGCGGCGACGCGCGCGGCTACACCGACTACCCCACGCTCGAAGAGCTCGCCGCGCGCTGACCGCGCGGCCAGGGCCGCCCCGGCACCCGCCGGGGCGGCGCCCCACCCTCGTTCCCCGGCGGATGGACATGTTCGCGCTCCTCACCCTTCCCCGCGGCGTCCCGATCGACCCGGAGCCGCTCCCGCCGCCGGCGCGCGACGGGGGCGAGGCGCCGGTGGGGATCATCATCCGCCCCGGCCCCGCCCCGGCCGGGTGCGCGCGCCGCTCCGGCACGCGCTCGCCGCCGCCCGGGCGTGACGCGCCGGCAGCACGAAGACGAGGCGCTCCGGCGTGCGCGGTGCTAGATTCAACCCGTGAGCGGTGACAGGACCACGCCCGCCCCAAAGGAGTGGCGGGTTCCTCGACAGAACCGACGGAAGGCGACCCGTGGCGACACCCGCGAAGACCGCAGGCGAGAAGAAGGCGAAGAAGAAGACCTCGCCCGAGGCGTGGCGCGAGGCGCGGGGGCTGGTCTGGCGGCACCGGCGCCACCTGGCCATCGGGCTGGCGCTCACCCTGGTGAGCCGGGTGGCGGCGCTGGTGCTCCCCGCCTCGCCCAAGTTCGTGATCGACCGCGTGATCGACGGGCACCGCACCGACCTGCTGCTCCCGCTGGTGCTGGTGGTCGCGGGGGCCACGCTGGTGCAGGCCGCGGGGTCGTTCGCGCTCTCGCAGGTGATTAGCGTGACCGCGCAGCGCGCCATCACCGACATGCGGCGCAGGGTGATGGCGCACATCACCCGCCTGCCGGTGCGCTACTTCGACTCCACCCAGACCGGCGTGCTGATCTCGCGCGTGATGACCGACGCCGAGGGGATCCGCAACCTGGTGGGCACCGGGCTCATCCAGCTGGTGGGCGGCACGGTCACGGCGCTCTTCGCCACCGCGGCGCTCCTCTACCTCAACTGGCAGCTCACCCTCTGGATCCTGGGGATCCTGACCGCCTTCGGGGCGGGGATGGGGTTCACCTTCAAGAAGCTGCGGCCGATCTTCCGCGAGCGCGGCCAGATCACCGCAGAGGTCACCGGGCGGCTGAACGAGACGCTGGGCGGCATCCGCGTGGTGAAGGCGTACGGCACCGAGAAGCGCGAGCAGCGCGTGTTCACCGGGGGCGTGCACCGCCTCTTCCGCAACGTGGCGCGCACCATCACCGGGATCTCGGCGGTCACCTCGCTGGCCACGGTGGTGATCGGGATGGTGGCGGTGGTGGTGATCCTGGTGGGCGGCCGCTCTATCATCTCGGGGCGGATGACGGTGGGCGACCTGTTCAGCTACCTGGCCTTCACCGCCGTGCTGGCGGCGCCGGTGATGCAGATCTCCAGCATCAGCACGCAGATCAGCGAGGCGTTCGCGGGGCTCGACCGCATCCGCGAGGTGCTGGAGATGGTCACCGAGGACCAGGAAGACGCGGGGCGCGAGCACCTGCACTCCATCCGCGGCGACGTGCGGCTGGAGCAGGTGTGGTTCGAGTACAACCCCGGCCAGCCGGTGCTGAAGGACGTGACGGTCGACGCGCGGGCGGGGACCACCACCGCGCTGGTGGGCTCCAGCGGCTCGGGGAAGAGCACGCTGGTGAGCCTGGTGATGGCCTTCAACCGCCCCACCGGCGGCAAGGTGCTGGTGGACGGGCGCGACTTGGACGAGCTGAAGCTGGCGGACTACCGCGCCCAGCTGGGGGTGGTGCTGCAGGAGAACTTCCTCTTCGACGGCACGGTGGCCGACAACATCCGCTTCGCGCGGCCGGACGCCGGCCGCGCCGAGATCGAGGAGGTGGCGAAGATCGCCCACGCCGACGAGTTCGTGCGCGCCTTCCCCGAGGGGTACGACACCATCGTGGGGGAGCGGGGGATCAAGCTCTCGGGCGGCCAGCGGCAGCGCATCGCCATCGCCCGCGCGATCCTGGCCGACCCGCGCATCCTGATCCTGGACGAGGCGACGTCGTCTCTCGACAGCGAGAGCGAGGCGCTGATCCAGGAGGGGCTGAGGCGGCTGCGCGAGGGGCGCACCAGCTTCGTGATCGCGCACCGGCTGTCGACCATCCGCAGCGCCGACCAGATCCTGGTGCTGGAGCACGGCGAGGTGGTGGAGCGCGGCACCCACCCCGAGCTGATGGCGCGGCGCGGGCGCTACCGCGAGCTGCACGACCAGCAGTACGCCTTCGAGGCCGACCGCTTCATCAACCCCGGCGAAGACTTCACGCCCGAGCCCGAGGTCGAGACGCCCAAGGTTCGTGTGGCCGCGACTTAAAAGAAAACTGCCGTTTCACGCAGAGACGCGGAGGAACGGAGAGAGCGCTGTCGACGTTCTCTCTGTTTCTCTGCGTCTCTGCGTGAAACGTTCTGTAAAGAGTCAGGGCAGCGCCGAGATCATGACGCGCAGCGCCTCGGCCTCGGCCGCCGCGCCGATCTGCTCGAAGTGCTCCATCCCGTCCGTCAGCGCCTCGCGCCCGCCCGCCGCGTCGCCGCGGTCGCGCAGCAGCGTGCCGCGGTCGCGCTGCACCTCGGCGTGCAGCAGCGCGTCGTCGTGCGCGCGGGCGGTCTCGAGCGCGCGGTCCAGGAGGACCATCGCCTCGTCGTCCATCCCCTCCGCGCGCCGGGCGAGCGCGAGCACGCGCTCGGCGTCGGCCACCCCCACGGGCGAGCCGATCGCCTCGAAGCGGTCGCGGGCGCGGCGCGCCATCTCCGTGGCCAGGGTGGGGTCGCCGCCCCGCGCGCGCAGCAGCGCCCGCTCCAGCTCGGCCATCGCCACCACGTCGGGGGTGTCGGAGAGCTCGGCGTAGTCCACGGCGCGGCGGAAGTGGTCGTCCGCCTCGCGGTCGAAGCCCAGGTCGCGGTAGGAGATGCCCAGGTTGTGGTGGGTGTGGGCGAGCCCGCGCGCGCTCCCCTGCCGCTGGTACGAGGCCAGCGCGCGCTGGTAGTAGGTCAGCGCCAGGTCGCGCCGGCCGCGGACGTTCGCCAGGATCCCCAGGTTGTTCGACGCGTTCGCCGCCGCCTCGTCGTTCTCGTGGGCCGCCGCCAGCGCCAGCACCTCGCCGTAGCGCTGCTCCGCCTCGTCGACCCGCCCCGAATCCCAGAGCGATGCGCCGATCAGCATCACCACCTCGATGGTGAGCCGCGCGTCGGCCCGCCTGCGGACCTCCGTTTCCAGGCGGCCCGCGAGGTCGAGCGCGCGGCGGGTCTGGTTCACCCGGCGGCACGCCACCGCGTGGTGCAGCCCCAGCTCGGGCTCGGCGGCCAGGTCGCCCTCGGCCAGGGCGTCTCCGCGCTCGACCAGCGCCTGCCACTCGCCCGCCGCCCTGAGGGCGCGGGCCTCCTCGAGGGAGAGCGCGGGAGATGCGGGTGTGCTCACGTTGAACGCAGGCTTTCTCAGGCCCCGGCGACCGCGTAGCGGGTGAAGCCGCGGATGTCCGCCCGCAGCTCCTCGAGGTCGCCGTCCTTCACCGTCGCGGCCTTGAACCAGTTCGACGCGTCGGTCTCCTGCCTCCAGATGCCGAACTCGAAGTGCTTGTCGCGGTCGTCCACCACGCCGTCGCCGTTGAAGTCGCGGTCCGCCCACTTGTACGAGATGCGCAGCTCGGCCGGATGGTCGCTGCGGAACTGCAGCCCCGCGGGCTCGAAGCGGAAGTTGAAGAGCTCCGGGTCCACGACCGTGATGGTGATCAGGATCGAATCGCCAGTCTGGAAGAGGGTGCCATCGGGGCGGCGGTAGAGCGCGTCGCCCGGGATCTTGAACTCCAGGCAGTCGTCGCCGCCGTAGCCGCCCACCTTCTGGTAGGGGATGGGCACCTGCCTCCCCTCGCCCGCCTTGGCCCAGACCGTCACCTGGTTGGTGGCGAGCGGGGGCGCGTTCGCGGCGGCGCGGATGAACACCAGCTCGCTCCCGGGGAGCTGCTTCGGCGCGGCCGGATTGTCGCACGAGGCGGCCGCCCAGGCACAGAGCGCCGCGCCCAGGACGGACGGTATACGTCGGATTTGCATGGCGGTGCTTCGGGTTGGTGCAGGCGAGCTTTGCCGCCCACGTTTCAGGGCAAGCGGTGAACCACGCGGAAACCCGCGTGGATGCTGTACTTCTCCTCGCCGCGGCCTGTTCCGGTTCGGTACGGATGTCTCATTCCGCAACATCCTCGTCGGTCCCTTCCAGCAGCCGGTAGAGGCGCGAGCGCGAGATCCCCAGCGCCTCGGCGGCGGCGCTCTTGTTCCCCTCCATCCGCTCCATCATGGCGAAGGCGGCGCTCCGCTCGATCTCGGCCAGCGTGGCGGGGAAGGCGATGGCCCCGCCGCCGCCGCGCCCCTCCGCCGCGGCCGACCCGGCGGGGAAGAGGTCCGCCGGGTCCAATCCCCCGTCGCCCAGCAGCAGCGCGCGCTCGATCCCGTTCCGGAGCTCGCGCACGTTCCCCGGCCAGGTGTGGGCGAGGAGCGCGCGCCGCACCTCGGGGGAGACGGGGGGCGCGTCCATCCCGTACTGGTCGGCCAGGGTGCGGAGGAAGTGCTCCGCCACCAGCAGCACGTCCTCTCCCCGCTCGCGCAGCGGGGGGAGGTGGATGGGGATCACGGAGAGGCGGTAGAAGAGGTCCTCGCGGAACTCGCCCTTCTTCACCGCCTGCGCCAGGTCCACGTGCGTGGCGGCGATGATGCGCACGTCCACCTCGCGCCCGCGCACCGCGCCCACGCGGCGCACCTGCTTCTCCTCCAGCGCCTTGAGGATCTTCCCCTGCAGCGGCAGCGGCAGGTCGCCGATCTCGTCCAGGAAGAGCGCGCCGCCGTCGGCGGCCTCGAAGAGCCCCGGCTTGGCCGTGCGGGCGTCGGTGAAGGCGCCCTTCTCGTGCCCGAAGAGCTCCGTCTCCAGCAGCCCCGCGGGCACGGCGGCGCAGTTCAGCTCCACGAAGGGCTGCGCCCCCCGCGGCCCGTTGTAGTGGATCGCCTGCGCCAGCAGCTCCTTTCCCGTCCCGGTCTCGCCGGTGACCAGGATGGTGGCGCGGTCGCGGGGGATGATGCGCGCCGCGCGGTCGAGCGCGGCGCGCAGCTGCGGGCTCCGGCCGATGATGCGCGAGAAGTCGAAGTGGGTGCGCTCGGCGGCGGCCAGGCGCCCCCCGGCCTCGCGCGCGTCGCGGCGGCGGGCGCGGTCGGCGAGCTCGCCCCGGAGCGCCTCCAGGTCGCCCGGGAGGGAGAAGTA
>C688J35102_120989291_pt1 | contig 10717 bp, 12 predicted proteins | sample HopSoiMetagenom2_FD_35102 | JGI IMG/M metagenome (IMG submission 35102)
TGGGTCCGAGGGCCGGCTATAGATCCTTCGGCCTGTAAAGTACCTCGCAGTCGAATGTTGCAGCGTGACCGGCCTCAGGATGACGTCTTTGAGATGGTCGCGGAACAACGATTGTTCACCCGGATCTGGTATCACTTGGACCTTGGAGGAGTTTTCCCAATGGCTACGAAGGAAGCACAGATCAATCTCCGTCTCCCGGACGACCTCGACGCCTGGGTAGAGGCACACGCGGGTGGCAAGCGAAAGAAGCCGGAGTACATCCGTCAGCTCATCGAGCGCGAGAAGCAGCGCCAGGAGGAGGCGGAGTTGCTGGCGATGTTCAACGCCGCCTGGGACGGCCTGACGAACGAGGAGCGGGACGAAGAGCGGACCGAGCGGGAAAGCTTGCTGGGTGCGTTCACGGGCGTCGAGCCGTGACTGCACCGACCGTGTTGCGGGGCGAGATCTGGGAGGTCGACCTCGATCCCCGCAAAGGCAGAGAACAACAGGGGATTCGCCCGTGCCTGGTCGTGTCGACGGACGCGATGAACCGCTCTCGCTTCGGGACGGTGATCGTATGCCCCGTCACGACGAGGGAGCGGAAGCAGTTCACCTGGAGACCCGGGTTCACACCTGACGACCTGCGTGTCGTCGACGCGAGCTGGCGTGCGCTCCCCCACTGGGTCGAGACGGACCAGATCGTGACGGTCGACGCTGCGGCACGCCTTCTTCGGCACCTGGCCACGGTGACGAAACCGAAGAAGATGAGGGAGGTGGATGCCTGGCTGCGGCGGCTTCTGATCCCGTCGGAGTGATGCGGCTCAATCCGCCGCCTGCGGGCCCTCGGCGACGGTGGCGTCGAGGTCCTTCTCCTGGGCGGCGACCTCGGGCTTGCGGTGGCGGAAGTAGCGCACGGCCTCGAGCCCCAGCGCGCAGAACGACGCCCAGGCGAGCCCCATCGTGAACCCCGCCAGCACGTCGGTGGGGTAGTGCACCCCCAGGTACATCCGCGACAGGCCGATCGCCACGATGATGAGCGCGGCCAGCCCAATGGTGAAGCGGCGCAGGAACTGGGTGGCTTCGAGGCGGGTGACGAGGTACGCGAGGGTGGCGTAGCACACCATCGCCGTCATCGAGTGCCCGCTGGGGAACGACGAAAGGCCGGCGTACGGCGCGCGCCAGGGGAAGAGGTGCGGGCGGGGCCGGTTGAAGAACAGCTTCATCGTCGCGTTGATGAGCCCCGAGCCCACGATGGACACCCAGAGCAGCGTCACCGACCAGCGGTGGCGGCTGGACCACAGGAACACGCTGGCCACGATCACCACCAGCCACACCACCGTCCCCGCGCCCAGCGCCGATACGTTCAACGCGAACCCGGTGAGCGCCGGGCTGGCGTGGCGGTTCATCCACAGCAGCACCGCGTTGTCGAACGTCTGCGTTCCGCCCTCCATCACCTCGTCGGCCAGCATGGCGAAGAAGCCGACGCAGATGACGATGACCGCAAGCCCGGCCACCAGCAGCGCGCCGACCGCCGCGTGGAAGCCGCGCACGTTCTCGGCGACCAGGCGGAAGACGGAGTACAGCGCGCGCCGCCCGGGCTGCGCCCCCGCGCGCGGCTCGCCCCGGCGGTCGTGCTGGACGGGCCCGGGATGCGTGCTCATGTCCGCCCGGCCCGCGCATGAACCGTTCCCGCGCCTTACCGTTCCTCCTCCCTGATCCACTTGCCGGCGGAGGGCGGGCGGAAGCCGGCGAAGCGGTCGAGCAGCCGCGCGGGGTCGGTCTCCTCGATCACCAGCCCGCGGTGGGCCGGCGGCACGAAGCCCTCCTCCACGGCGCGGTCGAAGAGCGCGAGCAGCGGATCGTAGTAGCCGGCCACGTTCAGCAGCCCGCACGGCTTGGGATGGAAGCCGAGCTGCGACCAGGTGAGCACCTCGCAGAACTCCTCGAAGGTGCCGAAGCCGCCGGGCATGGCCACGAAGCCGTCCGCCAGGTCGGCCATCAGCGCCTTGCGCGCGTGCATCGTGGCCACCACGCGCAGTTGGGTGAGCCCGGCGTGGCCCACCTCGCGCGCCATCAGCGCCTCCGGGATCACCCCGAGCACCTCGCCGCCGCCCGCCAGCACGGTGTCGGCGACGATCCCCATCAGCCCCACCTTGCCCCCGCCGTAGACGAGCCCGAGGCCGCGTTCCACCAGCACGCGCCCCATCTCCCGCGCCGCCTCCGCGTACTCGGGGCGGCGGCCCGGGTTGGAGCCGCAGAACACGCAGATTCGCTTCATGCCGGGCGATGAATCGTGGCGTCGTCGTAGACGCAGGTGCAGCGAGGCGGCGACGCTCAGGATGACGCTTTCTTGCACAATCAATCTCGAGAAGTGGTATCAGGGCAAGGAAGACGATCGTGAGCGCGAGCACCGGTGCGGATTGACAGCCTCCACGGCGCCGGTCAGCTTTGCCGGCACAGCGCCGCACCCGTGGCGCAGCCGGTGCCGAGGGGGTCCCTGCAGCCAGAGGAGACGCACCATGAAAATCGTGATCATTGGCGGGAGCGGGCTCATCGGATCCAAGCTCGCCACCACGCTTCGCGGGCTGGGCCACGAGGTCGTTGCGGCTTCACCGGACTCGGGGGTGAACACCCTCACCGGGGAGGGACTGGCCGAGGCCCTCGAGGGTGCGGCGGTGGTCGTCGACGTGTCCAACTCTCCCTCTTTCGAAGACGCGGCAGTGCTGCACTTCTTCGAGACCTCGACTCGCAATCTCCTCGAGGCCGAGGCGGCGGCAGGCGTGGGGCATCACGTCGCGTTGTCGGTCGTGGGAGCCGAACGCATGCCCGAGAGCGGCTACCTCCGCGCCAAGGTCGCCCAGGAGAAGCTGATCGAGGAATCGCCGATCCCCTGGTCGATCGTCCACGCGACGCAGTTCTTCGAGTTCGTTGGGCGCATCGCCGACGGGGCGACCGAGAGCGGCACCGTGCGCATCGCACCCGTGCTGTTCCAGCCGATGGCGGCTGAAGACGTCGCGAGCGCGGTGGCCATCGTCGCCACGGGATCACCGCTGAACGACACGGTCGAGGTGGGGGGGCCGGAACAGTTCCGTTTCGATGAGCTGATCAGGAATGCGCTGAGGGCGCGCAACGATCCGCGCGAGGTTGTCGCCGATCCGCACGCCCGCTACTTCGGCACGGAGCTGAGCGAGCGCTCCCTCGTTCCCGGCGCCGCCGCGCGGCTCGGGGAGACGCGTTTCGGCGACTGGCTCGCCCACTCCGCACCTTGAAGCGCGGACGCGAATCCGTCGCCCGCACCGGTTCCAACCTGATCGCGAAGCAGCGGGATCGCGGGTGATCGGACCTCTCCAGAGAAAGCCGATCCCATCGACCGGAGGATCGCAGGGTTCGAATCCTACCGCGGCCGCCGAACAGAATCGAAGTCCCGATCGCCGTTTCCGCTGTCGGGGCTTTCGCTTGGGTACATCACCGGCCAACCCCGCTGCGGATTGACAGCCTCCGCGCCGCGGGCCAGCTTTGCCGGACCAGCGCCGCACGCGCGGCGCACCGGTGCCGAGGGGCGCTGCGACGGACCCGCGGGTCCGCCACGCTCGGCAGCCGGCCGATGAACAAGGGCGCTCTCTTCATCGTGAGGAGGGTGCCCGATGTCGTATCTGGGGACGTCGTATCTGGGGACGGAGGGGGAGGTGCGCCGTGGCCGCGCGTGAGGTGGGCCGCGTCGCCGCGCTGTGGCGCTACCCGGTGAAGTCGATGGCGGCCGAGGCGCTGGATTGGGCCGACGTGGGCTGGCACGGCCTGGAGGGAGACCGGCGGTGGGCGTTCATCCGCGAGGGCGCCGTGTGCAGCGGGTTCCCGTGGCTCACCGTCCGCGAGAACCCGCGGATGTGGGGCTACGAGCCCCGGCTGGCCGATCCCGGCCGGCCGAACGCGTGCGTCACCCTGGTCCGCACGCCCTCGGGCGCCGAGCTCGACGTCACCGACCCGGCGCTCGCCGCTGAGCTGGGCCACGGCGCGCGCGTGCTCCGGCAGAACCGCGGCATCTTCGACACCTTTCCCCTGTCGCTCGTCACCACGCAGACGGTGCGGGCGCTGGGCGCAATGGTGGGCGCGCCCCTCGACCCGCTGCGCTTTCGTCCGAACCTGCTGGTGGAGGCGGCCGGCGGCGAGCCGTTCGCGGAAGACGCATGGGTCGGCGCGGTGCTCGCCGTGGGCGGCATCCGGCTGCGCGTGGACAAGCGTGACCAGCGGTGCGTGGTGATCGACGTCGATCCCGCCACCGCCGGGCGGAACCCGGCCGTGCTGCGCGCCGTCGCCCGGCAGCGCCAGGCGTGCCTGGGCGTGTACGGAACCACGGTGCAGCCCGGCCGCGTGTCCGTCGGCGACACGGTGACGATCGAAGGCTGATTCGACGACCGCCGGTGCACTGGACATACATCGGAGTGCTATGTATACTACCTCTATGCATCCGCCTCCCGAGGGCTCCGGCACGTTCCCGCTCCGCCCGGAGCGCGGCACCACCCCGCGAGGGAGGTCGCCGGTCCGATGAGCATCAACAAGGACCTCGTCGCCGCGTCGTCGACGCCGCTGGTGCTGGCCATCCTGGCCGAGGGGGACAGCTACGGCTACGCGATCCTCAAGCGGGTGCGCGAGCTCTCCGGCGGCGAGATGGAATGGACCGACGGGATGCTCTATCCGGTGCTCCATCGGCTGGAGCGCTCCGGGCTGGTCGAGGCCCGCTGGGACCAGGCGGAGTCGGGAAGGCGGCGGAAGTACTACCGGGTGACCGAGGCCGGCCGCGTGCAGCTGGCCGAGGAGCGGCGCCAGTGGAGCACGGTGGACCAGGCGCTCCGCAACATCTGGTCGGCCATGGTGGCGGCGGCGGCCACGTTGAACCTCATTCTTCTTCCCCAGCACGGTCGAGCATGAACCGGAAACCTGACGACGCTGCCGCGAGCTCCCTGGAGCAGCAGATCGACGCATGGCGGACGCACCTGCGCCGGAGCCCCACCATCACGGGCTCGGACGCGGCGGAGCTGGAGGACCACCTCCGCGAGCGCATCGCCTCGCTCACCGCCGACGGGCTCTCCGACGACGAGGCGTTCCTGGTGGCGGTCAAGCGGATGGGGGCGATCGACGCCCTGACGCGGGAGTTCGCCCGGGAGCATTCGGACCGCCTCTGGAAGCAGCTCGTTCTCTCGGGAGACGGCTGGGACGGCGCGGCGGAGCCCGCGAGCGCGTACGGCTCGCGGAAGATGTGGGTGGCGCTGGCGCTGGCCGTGGCGGCGGGGGTGGCGATCAAGCTCCCGAACCTGTTCGGCGTCGACTTCGACTTCGACAAGAGCCTCTTCTACCCGCTGAACATCAGCTTCTTCACCCTTCCGTTCATCGCCGCGTACTTCGCCTGGGAGCGGCCGCTGCGCACCTCCGGCCGGCTCTGGCTGGCGGCCGCCTTCGCCCTGGCGGCGGTCGTGGTGAACGCCTTCCCCTTCCCCCCGGCGGTCGGGAACGCGCCGGGCGCCGACACGCAGGTCCTCACCATCCTGCACCTGCCCATCGCGCTCTGGCTGGCCGTGGGCGCGGCCTACGTGGGCGGGCGCTGGCGGGGGAACGAGCGGCGGATGGACTTCGTCCGCTTCACCGGCGAGCTGTTCATCTACTTCGTCCTGATCGCGCTGGGCGGGGGCGTGCTGGTGGGGATGACGTTCGCCCTCTTCCGGGCCATCGGCGTCGACGCGGAGCCCCTGGTGAGCGGATGGATCCTCCCCGCCGGCATCGTGGGCGCCACCGTGGTCGCCTCGTGGCTGGTGGAGGCGAAGCAGAGCGTGATCGAGAACATGGCGCCCGTGCTCACCCGCATCTTCTCGCCGCTCTTCGCCCTGCTCTTCCTCGCCTTCATGGCGACGATGGTGGCGACGGGACAGGGCATCGACCCGCAGCGGGAGATCCTCATCGTCTTCGACCTGCTGCTGGTGGTGGTCTTCGCGCTCCTCCTCTACTCGTTCTCCGCGCGGGACCCCGTCGCCCGCCCCGGGCTCAACGACTGGGTGCAGCTCACGCTGGTCGGGACGGCGCTGCTGGTGGACCTCCTGGCGCTCTGGGCGGTCGGCACGCGCATCTCGGACTTCGGGTTCACGCCCAACCGCGTCGCGGCGCTGGGCGAGAACGTGGTCCTCCTGGTCAACCTCGCCGGCTCGGCCCTGCTGTACGTGCGGTTCCTCCGCGGCCGCGTCGCCTTCTCGCGCCTGCTGGGGTGGCAGACGACCTACCTCTACGTGCTCTCCGCGTGGGCGGCGGTCGTCGCCTTCCTCTTCCCGCTGCTGTTCGGCTTCAGATGAGGCCGCGCAAGCCGTAGCGCATCGATTCGCCGTGGTCAGCGAGGCACGTTCGGCGCGCGCGTAAATCCCCCGGCCTCCATCCAGCCGTAGAACGCGTCGATCCAGTGGTCGCTGCTGGTGCCCTGCCGCCGCATGCCGAAGCCGTGGCCGCCCGAGCTGAAGACGTGGGCTTCGGGCTTGTGGCCGGCCGAGCGCAGCGCGTCGTAGAAGCGGACCACGGGGGCGAGCGCCACGTCGTCGTCCTGTGCCCACGCCATGAAGATCGGCGGCAGGGCCGGCGGAATGGGGGGCATGGCGCCGAACGGGCCGCCGTAGATCATGGCGGCGAAGTTCGGGCGGGCCGCGGAGTCCGCCTGGAGCAGGGTTGCGCTGGCGACCATGCCGCCCGCGGAGAACCCCAGGACCCCCACCCGGTCCGGCGAGATGTGCCATTCGGCCGCATGCCGCCGCACCACCTTCACCGCCTGGATTCCGTCGGCCATGCCGAAGCGGCCGGCGGAATCCATGTTCATCGGCCCGGGCACGCCCTCCTGGCGCTTCTCCAGGATGCGGTACTTGAGCACGAACGCGGCGATGCCTCGTTCCTGCAGCCACCGCGCGACGTCGTACCCCTCCTGGCTGATGGCGAGCGCGACGAAATAGCCGCCGGGCGCGATGACCACGCCGGTGCCCGTGGCCCTGGCCGGGTCGGGAAGGAAGGCGGTGAGCGTGGGGGTCGCCACGTTCTGGATCACCGTGCCCACCGGCGTGTTCTCGTACGTCTTCTCCTGCTGCGTCCACCCCTCGGAGCCCGGAGCCACGCCGGGCCACAGGTTCACCACCTGCGCGGCGGCCGGGCCGGCCGCCAGAAGCGTGAGGACGATTCCGCTCGCCGCACCCAGCACCGCTCGCCGCATGGTTTTCTCCGGGTTGCCGTTGATGGACCGCACGGCGTACAGTCTCGGGCGTCGCGCACGCAAGCGCCATCGCGACGATTGAGCCGGAAGGAGCTTCGCCTTACACCTGTCGGAGCCGGCTGCGAGAGCGCGCGGCCGGCTCCGATCGCGTTCGGCGCGTGCTTGCTGGGCGACGCTCGCTTTTCGGCTGTCCCCGCGACAGGGAACGCCGCCGCACCCGCAAGCCCGTCATCGCAAAACCTTTACGGATTCATTACCGCCGACTCTCATGACCATCGGGATTCGCGCGCATCGGCCCGTGCGGGCATGCGCGATGCGCTGGCGCATGGACATGGAATACGAGCGCGGGAGCTGCCCCGCCTGTGGAGCGGGCGAGCGCGAGCTGGTGGCCGGGCCGGAGGACGTCCGGCGCGAGCTGGAGAGCCTCTGGGAGTTCCACCTGCGGCGCGTGGAGCCGGGGACACCGGTGCGCCACCTGGCTGACCGCGCGGTGTTCTCGCAGGACCCGCCCATCGCGCTCTCCGCCTGCAGCGCGTGCGGCACCGTCTACCGCGATCCGCGCGAGTGCGGCGAGGCGGTGATGGCCCTCTATGCCGAGGAGGACCTGGACCCCGCGGCGCTCCGCAACGGCTTCGTCATGCTGCGGCGCAGCTTCCGGCGGCAGCTCCGGAGGCTGTGCCGCTTCGCCGGGCGCACGGGAACGGGGCTGGAGGTGGGAAGCCACACCGGCGCCTTCCTGGCGGCCGCCCGCGACGGGGGATGGCGCTTCGAGGGGCTGGACGTGAACGACGACGCCGTCGGCTTCGCGCGCGCGCAGGGGCTCACGGCCGCGCGCGGCGCGCTGGAGGACGCGCCGCAGGGGCGCGCCTTCGACGCGGTGGCGATCTGGAACTGCTTCGAGCAGCTCCCCGACCCGCGGCGCGCGCTCCGGGCGGCGCGGTCGCGGCTGCGGCCGGGCGGGGTGTTGGCCCTGCGCGTCCCCGACGGCGGGTTCTACGCGGCGCTCCGCCGCCGGCTGGATGGACGCGCCGCGCCGCTCGCGCGCGGGCTGCTGGCCTGGAACAACCTGCTCGCCTTCCCCTACCGCGCCGGCTTCACCCGCCGCGGGCTCGGCCGGTTGCTGGAGGCCAGGGGCTTCCGCGTGCTCGCCACCGTCGGCGACGTGCTGATCCCCATCTCCGGCGAGAGCACGCGCCGCTGGGCCGCGTGGGAAGAGCGCGCCGTCAAGCGCCTCCTGCGCGCCTGCGCCCCGCTCGGCGCCGCCCCGTGGTTCGAGATCTACGCCCGCGCCGTCGACGGAACCCGGCGACGTCAGGTCGTTTTCGAACGCACGGGGATTCATGACGCCGGCCGCGCGCAGGGATCGAATCACGACCGATTGAACTGCCCCGCCACGTAATCGTAGAACCGCTGCTGCCCGCCCCCGGAGAAGTCGAACACCACCTGCACCTCGCGGCCGTCGTCGCTCCGCGAGAGCGCGCCCTGGTTCGCGTTCAGCTCCACGTCGATCGCCAGCTTCAGCGTCGTCGGCGGCGCAAAGAAGTCCTGGTCGCCGTTCACGAGCCAGCACGTCGTCACGACGTCCCACATGTCGTAGAACGCCTCGCTCGCGACGATGCCGTAGGCCTGGTACGCGAGCGTCGAGTACGTCGCGCCCGCGGCCGACTGCGCGGCGAGCGTCTTCATGAACTCCGGGGAGATCGAGGCCTGATTGGTCATGTCCAGCGGGAACTGGATGATCGGGCAGGTGGTGTTGCGGAAGATCCAGTCGACCGAGGCCGGATCCCAGAACGCGTTCCACTCGGCGAGCGGGTTCCATGGCGGCGTCGAGATCGTGGTGGGATCGAGATTGCCGCCGACGTCGATCGCGCCTCCCATCCAGACGATCTGGCCGATCTTCTCCTCGAGCTCGGGCCGCAGCTGCAGCAGTTCCGCGAGCGGGGTGAACGGACAGGTGATCAGCACCGTCACGCCGGGCTCGCATTCGTCGAGCAGTTTCTCGAGCAGGTCGTCGCCGTCGGGAAAGGGCGGCCATGCCGCGTTGCCCGGCACGCGCCACAGCGCCGGCACCTGCGTGAGCTTGACGCAGTCGGTGCGGTACTGCCACGGGAACGGGTTCCATCCGCGCGCGCGGCTGAGCGCGAGCGGCATGGACTGCGCGCCGATGAACGTGTTGATCTGCCAGCCGGCCCGCATCGCCGCGGTGTCGATGCAGTCGGCATTGACGATCACCGTGCCCAGGAGGTTCACGGGCATCGTCGTCAACAGCATCTGGGACATGAATTCGTCGATCGCGGCGTCGTGCACGAGAATGACGTCCATCGTCTCCTCCCATGAAATGGTGTAGGCCGCGAGCTGCGGCTGCAGGATGGAGGGACATCCTAGCAGCGTCGTTTGCGGCGCGTAAGGAGCCGCGAACCCGCCGGTCCTCATCGATCCCGTCGTCGATACGAATGCAGCGCTCAGCCGCGAGCGAACTCGACGATGGTGTCGAGCCCCGGCCGGTACCCGTCCGACGTGTCCACCCGCAGGGTCGGGACGTCGAGCCGCGGCGGATCGTAGCTCCCGGGCGCCCGGTCGTGCACCGTCCCCTGGGGGTGGAACCGCGCCCGGGAGGGGTCGTCGAGGCCGCGCGCGTCCTTGCGGGCGCGGGCGAGCTCCGGGGCGACCTCGCAGAGCACGACGCGCACGCGGGCGACCGACCGCAGCGGCTCCAGCCTCGGGGCCCACACCCGGTGCTGGAACGCGGCCTCGGCCACGACGGTGACGCCGCGGCCGAGCAGGAGCGCCAGCACGTCGAAGAAGGCGTCGGTCGCGTGGCGCTGGAGATCCGCGCCCGGCTCTCCGGCGTCTCCAGCCGCGCGCACCAGGCCTTCCTTGATCTCGTCGCGGCAGACGGCCGGGCAGCGCACCGCCCGCGCGAGCGCGTGGGCGAGGGTCGTCTTTCCCGCGCCGGGCCGCCCGGCCACGACGATCAGCGTGGGCTGATGAAGCTCCGTCATTCGCTCGAATCCCCCGCCCCATGCGGCGGCCTGACGATGAGCCCCAGGAGGCGAAGGGCTCGCGGGGCGTGGGAGTGGGAACGTATCGACGCCCCTTCGTCCCCTGCAAACCGCGTCGGACGGGGCCTCGCCCAGCTCCCCGATTGCTCGTGGACGACCCGGCACCCCAGATTCCGCCGCTCGGATCGTGAACCGCGCGCGAGGAGAGTGGGGATGAGCACCGCAGGTCTTTCGAAGCCAGGACTGGAGCGCATGCGCCGGGTGCTGTCGGGCTACGTCGAGCGCGGGGAGCTGCCCGGCCTCGTCGCGCTCGTCGGCCGTGGCGACGACGTGCACGTGGAGGCGCTCGGCACGATGGAGGTCGGCCGGCCGGCCCCCATGCGGCGCGACACCCTCTTCCGCATCGCCTCCATCACCAAGCCCGTCACCGCGGCCGCGGCGATGATCCTGGTGGAGGAGTGCAGGGTGCGGCTCGACGATTCGGTCGAGCCGTGGCTGCCGGAGC